>Ga0310330_100143_pt1 | contig 20131 bp, 22 predicted proteins | sample LakMicDCLTotalB5_FD_195544 | JGI IMG/M metagenome (GOLD analysis project Ga0310330, IMG submission 195544) | Enriched freshwater cyanobacterial communities from Lake Michigan, Michigan, United States - MI23.DCL.Total.B5 (v2) (version 2) | ecosystem: Environmental > Aquatic > Freshwater > Lake... | reverse complement strand
AGTAGGAGACGGCGACACCATCACGATCGCCAGTGGTGCCCAAAAGATCAGAGTGCGTCTTGCCTGCATCGATGCCCCAGAGACCTCCCAAACCCCATATGGGATGGAATCGAGACAGGTACTGCAGAAACTGCTGCCCATAGGAGCAGAGGTGACTGTCCGAACCAAGGCAACAGACCGCTATGGGCGCACTGTCGGGGAAGTCCTCAAGGGCAGCACCAACATCAACCAGTCCCTAGTGGGATCAGGCAATGCCTTCGTCTATTGGCAGTACATCAGCGGATGTGACCGCCAGACCTACTCCCGCCTGGAGAACGATGCTCGCCTAAAGCGATTGGGGGTCTGGTCAGTGCCTAATGGTATTCAGCGTCCCTGGGACTACAGGCGTAACAGGAAAGGTAGTGGTAGCGCCTCCTCCTCTAGCAGCAGTTCAGGAAGCAGTGCCAAATACCGCTGTAAGGAGATCGGGTCTTGGGACAAGGCACAGTCGCTTCTCAAGCAAGGGCACACCTACCTTGACCGCGATGGAGACGGTGAGGCATGTGAGTCTCTGAAATAGGTCTACTTCTTAGGTTTGGCAGTACCCGTTGAAACCAGGTTGCCGCACTCACTTGTCGCAATATTTTGCGCCAACATAGGTTTTTTGACCTTCATTGCTTGAAGGGCATCAATAATCGATATCGCAAAACCTGTTCCTTCACCAGAGGATTTTTTAAAGGAAACAATTCCAATGACCTCACCATATTGATTTAGCATTGGACCTCCACTATTTCCTGGATTGATTGCTGCGTCAGTCTGAATCAATGTGGTTCCCTCAGGTGTCACGCTTTTTAACTCCCCTTCGGAACGGCGCAAAGCACTCACAATCCCCTTCGTTACCGTGTTTGCAAGACCAAGTGGATTACCAAGAACAGTTACTTCATCAGCAGGTTTTGGATATGTTGCAAAGCAAAGAGGAAGCGGCGTGACCTTGGGAGGGACAGAAACCTTAATAACCGCCAAGTCAATATCTCTATCTTTAAAAATCACATCACCATCTTTTTTCGTGCCATCCGAATAACTAATTTCAACTTTCTTAGATGATCCGACAACATGCCGGTTGGTGAGCAGAATGCCTGATTTCTCTGCAATGAAACCAGTACCAGTGCCCTTAGGACTCTTAATTCCAACCACTCGTGTCAAGGAAGATGCAACAAGTTTCTGGAAGGAAATCGATTGCTGCTGAAGTGTCTCTGGGGCAAGAACAAACTTTGGCGGTTCTTCTTTAATAGCAAGAGCAGAGTAAAGTTTCTTTAGTTCGTCTGTTGTTGATTGTCCGAGAGTCAGTGTCTTTCCAGACTCACCAATCTTGATAGAGATTGAACTAGCACCATCCGAAAGACTTTTTCCGAATGCTGTTGGCAGGACAAATTCGCCATCCTCACCATACAATCTAAATTCTTGACCGCCTGAACTTAATACTAGAGGACTGGGCAATCCTCTGATATCAATGATGCTGCCAAACGGACAGGCAAGCAACCCGCATCCTGCTTTGAGATAAATCTGCCCTTCAAGTTTATCGCCAGACCACCTAGTCCTAATCCCTGTCTCAGTTCCATTCATATTATTTCGCCAGTCCTTGTCATAAACTACATAGTCAACAGATCCATCAAATGCACTCTTAATTTTAAGAATAGTTGAATATGGAGGAGTGCTTTGTGGGGATTTCCAATCGACATCATTAGGAATTTCCTTAGTGAATGGTGGTTCACCAGGACCAGGCGTTGCAGGCGGTAAACTGGTTGCAGTATCCGTGGTCTGCTGAGAAAGTACTGGAGAAATTCCAGAAGCAGTAAGTACAAACGCTATTCCCAAGATGATCTTCTTCATGGATATCGGACAAGATCTGCGAAATATAGCACTTGCAACTTCGATTTTGGCATCCCTAAACAATAATTTGACTCACCAACAAAAAGTGCAACGCTGCATCTTGCATCACTGCCAGAGCAAGCAGAACCAGGCGGATGCCTATCGGGTTGCCAAGCGTCGTGCTGAATCAACAACTATTTTGATCATCATGCAAAAGAGTGTAGAATAGAAGAACAAAAAATCGACACCCACTTCGATGAGCATGGGCATCTATAAAGTACCTTCCAGAGTCCTATTCGCCCTAGGGATCTACGACCTGATCAGAGGATTCATGCACACCTTTGTCTTGAGGTGGTCGGGAACAAACATTGCTGGATTCAATGCTGATACAACGCCGATTGATCAGTACTTCATGCTTGGCACATTTGGAATCTCAAATTTTTTGACTGGATTTATCTACCTGTTGATCAGCAGGCGTTCTCCCGAACTCTCCCCCTATGTGCTTGCTCTAATCCCAGGAGCGTATCTCCTTGGTTTAATCGGAATATGGAGCAATGGAATTCATGGAACCTCTACTTACCTGGGGCGATACCTGCTATATGTCTATTTTGCGATATGCATTGTGACGGTCATATACTTTGCCTACGACAAACAAAAAAAGATGGATCATCACTGAACCAGAAGACTAAGGGGGGCGCTCTTCAATCAATATCGTGATAGTTACCCTGAGAATCCGTATAACCCCTGAATCTTCCACCCTTTGATGGATTGAATCGGTTCGCATAATCGACCCTGCCCGTGACTCCACGAGCATTCGTGAAGGTCCTGCCGCTGGGACTCACTCCAAATTTCCTTGGTGTCTGGCGCTCTGCCTTGAACTGGATCTGATCCCAGCGGAGATTCATGGACTGACGAAACCGATTGGCACGATTCTTCGCCATCTCATAACCCCTGATACCCTTGGCGAGAACCGTCTGAGTATCAGTCCGAAAGACATAGAAGGTGTTCTCTTCTGCTAACTCAACCGCCTCACACTGAAGCGCAGTTCTTCTTAGTTGCCTTTGCTCCTGCATAATGCCCAGGATTCTCTGAGCGACATGCTTATAATCTCTATCTTTTAGTTGATTCATATACACCTCTAACCACCTTCTATTTATTCTGATGACCACCAGGAGAACTCAAGTTCTCGTGAATCGGTGACCAGTCGTTCCGAACCCTGTGATGCTTCTAGGTGCCCCTATATTGTGCCCTTTGCCGGTTGTGCCTGAGTGCCATCGATCCTGCTTGTATGCCTCTCCAAGGGCAGGATTGAGGGCACTGATGAGATTGCCAAAGGTCTTGTTGTACAGACACTCCACACTGCCATTCTTGGCACAGTGGAACACCCAGGAGTGCCGTTGAGCACTCCAGAGCAATCCCCCTTTCAGGTGCTTCTTCTTGCCTTCTGTGCGTCCCAGTGGTCCACAGAAGGGGCAGATAAAGACCCACTTCTTATCACCATTCTTAAGGACGCCCTCCTTAGCACCATTCAAATAATGCTCTATTAGCAGTAGACGATACCTTTGGTCTATTGGCGATTCCATAATGATTTAACCCTGATTTTATTGATAATCTTCACTTGATTATTATAAGACATTTAATTCAATAAGTCAACTTGACTGAACATCATTTTATGAGTAGAATGACTACGCAGGAGTTTCAAGGGTTGCTATAAGTGAAAATCAAGAATATATAAATAACTACGTAGTAGTTTCAACAGACTTTAAGAGCTTTTTGACTCTCTAAAGTTCTAGTCCTTAAACAAGAAAACAAACCAGAGATGCCGAAGGGCAATCCGCAAAGCGGATTGAATTGAAATTCAATTCATAAATACCATTGTAAATCATATCATGCATTATATAGTCCCAATAGAGATCCCCATCTAAGACCGCAAGATATCAGAAGGGTAGAGTCGCAATAAGACCTAAATACACATAAGACCCTTAAGGGAAACCATATGACCTATCCGTTTAAATTCAAACCTCTTCGTGATCAAGTGTCCTATAAGCAGCACGAGGCACACATCATGGATGCCAGAGATCGCCTATGTGAACACTATAGACTCAACAAGAGTGATCTCGTCAAATACCTGATCAAGAAAGAAGAATTTGAACTTCGAAAACCCAATGGACTCTTGAACATTGGGTCATGAGAAAACAAATTTATCTTGAATCAGTTGAGTTCGCCATGCTGCTGGAATTAGCAAAGAAACGTCGCCTGAAACCAGATCAACTTATCATTGAAATGATCCAGAAGGAATATAAATGTGTAAAAAGGAATTCAAGTTAAATTAACCAGCATAAAAAAAGAGACCCACCATCGAAGGTCTCTAGTTTACTTAGTCAATCGTTATTTTGAAAGAAATAATGGATTAATTCCGAGAGTTTTCTCAAACTTATCCGCATATTTGGCAAACTTTTCCTTTTTGGGTTCTAATTCAGCAAATATAAATTTTAATACCGGTGAAATTTCATTTAACTGACTCTGAATAATCGAATAGTGCTGCTCTCTTGCGAATTTTGTTCGGCAGTAATTGCAAGTGTCATGAATGTTTTGAATCATTCTAAAAAGATCTTTAGGGTCATCATTTGTGATTTCAATACTTGATTTACTGTTTACATATTCTAGCATTCTTTTGGTATCATTGTCCTCGAATACAAGGTAATCTAAGACTTTAAAGTCACGGTCAAAAAAGTGCCTTAAATAGGTTTGCTTTAGTTTCATTTTGATTTTATTAGCATACGTTAATTGGATTTATCCAACACATCTATTCTACACCATATTGAGTCATAAGTCAACTCTCGAAGTCTTGCAATTGTGAGTTTATGCAATTTCAATTACCTACCATTTACTATTCTAGAATAATGCTTTTCTATTAAAAGCAGGTATTTAATTGCTTTACACAATTTCAATTTTGTGCTATAATTAACCTGTTCTCAAGGAAAATATTATGCGATACATTGAGCGTAAACTCCTTCGACTTCCACAAGTCAAATCCATTACTGGACTCTCCAAGTCATCTATCTACGCCCGCATCTCAGAAGGAACCTTTCCCAAACAGATTCCTCTTGGACCACGCCTTGTGGTTTGGGTGAAAGCAGATATTCAAAAATGGATTTCTGAGCAGGTCTTAGCAGCAAGGGGGTAGCACCCCTCTTTTTTTATGCCTGCTCTTCGACTGGTCTGATCTGTAACCACTCCAGGTCACCTGTTGCCGCTTTGAGTGTGTTTCTCCCTTTGGCGAGGGTCGGGGTGCTTAGTTCTGCCCTGTAGTGAAAGTAGTGGTCTTCGATGTATTTGATTGAGGTGTCGCATTGGGCGGCAACCATTGTGACGGGTGTTTCGTTCAGGGTGAGTTGGAATGTGATGTAGGTGTGTCTGAACGAATACCAGGTCAGATTCTTTCCGCTATGAATGTCTACTTTTCTGGCGTTGTTGCCGTCGCCTTCTGCCCATGATGCTAGACCTGCCTCGACGAGCATTTCGCAGAAACTGTCTTTCCAGATTCGATCGCTGAACGTCTGACCTGTTTTTTGATTGGTAAACAGTAGATCGTGTCTCCCTTTGAAGTTCGTCAACTGCCTCAGTTCCTCCAGGTGTCGGACAACTGGGGCATTGATTGTGTAGCGCCGCCCTGTCTTTGTGTTTTCAGCGGGCACATCGATCAAGATCCAGGTTTTCTGGTCGGTATTGCTCAGCGTGTTGTTTTTTCGAATGTGCCCCCACTCCACTTTTCGCAGTGACCCGATGCGAATCCCTGACTCCATGGAGATCCGCATTGCCAGATAGAGCATCTTGCGGTGAATCTTCTGGTTTTTTGCCCGTTCACTGCTGCCGAGCACTTCTGTGAGAACGTTTTTGCCTGATGCGTTCTTCTTGATTTCGCCTTCGTCGTTCCAGCGAGTGCGCCCTTCAGACCAGTAGAGACGAGCACTGCGCTCTAGTTCCTTCCACTCATCAACGGTCAGGTCGTCACGCCTGTGCTTTTTGTCTTTGGAGAGTTTGACCGACTTCAGTGTGGGAACTGAGTCTTTGTTCAGATACCCCTCCTGAATGGCAATCTCTTCAAACATGCGCCTGAAGGTGCTGATCTCAGCATTGATGGTCGTTTGCCTTGGGGTCTCCTTGCCTTCCTGGTGCGCTGCTTCTTTGCGCCAGGTTTCGTAGTTGGCGAAGAAGTTCCTGGGCATCTTGTGGATCGGGCGCAGGTTCTGACCTGCGTATTTCAGAAACCAGCGGGCGTGGTGCTCCATCAGCAGGTATCGCTTGGTGCTGATGCCGTTGTGGGGGATGCTGCTGATCCGTTTTTTTTGCTTCGCCAGGAAGCGATCTGCCATCTGCTCGATGGTCAGGGTTCGGATCTGCTCGCCCCGCTCGCTCTTGGTTTTGAACTCGATGTATTTCGCCAGTCCCTTGCGCTCTGCCTCCAGCAGGTCGTTGGGGGCGATCCGACCCAGCGAGTGGCGATGCCTCGACTGCCGCTCCTGGTCATAGAAATAGAGATACCAGCGACCCCCTCGATCCCCGTCTTGGAAGACGTAGCAGTGGGGGTCGTGGGCGATGGGGCGCTTGTTGAGCACCTTGGTCATCGGGGCGTCTCCTGCCCCTTACAAGGCGCCAAATCCCGCCGTTTGCTTACGGAACGCTTACAGCGGTTACGGTGGGGCAAGGGTTTTCGGCAACGCTTACGCTATGCTTACGGTAACTCACGAACCCCAAAACTCAAGTGTGGCAAGGGTTTTCAGGTTACGTCTGCACTAACGCCGATTACACGACGTAGCCTCCAGGGCGATGGCCAAATCCCAATCCAAAGCTTCGGGCCCACCTCGGCCTGGGGCCAAGATCCAGACGATCCCCAGGTCCCGTTGGCAGGGCCCCTTGGCGGCTGGGTTGTGCTTTGGATTGGGTTATGGGATCACCCAGCGGCTGCTGAGCTTGCAGCTGCCCACCTTTGTGCAATTGGGCCAGGGTTTCGAGCTCCGCCCCTTTCCTGGCACGGCGTTGCAGAGTCTCAGGCTGAAGTTCGGAACCGAGGCCCAGCCGATTCGAGGCGACCTGGAACGGGAGCCGCTGGATCCAGAATCCAAGGCGGTAGACCCCAGTGGTGAGCTGGCCAAAGATGGCCTAGACGAGGCGGAGACAGGATCACAGAACGAGCCGAAGTCCGCCAACCTGGAAGCATTGGATGGCCTGACCCCGCCCGAACCCCTGCTCCCGCCACCTGTGTCTCCGCGCCCTGCCTCCGCTCCTGCCCCCAAGCCCTGATGCCTGCGCCCCAAATCCTTGTTCAGGCTGTCCTGCAGAGACTCGGTGTTCGGGTCGGCAGTGGTTTGGCGGATGCAGCCGCCCAGCTCTCGCTGTTGGCCCAGGATGCGCCTGAAAAGTTGGTCCAGGAGATCCAGCTCTTTTGGGAGGAAGTGGAGCTCGAAGCTGATCGCCTGGAGCAGGGCGACGACGGCAGCGTTGCCGATGTGGTGATGACCCATCCATCAGCGCCAGAGGGTGGGTCCAAAACGGCTGATCCCCAAGTTCAGATTGATGCGCTTCGGGCCCAGGTGGCCTCCCTGGTCAGCCGCTTAGATCAGGTTTCCCAGGCTTCCCAGTCGTCTTCTCCGCTTCAGTCGTCGTGATGGTGGGGCATTTGGCTGTCCTGCGGCCCCTGCGCATTTGGTGGGTGGCGGCGGCCCTGGTGGTGGGCCTTTGGTGGGACGGCCAGGCTTGGACCTACCCCGGGGGTGTGAGTCCAGAGCGGCAAGCCCGCCGGCGGAGCCGCCGGGCCCGTTGGATCACGCGCCAATTTCTGGCCTTGGGCTCCGCCTTTATCAAGTTGGGCCAGTTGCTTTCAGCCAGGCCCGATGTGCTGCCGGCTGAATTGGTGGAGGAGCTGGCGCGCTTGCAAGACCAGGTGCCGGCCTTCGGTTTCGACGTGGTGCAAGGGCTGCTCGAGCAGGAACTGGGTGACCGCTGCGCTGAGATTGTTGACCTGGAGGACATCCCCCTCGGTGCCGCCAGCCTGGCCCAGGTCCATCGCGCCAGCCTGCGCAGCGGCAGGCAGGTTGTGCTCAAGGTGCAACGCCCTGGCTTGGAGCGGGTGTTTCGCTCCGATTTGGAGGTGTTGCAGCAGCTCGCCGCTGTCGTGCAGCGCCATCCCCGCTGGGGCCGCGGCCGGGATTGGGTGGGCATTGCCCAGGAGTGTCGCCGGGTGCTCCTGCGGGAGCTCGATTTCAGGCTGGAAGCCGAACATGCCGCCCGCTTTCGCCAGCAATTTCTGGACGATCCCGGCATCCGGGTGCCCGGGGTCATCTGGGAATTGAGCTCGCGGCGGGTGCTCTGCCTGGATTACCTACCGGGGATCAAGATCACCGATCGCCCAGCCCTGATTGAAGCGGGCATTAACCCAGCCTTGGTGGCCGAGAAGGGGGCGGCCAGCTATCTCCAGCAACTCGTGCGGTTTGGTTTTTTCCATGCCGATCCCCATCCCGGCAACCTCGCTGTGGCCGTTGATGGGGCCCTCATCTACTACGACTTCGGGATGATGGGGCAGCTGTCCAGCCGGCTGCGCGGTCGCCTGGGGTCCATGGTGCGGGCGGCCGCATCCCGCGATGCCAGTGGTTTGGTGGAGGAGTTGCAGGCTGCCGGGGTGATCGCCCCAGGCGTCGAGCTTGGGCCAGTGCGGCGCTTGGTGCGGGTGATGCTCAATGAGGCGCTGACGCCCCCGTTCTCCTCCAACGTGCTCGAGAAGTTGTCAGGCGACCTCTACGACCTGGTTTATGGCCAGCCGTTTCGCCTTCCCCCAGAACTCATCTTTGTGATGCGGGCCCTCTCCACCTTTGAGGGGGTCGGCCGCACCCTGGATCCCGGCTTTAGTTTGGTGGCGATTGCCCGCCCTTACCTGCTGCCTCTTATGACATCCAGTGGTGGCGGTGCCAACGATCTGCTCAACGAACTCTCTCGCCAGGCCGCGGAAGTGGGCAGCCGGGCCCTGGGTATCCCCAAGCGCCTGGATGAAAGCCTGGCCCGCATTGAACAGGGGGATTTGCAGGTGCAGATCCGCGCCGGGGAAACCGATCGTCTGCTGAGGCGGATGGCCATTAGCCAGCAAAGTGCCGGTCAATCGGTGCTCTTGGGTGCCCTCGCCATCGCTTCGGCCCTGTTGGCGGCTAGCAGCAGGCCAGCCCTGGTGGCCATCCCCTTGGTGGCCACCTTGCCGGTGGGCCTGAGCTGGTTAAAACTCCAGGCCAAACTGAAGCGCGATGGTCGGCTGGATCAAGTAGGGGCTCAGAAGTCCTAGCTCAGAAGCCCGAAGCCCAACGCTTCAGCACTGTTTATTCGCTGAGGAAGGCGCCCTGAAGGCGTCCATGGTTGGTGTCGTCGTCATAACGACGATTGTCCTCATTCATGTTGAGAATGAGTGCATGGGCGATCTCGTTGGCCTTCGTGCTGAGCTGGGCGCATGATGGCTGGGGGGGAATGGCCGTTAGTTTGAAATCAATGGCAAAAGCAGTTTTGGCGGCGATGTTGTAGTGACCCAACTCGTGTCTCCACAAAGCAGCGTAAAAAGCCTTAAATAAATTGGACTGGCGGTCGGTGGCGCCGTAGATTTCTGGCATTGTTACTATTGTATTGAGGGTTGTTTGATTTGATGTCATTCGGCATTGGCCCGAAGCGTCCTCCCGGTATCTGAAACGCCAGTTAATTTTGGAACTGGCATAGCCGATGTATTTCTTTGAGTTTTCTGATATGGGGGAAGCATTTAACAGTTGTTTCTGCATGGGAGCATGGGCATTGATCCTTGCCGAGTAGTATTCGGTTTGAAGATTGAGGGATACCTCTGCCATAGCCTTGGGGCTGGTGATCCCTAGGCCAGCGGCAAGGATTGCTGTGGCTGTGACCATTGATGCCAAGCGATTGCTCTGCAGGGCGCGCAGTTTTGAAAAGCTTTTTGAGCAGGTCATGCGTTTGGATTCTTGTGAGCCTCTCAGCAAGCCAGGGGGATGGCATCTTTAACCAGGGAAGATAGATTACCGTTCCCAGGTGATGATTGCCCAGGGCTACCCTAAGTGTTGGATTTTGTTGGCAACTTGGCCATCAGCCAGCCCACAAACGATTCTTCAGAGCGGGTTTGGATAATGACTCGGCCAGGGCCACTGAATCGGCAGACCAAGCCTTCACCTCCGAGGATCGTGGATTTCCAGCTGCCTGATTTTTGAACGGTGTAACTCACAGAAGATTCAAAACCAACCACGTGACCCGTGTCAACGATGTAACTCTCACCATCAGCGAGGGATCGTTCTTCTATTGCCCCGTAGCTTGCGGCAATGCATTTCCCTGGGCCACTGATTTTCAACAAAATCATCCCGACTCCACCAAAGAAGCCTTTTGAGCCTCCCCAGGAGCTGTCCATCGAAACTTCTTTTTCGCTAGCGATATAGGCACCGCTACGGAGGAAGAATGGTTGATTCTGTAGCTCGAGGACGACCATGTCGCCGGTGAGGGTTGGTGCCAGGGTGATCTCACCTCCTTCAGGAGATCCCTTCCAAGTGTTCTGAAAGAGGTCTTCGCCCCCAATCATTCGCTTTAAGCCACCCATCAGTCCCCCCGCCATTTTGGTGTCAGTGGTTACCCCATCGCTGTGGCTGACCATGGAACCCGGCTCGGCCTTGATCTCTTCCGATGGTCCTAGCTTGACTACTGCCAATGCAAACGAAGGCTGATGCTTAATCAGAACGTCCATGGGTTGAGGTGTGAATTTTCTTGATTTTAGAGTGCAACCTATGGGTTGTCACCTTTCTCTTAGAGGTGAGCCATTCTTGAAGATTAGCCTCCCGTGTTGGCTTGGCATTGTGAATCCCACCGATGAGCATGTTCTATAAATTGATGATGGCATTTACGGCGGATGACCGAGTTGAGTCCGCTGGGCGTATCAACACTCCATTAGCACTTTTCTACCAGATCAACACGTGGTATCAGATGAAAGCCATAGCCGCTCAAAAGAACAGGAACAGCAAGTGTGAATCCAAATGGCCCAGATGCTAGGGCTCAATGGCGCCACCAATGCACTCGCAGAGATCTATAGATTGAGTGAAAATTATTTGTTTATTTTTGCAGGGCTTGAGACTTGAAGTCTGGTTTCTGCCGACATCGCGATTGTGTAGGCCTGAATTCCAAAGCTTGTACCCAGCAGGGAACCCAATACAAGGGCCACATAGAAGGCACGTTTGAGTTTCTCAGATTCGATAATCAAACTAATGGCTCCAAAAACTAGTGCTACTTGAAGCCAAAGCGTTGCCAGGTCGAACTTGTCTCCAGCATCACCAAGGATTGAGAGCTTCTGCTCCCAGTATTTGGTTCCAAGGATCGCACCCTTCTTGCCATCCCTGAGGAGGACTTGACCTTTGGGCCCGACTGATGCCGATCCAAGTAGAATTTCTTTCTTCTCTTTTTCATAGCGTTCGGCATTCTTTTCGACTGCCGCAAGTTGGTTGCGTAGTACGTCAGCGCGATTAGGAACAACCACTCCTGCGTTTAGCAAGGCTGATATTAGTTCAGCCTCTTGCTCAATAATTGACTGCTTAATGCTTTTACTTTGATACCATTGGTATAGATTGGCTTTCTCGTTAGTCCCAATTATTTCGTCGTCACCATACTTGCCGCCCCCTAGGTCTACAACCGCTAGAACCGCTGCAAACAATGCAAGGGTGAGACCCGTTATCGTTTCGAATCGCCTCCTGGCATTCTCCGACTTCCCAGTTCCGGATTGCTGATCTTCGCTCATGCCGCAGGAAATGCTTTCCAAATCATTATCGCACGAGTTCAGAACCAAGGGCTGGTTAACAATCCATTTGATCGAGCTTCTGCCGCTATCTACTGATGATGCCAATGGATCTTGGTGAAATTGAAAAATATCCAGACAATCGGCTCGGCTAGCCTAAGCATCGTTAGGCATGCTCCAAAGCAAGCTTCTTCTTGCCCACGCTCAGAAAGTGGCAGGTATCTTTAGGCTTGTTGCAATGCCAAGCTGAAGCGCTTCAGAACCATTCAGCCATACCAAGTCTCCAGTCAAATTACCTTCGTCGGTTTGAATGATCCATCGAGCGGCTCGAGGTGGCAACATTGTCGTTAGATATGGTGCAATCACACTCCGATAGTAGGGATTGCCAAGGTCTCGAATGCCATCTGTGCGAGGATAGTGGTATCCAAGCCCATAGAAGTTGCTTGGATCTTTGCCTGTTTTGATCCACTTTGCATGGCTATAGATTCGATTGTTTCCCCCCGCAAAGATTCGATTGCAGGCACTGGCGCATACATCCTCGCGACCATCTGTCCATGTTGACATGCCATTGTTGCGAATATAGTGTCCAATTTGAATTGCGTCGACGCCTCGACCACCGGTGTTGTTTAGACGTACCCAACGGATACGAGAACCCTTGAGTTTCATGTAGCTGATAAATTTATTTCCATCGCCTGGGCATATAGAGCCCTGTAGATAGATATAGCTTTTCTTGTCGCTCAATGCAATCCCAGGGCCGTTGCAGTTGTTTTGGGCTATGGCTGGTTCGCCTTGGCTGAAGACTAGCGGTATGCTCGTAGCCGCTAAAAGACAAGTTGCTCCAGTTAAAGATAAACGGCCAATCATGGGGATCATTATTGATTGGGCGTGGGCAGCTCCTTGGCATTGTCAGCAGTTGGACTGATCAGGTGAGGAGAGTTTGCGCAGAAGTCTTCGTTCTTCATGAACAGGCCAGATGTCGTTGTGCCGGTCGCATCTGTTGTGTTGATAGTCATAATCACATCTAGCTTGCAATTCTTGCCGAGTCCTGATTTCCCTTGCCAATTAAAAGATTCTTCCTTTCCAGGTTTGATACCGGCGCCAACGTCAAAGCTCCATACTTGTTGATAGGCGCCCTTGTAACCATTGGGGATTGGCGGAGTTTTACAGTCTGCAATCTCGTATGGATCTTGAAGTGCATTTGGGTTCCCATTGTTTGCCTCTGCAAATGCTTTGACCCACACTCCATAGGTATCGGCCACGATATTGGGCCCGATCAGGATTTTGCAAATGGTCAGGGGCGTCGTGTTTTTGACAATGAATGGTTTGAGTTCGCCACCCTGGGATGCTTGTGGTAGGCTAAGTATGGCAGTAACGGTTGCTAATAAGCATGTAGATACTTGCTTTTGATTCATTTGAGTAGCGGCGCTTGGCAGCAGTTCAGGGTTTGGATTGACTGGCTTATGAGCCAAACCATTTGGCATGAATCTGGTCAATAACTCCGGTCTCCTTCAATTGAAGCATGACTTGATTGATAGGTTCACGGATCGGACTACCTTGCTTCAAGGCAAAGCCATAATTTGATTTCTCAAATAGACCGCCAACAAGCTCAATATCGGTAGCATTGTTTTTGGAAATGTAGTATTCCAAGATGGGTGCATCATAGACAACGGCTTTTACTGCCCCAGAGCGCAGGGCCTCGACAGCATTTTGAATGTCCGAATAAGGCTTAACGGTTATTTTTTGACCAACTGGATTGACCTCTTTTTCGAGCCAGGTTTTGGCAACACTTCCTTCAATTGTGCCCACGGCGCGACCATAGAGGTCGTCGGGACCATTGATCTCGCCGGGCAATGCATTCACGGTGAGTACGGCGCTCAGTGATGCGGTTAACAAAGATACGGCAATCACACTGGCAAACATCCACAAGGTGGCGACAATTCGGCCGCCTTTGCCAATGGGTCCTTTATTGTCTGCTCCGCCTACCAGAAAGATGCTAATTGTCCACCAGAACGACTCCCCCAGTCCTTCCCAATAGGAACGGGGCCACATTTCCTCGTTGACAGGATGCTCGAATTTCCAAACAAGATGGGACACCCCAAACATCACAGCCAGGGCAATGGCAAACCCCGTACCTACTTTCCAATTAAAGATATTATTTGCGATTGCAGCGAGAACAGATCCCCCGCCTTGTGAACTTTTTCGAACCAGGACTTGCAGCCCTGATTCGAAAAATGGTTGCGTGAAATCAACGACTTTTTCGCGTTCCGCTGTGATTGATAGCGCACCCACCGCTACATCTGCTTTGCCTGAGCTGACGTCTTGAATCATTTGCTTTGCACTACCCGTAACTTTATAACTATCTTGTAGTTTCAGCTCTTCGGATATTTTGTTCCAGAGATCAACCGAGTAGCCAGTTCGTTTTCCATTTTGAGTAAATGAAAATGGTTCTATTGTTCGGGTTACGACTTCCATCGGCTTCGCATTGGCGTAGCCAATGGAGCCACCCAAAACAACGACAAAGCATGCCAGGCAAATGAGAGCCCTTGAGCGAATTCGGCTCAGGACATGGTTTTTGCCAGATGTTTTTTGATTCACAGGGAGTATTCACCTTGATGCATTTTCGCATGAAGCCGCAGATTTTGCAATCTGTTTTCCTTCTGTGGCAATTACATGGGTCAGCGAGTAAAGCGTCCTTCTTTTCGGCAGATGTTTGTTGCATGATCTTCTGCAGTATTCCCTAGTCGAAGCCTGTTCTAGTTGGATATTCGAAGACTGGGTTTTTTCTTGAGGCTGGCCTTGCCTTTACTCGGTTAAATCTCTGTAGTAACAAGGAATCCACTTTTCACGCACAAGTGTTTCTGCCTTCCAGTTGCTAAACCCCCCCAGGTTGTATTTGCCCTGGCATAGGCCATGCTGCTTGAGTAGTGCCCCAGCGGCTTCTCTTTTTTTGCATGCTTCCCATGTTGTTGGGGAGTCCCCACTGGCGCCTCGGCAGGCCCGATTCAATTCGGTCCAAGATTGAATTTGTGAATTGATGCTGTCTGCCTGCGCCTCTACCCCTATGGCTAGGAACAGGATTGGGATGGCAGCTATGGCGATTCTTCTAGACAAGGGCATGATTTAATTAGATGTTGATTGAGGATAGCTCTTTCTGTCCCTTATTTCTTTGTTCCCGGAGCTCCATTTAGGTTGATGGTGAGTTGGTTGCCGAGGGCACTTTTGATCCTCCATGTACCATTCGACGCGCGATAGCTTGCACGAGTGATGTGTTCGTAGCCGCTCTTGTAGTCAAAGATGCGCATGTCTCCTGTCAGGCAATCTTTTTCTGATGGGCAGTTTTGGGGTGCGCCTACTGCTTGATAGAGAACGGAGTCGTAGCTTTGCTTGCCACGCCAGTTACGCATGTAAACCAGTTGAAACCCATACCCTTTGGCGTATTGAGATGAGGGTGGGAAGCCCTGTACGTCTTCGTTGCTTCCGCTAAGAACGATGCAGGGTTCCCGAGTGCCGTTGTAGGCGCAACTTGGTGTCGGTGTGCTTGGAAAGGGTATCGAGAGCTTTAGGTGCTCGTTTGGACCTCCCAGGGCATTGTTGATCTCATCGAGGCTCCAGCCAAGCCTTGTTTTCTTGTAGGCGAAGTTGATGACGTCGCGCCCATTGTTTGGTTGCGTCATCAGAAGTTTCCCGCAACGTGCTCCTTCGCTCGGGCTTCCGCAGGGACGGGGCTTGCCGATTAAGGAGAAGTGGAAGAGTCCATTCACCGCTGGGATGTTTGCGTAGAGCTCATCGCCGTCTGCGACAACACGACAGGCGTAGGCCACTTGGTCCGCCAGGCACTGATCGCCGTAGGACGGAGTCCAGTCAAAGGGACCAGATCCGCCCGTCTGGGCTCGCGCAGCCCCACTGGCGCTTAGGCAGGCGAGTGCTGTGATCAGCGCTGCGCGGCGACGGGCCATTACGCCTTGCCGCGGGGCCCCCGGTCTTCGGCGCCGGCGTAGATCGCCTGGCTACCCAGCTCGTCTTCGATGCGGAGCAGTTGGTTGTATTTCGCCACCCGATCGGAGCGGCTCAGGGAGCCGGTCTTGATTTGGCCAGTCCTGGTCGCCACGGCCAGATCGGCAATGGTGGTGTCTTCGGTTTCGCCGGATCGGTGGCTGATCACGCTGGTGTAGCCGGCGCGGCCTGCCAGGTCGATCGCCTGGAGGGTTTCGGTGAGCGATCCGATCTGGTTCACCTTGATCAGGATCGAGTTGGCCACGCCTAGGTCAATGCCCCGTTGCAGCCGGGCCGTGTTGGTCACGAACAGGTCGTCGCCCACCAGCTGCACGGTCGCACCCAGTTTTTGGGTGAGCAGGGCCCAGCCATCCCAGTCGTCTTCGGCGATGCCGTCTTCGATTGACACGATTGGGAAGCGGCTCACCAGTTGGGCGAGTTGGTCCACCATCTCGGCACTGGTGTAGCTGGCCCCACCAAAGTTGTAGCGGCCGTCTTTGAAGAACTCGGTGCTGGCCACATCGAGGGCCAGGGAGATCTGGTCGCCCGCCCGGTAGCCCGCTTTTTCGATGGCTTGGATCAGCAGGTCACCGGCGGCGGCGTTGCTGGCCAGGTCGGGGGCAAAGCCGCCTTCGTCGCCCACCGAGGTGGAAAGGCCCTGGTCGTGGAGCAGGCCCTTGAGTGTGTGGAACACTTCGGCGCCCATGCGCAGGGCTTCCCGGAAGCTGTTGGCGCCGTGGGGCACCAGCATGAATTCCTGGAAATCCATGTTGTTGGAGGCGTGGGCGCCGCCATTGATGACGTTCATCAAGGGCACCGGCAGCAGGTTGGCCATGGGCCCACCCAGGTAGCGGTAGAGGGGCAGGCCCACGCCATTGGCGGCAGCCCGGGCGGTGGCCAGGCTCACGGCGAGCACCGCATTCGCCCCCAGGCTCGACTTGTTATCACTGCCATCCAGTTCAGCCATGGCGCCGTCCACGGCTCCCTGGTCGAGGGCGCTCAGGCCGCAAAGGGCTGGGGCAATCCGCTCTTCGATGTTGTTGACGGCCTGGGTGACGCCCTTGCCGAAGTAGCGGCTGCCGCCATCGCGCAGTTCGTGGGCTTCGTGGGCGCCGGTGCTGGCCCCGCTGGGCACGATGGCCCGTCCGCTGGCCCCACCTTCGAGCAACACTTCGGCTTCAACGGTGGGGGTCCCGCGGGAATCGAGGACCTCCCTGGCCACAACGGTGTCAATTACAAGGTCGAGGGAGTCGAACACGAAGGTGCGCCATCTAGTTGTCTCGCCGAGGATCCTATGGGGCACCCCTGCCCTCTTCGTTGTGCCAACGGGCACCGCTCGCGCCCTTGCTGACCAGAATGGCGCCACGATCTTGCCCCGCTCCCTCGCCCATGCGATTGCTGCACACCATGCTCCGGGTGGGAGATTTGGACCGCTCTCTCACCTTCTATACGGAGGTGTTGGGAATGCGCTTGTTGCGCCGCAAGGACTATCCCGACGGCCGGTTCACCTTGGCCTTTGTGGGCTACGGCGATGAGAGCAGCACGGCGGTGCTGGAGCTCACCCACAACTGGGACACCAGCAGCTACGAGATCGGCACGGGCTATGGCCACATTGCCCTTGGCGTCGATGACATTCACGCCACCTGTGAGGCCATGGCGGCCAAGGGTGGTCGGGTGGTGCGTCCGCCTGGGGCGATGAAGCACGGCACCACGGTGATTGCCTTTGTGGAGGATCCCGATGGCTACAAAGTGGAATTGATTCAACTGGCTTCCCGCGCTTGAGGTTGGACAGCGATGGTTTTTGAGCAAGCAGCCCGGGCAACCTCCTCGGCCAGCCTCACCAGCAACCCAGAGCACTTCAGCGAGGATGCCTGGGAGCTCCTGTTGGCCTCCCAGGACACAGCCCGCCGCTGGCGGCACGGGGCCATGGATGTGGAGCACCTGTTGCAAACGTTCCTCGGGGATCGGCGCTTCGGCCCATGGGTTCAGTCCTTACCCATCGATACCGATCGCCTCCTGGATCGGTTGGAGGCCTTCTGCGTCGACCAGCCCCCAAGCACCAGTCGCGACCTCTACATCGGAGATGCCCTGGAGGATCTGCTCGAGGATGCGGATCGACGCCGGGCCGCCTGGGGATCCCGGTTGCTCGATATTCCCCACCTGCTGGTGGCGTTGCTCGATGAACCCAGGATCGGTGCAGCCCTGTTGCAAGGGGAGGGCTTGACCGAGGCGGCCTTGCTCCAAGCCGTGCGCCGCCCCGCCCAACCTCAATCCCAATCCCAGCCCAAACCCCAAACCAAGGCCCCTGCCATCGAGGCGGCGGCCACCCCCAGCCCAGCAGCGCCCAGCCCAGCGGTTGTCAGGGGCCCATCCTTGGCAGCCTCTCGGGCGGCATCCAGGGAGCCGGAGGCGGAAGCGTTCCGTTTGGAACCCGAGCCCGAGCAAGAGGGAGCGTTGAGCACCTACGGCCGCGATCTCACCGCCGCTGCAAGGGCCGGGGAGCTCGATCCCGTGGTGGGACGTGACCAGGAGATTCGCCTACTGATTCAGGTGCTCTCGCGCCGCAGCAAAAACAATCCGGTGCTGATCGGCGAGCCGGGCGTGGGCAAAACGGCCGTGGCCGAGTTGTTGGCCCAGCGCATGGTGGCCGGCGAAGTGCCCGATTCCCTCAAGGGTTTGCGGCTGGTGGCCCTCGATCTAGGAGCTCTGGTAGCAGGGGCAAAATTTCGCGGTCAATTCGAGGAGCGGCTGCGGGGGGTGCTGCAGGAGGTGCGGGAGGCCGAGACCGGCGTGGTGCTGTTTATTGATGAACTCCACACCGTGGTGAACAGCGAGCGTTCCGGAGCTGATGCCAGCAGCGTGCTCAAGCCGGCCCTGGCCCGGGGCGATCTGCGCTGCATTGGGGCCACCACCCCTGAGGATTACCGCCGCACGGTGGAAAAGGATCCCGCCCTGGAGCGCCGCTTCCAGCAGGTGCTGATCAAGGAGCCCGGCCCCGAAACCAGTGTCGAAATCCTGAGGGGCCTCAAGGAGCGCTACGAGTTGCACCACGGCGTGGCCATTACGGACCAGGCCCTGGTGGCGGCAGCTCGCCTGGCGGATCGCTACATCACCGACCGCTGTCTGCCCGATTCCGCGATTGATCTGGTGGACCAGGCTGCGGCAAATCTGCGCATGGAGGCCACCTCCAAGCCCCAGCGGATTGAAACGGCAGAAGCCGATCTGCGCCGGGTGGAATTGGCGCTGCTATCGGCGGAGGCGGCCCCAGAAGCCGAACGGGTGCAACTCCAGGAGCAACGCCGGCAGGCCACCGACGCCTTGCACCAGTTGCAGGCCCGCTGGCAGGTGGAGCGGGACCGCTTGGCTGAGTTGCGCAGTTTGCTGCAACAGGATGAAGACCTGCGCCATGCCATCGCGGAGGCGGAGCGGGAGGGCGATTTGGAGCAGGCGGCCCAACTCCAATACGACCAATTGCATGGTCTGCAGGAGCGGCGCGACGCCCTGGAGGCGGAGCTGCGCGCTGATGAGCAAAGCCGGGAATCCCTGCTGCGGGAACAGGTGGAAGCGGGCGATATCGCCGATGTGGTGGCCCGCTGGACGGGCATCCCCGTGCAGCGGCTGTTGGCGGGTGAGCGGCAAAAGCTGCTGGAGCTCGAAGCCCGGCTTTCTGGGCGGGTGATTGGCCAGCCGGAGGCGGTGGCTGCCGTGGCAGCGGCGATTCGGCGGGCCCGGGCGGGGATGCAGTCGCCGCGCCGGCCCGTGGGGTCCTTCTTGTTTTTGGGTCCTACGGGAGTCGGTAAAACCGAGTTGGCGAAGGCCTTGGCGGGCTCCCTCTTTGATGAGGAAGACGCCCTGGTGCGTCTCGACATGAGCGAGTACATGGAGCGCAATGCCGTGGCCCGGTTGGTGGGGGCACCTCCCGGCTATGTGGGCTACGAGGAAGGCGGCCAGCTCACCGAGGCGGTGCGGCGCCGGCCCTATGCCGTGGTGTTGCTCGATGAGGTGGAGAAGGCCCACCCCGAGGTGTTCAACCTGCTGCTGCAGGTGCTCGATGACGGCCGACTCACCGATTCCCAAGGCCGCACGGTGGACTTCCGCCACACGGTGGTGATCATGACCAGCAACCTGGCCAGCCGCGCCATCCTCGACAGGGCGCGGGCCGCCCACGGGGCGCCGGATGGGGCCTTGGATCAGGCCATTGAACGGGCCCTGGCCTCCCACTTCAGACCTGAATTTCTCAACCGCATCGATGAGGTGATTCGCTTCCGGCCCCTGGAGCTCGCGGATCTCCAGCGGATTGTGCGCCTGCAATTGGCCGAGCTGGGTGGGCTTTTGGCCGAGCAACACCTGGCGCTTGAGGTGGATGAGGCGGTGGTTCAGTCCCTGGTGGAACAGGGGTACGAGCCGGAATACGGGGCCCGGCCCCTGCGCCGGGTGGTGCGCCGTCAAATTGAAAATCCCCTGGCCACCGAGCTCCTG
>Ga0310330_100140_pt1 | contig 20340 bp, 19 predicted proteins | sample LakMicDCLTotalB5_FD_195544 | JGI IMG/M metagenome (GOLD analysis project Ga0310330, IMG submission 195544) | Enriched freshwater cyanobacterial communities from Lake Michigan, Michigan, United States - MI23.DCL.Total.B5 (v2) (version 2) | ecosystem: Environmental > Aquatic > Freshwater > Lake... | reverse complement strand
TGAATATCGATCAGTTGATCTATTCGATTTTCACCACTTCTAAATCTGTAGATGATTGAGATTGAATCCTGGCTTCGGCTTGTGTACCCGCTAAGCGCGATGACCGTAGTCTCTGGCGGCTCATTTCTTTTAAAGGGATAAAGATTGAATGGAATTGCGCTCATTTTGCTCGCAGTTTGTTAATCATGTGGCGAATCTCGTACTCTTGCTTCTCTATGCTTTCGGTGAGCGTGAATTGAACCATGGCTCGATCGAGATTGTGACGGAGATGTTGAGTTTTGAAGTACACATTTCCGGCTAGGTGGTCAGTGTAAAATCTTAGCCCTAGTTCGAAGGGGAGAAGCCGAATTGCGTTATAGAGATTGTTAAAGTCTGCGTCGCTTAGGCATGAACCGGCTACCTCTATATAGCCACCTAGAATCTGGCGGCAGAGGCCCAAATCAAAGTGTACGGTCTCCAAATTGGTGGTTTCTTCTCCGACGGGATTGCAGCCTGAACGCAGGCAGTCACCGATGTCGTAGTGGAGTAGGCCCGGTTTCACTGTATCCAGATCCACTAGAGCGACGGCGCAGCCCGTCTTGGAGCTGATCAAGACATTGTTCACCTTTGGATCGCCGTGGATGGTTCGCGGATGCAGCAGCCCTTGTGCGCGGGCCTGTTCCAGCACAGGCACCAAATCGAGGCGTTGCTCCACGAATCGGCTGCAGGCGTCACATTGCCGGCACTGAGGCACTGTGCTGGTCTGCTGAATCAACCGATAATTCTCCAGATAGCGGGGCGTTACATGGAACCCCTCCAGTGTGTCGATCAGTCGCTCGGTTGGTAGATCATGCACGAGTTGATGAAAGCGCCCTAGGGCCCTGCCAACCTCATGGGCATGGCTCGGGCTCTGCACCGTGTCATGGCAGATAGCGTCCGGTACGAAGGTGAGCATCCGCCAGTGCTGGCCGCTCTCTTGCAGGAATGTTGCCGCTTTGCCCTCCCCCCCCTGGCCTCGGCATGCGATCGGGCGGGGCAGTTGCCAGTTCACTTGTTGTTGGTTTGAGGCTTCCTCCGCCAGCCGCATGGCGGCGTGTTGCGTCAGCACGTCAAGGTTTGACATCACCTGTGCGGGTTGGCGAAACACCTGGTTGTTGATCCGTTGCAGCACGGCACGCTCCCCATTGGAGGCATGCACCAAAAATGTGTCGTTGATATTGCCCTGCCCCAGGGGCTCAAGATCGATGGCTGGGGCACCCAATTCAAAGCGATTGGCGATAGCCAGGATCCTTTGCCGCTCCCCGATCTCCTGCAATTTGCTTGGGTTGGCCATCAGGCGGGCACCAGTCCGGAGTGGCGAATCAGGGCGTCGCTGCTGGGCTGGCGGCCCCTGAAGGCTTCGAACACGTCCGCCGGTGAACGGCTACCGCCCAGGCTCAGCACGGTGTCCCGGAAGCGGCGGCCCGTAGCCACGATCTCCTCTTCCTGATCCAGGCCCACCTCCTCGAAGGCGCTGAAGGCATCGGCGCTGAGCACCTCGGCCCACTTGTAGGAGTAGTAGCCGGCCGAATAACCACCGGCGAAGATGTGGCTGAAGGCGCAGAGGAAGGCGTCTTCGGCAATCGGTTCCAACATTGTGGTGTTGCGGGCAATCTCGCGGCGCAGCTCCTCCGGGCTCTGGCCGCAGGCCGGCGACCAGGCACTGTGCAGGCGGAGGTCGGTGAGGGCGAAGTGCACCTGCCGCAGGGTGGCACTGCCGCCCATGAAGGTGCGGGCTACCAGCAGTTTCTGGTACTCCCCTTCCGGCAGCGGCTCGCCGCTCTGCCAATGGCGCGCCATGCCCATCAGGGTGGCGCGGGCGTAGCACCAGTTCTCCATGAATTGGCTGGGCAGCTCCACCGCATCCCATTCCACGTTGTTGATGCCAGCGGCCTGGGGCCGCTCCACCGTGGTGAGCATGTGCTGGAGGCCATGGCCGAACTCGTGGAAGAGGGTTTCCACCTCCTCGAAGGTCATCAGGCTGGGGGTGTCGCCCACCGGCGGGCTCTGGTTGCAGATCAGATACGCCACCGGCAGCACCGGCCTGCCTTCCAGGTCGCGGCAGCGACCGAGGCACTCATCCATCCAGGCGCCGCCGCGCTTGCTGCCGGGGCGGCTGTAGGGATCGAGGTAAAAACCCGCCAGGGTCTCGCCACTGGCCCCATCCACCACCCGGAAATAGCGCACATCGGTGTGCCAGGTGGGGGCAGTCCCATCCCCCGCCAGGATGCGGATGTCGAAGAGCCGCTGGCACAGCCCGAACAGTCCCTGGAGCACCTGTTCCAGCGAGAACCAAGGCCGCAGCGCTTCGCCGTCCAGGTCAAAACTCTCTTGCCGCAGCACCTCGGCCCAGTAGCTCACATCCCAGGGCCGAAGATCGGTTGCTTCCGCAGCACCGTGGCGGGCGGCGCAGGCCGAGAGATCGGCCAGCTCGCGCTGGGCTACCGGGTAGGCGGCGGCGCGCAGGTCTTCGAGCAGGGATTCAACCTCCTGCACCGATCCCGCCATTTTTGAGGTCAAGCTCACCTCGGCCCAGTTGGCGTAGCCCAGACGCTGCGCCTGTTCCAGCTTCAGCGCCAGGATCTGCTGGATCAGGGGGTGATTGTTGAGGTCGCCGCTGGAGGCTCGGCTGACCTGGGCCCGATACACCTGCTCGCGGAGGTCGCGGCGGCGGCTGTATTTGAGGAAGGGCACCACGCGCGGCATGTCCAGTCCCAGCCGCCAGCCTTCCTCCCCTGCGTCCTGGGCGGCCTGGGCGAGCAGATCCCGCAGGCTGGTGGGAAGGCCATCGACCTGGTCCTCTTGGGTGAGGGTGAGGCTCCAGCCGTTGGTGGCATCGAGCACGTGGTTGCCGAAGGCGGTGGCCAGCTCGGCCAGGCGTTCGCTGGCGCTGTTGAAGGCGTCCTGTTCGGCTCCCTCGAGGCCCACGCCCCGCAGCTGCATGTCGCGCAGCTCGGTGGCCAGGATGCGGTGCTGGATGGGATCGAGCTTGGCAGCGTTCCGCTGCAGCGCCTCGAGGGCCCGGTAGATGGGGCGAGACTGGCCGGCCCGATTGCCGAACTGCACAACAGCCCCCTGCTGCTGCTGGTGGGCTGCTCGCAGTTCGGGGGTGTTGCAAACGCCATTGAGATGGCTCACCACCCCCCAGCTCCAACGCAGCCGCTCGCCGAGATGCTGGAGCGGTTCCATCACCTCATCCCAGCTCAGGGGTGCGGCCTCCCCCTCGGCTAGTCGACTTTCGAGAGTGGCTTCCAGGGCCGTGAGTTCGCCGTTGAGGGTGTCCAGCAGGGCGGGTATGCCCTGGTCCACCTGCTCCGGCGTGATGGCGGTGAACTGGGGTAGACCCTGGCCGGCCAGAAGCGGCATCGGAGCGCTCACGGTGATCGCTGGCGAGATGGTTGCCCCCATTTCACCCGATCGGCGGCGGGTCTGTGGTTCAGCCCAGGGCGGTCAACCGGCCCATGGCGAGCAGGGCGGTGGAGCTCAGCTGCTCCGCCAGGGCATTGGTGGAGGCCTCGTACACATCAATGGCCAGCCGGGGCCAGAAGCCGATGGCCAGGGTTGGCACCAGCAGGGTGAGGCCGATCAGCAGTTCCCGGGGGCGCATGTCGCCCACCACGGCCAGGGCCGGAATCCTGGGTCCAAAGAACACTCGGCGGCAGAGGCTGAGCAGATACACCGGTGTGAGCACCAGTCCAATGGCGGCCAGCACGATCGTTATCACGCGGAAGCCGATGGTGAAGCCGTCGTTGGCGGTGACCCCAAGAAACACCGTGATTTCGCTGACAAAGCCGCTCATGCCGGGCAGGGCGAGGGAGGCCAGGGAACTGGCAAGAAAGAAGGCGAAGGTGATCGGCAAGGCCTTGGCCAGGCCCCCCATGTTGGGGATCGAAAGGGTTTCGGTGCGCTCGTAGAACACCCCGGTGACGAAGAACATCGCCGCGGCGATCAGGCCATGGCTGATCATCTGCAGCATGGCCCCGCTGATGCCCAGGGAGTCAATCGCACCGATGCCGAGCAGCACGAAGCCCATGTGGCTCACTGAGCTGCAGGCGATGCGGCGCTTGACGTTGTCCTGGGCGAAAGCGTTGAGCGCCCCGTAGATGATGTTGACGATGCCGAGCACGATCAGGGCTGGGGCCAGCTGCAGGTGGATCTCCGGCAGCATCTGCACGTTGAAGCGCAGCAGGGCATAGCCCCCCATCTTCAGCAGCACCCCCGCCAGCAGCATCGACACCGGCGCATTGGCTTCCCCGTGCGCATCTGGAAGCCAGGTATGCAGGGGGAACATCGGCAGTTTCACGCCGAAACCCACCAGGAAGCCGAGGTAGCAGAGCAGGCCAAAGGTGCCTCCGGGGGAGCGGCTGGCCAGCTCCGTGAGGTTGAAGCTGAAGCTGTCTCCGGAGAAGGCCAGGGCCAAGCCGCTGAGCAGAATCAGCAGGGATGCGGTGGCGGTGTAGAGGATGAATTTGGTGGCGGCGTACTGGCGCTGCTTGCCGCCCCAGATGGCAATTAGGAGGTACACCGGCACCAGTTCCAATTCCCAGGACAGGAAGAAGAGCAGGAAGTCCTGGGAGAGGAACACCAGGCCCTGGGCTGAGGCCTGCACCAACATTAAGGCGAAGTAGAGCCGGGTCTTGCGGTTGATGTTCCAACTGGCGGCCACCGAGAGCAGCGTCACCAGGCCCGAGAGCAACACCAGGGGCGTGGAGAGGCCATCGGCAGCCAAGGACCACTCCAGCCCGAGGGCCGGCACCCAGCTCACCCGTTCCACCAGCTGTAGCTCGCTCACCGAGCCGTCGTAGTGCTGGCTGAAGCACACCAACATCAGGGCCAGATCCAGCCCGAGGGTGACCAGGGCCAGGGTGCGAGGCCACTTGGGATCGTTGCCGTCTCCTGGCAGCAGGGGCATCACCAGGGCCACCGCCGCTGGCAGCAGCACGATCAAGCTGAGCCAGGGAAAGGTGGTGCCACTGGGGCCTGGCAGGGCAGGGGTGGACGCGAGGAGGAAGGGCAGGTTGGCGTCCATCACAGCCCGATTGCAGATCTGGGGATTTCCTGCGCAGGGCCAGGTTCAGGCGCTGCCGGAATCGCAACCGAATCTATCAGCCGCCCCATCATCGCTGAGTAAAACTACCTAGATGTTTAGGCGTCATCGGGGGGTCTTTGGGGCTGGTCCGGCAGGTCTTCCCAGCGACTGCCGGACTGCTGCACGGCCAGCACCTCGGAGCGGGATTCCACGCCGGCCTGGTGCCAGGCACGCACCATGGCCTTCCTCACGGCCTCGGCCACGGGCCTGGGGCAGAGGGCCAGCAGGCTGGGTCCGGCACCACTGATCACGCAACCCCAGGCGCCTGCCGCCAGGGCCGCTTCCCGTACCGCCTTGCCGCCGTGGATCAGGCCCCAGCGATAGGGCTCGTGCAGGCGGTCGTGCATGCCATCGGTGATCAGGTCGCCGTTGCCGGTGCGCAGGCCCTGGAGCAGCAGGGTGAGCGATCCCAGGTTGATCACCGCATCCCCCACCGGAATCGACTTGGGCATCGCCCGGCGCGCTTCGCTGGTGGTGAGGCGGATGGCGGGAATGGCCACAACGGCCTGTACCTCCGGTGACCATTCGCAGCGCACCACCCGCCAGCGGTGGGAGGCGGCTTTGGCGGTCATGCACAACCCGCCCACCAGGGACGGCACGACGTTGTCGGGGTGGCCTTCGATGTCGATGGCCAGCTCCAGCAACTTCTCGCGGCTGAGCGGTTCCCCCACCAGGGCATTGGCACCGATCAGGCCGGCCACAATCGCCGTGGCGCTGCTGCCCAGGCCCCGGGCCGGGGGGACGGCAAGGCGCACCCGGGCCTCAAGGGCCACGGGCTCCTCGCCCGCCTCCTTCCACACCCGTTGCGCTGAGCGGTACACCAGGTTGTCCGGCCCTCCGCGCAGATGGGCCCCTTCCGGGCCTTCGATGATCAGGTCGAAGCGTTCACTGCCCCCCTCGATGCAGCGCATCTGGAAGACGTTGTCCAGCTCCAGGGCAGCTCCAAGGCAATCGAAGCCTGGGCCGAGATTGGCCGTGGTGGCGGGAACGTGAACCACGACCCCTTGGCCGACCCGGGGGCGCACCATGCGACAACTTCTGCTGGGCCCAGTGTCTCAGGCAACGAGCATGCGCGCCCGGCAGGCGGCGCTGAACTGGCCGATCGCCGGATCGATCACCGCCGTGATGGGCATGGCGGCCAGCACGGGCTCCAGTCGACCCTTGTTCAGGAAGGCCTGCTCGAAGCCCGGTGAGCGCAGATCCTCCAAAAGTTTTCCTGCCGTTCCTCCCGCCAGCCAGATGCCGCCCCGGCTCAGCCCGGCCAGGGCCAGATCGCCGCAGACGCTGCCATAACACCCTATCCACAAGGCAAGGGCGTCCCTGGCCAGGGCCTCCCCCTGGGTGGAGGCCGCAGCCACCGCTGCGGGCAGGTCGTCTCCCTTGGCGTGGGCGCTCAGGGGGTGGTCGCCGTTGGGATGGCGGATGTGCAGCAGCCAGCGGGCCACCTCTCCGAGACCCGTGCCACTGACCACCCGTTCGATCGATACCCGCTCCAGGCCCCGCTCGCGGGCCAGCCATTGCTTCAGCTCCCACTCCGCGCTGCTGCGGGGAGCGAATTCACCATGGGCTCCCTCGCTGGCCACCGCCACCAGGCCGCCCTGGCTGGGGACGCCATAGGCCACCCCGAGCCCCGTGCCGGCCCCCAGGATCAGCAGGGGCGCGTCAGCCTGACCAATGCCGGAACGGATCGGGGTCTGTTGCTCGGGGGCCAGGTGGGGCAGGCCGTAGATCAGGACGGCGAAATCATTCACCAGTTCGATCCGGGGGATGCCGGTGCTTTGCTGCAGCCGCTCCTGGTCGAGTTGCCAGTCGAGATTCGTGAGCGTGGCCTGGCCCCCGGCCACCGGACCGGCCACGGCCAGACAGGCCGCCGATGGGGAGGGCCCGCCATGGCCGAGGAAGTGGCGCACCATGGGCGCCAGATCCTCCCAGTCGGCGGAGGGAAAGCGCTCACTGCGGAGCAGGGTCAGCCCCGTGCTGGCGTCCAGTTCGTAGAGGGCGAGCAGGGTTTTGGTGCCCCCGATATCGCCGGCCAACAGGGTGGTCATGGCTGGGGAAGACTCAAGGGGTGAGGTCCAGTCCCGCGGCCCGGTGGCCGTTGGCCTGGCTGGCTGCCCTGAGCAGGTCGGCCACAGCCACGCTCCCCAGGTCGCCGTCGCGGCGGCTGCGCAGGCTCACGCTCTGGGTTTCGGCCTCCTTGGCACCGATCACCCCAAGCACCGGAACCTTCATCTGCTCGCCGTTGCGAATCAGCTTGCCCAGTCGCTCGCCGGAGTGGTCGAGGCTGGCGCGGATGCCGGCAGCCTTGAGCTGCCCGAGCAGCTGCTCGGCGTAGGCCATCACCTCATCGGTGACCGGCAGCAGCCGGATCTGCTCCGGGGCCAGCCAGAAGGGGAAATCGCCGGCGTAGTTCTCGGTCATGATCCCGAAGAACCGCTCCAGGGAGCCGAAGATGGCGCGGTGGATCATGATCGGCCTCTGGCGAGTGCCATCGGCAGCCACGTACTCGAGATCAAATCGCTCGGGAAGATTGAAGTCGAGCTGGATCGTGGAGCACTGCCACATCCGGCCGATGGCATCCTCGATCTTGAGGTCGATCTTGGGGCCGTAGAAGGCACCGCCGCCCTCATCCACCTTGTAGGCCCAGCCTTTGCGATCGAGGGCCTCGATCAACCCCTGGGTGGCCAGCTCCCACACGGCGTCTTCGCCAATGGATTTCTCTGGCCTGGTGGAGAGATTGATCTCGTAGTTGCGGAAGTCGAAGGTGGAGAGGATCTGTTCGGTGAGATCGAGGATCTGCAGAATCTCATCGCTGATCTGTTCCGGCAGGCAGAACACGTGGGCGTCATCCTGGGTGAAGCCGCGCACCCGCATTAGGCCGTGCATCACGCCGGGACGCTCGTAGCGATACACGGTGCCCAGCTCGGCCCAGCGGATTGGCAGTTCCCGGTAGCTGCGCAAGGTGCTGGCGTACGTGAGCACGTGGAAGGGGCAGTTCATCGGCTTGAGCTGGTACTGCCGCTCATCCACCTGCATGGGGCCGAACATGCTCTCGGCGTAGAAGTCCAGGTGGCCTGAGGTTTTCCAGAGGCTGATGTCGGCCACGTGGGGGGTGTAGAGCAGCTCGTAGCCCGCGTCGAAATGGGCCTGGCGCCAGAAGTCCTCGATCAGCAAGCGCATGCGGGCGCCCCGGGGATGCCAGAACACCAGGCCAGCGCCAGCCTCGTCTTCGATCGAAAACAGGTCGAGGTCGGGTCCCAGGCGGCGGTGGTCGCGGCGCAGGGCCTCCTCCTTGCGGCGCTTGTGTTCCGCCAGTTGCTCGGGGGTTTCCCAGGCGGTGCCATAGATCCGCTGCAGCTGGGCCTTGGTTTCATCGCCCCGCCAGTAGGCGCCGGCCACGCTTTCGAGCTCGAAGGCCTTGGGGTTGAGCTCGCTGGTGTTGGCCACGTGGGGTCCGGCGCACAGGTCCCACCACTCCTCGCCCAGGGTGTAGAGGCTGATGGGCTCCTGGATGCCCGCCAGGATCTCCAGCTTGTAGGGCTCGTTCTGGGCCTGGATGCGGGCCTCGGCTTCGGCTCGGCTCACCTCGATCCGCTCCAGCGGCAGCCGGCGGCCGATGATTTTTCCCATCTCCTTTTTGATGGCCTTGAGATCGCCTTCGGTGAAGGGATCGGGATTGTCGAAGTCGTAGTAGAAGCCGCTCTCGGTCCAGGGGCCGATGGTGACCTGGGCCTTAGGGAACAGCTTCTGCACCGCCATGGCCAGCACGTGGCTCATCGAGTGGCGGATGCGCAGCAGCTGGGGGCTCTCGCTGGTTTTGGGCAGGTTGATTCGTGCGGGCTCAAGGCTGGTGGGGGTCTCGGGCACGAATCGCGCGTCTGAACAGGGCGAAAGGGAATCCTACGCAGCGCTCCTAGGCTGGTCTGATGGGTCTTTCCTCGCCATCGCCAGTGCCGGAATCCTCCGGAGAGCTGCTCGACCAGCTGCTGGGTTCCCTGCTGGGGGACTTCAGCACTTGGTTTGAGCGAGGCCTGGTGTTGCTGGATCACTGCCCAGAGGCGGTGATGCCCCTCGATCAGCAGCTGGCCCTGCGCCAGCGGCTTGAGCAGGCCCGTAAGGAACTGTCGGCCGCCAGCAGCCTGCGCCAGGCCGTGCCCAGCCCCATGGCCCTTGAGATGGAAACCCTGGCCCCCTGGCACCAGCTGGTGCTCACGGTGTGGAACCTGTCGGCCAGCTTGCGGGCCAGTGGTGTGCCCCTGCCGGCCCATCCGAGTTCGGATGGCCCTGAGGCTGATCGCCCCTAGCCATGCTGTCTTCCCGACGCCCCCTGCCACCGGAGCGCCGCAACCTGGCCCTCGCCTATGGCCTCTGGACCCTTGGTCTGGTGGGGGTTTGCGGCCTGCATCGCTTTTACAACCGCAAGCCCCTCAGTGGCACCCTCTGGCTGGTCACCTTTGGCTTTTGCTTTGTGGGCCAGTTGGTGGATCTGTGGTTGATGCCCGACCTGGTGGATCGGGCCAACGGGATCCTGCTGCGGCCCGGCCCGGCCCTTTCGGTGGAACTGCAACTGGTGCAACTGGCGAGGCGCAGCGGCGAGTCGGGCTTCACCCTCAACGACGCTCTGCTGGAGATGGATCTCCCCGCGGGCATGGATAGTCGGGAGGTGAGACAGGAGATTGAGCGGCTGCTGCACGCCAACCTCCTCGATGTCGGCAATGATGAACGGGGCCGGGTGGTGTATCGGGAACCGTGAGCCGAAAGGGAGCCAGGCTGGCGGCAGGGCTGCTCCTCGGGGGTGGGGTCGCCGTGGCCGGAGCGTTACGGCATGGCCTTCCCCTGGGCCTGTGGCGCTGCCCCCTGCGCCAGCTCACGGGCCTTCCCTGCCCCACCTGCTTTCTCACCCGTTCCGTGTTGGCCACGCTGCGAGGTGATCTGGCTCAGGCAGCGGCATGGCATGCCCTGGGACCGGTGCTGGTGGCCCTGGCCCTGGGCCTCAGTGTCTGGACGGTGCTGGGAGGGCGCTGGCCCACCCGACTGGTGATGCTGGGGAGTGGTGGTTTGGCTCTGCTGGGACTGGCCTATTGGCTGTGGCGACTCTGGGGTTGGGGTCACGGCTTGCCCTTGCCGACCTGAGTTGGCGGCAGCCCAGCGCTCAGCCCAGGGCCTCCCTGGCCCGCTGCAGGGCATGGGCATAGAAGCTGATGAGCTCCTCGCGGCTCTTCACCGGTTGGCCGTAAGAGCTGCCGCCATGGCTGGCGGGTAGGGAAGCCCACTCGCGGGACAGGCGAGCCAACACGGCACTGCCCAGGCCTGAGTGGTCTACGGCCTCCAGAGCACCCCGCCGTTCCACCAGATACAGCGCCGCCTGGTCCTGGTTGGCGGGGCTGAAATCCCTGAGGGCCAGCTTGCGGGAGGCTTCCCGCCAGGTGGTTGGTAGGAATTGGTAAGCGCCCGCGGCGGCACTGCTGTAGCGCCGGTGGACGGTCACTTCCGGGTGGCGCTCCAGGCTGGCGAACAACTCACCGCCGTAGAGCACCCGATAGCCCGTCACACTGCCGCCCTTCCAGGTGCCCTCGGCAAAGCGGATCGTGTCCAGCAGGGCGCGGCGCTCAGGTGTGATGGCGTACGCCGTTGCGCTGCAGCGCTGGGTTGGCCGCGCTGGCGGGAGCGTTGGGCTGGGGGCTGGCTGAATGGCTGGTGGCAGGGTCAGCAGCAGGGCGGCTCCACACAGGGGGCCTGAGCCCAGCAACCGCTCCAGCGACCGGGGCGCTAGGCGCTGGCGGCTGGTCTTGCTCGTTAGACGGGACAGGCGGTGACATCGCATTTGAAACGACCCTGGCCGCCAGCCCGGTCGCCCGGCCACCCCCCACGCCCGGGGGTAGACAACTGCGACTCTATGTGCAACACATGGACGCGCCGACCTGTGTCTCAGTCGCGATCCGTGCGAGTCACTGGTCTCGGCCGGGACTCGTGGCGTCCGTGGCTGCCGGCGAATCCTTGGCTCTGGGACGCCGCCACTGATTTGCTCAGCTGATCATTGCCGGATCGAAGGTTCAGGGTGCCGGTTAGCGGCGTGGCAGAAATCCGAGGGCCTGGCGCACGCGATCCAGCGTCTGCTCCGCCACGGCGGCTGCTTTGGCCTGTCCATCCCGCAGCACCGCCTCCACCGCTCCTGGATCCTGGCGCCACTGTTGGTAGCGCTCCTGTACGGGGCGCAGGGCTTCCACGCCAGCATCCGCCAGCAGGGGCTTGAAGGTGCCCCAGCCCATGGCGCTGCAGTCCTGGCAAGCTCGTTCCCGGGTCTTGCCCGTCAGGAGGGCATAGAGCCCGAGCAGGTTGTCGGCTTCCGGGCGCTCCGGATTGCCGAATTCCAGACCCATGGTGGGGTCGGTCTTGGCGCGCTTGATCTTTTTGACGATCAGCTCGGGGGGATCCAGCAGGCTGATGCGCGAACCCTCATTGGGGTCACTCTTGCTCATCTTGCTGCGGCCGTCGGTGAGGCTCATCACCCGGGCTCCGTCCTTGAGGATCAGCGGCTCAGGCACCTTGAGCAGCGGGATCGGTTCGCCTGCAGCATCGCGGGGGGCGAACCGGGCGTTGATGCGCTGCTGGGCAATATCCCGGGCCAGTTCGAGGTGTTGTTTCTGGTCTTCGCCCACCGGCACCAGGTCGGCGTCATAGAGAAGGATGTCCGCCGCCATCAGCACCGGGTAATCGAGCAGGCCCACCGACACCTGGTCGCCCTGCTTGATCGCCTTTTCCTTGAACTGGATCATGCGTTCGAGCCAGTTGAGCGGCGTGACGCAGTTGAGCAACCAGGCCAACTCGCTGTGGGCGCTGACGTGGCTCTGCACGAACACCGTGCTCTTTGTCGGGTCGATGCCGCAGGCCAGGTACAGCGCTGCGGTGCTGAGGGTGTCCTCCGCCAGGCGAGCCGGATCGTGGGGAACCGTGATGGCATGCAGGTCCACGACACAGAAATAGGTGTCGTGGCTCTCCTGCAACGCCACCCAGTTGCGGATCGCGCCCAGCCAGTTGCCGAGGTGTAAAGCCCCGGTGGGTTGGACCCCGGACAGAACCCTCGGCCGTGGCATGGGGCTCAGCTCTCGACGCTGTCGGTGCTGGACGCTTCGGTGGCTGCGTCCGGGCTCGGCCCTTCTGCGGGCTCGGCAGGCGCTGTGTGCTCGTCAGGCGCGGCAGGTTCGGCAGGCGCTGCTTCGTCCGTCGCGGGGGTGGGCTCCTCCTCAACCACCGGCACCACTGGGGCCGGCTTGCTGGGCCTGGCAAAGGGATCGATGCGGGGCCCGCGCTCCGGGCGGCTGCCCCGGCCCTCTCCGCCGCCGGGGCGGCGATCGCCGCGGGGGCCATCCCCACGGGGGCTGTCACCGCCACGGTTGCCGCCCTGGGCACGTTGCTGGGCGACGAGGGCATCGAGTTGGCCGTCCTCCAGCATCTGGGCCACGGTGCGGATCGCGAAGCCCAGGGCGGCCACGGTCGAGCGCAGACCAAAGCTCTCTTGGATGGCGCGTGCGGCACGCATCTCGTTGTCGCTCAGGCGGATGCGGAAGCCGCCGGGTTCACGGTTACCCGGTGGGCGGCCGCCACTGGGCCGTTCCCCTCGGTCGTCGCGGGGATGGGAAGTGGTCGTGTCGTCGGCCATGGCCGCAGCTTTTGCAGTCAGGCGCAAGTGTGCCGCATCGGCAGGCCCAAGGGGGTGAGCCAGTGCAGGGTGTGGGCCTCCCGTTGGCCGGCGCGGGCCAGCACCAGTAGGGGCAGGCAGCGTTGGGCACCCGGCTCCAGCTGACGGCGGTAGGTGTCCATCAGGTGGAGATAGGCCTCCAGGGTCCAGCCGTGGTTGCCCCGATCCTGGTGGTTCCAGAAGTGACGTTGGGCTTCCTGGCAGGCCGGCTGGCCGAATTCTTGCCAGCAGCGCAATTGGGCCGACCAGGCCGGCTCTCCGGCGGCAATCCAGGTGCGGTAACGCACCAGTTCAGGGGCATCGGCACTGGCATCCGGGGGCAGGGCGAGGGCCAACTGCTCAATGGGTACCCGTCGCAGCCGCAGCCAGCAGCGCTCGAGGATGGCAACCGGCAGGTTGCCGCCCCAGCCAGGAACCATCTGCAGCTCGCCAGCCCAGTTCTGGAGAAGGGACCGCTGCCGCGGCGTCAGGGCTTCCAGGATCTCAGCCATGGGTGCCCTTGAAGGTGATGGCCGGGCTGGCGTATTCCCGCGGTTCCAGGTGGATGGTGCAGCGCACCCTGCCAAAGCTGTTTTCCAGGTGTTCCTCCACCAGCTCTGTGATTCGGTGGGCCGTGGGCAGGTCATTGGCATCCACCACCATGTGCATGTCGATGAACACCTGCCGTCCCAGCACGCCCCGGCTGGCGATGTCGTGGCAGTTGAGCACTCCGGGCACGCCCATGGCCACCTGGTGAATTGCCTCTGGAGCAATGGCAATCTGGTCCACCAGGAGGGGGAGGTTGGAGCGCAGCACGGTCCAGCACACCCGCACCAGCAGCAGGCAGAGCGGAATGGCCAGCGCCACGTCCAGCCAGGAAAGCTTCAGCCAGACGGCTCCGCTGAGTCCCACCAGCACCACGACTGTGGTCCAGATGTCACTGGTGGTGTGGGCCGCATCGGCTGTGAGCAGGGGACTGCCCAGCCGGCGTCCCTCGGCCCGTTCGTAGCTGGCGAGCAGGATGTTGAAACCCAGCACCACCAGGAGCAGCAGGAGCTCATGGCCGTCCAGCCGCAGGGGCTGCAGTCCATCGTGGAGCCGATGCACCGCGGTCTGCAGGATTTCAAAGGCGGTGAACAGGATGAAGGCGGCAATGGCCAGCGCCCCCAGCGCCTCGTACTTGTGATGGCCGTAGGGGTGATCGCGGTCGGGCTCGGGATCCGAGAGCCCGTTGGTCAGCAGGCCCAGCAGGCTCGACAGGCCATCGGTGGCGCTGTGCATGGCGTCAGCCAGCACGGCCAGGGAGCCACTCAGCAGGCCCAGCAGGAGTTTCAACAACGTCATGCTGACGTTGACGGCCAGCGCCACCAGCAGCACCCGCTTGACCTGCTGGCGGTTGTCGCGGGGAGGGTCCCGCAGGTCGCGCTCGTGCAGGTGGTGATGCAGCTGGTGATGCAGGTCGTGGTGCAGGTCGTCGTGCTGGTGGTTGTCTCCCAAACCCTGAGCTGGCCTGGCAGGCCCCCAACTGCAACCCACGCTATTGGCATTCCAGGCCGGCGCACTGATCCAAGGTGAGCTAAAGATGCTGGAACGTTGTCCGCGCCGTTGACGCCGCCGGTGAACCTCTCCGCGCTCGCTGGGCTGGCTGCGGCCCGTCAGGCCCTGCCGCCTGTGCTGAGGCCCTGGCTGCCCACCTTGGGGTTTGGCTTGGCTGGCTGGCTGGTCACCGATGGGCTGCTGCGCCTGAGCCATTTACCGCTTTCCCCTGGTATCACCCTGTTGGGGTTGGCACTTGGGGCCTGGTGGTGGCGCCGCCCGCGGCCGCTCGGGCCGTCAGCGACGGATGTGCCCGGTTGGCTGCAGCGGCTGGAACGCCTCAACGCCCAGTTTGGCAAGCTCGCGGGCGCCGAGGTTGATCCCACCAGCCCCGCAGGAGCGTCGCTGGAAGCCGCCCGCTTCGACCGCTCAAACCAGCTGCACTCCCTCCGCGAGGAGCTCGGACGGATGGGCCTGATGCTCGCCCTGGTGGGCACCAACCCTCCATCAGAGGAGCTTCAAGGCAGTTTTCTGGAGGCCCTGCGGGGCCCGGAGCTCCTCCAGCTCCACTGGGCCCACCCCCTGCCGGCCTGGAGTGCGAACTGGTGCTGGCCTCCGGTGTTCGAAGCCTGTGATGGCCTGATTCACCACCTGCGCACCCCCCTTTCGGCTGCTCAGCTGCGTTGGCTCGAAGCTCTGCCCTCGGGCCAACCCGCCTGGCTGCTGGTGCAGCGCGACAGCCAGGGGCCGAAGCCCGAATCGTTGGCCGCCGAACTCCAGGCCCAGCTTGGCGCGGAACTCTCGGCTCGTTTGCTGTTCTGGGATGGACAACCGCAGACCCTGGCCAGCAGTCTGGCCCCCTTGGCCCAGGAGCTAGGCCCCACCGCAGCCAGGCTGCGCCAGGCCCGCCAGCTGCGTCGCTTGCAGCAGCTGCACGGGCGCTGGCAGCGCGATCTGGAGCACCTTCGCCGTGAGCTCTTTCGACCGCTGCAGCGCCGCACCCAGTGGATCGTTGCGGCCGGCGTGGTGGCGGCCCCCTTGCCCAGCCTCGACCTGCTGGTGTTGGCGGTGGCCAATGGGCTGATGCTGCAGGAGATGGCCCGGCTCTGGGATTGCCCCTGGAGCCTGGAGCAGCTTCAGGCCGCCGCTGGTGAACTGGCCAAGGCCTCATTGGCCCTGGGGGTGGTGGAGTGGAGCAGCCAAGCCCTGGCTGGGCTGGTGAAGTGGCACGGGGCGACCTGGCTGGTGGGGGGAGCCATGCAGGCCCTCAGCGCCGCTTACCTCACCAGGGTTGTGGCCCACGCGATGGCCGACATGCTTGCCCTCTCCGCTGGGGTGAGTGAGCCCGATCTTGCGGCGATCAAGCGCGAGGCGCCGCTGCTGGTGGCCCGCGCCGCTGAAGAGGAGAAGCTCGATTGGGCCGCCTTTCTGGAGCAGGGGCGCCAGTGGCTGCGCAGCCAGGCTGTCCCCGTGTCCGATGGCCGATCAACGGCCTGCGAACATGCGATCTGAGGATGCCGCATCTGCGGAGCAGGGCCCTTGTTTGAGCTGGATCAGCGGGTTCTGTTTGCCTTTCTGCTCACCCTGGCAGCCGGACTCTGCACGGGCTTAGGCAGCCTGCTGGGCTTGATGTCCCGCCGCTTCAGCCCACGGGTGCTGACCCTGTCGCTCAGTTTTTCGGCCGGGGTGATGATCTACGTCTCCTTCGTGGAGATCTTTCCCAAGGCCCGCCAGGCCTTGATGCTTGGGCTCGGACCCGCCACCGGCTATGCGGCAACCGTGCTGGCCTTTTTTGCAGGCATGCTGCTGATCGCCCTGATCGACCATGTTCTGCCCAGCCATAACTTGGCCCTGCCCGACGATGATCCATCCGGGGCCCGCTCCCGCACCCTGCTGCGTACGGGACTGTTTTCGGCTCTGGCGATCGGGATTCACAATTTTCCAGAGGGACTCGCCACCTTTGTGGGAGCCCTGTCCAGCCCCCGGCTGGGCATTGGCATCGCCATCGCGATCGCCATCCACAACATCCCGGAAGGTCTGGCGATTTCGGCCCCCGTGTATTTCGCCACCGGCAGTCGCAGCAAGGCTTTCTGGGTGTCCTTCGCCTCAGGCCTGGCCGAGCCGATCGGGGCGGTGGTGGGCTACGCCTTCCTGCGCTCCTTCCTCAACGACACGGTGATGGGCTTGGTGTTCGCCAGCGTGGCCGGCCTGATGGTGTACATCTGCCTGGATGAGCTCTTACCGGCTGCCCAGCGCACCGGAGCCCATCACCACCTGATGATTGCGGGGGTGACGGCGGGGATGGTGGTGATGAGCATCAGTCTGGTGTTGCTGGCCTGAGGTGACGGCCCTATCCACCGATCAGCGCTGGCCCTGGTGGCCCCTGTTGCCGCTTTACCCCTATGGGCGGCGGCGCACCTTGGTGCGGGAGCTGATTCCTGGCCAGGTCTGGAGCCTGGAGCAGCTCCAGGGGGTGTTCTATGTGGCCGTGCCGATCCGGATGACGGTGCTGCGGCTGCGCCAGGGCCTGTTGCTCTACGCGCCCGTGCCCCCCACCGGCGAGGTGCGCGCCGCCCTGGCTGACCTTGAAGGTCGCTACGGCCCCGTGTGCACCATCGTGCTGCCCACCAGCTCGGGTTTGGAGCACAAGCTGCCGGTGCCGGCCATGGCCAGGGCCTTTCCGACAGCCCAGGTGTGGGTGACCCCTGGGCAGTGGAGTTTCCCCGTACCCCTTCCCCTTCCCTGGCTCGGCTTCCCGGCATCGCGAACCCGGGTGCTGTTTGAGCAGGGCCTGCCCCACGCCGATGAACTCAGCTGGATTCCCCTGGGTCCGCTGGATCTCGGCCTGGGCACCTTCATGGAGGCCGGCTGTCTGCATCGGGCCAGTGGCACCCTGCTGGTCACCGACGCCCTGGTGGCGATTGGTGCGGAGCCCCCGGAGCTGTTCCGCGCCGATCCCACCCCGCTGTTGTTCCACGCCCGGGATCGGGGCGATGAACCGCTCTCCGATTCACCGGAGCGGCGGCGGCGTGGCTGGCAGCGGTTGGTGCTGTTTGCCTCCTATCTGCGTCCGGATCCCCTGGTGGTGCCGGGATGGGGGGAGCTGCTGGGGGGCGTACTGGCCCGTGGGGTTCGATCTCCCCAGGCCTATTTCGGCGTTTACCCCTTCCGCTGGCAGGACAACTGGTCTGCCGAATTTCGCCGCTTGGTGCCCGGGGACGGGCCTGCCCTCCAGGTGGCCCCGGTGCTGGAGCGGTTGGTGTTTCCGCGCTGTCAGGCCGCCCTGTTGGCCTGGATTCGGACCCTTGCGGCCGAGCCCGAACTGCGCTGGCTGGTGCCAGCCCATTACGAGGCACCGGTGGCCTGTCATCGCGAGCAGCTCGAGGCTTTGGCTACGCAGCTGGAAGCGCGCCCCTGGGCTCCAGACGCAGGCAGCTGGGCCTACCTGGCGGGCATCGACAGAACCCTGCTGCGGCTGGGTTTGGTTCCTGAAAACCCCAGGTCCCAGGGCTGAATCCGGTCGGCGGGGGAGCTCGCCCGCGTCAGAGCCGAAGCTCGCCGGGATCGGCATCCAGTTCCGCATCCAGCTCGCCGCTGCCGAGCAAGCTGCTGTCCAGTTCCATGCGCTGTTCCATCTGGCGCAGGAAGTAGCCCGTCATCATCGCGGAGGCCAGCAGCCCGGCGAGGTTGTCCCGGTTGGTCTGAATTTTCACCTCGAACTGCTCGCCCGGGAGCATGCCCAGCAGGCCCTGCACGTTGTGGCGAATGATGTCCTGAATGTCGCCGCTGGCGGAGCGCGCCACCCGCTGCAGGACCTCCGGAGATTGCTCCTGGAGGTACTGAATCAGCGTGTTGCCGCTGATCGCCTCGTTGTCGGTGGTCAGGAACTCCGGGTTGAACATCGCCGGTGTGCGCTGCGTCCGAGCTGCACCCTACCCCAGCTCTTCAGGCCCACCAGGGGGATGACCCATGGTGGAGAACCGTAACCAGCCCATGCGGTTGGCCGGCCAATAGCGCAGCACGGCCGTGCCGATCACGGCCTCCCGTGGCAAGGGTCCCCAGAGGTGGGAATCGAGGCTGGCATTGCGGTTGTCCCCTAGCACCATCAGGTGGCCGGGGGGAATGGTGAGCGGTGTCAGGGTGTAGTCCATCGGTTCGGCCGACCAGTCGATGGGGGCTGGCGACCCGTTGCGCCACAGCACCCCTTGGCGCACTTCGACCCGATCCCCCGCTTGGGCCACCACCCGTTTGATCAGGGCGGCGTTGGGGTCGTAGCCCGCCTCAATCAACGCGGCGGGTGGACGAAACACCACCACGGTTCCCACCGGCAGGGGGCGATGGAGGCGCGCGCGCAGCTTCTCCACCAGCACCCGATCCTGGACCTGCAGGTTCGGCAGCATGGATCCCGAGGGAATCCAGCGGGGTTCCACCACGGCCCAGCGCAGCACCAGGGCTAGGGCCACCCAGACCAACACCGGCAGGATCTGGCGGCGCAGCAGGCCGATCGGGCCTTCGGTGGGACGGGAGGGCGCGGGCTCCAAGGGCAGGGGCGAGGATGGTTGCCCCATCCTGAACGGCTCCGGCGTGGCCTTGGTCCACGGCCCGCCTTCGCCTCGCCCGCCTTCGCTGCCCCCTCCCATCGGTTCCACCCTCTCCACCCGCAATCTCGAGGCGTCGCTGGTGTTGCTGGCGGCTCTGGTGCGCCGTGGGCTCACCGATTTGGTGCTTTGCCCCGGCAGTCGCTCGGGCGCCCTAGCCGAGGCGGCGGGCGTGCTGGAGCGGCACGGTCTCGTGCTGCGCACTGCGGTGGATGAGCGGTCAGCGGCATTTTTCGCCCTCGGGCTGGCCCGGGCCACGGGGCGGGCTGTCGCGGTGGTGACCACCTCCGGCACGGCGGTGGCCAACTTGCTGCCAGCTGTGGTGGAGGCCGATTACGGGGCCATCCCCCTGCTGCTGATCACCGCTGATCGGCCCGATCGCCTCAAGGGTTGCGGGGCCAACCAGACCGTCAACCAGGAATGTTTTCTCGCTGCCAATGTGCGCTGGCTGGGCCAGGCGGATGGTGCCGGCCTCGGCCAGATGCAGGACGGGGCCATTGTCGAGCTGGCCAGCACGGCCCTGGCGGCCACGCAGGCGCCTGGCCAGGCACCGGGCCCGGTCCATCTCAATCTTGCCTTCGACGAACCGCTCCACGCCGACGGCCCGACCCTGCTGGAGGTGGCGGAGTCCCAGGTGGCGGTGGCCCAGATTCAGGAGCCCCTCGTCACCGCAGCCTCCATCTCGCCCGAGGCGACCCCCAGCGTGGGTGAAGTTCTGATGCCAGACCTGGACCAGGCCGGAGTGGTGGTGGCGGGCCCCTGGCGCGGACTCCCCCAACACTGGGATGGCCATGTGGCGGCCCTGGTTCGCCTGCAGCGGCGTACGGGCTGGCCGGTGCTGGCCGATGGCCTCAGCGGGTTGCGGGGGGTGCCCGAGCTGCAACTGGTCGCCGGCTACGACCTGTTGCTGGATCATCCCGATGCGGCGGCCTTTCTGTTCCCCCCGCAGTTGCTGCGCCTGGGTCCAGTGCCCGCCAGTCGGCGCCTGCAGCGCTGGATCGCCCAAGCCGGGCCCCGCCAGTGGCTCGTCAGTGAAGGGGATCCCCGCTGCCTGGACCCCCTGGGCTCCTCCTGCCCCCAGCTCTCAACCGGCCTGGCCGCTTGGCTGGCCACCTGGCCCGAGTCCTGCTGGGCGGGGCGGCCGAGCCATCCCGCCCGAGAGGTGGCAGCCGCCTGGTCGCAACGGGAGCGGGCCCTGCAGGGATGGTTGGACCACGCCCTGGCCTTGGATGGTGGCGGTGAGCCCGCTCTAGCCCGAGCCCTCGGCAGCCTCTTGCCTGAGGATCTCCCGCTGGTGATCGCCAACAGCAGCCCCGTGCGTGATTGGGAGAGCTTCGGAGATCCAGCCGCCCCTGGTCGCCCCGTGTACAGCTTCCGTGGCGCCTCCGGCATTGACGGCACCCTGTCCATCGCCTGTGGGG
>Ga0310330_100139_pt1 | contig 20391 bp, 19 predicted proteins | sample LakMicDCLTotalB5_FD_195544 | JGI IMG/M metagenome (GOLD analysis project Ga0310330, IMG submission 195544) | Enriched freshwater cyanobacterial communities from Lake Michigan, Michigan, United States - MI23.DCL.Total.B5 (v2) (version 2) | ecosystem: Environmental > Aquatic > Freshwater > Lake... | reverse complement strand
CTCCTGGGGGGAGCTCAGCCCGCTGGGCTGGGGCGGTATGGCCTGCGTGCTGGCGCTGATGCTGTATCGCTGGCTGGTGATCCAGGTCGGTGGGCTTGGCCTGCCGTCCCTGGGCTGGCGCGACAAGCTGATGCTCAGCTGGATTGCCCCGCGCGGCATCGTCACCGCCGCGGTGGCCAGCCTGTTCGCCCTCGAGCTGGAGGCGGCCGGCATCGCCGGTGCCGGCGCCCTCAAGGGTCTGGTGTTCCTGGCGATCCTGCTCACCGTGGGCATCCAGGGCTTTACGGCCCCCTGGCTGGCGGGGCGGCTGGGGTTGGTGGAGCTGGCGCCTGGCGAGATTTCGCCTGGCGAGGCGGCCGGCGTTCCTACAGCGACCGACTGATCCGGGCGCGGGCCTCGCCGCTGGGCTGCAGCAGCAGCCAGGTGGTGAGCAGATCCGGCCCCTGCAGGCTGCCGAGCAGGGCGGCGCGCAGGCTCTTCATCAGCACACCCTTCTTGACGCCGGCGGCGGCCACCGCCTCACCAAGCAGCCCCTGCGCCGCTTCCGCCGTGAGCGGACCCTCCGGCAGACGCTCCAGCAGTGCGGCCAAGGCCGGGCTGGCGCCCTCGCTCGCCAGTTGCTGCAGGGCGGCTTCGTTCAGCTCCGGACGCTCGAAGAAGGGGCGGGCCTGCTCGATGCCGTCGGCCAGGGTGGTGAGCGAGGGGCCGAGCAGGGCGCAGAGCTCAAGGGCCCAGTTGGTGGGAGCTGCAGCGCTCACGCCGCTGGGGCCTGCGGCTGGATCCCAGCCCTGGGCGGCCCAGAGGGGCTGCAGCTCAGCCAGCAGCTGCTCGGGGCTGCGTTCGTGCAGCACCTGGCTGTTGAGCCAGTTGAGCTTGTCCCAGTCGAAGCGGGCGCCGGCCTTGTTGACGCGATCGAAATCGAACAAGGCGGCGGCCTCTGCCAGGGAGAAGCGCTCCTCCATGCCCTCCGGCGGCGACCAGCCGAGCAGGGTCATGTAGTTGGTCAGGGCTTCGGCGGTGTAACCCTGGGCGCGGAAATCGTTCACCGAGGTGACGCCATCGCGCTTGGAGAGCTTGCGGCCCTCCTTGTTGAGAATCAGCGGCGTGTGGGCGAACACCGGTGCTGCGGCGCCGAGCGCTTCGTAGAGCAGCAACTGTTTGGCGGTGTTGGCGATGTGGTCTTCGCCGCGGATCACATGGCTGATGGCCATGGCGGCATCGTCCACCACCACCACCAGGTTGTAGAGGGGATCGCCGATCTGATCGGCCGCAGCACGGCGGGCAATCACCATGTCGCCGCCCAGATCGCTGCCCGCCCAGCGCATCTCACCGCGCACCAGGTCGCTCCAGGTGATCACGGCGTCGTCGTCGATGCGGAAGCGGATCGTGGCCTCTCGGCCCTCGGCGATGTAGGCCTGCTCCTGCTCGGCAGTGAGGTCGCGGTGGCGGTTGTCGTAGCGGGGGGCGCGGTTCTCGGCGGCCTGCCGCTCGCGCATCTCGGTGAGCTCGGCTTCGCTGGCGTAGCAGCGGTAGGCACGGCCGGAATCGAGCAGCTGCTGGATGGCGGCCCGGTGCTCGGCGATGCGTTCGCTCTGGATCACGGGATCCGCGTCCCAGTTCAGGCCCAGCCACTGCAGGCCTTCAAGGATGTTGGCGGTGTACTCCGGCTTGCTGCGCTCCTTGTCGGTGTCCTCGATGCGCAGCAGGAACTGACCGCCTTGGCGCCGGGCGAACAGCCAGTTGAACACCGCCGTGCGGGCTGTGCCGATGTGCAGGGTGCCGGTGGGGCTGGGGGCGAGACGCACACGCACCGCCGCTCCCGTTGTTGCCACCGGCTGTTCTCCTGCAGATTTGAAACGGGACTGACGGGGCTCGAACCCGCAACTTCCGCCGTGACAGGGCGGTGCTCTAACCGATTGAACTACAGTCCCACGAGTGCCTGAAAGGCTCTCCCAGACTGGGCTTTCCAGCCGCGTCTGCGCCGCATCAGCGACCTAAGAAGTATCCGTTGTCGCGGTGCCCTCCGTCAACCAAGTCGTGGCGGTGCGGGCCTTTGGGGCGACGGCGGGTGTGGCCGGCGGCTGGTGGCCTGTGGGGGATCACTTAGCGCAGTCTTCAGCTTCGCGCAGGCCACAAAAAAGCCCGCCTTGCGGCGGGCTTACGGAGCCTCAGGGCAGAGGCGGATGGGAACCGCTCAGGGGCGGAAACCTGCGGGTTCGATCAGGCGGACCTGGTTGCCGCGAGCCGTGAATTCGCGACCCTGGTCGCTTTGCACCACAACGCGACCACCGGATTTCACACGGATCACCCGGGCACGAACCCAGCCGAGGGCGGCTGATTCGAGAACCTTAACCACATCACCGGGCTGTAGATCCAACTCCATGTCCGGAACCAAGAGACTGCAGGGAGGGGACATCGAACGCGCCGTGGAGGACTTGAACCCCCGACATCAGGTTTTGGAGACCTGCGTTCTACCAACTGAACTAACGGCGCAGGGCCGATGTCCCCCCATCCAAGAAGGATCCGGGGTAACCCGGAATTCTTGGCAGGCCGATACAGAGCGTAACGGCCTGATGAATTGAGGCGGAGGGCCTCAGCGATCGAAGCGCTGCTTGACGCGGGTGGCTTTGCCCACTCGGTCGCGCAGGTAGAAGAGCTTCGCCCGACGCACCTTACCGCGGCGTTCCACTTTCACGGAAGCCACCTGGGGACTGTGCAGCAGGAAGACCCGCTCCACACCCACACCCTGGAAGATGCGGCGCACGGTGATGGTCTCGTTCAGGCCGCCGTGACGCTTGGCGATCACGACACCCTCGTAGGGCTGAATGCGCTCCTTGTTGCCCTCGGTGATCCGCACGCCGACACGAACGGTGTCGCCCACGTAGATCTCAGGCAGGTCCTTGGCCTGCTTGGCGATCTGCTCAGCTTCGAAGGCCTGGATCAGTGCATAGGCGCTGAGCTTGCCGGTGCTGACCTTCGTGGCTGCAGGCTTCTCGGCCACGGCGACGCTGGCGGTTTCGCTGGCAGCGGCGGTGTCGGCCTCAGCTGCGGCTTCCACTGCGCTGGTCTCTTGATTGATGTCGTTGGATTCCGCTGCCATCCCAGTTCCGAAAAAACGCCTGGCCAAACAACGAGTGTACCGGCTCAGGGTGCCGGGGTCTTCACGGCCGCGCGCTTCAGCCAGCGTTGGCTGAGCATCACCCCGCCGGTGATCAGCATCCACAGCAGCCCGAGACCGTTGAGCAGCACATAGAACGGTTCGGCGGCATGGCCCAGCCACTCCCCTTCGTGCAGCACCATCAGCCAGTGCGCCTGGTCGCGGCTGAGGCCGCCCCAGTCCTTCAGCAGCCGGTAGGCCATGCCGCTGGCCACCGTGAGCAGCAGCGGCGTGAGCACAAGCGGCGCCACGGCACCGTGCAGTCGGCGGATCTGAACCGGCAGCTGTCCCATCCCAGCGTGCAGACCAGTGGTCTCAGGTTCTAACTTGAATTCAGCCCTGGCCGCACCGTTCGGGCACAGCCGCTCCGTGGCACCGACGAATCGCATCGCCCGCCTGCACCTCTCGCATGAACCTGTTCGCTGATCTGCTGGCGGCCTCCCAGAAATCAACCGCAGCCGGCGCCGCCGCTGCCTCACCCAACGGGCAGGCGCAGGCCACCCAGCTGGGCCCACGCATCCAGAAGAGCCGTCGCGGCGTGGAGGTGAAGAGCGCCCGCGAGATCGACACGATGCGCCAGGCCAGCCGCATCGTGGCCACCGTGCTGCGCGAGATCCTCGACATCGCCGCCCCCGGCATGACCACCGGCGACCTCGACGCCCACGCCGAGAAGCGCATCCGCGAGATGGGAGCCGTGCCGAGCTTCAAGGGCTACCACGGTTTCCCATCCAGCATCTGCGCCTCGATCAACAACGAGGTGGTGCATGGCATCCCCAGCGGCAAACGGCTGATCAAGGCCGGTGACCTGGTGAAGATCGACACCGGCGCCTACTTCGACGGCTACCACGGCGACAGCTGCGTGACCCTGTGCGTGGGCGACGGGGTGCCGGAGCAGGCCCGCACCCTGGCGCGGGTGGCCCAGGAATCGTTGATGAAGGGGCTGGCCACGATCAAGGCCGGCAGCACTTTGTTCGAGCTGGCCGGCGCCGTGCAGGACCACGTGGAGGCCCATGGCTTCGCCGTGGTGGAGGACTACACGGGCCATGGCGTGGGACGCAACCTGCACGAGGAGCCCTCGGTGTTCAACTACCGCACCCGCGAGCTGCCGAACATGAAGCTGCGGGCCGGCATGACCCTGGCGGTGGAGCCGATCCTCAATGCCGGCAGCAAGGCCTGCCGCACCCTCAAGGACCGCTGGACCGTGGTGACCGTGGACGGCAGCCTCTCGGCCCAGTGGGAGCACACCATCGCCGTGACCAGCGACGGCTGCGAGATCCTCACCGACCGGGACTTCTGAGCAGAAGCGCTCGGCGTTGCGCCCTCCGTCAGGCGGCCTTGCGGCTCACCAGCTGGAAATACAGCCAGCGGCTGGCCGTGGTGATCGGCATCAACAGGTAGGTGAGCGGGTTGGGGGTGACGATCACCAGGCCGCAGTTCCAGCGCACCTGGCGCAGCACCTCCCGAGCCACGAAGTCGGCGCTCATCAGGCCGATCGGGTTCAGCGCTGAGCGGAAGGGCCCCAGCACCAGCCTGCGGAGGCGCAGCTGCGGGCCGGCCAGATCGAGGCTGCGCAGGCTGAGCAGCTGCCCCTGCAGCCGTTTGCTGATCTCATAGAGCGGGCTCACCGCCGCCTGGATCTCCGCCTCGGAGGTGTTCATCCACAGTTCGCGCGGCGGGCGAGGGCTGGCGTCGCCGGCAGGCGAGGCGTCTGCCGCCGCCAGCGATCCGAACAGCTCCAGCAGCCGCCAGCTGCTGAGGGCATTCACCTCCAGCGAGTGCTGCACCGCCTCGGCGCTGCGCTCGCTGTGGAGGTTGACGCCGTGGTTGATCACCAGGATGTCCACCTCCGCCAGCACTGAGCGCAGCTCCTCTTCCTGGCCGCATTGCCAGCAGATCTGCTGCAGCGGGATGGGCTGTCCGTTGCCATCCAGCAGTTCCAGCGGCGCCGTGCTGCTGGTGAGGGCGATCAGGCTGGCCCCCTGCTCGTGCAGTTGGCGCAGCAGTGCCTGACCCAGGCTGCCGCCGGCACCGGTCACGGCCACGGTGCGTGCGTGAAACGACTGGTCGCGCATGGGAGGTTTGGCGATCGGGGGCAGCGTGCGCCATCCTCGGAGCAGAGATCGGTGCTGTGCGGGATGTCGGAGGCTCTTGTGGCCCTCTATGCGCCCTACTGCCAGGGCATGGCCCGGCGGCAGGAGTTGCAGCGGGCGCTCGAGCTGCTGGCCGCCGGCTCCCTGCAAGGGGAGCGCCGCCTGCGGCCCTCCGGAGCGCGGCGGTTCCGCCTGAGCTGGAGCGCGGTGTCCTCACCGCTTGAACAGTCGACAGCCAGCCTGCGCTTTGAGGACGGACCCGATCTGGAGCCCCTGGAGTACAGCTTTGAGCTGCCCACCTTCCGCCTGGTGCTGTGGCTGATGGATTGGGTGGCGGCCGGTGGCGGTCCCACCCAGTCGGCGGATCTGCCAGACAGCTTCTGGCGCTGGCTGATCCTGGGGCTCGATCCCGCCGCCGTTGCGGCCTAGATTCCAGCGACCAGCTCCGGTTGCATGGGCCAGGTCAGCGCAGCTTCCCCGCCCAGCTCCTGGGGCAACGGGTCGCCGGCCCTGCTGATCGGCTCCTGCGAACCCTTCAGTGGCAAGTCCGCACTGGTGCTGGGTCTGGCACGCCAGCTGATGCAGCGCGGCATCGGCGTGCGTTTCGGCAAACCCCTGGCGGCTGCTGATGCCGACAGCGATGGCGTGGCTGACGCGCTGACCGCCGCTGACGATCTGATCGATCAGGACGTGCGCTTCGTGGGCCGGATCCTCGGCCTCCGGGACGATCAGCTGATCGCCGCGGTGCACCGCCACAGCTCCGGGCGATCGCAGCGGCGCCTGCTCGACGCCGAGCTCAGTGCCGGGCCAGGCCTTGAGGCTCTCCGGCAGCAGCTGGTGGCGGCCTCTCCGGGACTCACCCTGCTGGAGGGGCCGGGCAGCTTGAGCGAGGGACTGCTCTACGGCCTCAGCCTGGTGCAGGTGGCTCGCGGCCTGCAGGCTCCCGTGGTGCTGGTGCACCCCTGGAACGACAGCGACAGCATCGATCCGCTGCTGCAGGCCCGCGAGCAGCTGGGCGATCTGCTGGCCGGCGTGGTGCTCAACGGTGTTGTGCCGGAGCAGGTGGCAGGCCTGCAGCAGGAGCTGGTGCCCGCCCTGGAGCGGCTGGGCCTGCCGGTTCTGGGGGTGATGCCCCGCTCACCGCTGCTGCGCAGCGTGACTGTGGAGGAGCTCTCGCGCCGGCTGAATGCCGAGGTGCTCTGCTGCCGCGACCGCCTTGATCTGCTGGTGGAGACGCTGTCGATCGGGGCGATGAATGTGAACTCCGCCATGGAGTTCTTCCGCCGCCGCCGCAACATGGCGGTGGTCACCGGCGCCGACCGCACGGATATCCAGCTGGCGGCCCTTGAGGCCTCCACCCAGTGCCTGATCCTCACCGGCGCCGGTGATCCCCTGCCCCAGCTGATCTCCCGCGCCGAGGAGCTGGAGGTGCCGCTGCTGAAGGTGGAGCACGACACGCTCACCACGGTGGAGGTGATCGAGAACACCTTCGGCCATGTGCGGCTGCAGGAATCGGTGAAGGCCACCTATGCCTTCCGGCTGGTGGAGGAACACTGCGATTTCGAGGCGCTGTTCGCTCGTCTGCGTCTGCCGGTTGCCGCGTGAACACTGCTAGTTTCGAGTCGTCCGCTATGGGCGAGCGTTGACCCGGTCCCTCGATCTCCCGGCCCTCGACCGGATTGACACCCTGGCCCAGGAGCTGGCGTTGCTGCAGGACCGCAGCAAACGCCGCATTGCCATCCTCGGCAGCCGCCATGTGCCGGTGGTTTCTGTGCATCTGGTGGAGCTGGTGGCGCGTTCCCTGGCCCAGGAGGGCCACAACCTGATCACCTCCGGGGCTCAGGGGGTGAACGCGGCCGTGATTCGCAGCGTGCTCGAGGTGGAGCCCTCACGGCTCACGGTGCTGCTGCCTCAGAGCCTTGATCGCCAGCCCAGCGAATCGCGCGAGCAGCTTGAGCGCGTGCTCCATCTGGTGGAGAAGCCCGAAAACGATGAGCTGCCCCTGCCGATGGCCAGCAGCCTTTGCAACCAGGAGATCATCAACCGCTGCGATCAGCTGATCTGCTACGCCTTCCACGACAGCGAAACGCTGCTGGCCAGCTGCCGTACCGCCGAGGACATGGGCAAGGTGGTGTCGGTGATGTTCTTCGACTGAACCGGCAGCTGCGGCAACGGTTCAGCCTGCAGCCGCCAGCACCGCCCGCAGACCCTCGAGGTAGAGGATGCCGGTGCAGGTGATGGCGCCGGCCCAACAGAGCGAGCGCAGCGGCGGCAGGTTGGCCACGTAGGCGCCGATGTAAGCCAGGCGCAGAGCCGGGTGAATCCAGGCCGCGGCGATCGCGGCGGGAGCATCAACGTGGGCCAGCAGGCAGAGCAGAGCGGCCGGGGCAAACAGGGTGAAGGCCTCGAAGCTGTTCTGATGGGCCCAGTTGGCCCGTTTGCCCCAGTCCGGCAGCCGATCGGCCATGGCGCGTGGCGCGGCCAGGTCGCCGATGGTGAAGTTCGCCTGCGAGCGGGCGGCACCCAGTGGCACCAGGCTGGCCAGCACCACTCCGGCAGCCAGTAGCAACGACCAGGCGAAGGCGGGCTCGAGAGCCATGGCTGTGGTGGGCGGCGGAGGTGCTCCCGTTCTAGGAGTTGGGGCCCTGCCACAGCTGGAGCCTCCGGAGATGACTCGCCATGGTGAGTCGTTTCCCGACACGCTCCCAGCGGACTGCCGGAGCCCCCTTGCCTACCCTGGGGTCGGCAGTTTGCGTTGCGCGCCTCGATGGCCGACACCTATTCCTTCGACGTCGTTTCTGATTTCGATCGCCAGGAACTGGTGAACACCCTTGATCAGGTGCGCCGCGACGTGGCGACCCGCTACGACCTCAAGGATTCGGGCACCGAGATCGATCTGGAGGAGACCAGCTTCACGATCACCACCGCGAGTGACATGACCCGTCAGGCGGTGGAGGACGTGCTGCTGCAGAAGGCCACCAAGCGCAATCTGTCGCTGAAGATCTTCGATTTCCAGAACCCCGAGCCCGTTGGTGGCAACCGCGTCAAGCAGCTGGTGAAGCTGCGCAAGGGCCTCAGCCAGGAGCTGGCCAAGACGCTGAGCAAGACGGTGCGCGATGAGCTGAAGAAGGTCACCGTCGCCATTCAGGGCGACACCCTGCGGGTGACCGGCAAGAGCAAGGACGACCTGCAGGCCGCCATCAATCTGCTCAAGGCTCAGGACGTGGAGGTGCCGCTGCAGTTCCAGAACTACCGCTGATGCCCGCCGGCTGGCGCTTCTGGATTGATCGCGGCGGCACCTTCACCGATCTGGTGGCGCGCAGCCCCGAGGGCCGGCTGCAGGTGCGCAAGCTGTTATCGGTGCAGCCGGGCGTTGCGGGGGATCCGGCAGTGCGGGCGATCCGTGCGTTGCTGGGGCTGGATCCCGTCGCCACTGAACCGATTCCCGCCGGCCTGATCGCCGAGGTGCGGCTGGGCACAACCGTGGCCACCAATGCGGTGCTGGAGCGTCAGGGCCGGCCAACGCTGCTGCTGCTCAACCGCGGCTTTGCCGATCTGTTGACCATCGGCGATCAGCACCGGCCCGATCTGTTTGCCCTGGAGATCCAGCAGCCGGAACCCCTGGCCCGGCGCGTGCTGGAGGTGGGTGGCCGCCTGGCGGTGGATGGATCGGAGCTGGAGCCATTGCAATGCGATGAGGCTCTGGCCGAGCAGCTGCGTCAAGCCCGCGCCGATGGGCTCAGCAGCGTCGCCGTGGCCCTGTTGCATGCCTACCGCTTCCCTCGCCATGAGCTGGCACTTGGCTCCTGGTTGGAGACGTTCGGCTTCGAGGCCATCGCCCTCTCGCACCGGGTGAGCCCATTGCCGCGGTTGGTGCCGCGGGCCCACACCACCGTGCTGGAGGCCAGCGTGGGCCCAGTGCTGCAGCGCTACCTGGCCCAGGTTCAGGCGGCACTGGGGCCTGAGGTGCCGCTGCGGGTGATGCAGTCGAGCGGTGGGCTGATCGCACCCGAGCAGCTGCGCGCCAAGGACACAATCCTGTCCGGCCCTGCAGGTGGCCTGGTGGGGGCCAGCCGCATCGGCGCGGCGGCCGGCTTCGCGGCCCTGGTGGGATTCGATATGGGCGGCACCTCCACCGATGTGAGCTGGAGTGAGGTCCGTTCGGACGGCGCGCCTGCCTGGCAGCGGCGCGAGCAGAGCGACCTGGGCGGCCTGCCCGTGCAGGCACCGATGCTGGAGATTCACACGGTGGCCGCCGGCGGTGGCTCCCGGATCCGCTTCGATGGCGTGCGGCTGCAGGTGGGGCCGGAATCGGCCGGCGCGGATCCCGGGCCCGCCAGCTACGGCTGCGGTGGCCCGATCACCATCACCGACGCCAACCTGCTGCTTGGGCGCCTGCAGCCTGATCAGATGCCAGGGGTCTTCGGCCCCGGCGGCGATCAGCGCCTCGATCCACTGCCGGCGCGGCTGGGCTTCGAGCAGCTGGCCAGTGCGCTGGGGGCTGCCGCGGCAAACGCTGGCGGTGCGATGCCAGCGCCGGAACAGGTGGCTGAGGGGGCCCTGGCGATCGCGGTGGAGCGGATGGCGGAGGCGATCCGGCGCATCTCGATCCAGCAGGGGCGCGATCTGCGTGATGCCGTGCTCTGCAGCTTCGGTGGTGCCGGCGGTCAGCACGCCTGCGCCGTGGCCGAGGCCCTGGGGATGGAGCGGGTGCTGCTGCATCCGCTGGCCGGTGTGCTCTCCGCCTACGGCATCGGCCTGGCGGATGAAGTGGAGCTGATCGAGCGCAGTGTTCGCCAACCGCTCACGCCGCAATTGCTCCAGACCCTTGCGGCTGAGTTGACGTCAGAGCTGACGCCCGAGTTGGTCGCCAACACCGAACAGCCGGCCTCGGGAGCTGGCGCGTGGCGCCGCAGCACGCTGCAGCTGCGAACCGCCGGTGCCGACACCTGCCTGCCGATCCCCTGGGCCGATCCGCTGATCGCCGCATCGGATGCCTCGGCCGCGGTCAGCTGTGAGGCCCTCATTCAGGCGTTCGCTGCGGCCCATCGCCGCCGCTTCGGTTATGCGCCGTTCAGCGGATCAGGGGCTGCCGCGCCGGTGCTGGAGCGGCTCAGCATCGAGCGGATCCGGCCCGGTCTGCCGCTGGAGGAGGGGGATCCGACGGCGGCCGTCACGCCGGGCAACGGGCAGCTGGCGTCGGCTTCAGCGCAGGCTGTCTGGATCCCCATCTATCTGCATGGGGCCTGGCAGGAGATCCCCCTCTGGCAGCGCAGCCAGCTGCAGCCGGGTGTTGCGCTGGCGGGCCCCGCCCTGATCGTGGAACCCACCGGCACGAATCTGCTGCTGCCGGGCTGGCGCGCACGCCTGCTCGCCGGCGGCAGCTTGCTGCTGGAGCGGGAGGCTGCAGTGCAGAGAGCCGATGCCGGAGCTGTTGGCACGGCCCTGAAGCAGCCGGAAGCGCTGGATGAGGCGAGCCTCGATCCGCCCTGCCTCGATCCGCTCAGTCTGGATCCGCTCAGTCTGGAGCTGTTCAGCCATCGCTTCACCGCCATCGCCGAGCAGATGGGTACCCGCCTGCAGCAGACAAGCAGTTCGGTGAATATCAAAGAACGGCTCGACTTCTCCTGCGCCCTGTTCGATGCCGCTGGCGGTCTGGTGGTGAATGCACCCCACATCCCCGTGCATCTCGGTTCGATGGGGGAGAGCGTGGTGGCGCTGCTGGCGGCGGTGGCCCGGGGCGAGCGTTCGCCGCTGGCGCCTGGCGATGCGGTGGTGTCCAACAATCCCTACAACGGCGGCACCCACCTGCCGGATCTCACGGTGATCACGCCGGTGTTCGCCGGGCCTGGCTCAGCGCAGCTGGTGGGTTTTGTGGCCAGTCGCGGCCATCACGCCGATGTGGGTGGCATCACGCCGGGATCGATGCCGCCCCACAGCACCTGTATCGACGAGGAGGGCCTGCTGCTCGACAATGTGCCCCTGCTGGAGCAGGGTGTCTTTGATGAGATGTTCTGGCGGCATCGGCTCGCGGCCGGTCGCCATCCCGTGCGCAACCCCGACCAATTGCTCGCTGATCTGCAGGCCCAGCTGGCGGCGAATCAGCTGGGCCTGGAGCGGCTGCAGGCGCTGATTGCGGCCGAGGGGTTGCCTCGCGTGCAGGGCGCCATGGAACAGGTGCAGTGCCAGGCCGCAGAAGCCGTGCGGCGGGTGATCGATCGCCTGCACAACGGGCGGGCCGAGTTGGAGCTCGATGGCGGTGAGCGGATCGTTGTGGCCGTGGTGATGGATCGCGCTGCACGCCGTGCCCGTATCGACTTCAGCGGCACATCGCCCCAGCAGGTTGGCAATCTCAACGCGCCGCTGGCGATCACCAAGGCGGTGGTGCTCTACGTGTTCCGTTGCCTGGTGCTGGAGCCGATTCCGCTCAATGCCGGCTGCTTTGAACCGCTGGAGCTGGTGGTGCCGCGCGGTTGTCTGCTCAACCCCGAGCCACCGGCGGCTGTGGTGGCCGGCAATGTGGAGACCTCCCAGGCTGCGGCCAATGCCCTGTTCGCCGCGCTTGGGGTGATGGCGGCTGCGCAGGGCACGATGAACAACCTCAGCTTCGGCAATGGCCGCTGCCAGTACTACGAAACGATCTGCGGCGGCACCGGAGCGGGGCGGCATGCCGATGGCCGCGGCTTTGCCGGTGCTGATGCTGTGCAGAGCCACATGACCAATTCGCGCCTCACCGATCCCGAGCTGCTGGAGGAGCGCCTGCCCGTGCGCCTTGTGCGCTTCAGCCTCCGCCGCGGCAGTGGTGGCGCGGGTCGCTGGCCCGGTGGCGATGGCGTGATCCGCGAGCTGCGGGCGCTGGAGCCGATCACCCTGTCGCTGCTCACGGGCAGCCGGCGGGTGGCGCCCTTCGGCCTGGCGGGTGGCGAAGCCGGCGCCTGTGGCATCAACACGCTGCTCCATTCCGATGGCCAGGAGCAGCCCCTGCCCGGCTCGATCGCCGTGGAGCTTTCGGCAGGCGATGGGGTGCGGATCGCCACGCCGGGCGGCGGCGGCTACGGCGCGAGTGAGGCGATGGGTGGGTCGGCCTGGGGGGTTGCGCTGTGATGCGCAAGAGCGTGGTGTTCCGACGGGTTTCCCGCACCGGCGCCATGGTTCTTGCCGTCTGTGGCTCCACCGCGTTTCCCCTGCAGGCTCAGGTTCAGGCACCTGCACCCGGGGCCAACCTGCTGCAGGAGCGCAGTCAGCGCGCGCAGCCGGTGGAGTCCGGCGGTGGGATGGTGGCAGCCCAGGAGGTCCAGGCCGCGGCGGTGGGTGCTCGGATCCTGCGGGCCGGCGGCAACGCGGTGGATGCGGCGGTGGCCACCTCGTTCGCTCTGGCGGTGACCCTGCCCCAGGCCGGCAACCTCGGCGGTGGCGGCTTCCTGGTGCTGTGGCTGCCACGCCGCGGGCCGATCCGCACCTGCGCGGCCGCCAATCGTGTGCCGCCGCTGCCTCAGGCCCTGCCGATCGGGCGCGGCGAGGCGGTGGCCCTGAACTTCCGCGAAACGGCCCCGCAGGCGGCGCGGGCGGATCTGTTCCTGAATGCCGATGGCAGCGTGAACCGGGAACGGGCCACCCGCAGCCTGCTGAGTACCGCCGTGCCAGGCAGTGTGGCCGGGCTGGTGCAGGTGCAGCGGCGCTATGGCTGCCTGCCCCTGGCCGCGGTGATGCAACCGGCCATCCAGCTGGCGGATCAGGGCTTTCCCGTGGGAGCCGAACTGGCCAGGTCGCTGCGGGAGGCCCAGCCATGGCTGGGAGCGGATCCGACGTCGCGGCGGTTGTTCTACAGAGCGGCTCCGGTCTTGGCTCGTCATGGCGCGTCGTCGCCGAGCGTGCGCCCTTACCGGCCTGGCGAGCTGCTGCGCCAGCCGGAGCTGGCCGCCAGCCTGCGCTGCATCGCCACGGAAGGGGAGGCGTGCTTCTATCGCGGCCGCCTGGCCACGGCCCTGGCGGAGCTGATGCGGCGGCGCGGAGGTCTGATCCGCGAGGCCGATCTGGCGCGCTACCGGGCCCAGTGGATGCGGCCGCTGCAGACAGTGTTCCGCGGCCATCCGGTGCTGACGATGCCGCCCCCCAGCGGCGGCGGTGCCACGCTGCTGCAGCTGCTGAACGTGCTGGCTCCCTTCGATCTGGGGGCCAGAGGGCTCAACAGCGCCGCGACGATCCAGCCGATGGTGGAGGCGATGAACCTGGCCTACCGCGATCGCAACCGGCTGCTGGGCGACCCCGATCAGGTGGCGATGCCGCTGGATCAGCTCCTCAGCGCCCGTTATGCCGAAGGCCAACGGCGACAGCTGCGCAGCGACCGCCACCGGCCTGCGGCTGAGCTGGATGCCGAGCGCAGCCCGGCGGAAGGTGGCACCAACACCACCCACATCTCGGTGGTGGATCGCGACGGCGGGCTCGTGGCCACCACCACTACCTTGAACACCGCCTATGGCAACGGCATCAGTGTGCCGGGGGCTGGCTTCCTGCTCAACAACGAGATGGATGACTTCACCGCCGCGGTGGGTGCCGCCAATGCCTATGGCCTGCGGCAGGGTGCCCAGAACGCGATCGCACCGGGGCGGCGGCCGCTCAGTTCGATGACCCCCACCCTGGTGTTCCGCCCGGATGGCGCACCGCTGCTGGCCACCGGCAGCCCCGGGGGCAGCCGCATCATCACCACCGTGCTACAGGTGTTGCTCAACCGGATGGTGCACGGCCTGAACCTGGCCGCGGCGGTGGCGGCACCGCGTTTGCACAGCCAGCTCTGGCCCGACCAGATCAGCATCGAGGAGGGATTCAGCGCCGACACGCTGCGGTTGCTGGAGGCGAAGGGGCACAAGGTTGTCCTGGTGCCGGCCATGGGATCGGCCAACTCCGTGGAGGTGCGTTACCCAGCCGCTGGCGGCCAGCAGCCCAGCGGCAGCCTCGGCGTGGCAGACCCGCGCCGGTTGGATGCGGGGGCAGTGCCGGAACGCCCCTGAGGGGGGAATGTTCAGCACAGAGCAGAGAGTCTGTGCGGATGACTTCCCAGGGCCAGCCACCGGGACTGATCCAGCGCTACCGGGAGGAGCTGCAGGTGCGCCATTACGCCCGCCGCACCGTGAAGACCTATGAGCAGTGGCTGCGCCGCTTCCTGCGTTTCCACAGCCTGCGCCACCCGCGTGAGATGGGCAGCGTGGAGGTGAATGCTTTCCTCACGCACCTGGCGGTGGACCTGCAGGTGAGCCCGTCGACCCAGAACCAGGCGCTGGCTGCGCTGCTGTTCCTGTATCGCGAGCTGCTGGAGCGCGATCTCGAACTGGATGGGATTGTGCGAGCGCGCACCAGGCGACGGTTGCCGGTGGTGCTGACCCAGGAGGAGGTGCGCTCCGTGCTGCGGCGGCTTGAGGGAGCTGAGGCCCTGGTGGCGGGGTTGCTCTACGGCAGTGGCCTGCGGCTGATGGAAGCGCTGCGCCTGCGGGTTCACGACCTTGATTTCAGCCGGCATGAGCTGACCGTGCGCGATGGCAAGGGAGGCAAGGATCGCCGCACACTGCTGCCTGAGCGGCTGGCTGATCCATTGCGCAGCCATTTGCAGCAGGTGCGCCGCATTCACGCGCAGGACCTCGCTGATGGCTGGGGGCGTGTGCTGCTGCCCCATGCTCTGGGCAGGAAGTATCCCAATGCGCCGGTGGAATGGGGATGGCAATGGGTGTTTCCGCAGCACGGCCGCTGGATCAATGCCGCCACGGCTGAGCAGGGTCGTCACCACCTGGATCCCAGCCTGATCCAGAAGGCGGTGCGTCAGGCAGTGCTCGCCGCAGGCATCAGCAAGCCAGCCACCTGCCACAGCCTGCGCCATTCCTTCGCTACCCACCTGCTGGAGCGTGGCCAGGACATCCGCACGATTCAGGAGCTGCTGGGCCACAGCGATCTGAAGACGACGATGATCTATACCCATGTGCTCAATCGCGGCCCCATGGGCGTCGCCAGCCCCGCCGACCTGCTCTGATCTGTATCCGACTGCACAGATGGTTCGCGGATCCGCATAACATTCCTGCCCACCGAGTGGGACGGCTGCGGAGCCCTCGCCGGATCAGGACTTCATGTGCTGTGGACGAGGTGTGAGCAGCTCTTTATCCTGACAAGGTTGAGATGGCCGGTTGGGTTGGGAGACCTGCCTATTTAGCGTTAGGCACTTCTTCAGGCTGTCCTGTATGGAATTCAACTCGCCCTGAGTCCTTAAGCATCACGAAGTCAGCCCAAGTTGACGATCGCCTGCTTCGAGCTAAAGTCGTTGAAGCACACACATGCCCAGCTCGCTAAATGGACTCAAACGAGTTTGCAGCAAAGAGGCTGGAGATTGTTCTTGTTTCTATGGTTGGAATCCTCCAGGTTTTCCAGGTCGGATGGAGCTTTTACCTCAATCGCCAAACGGCTGAGAAAATTGACGAAGTAAAAAGAGTGCAGGATATATCAGACAAGATCCTCGAGTCAGAACCTGTAATTGCTGGAGGTAATCCGGCAAGGGCAAAAGTTGTTCTGGGTGCGCTCTATGTTCGCGCGTTCTCCGATGATGACAAGGAGGATTTAGCGAGGATAGCCGTGCTGAGTGACAAAACAGAGTTGCGCAATGCAATCTCTTACATTATTCGGACTGACAGTCAATCAACACCAGCTCTAGCACAAAGGCTCAATAAAGTCTTTAGTCCTATCGCGGCGCAGCAGGTCGACGAAGCCATTGCCGAGGCAAATGCAGCTGAATCTGGTGTAGAAATGAATAAGTCTTCCTCTGAATTGGCCAAGAAAGATTCTCCAATTAAGCCTACGCCGGAAATTAAGGCAGCAGCCGCTCTTGCGGCTAAGACAGGCCAGTCCACAGAGGGATGGATTTATCTCGGAACGGCGGACACGACTAAACCAGGGACTCGAATAAATGAGAGGACGACAACAACTATGATTGTTCCAGTGGGAGATGTCGATACGACACTGACCACTTTTGTCGCACTTCGGGAGAAGGGAACAACTTTGCAAGGCAATGTCAAGACGGTTCTGCCCCCTGGCAATCAATTAAGAGTCCGTGGAGTCTCGCCTCGACGTCTTGCTAGTGGTGGCTATGCAATATGGGCGAGTGTGATTAGTCAATAAGTCTAGATAGCTAAGTGGGGTTGCCTAACATGACAATGCACCTGACCCGCCGCTTCAGTTTCGCTAGTCCATAAGTGGATGCTTTTACTTCTGCTCTCTACGGGCAGGTGATGGCCAGAGTTAGGCCACACTGATAGCCATGACCCATAACCACGTTCGCTTCGGTGTTCGATCGCTAGACGGAGCGACAACAGACATTTGGAAGTGCTGGACGCCTAACGGAACAGGTAAAAGAGATGTATACCTTACTAGTCGTCCATTGGGTCATGCGATGAAGCTGAGCCTGCACGAAAGTCGGCGGTGGCACGTAGGCTTTCATGCGGTAAAGAAGGACGTGTTGTTCTCTCCTGAAACGGCCCCACCTTCTCGGTTCCTAGGCGTGTGGGATCGATCAGGCGTTTCAGCCGCGCCATCGGTTCTTGCCGCTAGAGTCTGTTTTCCGTGGTCCAGCCCTTCACAGCCTCCTTGCGATGCACCGGTAGGTACCCGTTGGCTTGCGTGCGCAGGGAAAGGTGAGATGGTGGAAGTGGCAATATTTCTTGTGAATGTCCCGGTAGCGCGTGATGATTGGCCCGGAAAGAGCGCAATGGGGGCTGACTTAGTGGGGCGAATTCCACTGGATGGTGGTGGTGAAGTGATTATTGTTTCTCGGACCGCAGAGATGTGGCAGGAAAGCCTTGCGAAGAGCGGAACACCAAGCTACTTCCGCGGCAAGTCTAAGGCCGATCTACTAGAAGCAAACCGCATTGTCGCCTGGGGCGATTCGCCTGATGGGTCGATTACGTTCATTGAAACCATACTGGCTAGCGAGCACGGCGATGCGGCCTAACAAGCCCCTCGAGTGGGCAGGCCCCCTACGATTTGCTGCCTACGCTCTAAAGCTCTTGCCTGCCACTCAGGGGCAGCGTTCGAAGGATCATCCACTGAACAAGTTGGCCCACCTGTTAATGTTTTCAGTGGAGGATGTGGCGGGGATTTCGACTAAGCCAGGCATATTGTGCTCCGCTTGACATCGCTTCAGCCGTTGGCTCGCCAGTAGAGTAGCGAGATGGATGCAGCGATCATCAAATGATCAAAGCAGGGCGAACACTCGGTGTGTTTGTCCATTCGTATTCGGCGCTCCGCACCGCATTCTCGGCAACGGCGCGGCCTGCCAGCCGCTGCACAAGATAGAAGCCCATATCCATTCCGGCGGAAACCCCGGCTGATGTCACATGATGACCGGAATCCACCCAGCGGGAGACGTTGTCCCACAGGACGCGGGGGCCAAAGGAGGCTACCCATGCGAAGGCCTCATGATTCGTTGCGGCCGGTTTGCCATCCAGCAATCCCGAGGCCGCCAGGATCGCAGCGCCAGTGCACACTGAACTCATGATCCCGACGCGAGCATCCATTTCTCGCACCCATTGGAGGAGTCCTGTTTTGGCGGCCTCAGCCTCGGGCGACGAGATGTTCAGCAACAGGCGGGTTCCCCAACCACCTGGGATCATCAACACGTCGAAGGGTTGCCCCAAAGCCTCTTCTCGAAAAAGATCCGGCATCACCCGTGGACCATTCATGCTCTTTACAGGCGATGGTGAGCCGGAAACTCCAGCCGGGCGGCTCTCGTTGCTGATCAGAGCGATCTCGAATGGATAGGGGGATGGATCGCTGTAGCCCTGGTCCATGAAGCGAGCGATGGCAAATGATTCCACAAAGCCCCAAACATCAATCGGCTCGAATTCTTCGAACACTAAGATGCCAATACGTTGGGTTGGTTGATGCCGGATTTTGGCAGACATCGTAGTAATCGTAGCGTTGTTTCATTCTATCAATGCCCGCAACTGTGTCAGCTTGATGAGGGGGCAGAGGCGGCTAATGATCGGTTCTCCCGAGTCGCCACAAACCCTACTGATGCTCCTCAGTAGATGTGGCTTAAGATTGTGCAAATCAGCTTAGGCATAAGTTGGGCGCAAAGCCCAACAGGGGCCGATAAAATATTCTTTCATTGGATAAAGAGATTATTAAATGTGGGTAGGCTGTCGAGTCGGGCTTTCGCCGTAAAAATCGTATCGTTGGATGCCGCAAGGACAGAGCTGCGGCCAGCGACGAAACCAATGTCCTCCGTCGATGTTGTGCTGAGGAAGGTTTTCAGAGTATCGGTATCTTGGCCCCGCTGGCAGAATATTTGACCATTGCACTGGCATGATCCAGAATATGTGGTGCCAGACAATGTGGCACCAGTTCACTTAGCTTGTCTACGAGGTCGTGACACTTCGAACAAGCCCTTCGAGTGGACAGACCGCCACCTGCTCTCAGCTTCGCCACCCCAGGGTTCTTGCCTGCCACTCAAGGGCAGCGTTAGGCGCCAGGTTGACGCATTGCTAGCCAGCCCCTTACGATAACTTTCGCACCACATGAATTTGCATGTCCCGCAAGTTTGCTGTCAACTTTTCTGCACGAACCAACCTATCTCCAAGCGTTGTTTATGTTTCACCAAGCGATGCCTGTCCTGGCAAGTTCTCAGTAGCGGTGCTTCACCCGATTAGAGCTAGCGGCTCTTTTGATTCTCCCGAGGGTATTTGCAGGGTTTTTGATCTACACCAAGAGCTGCTCAACACCGAGCAAGAAGCGCTCGATTGGGCAATTAATTGGCTAAATTCAAAGTCTGGCTGTTCGGCCTCAATAAATGAGATCAATGAATGAGGCTCATCAGTTCATTCAGCTTATAGTCAACCTGCCACTGAATAGGTACAGGATCTAAGCATTTATTGCGGACAATAAAATGCCATTTCCATTCGACTCAAGCTACACTATAAATGGAGCCTTTGGCATCTCTTTTGAGGCAGACCTAGATGGGTCAACGGTTGTTTGTTCCGTCTCGTCTGAAGCATTGCAAGATATTGATCCCAGCAAAGCGCAGTGTAGTCTAGAGGAACAGTTTATGGCTAACCGAGCCGCCTTTGAGGACATTGCAAAGCGGAAAATCCTTGCGGGTGAACAGCGGCCAATCAGAATCACTAGTGCTGATGTAAGCGCCTAACATCAAGATTCAGAAGACGGGAGTGGAGGCTGTCTCCTTTGCCAAAGCAACTCCCCGCTTCTGATCTTGAGCGTTAGGCCATTGTCAAATTGCGTATACTCCTGAGACATAGGACGTTGTAGGTGGCCTCTAACAAGAATCAACACTACGTTCCACGATGTTATCTTCGCGCCTTCACGGAGCATGGAGACGGTGTTCGCATTAATCTATTCAACACTGACCGTGAAAGAGTAATTCCGCTGGTTTCCGCGCGTCATCAGTGCTCTAGAGACTATTTCTATGGAACCGATGCGGAGCTAGAAGCCGCAATTCAATTGCTAGAGCGCAGTTATGCTGAAGTGTTGCGTCACATCACCCAGAATTCGTACGTCTTAACTGATCAAGATAGTGACTTGCTGCGCAGGTTCTGGCTGTTTCAGTATTTCAGAACCGAGGCTGCATCTCAGCGCTCGGTAGAAGTTTTAAATGCCGCAACTGACGCCATGGGAATATCAGGTGCCGAATACAGAGCTGAAATCAAGAGAGCAGTTCTACATGCGATGCGAGCATTTGCCGAACATATGGATATTATGGATGATATGTCTACATGCTTAGTCCGCAACGACAGCAGGACACCATTTATCAAATCAGACGATCCCGCGATTCTGTCAAATCGCTTGTATCTTGAATGCTTGCCGCGTCTTGGTAAGTCGTTTGGCCTGAGGCAGAGCGGTAATATCATGATCCTCCCACTTACGCCTTCAATTCTTTTCTTGGGCTTTGATCGGAATGTTTACACAGTGCGGGACAAGAAAGGCTGGTGTAGTCTGAAGGCGACTGATGATGTACGGGCGTACAATCAGCATCAGATGTTAAACTCCAGGGCTAATTTGTTCTTTCGAGAGAATCACTATGGCTCTGAAGCCGGCATTGAATTCGCCAAGATAGCCGATAGGCGCCCGCCCGCTCGACATCGTATTCACACAATG
>Ga0310330_100138_pt1 | contig 20409 bp, 28 predicted proteins | sample LakMicDCLTotalB5_FD_195544 | JGI IMG/M metagenome (GOLD analysis project Ga0310330, IMG submission 195544) | Enriched freshwater cyanobacterial communities from Lake Michigan, Michigan, United States - MI23.DCL.Total.B5 (v2) (version 2) | ecosystem: Environmental > Aquatic > Freshwater > Lake... | reverse complement strand
TAGAGGCGGTTGTCGGTGGAGGTGACCCACTCACAGAACTGATTCCACGCAGAAGCGCCTTGGCGCTGCTGAATTGTGGTGGTCATGAGAACGGGGAAGGTGTGCTCCGAGTGGAGCGGTAAGTAGGGCAAATGGTTCTTTGAAGACCCGTTGGGCGAGAACTCACCAAACCTCTGCCTCCTCAACACTAAGGCCTAAAGCTGCTAAAAGCTGCTCGGATCGGGGCAGTGGTCATCAGCAGCTGATATGGCATTCATTAGCCGGGCTGATCGGTTTTGTTGCTGCATGGGTTTTGGGGTACCCAGATCCGGCTTATATCTGTTGCGGAGCCATTCGGCTTAGACTTAGGGTCTATTGATGAGACAGCACGGGCGCATCGATAGCGGACGCCCGCATGGAACTTCAGAGATCGCACCGATTCAGAGGTAACAGATCGAAGCCAGAATCGCTATTCGTTTTTTTCAATAGCCAATGACAATCAAGGCCATATCTTTACGCAGCAAATGAAGTTTGCAGTTGCTTGGCAAGCTGCTGCCATAATAAATTTATTTATGCTCTTGCATTTGCCTCAGCGAGAAATATCTATTGGAAATCATTCACTGAACTGACTGGAAAGCCCGTCCACTTCAATCGCTGCTTGTGTAGAAGCTGCGAAACGCCGATTAACCTCGTTCCAGTTCACCAACGACCACCAGGCCTTGACGTAGTCGAGCCGGCGGTTTTGATACTTGAGATAGTAGGCGTGTTCCCACACATCAAGTCCCAGCAGTGGTGTGCCGGCCTCAATGCCGGGCAGATCCATGAGGGGGTTGTCCTGGTTCGCCGTACTGGTAATGGCGAGGCTGCCGTCGGGCTTGCAGATCAGCCAAGCCCAGCCTGAGCCGAAGCGGCCCGTCGCCGCCTGATTGAACTGCGATTGCAGGCTCTCCATCGAGCCAAAGGCGCCGTTGATCGCCGCCAGCAATTCGGGAGAAGGCGCACCCCCTTGATCCACCGGTGCCATCACGGCCCAAAACTGGATGTGGTTCCAATGGCCACCAGCGTTATTGCGCACGGCCACGGGGTAGCGGGAGATCTGGCCCTGCAGGGCCTCCAAGTTGACCTTGGCGAGCGTCGGGTTGGACGTGATCAGGCCATTGAGGTTGGCCACGTAGGCGCCGTGGTGGCGGTCGTGGTGGATCGTCATCGTGGTGGCATCGATCGCCGGCTCTAGGGCTTCTGCGGCGTAGGGAAGCGGAGGCAGCACAAAATCCGCCCATGCCGGCGTTGGCGTGAAGAGCAGCAGGGCCAAGGCCGTTAGCCAAGCCAGCAGAGGGCGCCTTAGGGAGCGAAAGACCATGGTTTGGGCAGGGATTTCAACCAAGGTTGCCAGCCGGCACCCAAGGCCCTGGCACGGTGCCCCAGCTCTGGCAGCGACTCGCGAGCCCAGACCCCCTTCCCTGGGGTGACAACCATTGAAAAACCCCCCAGGCATCGCCAGGGGGTTGGCACTGATCGTTTGCTGGCGCTTGGACTCAGAAACAAAAAGGCAGGAATTGGGTGCGGCAGGCGGCATAACCATCGGCCAGGGCGCCGAGGCCAATTTGGTGGGCGATACCGGAGCCGGTGATCGCCTCTGTGGCCATGCCAATCACAATGCCGAGCATGGCCGCCCGTCCGTTAAAGAGCTCGGTGCGCTTGAGCTGCTCCATAAGGATCAGCTGTTCTTGGCTGTGCTCAAGAAACGGGTTGGTGGCGGATGGGTTGGTCATGGGGAGGGAGACTTCAGTAGGAGGAGGGTTGGAAAAAGCTGGTGCCCTAGGGGCAATTAAGAAAGGCCGATTTGGGCCAAAATGCCCTGGCCTGTCAGCAGCTCGGTGCCGAGGCCGATAACGAAACCGAGCATGGCCAGGCGGCCATTCCAGGTTTCAGCGAAGGACACGAAACCGAAGCGAGGGGATGGAGCAGCCATGACTGTTTCGTTTTGTAACGCAACTGTAACAGCCTGTAACGGCTCTGGCGAGCGGTCCACCTCCTCTGCCATCAGGCTGTTTTGCGGCCTGCATCCCCGACCATGGGGCGTGCCAGGCGAGGCCATCAAGTCCCAAGGGAGCTGGCCCTAGCGAGCGGTGTTGCAGCTGAGGATCGCCGTCATCGGCGCACTTGCCCCCGCTCCAGCCCCCTGGTCGTGCCGCCAGCGATCGACCGCACCGCTGCAGCGGAGCAAAACGGCTGGCCGCCAGCTTTTGCATGCTTGAGCGTTTGTACTACTCTCTCCCCATGGACTTCCGCCCGGGCGAGCTGGTCGCAGTGAGGGCCGGCAGCCACTGGCCGGAACTGGTCGGCCGGATCCAAATGATCCATGCCCAGGGCATGCCGGTTTGGCTGGCCGTGCTTGATGTCGATACCGGCGATGTCCTAGGCGTCCCCACCACCCATGTGATCGGCAAGCTCGAGAACGTCGATCCAGCCCCAAGCGATTGGGTCGAACCCGAGGGCCCGATGGAGAGCTTTGGCTTTGAGGACTGGCCGGCGGTCGTCTACGCCGATTGATCGCCCCATGGGGCCTTGCCCCATGGCCGCCCAGCTCACGCCTTAGGACGCGTCCCCCGCTGGAACCACTGGCCCTTGGTTCACGTCCTAGGGCTGCCCGTTGGCAACCCGGCCCAGCTGCCGGGCGTAGGCCTAATTAACACGGGATGCTTTCATTGTTTCTTGTTAGCGCTGCACAATAGAACCATCCGCAGACTAAGTAGAGCCTGGGCAATGGCCCCTCCGAATGATAAAAAACAGTATTTTGATGCATGGTGCCAATATGCATCCAACTTACAATTACGATGGCGTAGATAACGTCAAGCTCTCGTTGCCTTGAGCTTCCCTAGATCTGGGGATAGGCAGGCAGCTTTTCTGTGACCACGCGATGGAGCTCGGCCTCGTTCTGCTGAAAGAACAGCCAGGCAAACGGTAGGAACGTCATGTATCGGTTGTAAATCTCTAGTCCGACCAACGCCAAGGCTTTCTCCTGGTTCGCCGCTAAGCGGTCATACCAGGCCTTGATCGTTGGCTTGTAATCGTGAACGGAATCATGGGTAATCTTGAATCCTGCAGCCACGGCAGCCTTGATGTGATTACGATGCAGCGACAACATACTGCCGGGGAAAAATAACTGGACAACGGCAACAGAGATGGGATAGGGCTCAGCTTGATAGGAGAAAAACTGATGGACGGCCAGCCCACCTGGCGCGAGCGCATCGTAGATCTTCTGGTAAAGGGCCGCCAGCTCAGCCGGCCGCACGTGCTCTAGGGAACCGATGGAATAGATGCGATCATAGGGCGCGCCGTTAAATGGCTCAGTAATGAAATTAGAAAGAGAAACATTCAAGCCAAGTTGTAGCCGATCATAGGTCATTTGCTCCTGCGACAAGGTAAGACCTGTCAATTCACCGCTGTGCCCTGCGTCCCGCAGAAATCCAAGCATCGAGCCCCAGCCACAGCCAAGATCCAGAATTTTTTCGCTTCCGGTGAGCTGCAAGAGCCCACGCATAAACCCTGCCTTGTGAGCCTGAGCCTCTTCCAGAGTTTCCTGGTTGCCATGGAAATCGGCACAGGTATAAAACCTATACTTCTTATCTAGAAATAAAGCATAGAACTCGTTGGATACATCATAATGGGCTTCGATGCCACTGGCGTGATCCCGCTTGAGCATCGTATCCACATAGGCTTTACGCATCCATCTGGGCGGATAGGCCCGAATTAATCTTTCCAGCCATAGGGGCTTAGAATCGGTCCAGTACTTCCAGTTCTCGAGCGGAGCTAGGGGCTCGGGCGAATGGATTCGATCATTTGCCAGGGCGTAAAGCAACCCATGCTCAATCAGCTCCGAAGCAAATTGCCGAAGCCGACTAGATCCACCCACGCGCCCGAAAATCCGATGGTCGTTATCAAACGCAGAATCGACCCGCCCCAACCCAGTCATGTGCATTGCAATTCCTTATCGTTGTAACGTAGCCACTGGATCTCGGCTCTCTGCTTCTGCAGCACAGCTGCTTCTAATCCGTTGAATCCACTGTGAAGTTGCGGGTTTCCTAGAGAGCACCTAAGCATCTGTTCCCCGCCGACCAGAAGGGAAGCTTTCTCGATAACGACTGGCCGGAGGATGCCGTCGTCTATGAGGTGGGCGTCGCCTCTACCGACGGATCCCTCCCGGATCAGGTTGCGGCTCAGCCGCCCAGCCCGCTTCATCCACAACGCCCCCTCAGGAACGAGCAGGCCTGGCATCGATCCTCCAGTTGCCCGTTGACCACCCGCCAACGCAGCAGGATGCAGGGCAGGAACGCCTTCACCGCTGCCGCCAGCAGCAGCAAGGGCGGCGGGATGCCAAGGAGGTGCAGCGGCTTGGGCACAATCGGATCCATGGACCTCCACGCCGACCTCAACCAGCGCGTTGCGCTCGACACCACTGCCCTGCCTTGGACGCCTTCGCCCATGGCGGGAGTGGAGCGGCGGCTGCTGGATCGCCGCGGCGCCGAGCTGGCCCGCGCCACCTCGATCGTGCGTTACGCCTCGGGGAGTCGCTTCGAGCGGCACAGCCATGGCGGCGGCGAGGAAATCCTGGTGCTGGAAGGCACCTTCTCAGACGAGCAGGGCGACTATCCGGCAGGCAGCTACCTGCGCAATCCGGTGGGCACAAGCCACGCCCCCTTCAGCGAGAAAGGCTGCACGATCCTGGTGAAGTTGCAACAGATGCACCCGGCCGACCAGCAACGCCTGGCGATCGACACCCGCAACGGCGCCTGGCTGCCCGGTCTGGTGAGCGGGCTGGAGGTGATGCCGCTGCATGCCTTCGGCTCCGAGCATGTGGCATTGGTGCGTTGGGCACCAGGCACCAAATTTCAGCCCCACAGCCACCCGGGCGGAGAGGAAATCCTGGTGCTGGAGGGAGTCTTTCAAGATGACCAGGGAACCTATCCGGCCGGCAGCTGGCTACGCAATCCGCCCGGCAGCGTTCACCGGCCCTGGAGTGAATCCGGCTGCATGATCTGGGTGAAGACCGGCCACCTGGCGGCAAGCCAGGGGCCCGATGGAGGAGAAGCCTGAGGGGGCGTGGCTAGGGAGTGGGTTGCGGCTGAGCGGGGCTCAACCACTTCCCAACCGACCAGGCGCCTTGGCCTCCCCAATCAGGTGGCAGGCGATCCGGCGCTGGTGGGCGATCGCCCGGTGCTCCCACAGGTAGATGCCTTGCCACACGCCCACCAGCAGGCGACCGTGCTCGACGCTCAAGCTCAGGGTCTGGCTGGTCAGGGCCGTGCGGATGTGGGCGGGCATGTCGTCATCGCCCTCGTCGTCATGGGCATAGCGAACCCGGTGGCCAAGGCCATTGGCGGGGCCATAGCCGTCCTGGGGAACCAGCGCATCCATCCAGGCGGCCAGGTCGTCCAGCACCCGCGGGTCAGCGTTCTCGTTGATCGTCAAGCTGGCGCTGGTGTGCAGACAGCTCAGGTGCAGCACGCCCAGATCAATGCCCGTTGTGGCAATCCACTGGCTGAGCTGGCTATTAAGCCGGGTGAAACCCTGGCCATGGGTGCGTACCTCCAGTTGATGCAGGGCCTGTTGCATGGGCGCAGGGTGGGCTGGGCTATGTCCTAGCAGCCGCCCAGGGACCCACCACCGGACCTTTCCAAGACGGCTCTACAGCACTCCACGGGAACAGCCACCACGAACCCATGGACCCCAAATTCCCTTGCGAATGCTGGCTTAATGGACAAGCATAGTTTGCGGGCTTCCCATACGGATGATCAAACAGATGATCCCATGACTGATCGAACAGGTGATCCAATGACTGATCAAATGACTGATCAAATGACTGATTTAATCGCCGTCTACACCACCGTTGCCAATGACCAGCAAGCCCAGCGGCTGGCAACGGCAGCGATCCAAAGCAACCTAGCGGCCTGCGTACAAACCGAACCCATTCGCAGCACCTATCGCTGGCAAGGGCAGGTCGAGTGCCAGGAAGAAATCAGAGTGCTGTTTAAAACAACTCGCACGGCCTACCGGAAACTGGAGGAGCTGCTGGTTGAACTCCATCCCTATGAACTCCCAGCCATCTTCTGCCTACCAGTCTGGGATGCTTCTGCGGCCTACACCCAATGGGTGCAGAGCTCCTGCCTGTCACCAAAATCCTAGCGCTTCATCAAGCCAATGGGAACTAGCATCACCACTCAACAAAAGAATCATCTAAACATCATCTGACCAATGGGCACCATGCTTCCAACTGGGTTGCAAAGCAGCCCAAGCAGGTGTCTCATGCCTAACAGACTTCAACTATCGTCTACTGGACAATCTCTGCTAGTTAGGGCTCTAAAAGAGCATCGACAGAACCCGTGACCGTCACCAGCACTGGTACGCCGTTAATCTCGCGGGGGAGTTGCGTCTCAACGCCGGCATCAACCACCCCAACCATGATTGCCTGGCGGCCTGGGGTGGAGAGGCAAAGACCGACAGAGGTCACCCCCACAATGGCGAGTAGGTACGCTTCTTGGCTGGCCAATGCCAGCTCAGCCACCCCGCTAGGGGTGGCCTCGACTGGCCTGTACTCAACAGGGCCAGAACTGGAAAAATCCGGTCCATTGTCGTTGCTATTGCCCAAGGCAGTGACTCATAACAGAGGCCTAAACGATTGACAATGGACCAGAACGCCGAACGCGAAGACGACTACTTTTTATGGTAGCAGTCTATGGGAGCTTTTTATGGTGGTAATTTATGGTAGCAGGCGAATATTCAATGCGGCTAGCACCGAGCCGATTGGGTTGGCAAAGGTGGTCCCTCCGCCTCCCGCAAACAGAAGACCAACCGGGCGGACCCCATTGGCCCAATGCCAGATCAACGAGCCGGAATCACCACCCGCCGAGAACGGATTCGAATTCACCGACCTTATCGCAATTTGATTGCGAAATAGGGCAACGCGTCCAGCTCCGTAATTGACGTTAACCGACACGCCGATTTGCGTCACGCGGCCCTGGGTGAGTCCGGTGGTACGGCCACTTTTGCCAACAATTAAGCCAAGGGATGCGGCAAGCGGAGCCGTACCCGTTCGATAATAGGCAGCTCGACCACCCGAGATGTAATACTGCTCTCCCCGAATCCGCTCATGCCACGCCCAGCCAAAAGCCGCATCGACGACATTCGCCGCACCACCAAAGTTGATCGGGACCCAACGCGCTAGAACCGCGATTTGGTCACCTGGATGACGCCCCCCATCAGCGGATCCAGGCTGGAGAATACTATCGCCAACGCGTGCAGCATTGGAGTTCGCCAGGACATGATTGTTACTGAGGATCAGGTGCCTGTTATTCCACGGAGCCGTGAGGCCAATCGCGCGGCTGCCAAGCGTACCTGCCGTGATGCTGACATGGCCGACAGAGACCCCACCTGGCGCTGGGCGATGGCGAGCACGATGGGAATAGGCATCAACGGACCCAACAACCACCTGTTGAATGGGCACGCTTGAGAGGGCCTTCGTACCCGCACTTTCGGCCAACTGGCCTAACAGGGTCTCCCGTGGCAGGGCACTTTCAGTGAACAAGGTCAACGTTGGCTCGCCCGGTCCGCCAACCCCGAGGGCGATGCTTTCGGGGTCAGGCAAACCAATCCCCACACCAACAATGCCCTGGCTTGAGCCTCCGTCAGAGAGGGTTTCAATCTGCCCGGAGGCAGCCAGCAGCGATGCCTCTACGGCATCACGCATGGAGAGCAAATCGTCTGAAACCCCGGCTTCGGCAAAAACAGCCTGTTGTTCCGCCTCAGTGCCAAGAGCTTCGAGCCCAGAATTGGCTGCGTCTGGGTTTTCCAGCCCGCTGGAAGGGGAATTCTCACCAATGGGCGAGCTGTCATCATTCCCTTCCCCGGGGTTTTCGGTGCCAGTTGGAGCCCCAAGCTTGCCAGCCATGACGAATCCTCAAAGTCATTTTAACAACATTAACTTAAGGCATTTGCAAAAAGAAACTACAGCAATTACGCCGTGAAAATGATGCACAAAAGCAAAATCGTGTCGCCAGCCCCAAGACAAATCTAACCATTTCAAAGAAAAACAGGGGGCGCAAATTAGCACAGGCAAGCCAAGTCACATATCCAAGTCCCATTGCCAACACTCCGCCTAGCGCAAGCTCAGACGTGAAGGACATCCCCTAGGAAAGAATCAACCAAGCCCACCGCCGTTGCCCAGTTCTGCGCCTCGCTGAGCCCAGATGCCTTGGTGGGCTTAAAGCTGTGCTCCCCGGTGGCAATCCACTTCACTTGCACCTGGGGGGATAGGCCATAGCTTTCCACCTCCTCACGCTTGCCAAACGCGTCCCGCTCCCCCTGCAGGATCAGGGTGGGCGCTTGGAGCTCGGCCAGGTGCTCGGTGCGCAGGGTGAGGGGTTTCCCGGGCGGATGGAAGGGATAGCCCAGGCAGAGGCAGCCGCGTACCCCAGCAGTGGCGGCGACCTCATCAACCAGCAGGCTGGCCACCCGCCCCCCCATCGACTTGCCACCGACAAAAAGGGGCCGCTGCGGCCAGGCCGCCAGCTCCAGCCGCACCTGCTGCCGGAAGGCCTCCTGCAACAGCGGCATTCGATCGGGCCCCTGGCGGCGGCCGCATACACGCATCCGGGCCATGTAGCCAAATTCAAAGCGCACCACCCGCCAGCCCTTGCGGCCCAGCCCCGAGGCGATGGCGGCCATGAAGGGGCTGTCCATCGGCGCACCGGCGCCATGGGCGAGTAGCACCGTGGCCGGCGCCCCATCGGGGCCGTCGAACAAGCGCAGCAAGGGCAGAGGGTCAGGAGTGATGGGGCGATCCTCGATGAAAAGTCAACTTGGAAGACAAGAGTTGCTACCGCAATCGATCAAGCCCCAGTGTCAACAGGCCCTTCCTCAATCCGGTAATACTGCCGATCATCGGAGCAACAAAGATCGGCGTAGTAACGCTCCAGCACGGCATGGGCCTCGTCGTAACTGGCGAACTCTTGCTTGGTGAGGGCATCGCCGGCGCCATCGTCCCGCAGGATCCGAAAACTAGGCACCAGGGGTAGGGCTTGATTGCCAGCAGGCTATGGCGACCCCGGCAAAGGCTGGGATTCCTAGCCTGCGGCGACGCCCAGGCGTTTCCCAGCCATCGGCCCCCAGGAGTGATCGATGACGAGCCAACCAGCCCTTCCCCCCTGGAGACCCCTTCTGCGCGGTGCCCGGGAACGGGAGGGCCGCCTGCCCCAGGCCCGCTGGTTGCAGCTGGCCACCGTGGCGGCGGACGGCACACCCAGGATTCGCACCTTGGTGTTTCGCGGCTGGGCCGATGCAGCGGCCCTCGATTTGCTGACGGATGGTCGCAGCGCCAAGGTGGGCGAACTGAGGCAGCAGCCCTCGGTGGAATTGGCTTGGCTACTCCCCAAGGCCCGTTGCCAATTCCGCCTACGGGGGTCGCTTCGGACCCTCCCAGCCGAAGAGGAAGCCAGGGAGACCCAACGCCTCTGGCAGGCCCTCTCCCCATCCGGCCGGGCCCTCTGGGGCTGGCCCCAGCCGGGCGCCCCCCTCCAGGCCGGGGTGCCGTTCCCGACCGAACTCACGGATGATCTGCCCATCCCCGAACATTTCCAGCTGCTACGGATTGGCCTGACACAGGTCGAACTGCTGGAGCTCTGCGATCACCCCCACCGGCGCCGGCGCTGGTGCCAGGAGGATGGTTGGCGCGAGCATGGCCTCAATCCCTGATTCCCCCATTCCAGCGCTGATTCGATGCCCCATCACACCGAACGCCCCACCAAGGTCTGTGCCGTTTGCGGCCGGCCCTTTCAGTGGCGCAAAAAATGGAAAGCGGTTTGGGATCAGGTTCGTTACTGCTCGGATCGCTGCCGCAACAATCGCGGTGCCCAGGAGTCCAAAGACAACCCTGAACCCTAACTTCCGCGCATGTCCCCCCTAACCAACTCCCCCATCCAGCGATGAGCGAGCCCTCCACTGCCGAACGCCTGGAATCCCTGGGCCGTTTTGGCCTCCGGGCCCTGCGCATCGTCGCCAGCACCGTCTCGATCGTGGAGCTCCTGAGCAGCGACTGGACAGCTGGCATTGCCGCCGGTGTGGCCTGGTTGGTGTTCCTGCAGGTGGAGCGCCGGCTGCCGCCTGCGGCCCCCAAGCCAAACGATTGACCCAAAGGCGCTAAGCCCAGCGGCACCACGTTCATGGGCCGGCGCTCCCCACCAGGCTCTGGACCATCACATAGGCATCCACATACCCCAACTGGCTGTGGCGAAAAGCGCCGGGCAGGGTGCCAGCGATCGCAAAACCGTTGCTCTGCCAGCAATGGATCCCGGCCGTGTTGGTGCTCACCACCAGGTTGAACTGCATGGCACGGAAGCCCAGCTGCCGGGCCGTTTCGAGCGAGTGCTGACAGAGGCCAGTGCCGATGCCGCGGCGCCGCTGCTGCTCCGCCACCACATAACCCGCATTGGCCACGTGGGCACCAAGGGCGAGGGCATTGGGTTTGAGGTAATAACTCCCCACTACAGGTCCATCGGCAGCGATGGCCACCATCTGGACCTGGCTCTGGTCCACCCACAACCGCCTGGCTTCGGGCTCGCTGATCGCTGGATCGTGGGGAAACGTCTCACCAGCGCGAAAGACCGGTTCGAGTAAACGCCAAACCCCGGGCCAATCGTCCGCCGCAAACGGGCGAATCAGCAGGGGCACTGGCAGCGGAACCAGGGGGATGGCCGGCATCGTGGAACTCAGTCTCACTCGCAGCGCGCAGGCCATGCAAGCAGGCGCCTCGTGGGGGGTCGCCTTAGCACCAGTTGCAAATCAGTCTGTGCGGTTCAGGCGTTGCATTTGCCAGGTCACCAGGGTGCCGAGCGGACTCCAAAGCAAATACGGCAGCAGCAGCAAAGCTGCCAGCGGCGAGGGGCCCAGCACCAAAACGGTGAGGGCCCCACCCCACAGCCAGCCGGCCAGGCCGATGGCGGTGCCTTTGGCCAGGCTGCGGGTGCGGCAGATCAACCACGTGTAGCTCTGAACCAGCAACAACAGGCCTAAGTAGCCGCCCATCAACCCCCAGCTCCAACTAGCCCTCCAGGCCAGCAGCGCGGATCCATAAAAACAGACATAGATCACGAGCCAGATCGCCGGGATCAGGCCTTCAAACACCAACCAGGCGGGTCGCCGCAGGCGCAGGAACCAGGCGAATTGCTCGCGGCTGGGATTGAGCCCAGCGGCCACCCCCACCAGCACCACCAGGATCAAGACGGCCGCAACCATGGCTTCAAAGGAGTGCTCGCCAAGCCTGGCAACAAGGCCCGATCAGCGCAGCGACTCACAAGCCACCCCATCGCCATTGCGATCGAGGTACCTGTGTCCCTGCCGCAGCAACTCCTGGGCCCGGGCAAAGGAGCCGATCTGCTTGCAGGTGGTCTGGCCCCCGCTGGGTTGGGCAGACTGAGGGTGAGAAACAGGTGTACTTGAGTTCGCCGCGGTTGGGACCGCCCCCGCGCTGTGGTGCCCCGCTCCCCAATGCCGGAAGTCCCAGGGCCGCGTAATCCCCCCAGGCACTGCCCACACCCCCAGCCGCTGGGCCTGGGCTTGCCGTTCCGCCACCACGTAGGCCCCCCGATCACAACGGCCCAGGTACGGGCGGTAGACAAAGGCCTGGCCGCTCTGGACCATCGCCAAATTGATCAGGCCCTTGCCGATCACCTCAGCCACGCTGCGGCCATAGCGATCCACCGCCTGAACCCGCAGGCTCACCGTGGAGCCAAGGGGCAACAGGGACCTGAGTTGGTTGCGACTGGCCAACCCGAAGGGCCTTTGGGCCGTTTCCGGTGCATCGATGCAAGCCAAGCGCACCTTGAGCGTCTGCCCGCGCTCGAGCACGCTGATCGTGTCGCCATCGCCGATCGAAACCACCGTGGCCGCTGATGCCAGCTGGCAGAAAGGGCCAAGGGCTGCCAGGCAGGGGCCCAACAGGACGGGCACAGCGGTGGTGAGCTGCCGCATCCCTGGATGGTCGAGTGCCCAAGCCTCTTCCAGCCATGGCGAGCGAGTCAAGGGCAAAAGGAGAGCTTTCGTTGGAACGACTGGCGAAAAATGGGGGTCGTTGACGCCGACTGATGGAACCAACGGAGCAAGGCGACGTTGCTGGACGCCGCAGACCGACGACGTTGCAGGACGACGTTGTAAGGCAAGGCCCTCAGACGAGTTTCTAAGACGACAAGACATTCCAGCTCAGCTCCTGCAGCTCAGGCCTTCCAAACGGCCCCTTCCGGCACGACGGGTCCCTGGCTCAGGTCAGCCGGCTCCTTGTAGGCCACTCGCCAGAGGGGCAGGGTGCAAGGCACAAACTCCATGGCCTCCACCAGCACGTGGTCAGGCTTGGGCGAGGGTGATGCCACAAAACCAGGCCGCCAACTGGCAGAACCCTTGAACCAAACCCAGCATTTGTCCTTCATGGGCCGACCGTACAACCAGCCAGTCCGAAGGGCATGGCGCTGGCGAGCTGGCTGGCCATGACTGGGATTCAGACAACGGACAGTTGGGCTGACAAGACGGGGCCAGCGTCCTGGACAAGGGGGCAATCAAGGATTAGAGAAAAGGATTAAGGCGAAAAATTAAGGCAAAAAAACAAAGCGAAGAATCAAAGCGAGTAAAATCGCCTGAGCCATCAATCACCCTGGGAATCGGATGCCGATGAAAGCCCTGTTACTCGATTCTCCGGGTGCCCCTGGAACCCTGCGGGTGGGCGAGGTCGCGGTTCCCCAGCCGGGGTTAGGCGAGGTGAGGGTGCAAGTGCAAGCAGCAGGCCTCAATCCGGTGGATTACAAGATGATGGCGGGCGGGGTTAGCAGTTGGCGCTATCCCTATATCCCAGGCCTGGATGTGGCAGGGGTGATCGATGCCGTGGGCGAAGGGGTTGAAGGCTGGCAACAAGGGGATGCCGTTTTTTATCACGGCAACTATGGGCGTCCTGGTGGCTTTGCAGAATTCACCGTGACAACGGCACGGACATTGGTGCGCACTCCCCGAGGACTCTCTGCCATCGATGCGGCCGCCCTTCCTTGCGCAGGATTCACCGCCTATCAAGCCTTGGTTGAAAAACTCCATATCCAGAGCGGCCAAACGATTCTCGTCCAAGGCGGCGCCGGTGGTGTGGGTGGCTTCGCCATTCAGATTGCAGCCAAGCTTGGCTTAGAAGTGATCACAACGGCCGCTGCTCGAAACGCCGAGTGGGTGAAATCCCTTGGCGCTTCATGCAGCATTGACTACACCACCAAATCAACCATCGAACGCATCGCCCAGATCACCAACGGCAAAGGGGTTGACGCCATTATCGACACCGTAGGCGCCGAAACGGCCACCGAAGGGCTAGACATGCTGGCATTTAACGGTGGGATTGCTTGCGTTGCCCAGTTGCCGGATCTCGACAAGTTCAAGCGGCTAGGCCAGGCCCTCTCCGTGCATGACATCGCCCTCGGTGGCGTGTATCGATCGGGGAACCCAAAAGCAATCGACAGACTCGGGGTGACCGGACAACGATTTGCGGACTTCACTAGTAGCAGGGCCATCAATCCAATGGTCACAGAAGTGATCACACTGGAGCAAATTCCAGAAGCCCTCACCCGCCTCTCAAAACGGACTATACGGGGCAAGATCGTAGCCAAGGTAAATCCGATTTGAAAGCTTTGATGCAATGACAAGAAGAGTATGTAGTCAACTTTTAAACAGTTGAATGCTGAGCGGGCAAAACCTTAGCGCCAAACCGGGCTCTACGTGCAATGGAGATAAAATTGACTACCTTTAGGTAGCGGAGGCTAAAGAGAGCAGCGTTATGAGAATCATGCATGGGGAGCGATACGCTGATTCATTCGCCTGAAGCGGTGTTCGATCGGGTGGGCTAACGCCATCAGACCCAGCGCAATGGCGATCCCGAGGGCAGAAGCCAGCACCCGTTGGTCTGCCATCACCAGCAGGGTATCGATCCGGCTGTTGAACAGCACGATCGTGACCGTGAGAGTGGCGATCATCAAAGCTCGATGGCCTTTTTTAACAGCAATCAGAACGGTGATCAAGGCCGCAGCGATGGCCGGTAGTTGCAGGGGAACGCTGGGAGGCAGGGCAAGAGCCAGGCCAATCACCAACACCACTCCGGCCAGGGTTCCAAGGGAGCGGTGCATGGCAACACGCCAGGAGTCTTTCACAACGGGCTGCATCACCAGGAAGGGCGTCAAAATGAGCCAAAGTCCATTGGTATGCCAGTGGTGCTGGAGAGCAATCGGGGTGCTCACCACAGCAGCGCTGGCTAACATCAGGGCATGGGCGCCACTGCGGCGCCAGCTGTGAACCACCGCAAACGGAACCGGCAGCGGGGCCCCTTCAAAGCGGGAAACCAACTTGCTTTGCAGTAGGACAGCCCCACTGCCGGAACCAAACAAGCCGATGGCTAATTGAACGACCTCTAAAGGAGCCGGATCGGGGGACAACGGGCTGCTGGTGATCAAGATGCAGAGGCTGACCACCAGAAACCAGTAAACCGGCTTCAACTGCCAACGGGTACTCAGTCCCAGGCCCAAGGCTGTTACTGTCAATACGATCGTGGCTAACAGCGGATCGCGCTGACTGAACACCGCCGGAACCGAAAGGACCGCCAGGCTTGCAACCCCCACCAGGGCCTGACGCCCACCCAACCTGGCGCTCACCAACAGGCTCGCCAGGCTGGCCAGACACATCACGCCAACGGCTCGATCTAGGTGCAGACCGCGGGAGAGTAACTCAGCCAAGCCAAGCGAGAGGAGAACCACGACGGCCTGGGCAATCAGCCAGGGGCGGATTTGTTTGGATAAATTCAATGTTTCCAGTAGATTAACGGTGGCACCTGCAAAAGCAGAAGGGCATCGCCACCCTAAGCGTAGGCGCAGAGATGGAAATCAGCAAGCAAAGCAGGGGAGAGCTAAACCATCACAAAAAGGAGTTCAAAACAACGCTAGGCCACAACCAGCCGGTAAAGATCAGCGTCTCAAGAATAATATACCGAAGAAATCCCACTAGAAAACGATATCAACCATGACCCACTCCTTAATGCCTAATCATGGTTAAACAAATGGCTCAACTCCGTCAATCCCATGGAAATCGCCCGTCGCAAAGCTCGCTGGCGGTTGCTAGTGCCGAGTTTCTTTAATAAATTGCCGCTATAGCTTTGAACGCTGCGAACAGACAAGCCAAGCTTAGCTGCTGTCTCCTGATTGGTAAGACCGAGGGCATAGGCTTCCAGCAATTGACGTTCGCGCCGGGTCAAGGAAACCGTTCCTGGATAAAACTCTGGGGGCGACTGTTCAAGTTGCTGAAGACGCTCCTGGATTGTGGGGCTAATATAAGACGTATTCGTTATCAGGGCGAGACTAACAAAGCCCGAGGTTGTGGGATGATCCAACACATCGTCTTCCGCGACAACGATTGGGCAATCTTGGTAACCATAGAATGCTTTTAGATTCGTTACAAAAACAGCAGTCCTGATTGGGGAATGCAATTGCCTTGCTTTGCTAATCAAGCTTTCCACACTGAGGTCGGGCAGGTCATCGCAAATGGCCAAAATATTCGGTTTGAACTTTGCCACAAGTTCCAAGGCACCCAAGCCGGTGGTGGCCCCACCCAAAAAGTGGCGCTTAATGACCATGCCACGATAGGCGTTAGCTAGTAACACCTTGGAACGGCAAGCAAACACGATGGTCGGATTAAAGTCAACAGAAAGATAGGCCAAACGGAAACGAGATTCAAAACTCGTTGTGGCTTGGGCCATCTCTTTTTGAGTATAAATCATGAGAACAAGTCCCCTAAGGGCCTGAAATCAAATAACTCAACCCCAAAAACCCATAAGCTATGCAGGGCCCAAGCAAAATCTATGACCAGCAAGCGGCGTGACTCTGGCGCCAAGGACGCAAACGGAAAATCTACATTTCATTCTAACGAAAAATCATGCGGATCTGCGGCGGCTTCCCCCTAAACGAAGCCGTAGGCCCAAATCGGCAGAGGCCATGCTTGGTCAAGCGCGCCAAACCATTCCAGCGAGCAGCCCTAGGGACCGAGAGGCGCTCGAGCGGGACGCGACGATCGAAGGGAAAGCTTCATCACTCTAGTGAGATAGCAGAGTAAGTTCAGATTGAACAGATTGCGAGCGCAGCTGGCAAAAATATCGACCTAGCTCGATTGACAACAGCTTGAGCAGCAAAGAGACTGATCAAGCTTAATTAATTTTAAAGTGGCACCAACTGTTTACTGGGATAATGGCCACTACTACGAATATGTCCCTTCAAATCAGTGGTGGGGAAATGTTGAATATGACGCTAGCCAGCGGACCCATCAGGGATTGCTGGGATACCTCGCTACAGTCAAAAGTGCAGAAGAAAACGAGTTTATTTGGAAGAGGTCTAATAATAATGCCCAAATATCAGGCAATTCCCATTTCCATTTGAGAGGTCAGTATGTTACCAATAAATGGACAAGCGAATGGTAAACAGGGCCGGAGAACGGCACTAGGCTTTGGCTAAATGATGCAGCGGCAACAGGTGTATAAAACAATAGGCAAAATAGTGGTTGGAACGGTGATAACGGTGTGGTGGATTCCTTGGCAATGTGGAGTGGCCATGGAAAATGGGACGATACTAACAATAGAACAAACTACATCACTGAATACGGATGGTCTGGCCCCTAGGTCACCGTCGAGCTCACGGGCACACCCATCAATGGCATCGAAAATGGTAGCTCAGCACGATTCACAATCACAGCCAATAAATTTGTACCGAGCGACTACTACGATGTCAGAAATACAGACGGAAATACCACCGCCCTATCAAGTAATCTCCTTGTTGGATCTCTATCTTACAATCGCGAAGCAAGTTTTAATTCCACCGTTGGTTTTTACCAGGTACTCGATCGCAATGGCTCCCTCTACGATTCTCTCACCGGACGTACCCTCGATCCTACAGCTTTGCAAGCTACTGATCAAACCCGATACAGGGAACTGGCCCTCAGTGATGCTAATCGGGCTGCGGCCCTCGATGGGATCGCCACAAGCAATCGCCAATTAGTCTAGAAGGGTTTCAGTGTGGCCGGTGGGGTTTTCTATGCGCCCTTCGCAATCGTGGCTAGTACCCAGTAAATCTACTTTGCCTTCGCAGCTGCCAACATCGATGGCGTCAACCACTTCAAAATGATGGGCACCAATGTCTTTGGCCTTGAAGACATCCATGGCGGTGGCGATAGGGACTACAACGATCTGCTTGTGGGAATTAATTTCAAGAATTATGCACCTATCTAAGCAACTGACCTTGCCCAGATTTCCAGCAACTTGCTCCCCTGGCTTGAATGCTTGGCACGGCGCTATTGGGCGAAACGATTGCGTGCCAAGCCTGCTGCATGATTGCTGTAATTTTACGGTAGTCATGCATGCAATAGCCCTTAGGGTTTTGCTTGGGCTATTTTAATGTGATGTCTAAAACTATTTTTTGGCACCGATTCGCATGGATCCATTGCTGCCAAGTGTCTCCCCATTGGCGCGGTTTCGCCTGCCTTGCCTTACTGCATTGTTATTATGTTTACCCCTGCTTAGCAGCTGTTCCGTTCAGAGCTCCAATGGTCCATTGCAGGCCCCATTGACGTCGAACAGTGGACCCGGCTTGCTTTCCGTGGCCAGTTCCGCAGAGAGGGCACCCGGGCTGGTATCCATGCCCAGTTCCCTGCAGAGCGGCCGCTCCTCTGTTTCTATGCCAGGTCCTGGGGCGATTGGCCCCGCCCCCATTGCTGTTCCAGGCCCCCTGCCAGTGGTTGGCTTGGTCATCGCGCTGGCCTATTGCCGTCATTTCAGGCACGCCAAAACAAAGAGGAGGGCCCATCCCTCTGGCAAAGAGTTCCCTTAAAAACGCTGCCTTGAGCCCATTCTTGGGCCAGCCATCCCCCAGTGCAGTGCCCCAGCCGATCTGACGAGGGGCAAAAGACCCAGAGTGAGTTAGCCGTGAATCAGCGACCACTGAGGGCTGGTTCCGGCTTGGGACTCGCAGCATGAGGCGCCTCTGGCGCCGATGCAATGCCATTGGCAGCAGCGCGGTTGCGGTCGCCCTTCACCTTGATACCACCGGTGATCGAACGCACCGCCAACATGGCATTGGCTTCCTCATCACTGCGCACGGCACTGTCGACCGGCTTGTAATTGGCGGGTGCTAGGGCATTGCCGCGCAGCACCGATCCGAGCGTCAAAAAGGTGAGCTTGAGCTGTTGCCAGGGGTTCATCATCACCACCCGCTTGTAGAGATAGCTGTCAAAGGTGAGCCGCTGCACATCCTTGTCATCGCACATTTCCACGAAGGCTTCGCGGGCCGCATCGTTGCGGTAGAAGATGGCTTGCAGCAGCTCCAGAACCTTGTAGGTGGCACCATATTTGCGATCCCACTTCTTGATGTAAACCTTGAGATCGGCTTCGCTGGGGATGGTCTGACCCTGCTTACTAGCCGCCACAATCTGCTCGGCGCACATGCGGCCGCTCTTGGCGGCGAAATAGATGCCCTCGCCCGAGCTCTTGGTGACATAACCAGCGGCATCGCCGACTAGGGCCATGCGACCCACCACCCGGCGGGGACGGGGATGCTCGGGAATCGGATGGGCTTCCACCTTGATCACTTCGCCGTTGAGCAAGCGCTTTTTGGCCCGCTCGCGGATGCCTTCCTGCAGGCCCTTGATCAGGGATTGGTTCTGTTGCATCGTGCCCGTACCAACGGCCACGTGGTCGTATTTGGGGAACACCCAGGCGTAGAAGTCGGGTGACACATCGGTGCCCACATACATTTCAGCCAGGCTTTCGTAATACTTCATCTCTTCCGGTGGCAGCTTGATCCGCTCCTGGAAGGCAATCGCCACGTTGTAATCCCCCGCATCCATCGCCTTAGCGACGCGGCTATTGGCCCCATCGGCGCCAATGATCAGATCCACGGCCAATTCCTTGGCCACCCCGGTGGCTTCACCGGCGCTGTAGTCGGTGTAATGGAGGGTGTAGGGACCCTGGCGCTTGGTACCGGTGTCGATTTTGGTAACCAAGCCATTCACCAGGTTGGCGCCCAGGCTTGCGGCGCGGTCGCGCAGGTAGGCATCCATCACCTCGCGACGGCACATACCAATATATTCATCCTGATTATCTAGGTTGATGTCCACCTCGCGATTGGAGGGGGAAATCATCTTCATATTGCGCACTTTGCGATCAATGATCGATTCTGGAAGATCGAACTCCTCCACCATGCAAAGGGGTATGGCGCCGCCACAGGGTTTGGCGTTATCGAGTTTTCGCTCGAAGATCCAGGTTTCGATCCCGGCCTTGGCCAGAACTTCTGCAGCACACGAACCGCTTGGGCCGCCGCCCACCACTGCGACACGCAACATCTTGAAACCGGTTCCCCGGACAGCATCTTGAGCCCGAAGCTAACACCGGCTACCGGGCTAGCGCTGGCTTGTTGGCCTTTCGTCTTACTATTAAAAAGGCTTTTGAGACCCCTCCGGGTTGCCTGCCTAGCTGCTTGCCGTGCGCAACCCCCCCTCCAGCTCCAGCCCCTCCAATCGACAGAACGTTTCCAGCCCAGATAATGGTGCTTCAAGGGGCAGCGCGTCGCCGAGGACCAGACAAGCAGCCATGGGATCGGAAGGGCAAGACATTCCGGTGGCGCGCCGCACCCAGCTGAACAAACCCCAGCGGCGTTTCCGGTTTCGCCAGTCCCTGTTGACGGCGACCCTGTTGTTGGCCGGCACCGCCTCCCTGATCTGGTTATTCCGCGATCCGATCCAGCGCCAGCTGGCGCCTCCCCCGGTGCGGGGACTCAACGTGCGCCAGGGCCTTGATGGCCGCCTCTTGGGTCACTTCCCCTATCCCGAGGCCCCATCCAGCGACCTGGTCGATGCGGCCCCCGGGATCGCCCTGCACCGGGACGCCGCCGAAAAGTTCCTCGCCATGCAGCGGGACGCCGCCGCCGATGGGGTGTCCCTGCGGCTCCTGAGTGGCTTTCGCTCGATTGCGTTGCAAAAGCATCTGTTTTTTGACGTGGGTTCGGAGCGCAACCAGAGCGCCGAGCAGCGGGCCCGGGTGAGCGCCCCCCCCGGCTTCTCCGAGCACAGCACCGGCTATGCCCTCGATATCGGCGACGGCCGCAGGCTGGACACGAACCTCAGCCAGAGTTTTGAAGCCACCCCGGCCTTTGCCTGGCTGGTCCAGAACGCCAACCGTTATCACTTTGGTCTCTCCTTTCCAGCGGGCAATACCCAAGGGGTGAACTACGAGCCCTGGCATTGGCGTTTCGAGGGCTCCGCCGAGGCCCTAACCCTGTTTGAACCGTCCCACCGGCTAACCCCCTGAGGTCGCCTTCGCCCCCCAACCCC
>Ga0310330_100135_pt1 | contig 20537 bp, 20 predicted proteins | sample LakMicDCLTotalB5_FD_195544 | JGI IMG/M metagenome (GOLD analysis project Ga0310330, IMG submission 195544) | Enriched freshwater cyanobacterial communities from Lake Michigan, Michigan, United States - MI23.DCL.Total.B5 (v2) (version 2) | ecosystem: Environmental > Aquatic > Freshwater > Lake... | reverse complement strand
GGCTTGGGCCGGGCCCTGGGGTGGGGCGGCGCGCCAGCGCTGGCCATCGAAGTGATCGAGCACGCGCACCCGCCAGTAGCGCTGGTCCGCTGGGGACAGGTCCTTCTCCTGGGTTGGGCTGATCCGTAGGGCTGGCGAGGGGTCCAAGGCCAGTTGGGCAATCGAACCTGGATCGAGTTGGTCCGAGAGGCCGGTTCGGGCCCCGCCCAGCTCGGCACGGGGCCAGAGGGGGCCCAGGCGAGGCATGAACACAAACAGCAGCACCAACAGGGGCAGGCAGACCGCCAGCAACTGCACACTGCGGCTGAGGATCTGGCGCAGGTTGCCGCCACCGCCGCTTTCCTGGGCCAGCAGGCCGGCGAACAGCGCTAGGCCCGTGGCGGCCTGCACCAGGCCCGGCCCCAGGTTGGGGTTCAGGCCCGCCAATACCCCTAGGGCGATCAGCTGGGCCAGCAGGCCCCGGCGCAGGTCGGCCGGCCGGTGGGCGTTCGCCAGCTTGAGGCCGGCCATCACCACCAGGGTGAGGCTGCCCCAGGTGAGGGGGTTCTCCCAATCGCTGCCCAGCAGCTGGAGAGCCAGCAGGCTGAGGCTGAGGACCTGCAGGCGGCGGGCGAGGGGCTCGATCACGGGGGCGCCAGGGCCAGGGCCGCCAGGCAACGGTCCAGTTGGGTGGCCCCGGCGGCGGCGGGGATCGTCTGGTCCCCTAAAACCAGGCCATAGCTCTCGCCGCTGGTCGCCAGTTGCCAGATCCGGGCGCTCAGGTGTTCGAGGGCTTGCTCCCGCGGCAGGCTGGGGTCTACCGCCAGCAGGTGGGGGCGGGGCTGGGGATCGGCGAAGCGTTTGCCATAGCGCTCACCGCTGCGGGCCAGTTGCTTCCAGGCCAGGCGGGCCAGCCCCTCCTCGGGCCGGTGGGGAGTTAGTTCGCGCCAGTGTTCGCTGCCTCCGGCCTGGTCATCTGCCCCATTAGGGGCCTGGTCCCGTTCCCGGGTCTGGGGCCGATCCAGCTCCACCACGGGCCCGGGCCGCCGGGCTGGATAGACGAGCTGGGGGGCGGGCGGATCCCAAAGGGTCCAGCAGATGAAGAGGCCCAGGGGGGCGCTGGATTGCAGGCGCAGGCGACCGGGCGTTTGCAGGCCCCGCTGGCTGGGACGCCAGGGCACGGCCAGCCACTGCTGGCCAGGCTCCAGGTTGCCGTTCCAGCCCAGGTCGCTCTCGGAGCGGCGGAAGCGGGCGCCCAGGGCCAGCCGTTGGTCGCGGCTTGTGGCCTGCACCGGATAGCTAAGTACTTCGCCGGCAAAGCCTGGTGCCGGACTGCCGCAGCGCAGGTCCAAGCCCTGGAGGTTGAACTGGGTGAGGTAAGGCGCCAGCAGGAACAGGCCTAGCCCCAGGTAGGCCAAGAGCAAGGCCCCGTGGCTGCTGCCCTGGACGCCCAGGATGAACAGCACGCCGCAACTGAGCAGCCAGAGCCAGCCAAAGCCGCTCGGCAGGATGTAGAGGGTCCGCAGGCCGAGTCGATGGCTGGCCCTGCGGTGTCGCCGGATTAGGCGGTCGGGAAAGGGCTCGGCGAGCGGCTCTTCCAACGGTTTGGGAATCGGTCCAGGGATCCGCTCAGGGATGGGTCCTGGGCCGGGCCCGGACTGGGGTACGGCGATGGCCATTCAACGGATCGCCTCGACGGCGGTGAGCAGTTGGCGGCTGTAGCCCCCGGGCTCCTGGGCCGGCCGGCCGCCATCGAGCCGGTGTTCCGCTACGGCTGGGAACACGGCCTGGACATCGGCTGGAACCACGTAGCTGCGGCTTTCGAGCAGGGCCCAGGCCTTGGCCGCGGCTACCAGGGCACAGCCGGCCCGGGGCGAGAGGGGCGTGCCGGTGGCCAGGCCCCCCTGGCGACTTGCGGCCAGCAGGTCGAGAACGTAGTCGAGCAGGGGTGGCTCACAGGCCACCCGGCTGGCCTGGTCTTGCAGCTCCTCCAGCTCCCCGGGTTCGATCACGGCCGTTAGGCCGTCGAGGGGGGTGGCCTTCCCAGCCAGCAGGGCCGCCTCCGCCTGGCGCGGCGGGAAGCCGAGGCTCAGGCGCATGGCAAAGCGGTCTAGCTGGGATTCGGGCAGGGGCGAGGTGCCCGCCTGGTCGAGGCCGTTCTGGGTAGCGATCACGCAGAAGGGCTTGGGCAGCTGGTGGCTGGTGCCATCAACGCTCACCCGCCCGGCGGCCATCGCCTCGAGCAGGGCGCTCTGGCAGCGGGGGCTGGCCCGGTTGATCTCATCGGCCAGCAACACCTGGCTGAACAGGGGCCCGGGCTCGAAGCGGAACTGGCCCAGGTGTTGGTCGAACAGGCGCAGGCCGGTGAGGTCGGCGGGCAGGAGGTCGCTGGTGAAGTGGACGCGGCGAAAGGCCAGGCCGAAACTGCGGGCCAGGGCCTCCGCCAGGGTGGTTTTGCCGACGCCTGGGAAGTCTTCGATCAGCAGGTGACCGCCCGCCACCAGGCAGGTCACCGCCAGCCGCACCTGGTCGTGTTTGCCCAATAAAACGCCACTGATTTGGGCGAGGACCTGCTGCAGGGAACCCATGCTCGGGTGCGATCGGGCTCAAGCTAGTCAGATCCAGGCTGCCGGCCCCTTCTAAGGGTCGATGCTGGGTCTGGGGGGATGCTTGACCGGTGCAGATGGCCGGTGTTGATGGACAGAACAATCATTGATGGATTGGCCACTCAAAATGGTGCTGGGACTGGGTCCCCATAGGGACCGGTGATTGGATCTGGATCAGGCCCTGGACAGGCAAAGGCGGCTGCCATTGGACCTGGATCGGGGCCTGGCAGCGGGCCTGGGCCTTTGACTGGGGCGATGCAAGGGTTTCCCCCGGGCGCTGGGTCCAGCGCTTCCCCGCCCGCCCGCCATGGCGGCAACCTGGACCAGGCGGCCGAACGGCTTGGCTGCCGGCCCGGCCAGATCCTGGATGCCAGCGCCTCCCTGGTGCCCTTCGGCCCGCCCCTGGCCCTGCGGGCGGCCCTGCTGGCGGCGCCCCTGCGCCCCTACCCCGACCGGGACCACAACCGCCTGCGCCGCGCCCTGGCCCGCCACCACGGCCTCGATCCCGGGCAGGTTCTGCCCGGCAATGGCGCCGCCGAACTCTTTACCTGGGCGGCCCGGGACGCCGCCGCCACCGGCTGCAGCCTGCTGCCCGCTCCAGGTTTCGCCGACTACCAGCGGGCCCTGGCCTGCTGGGGCGGCGCCTGGAGTGACTGGTCCCTGCCGTTGCGGTGGTTTGGCTCCGGCCCCCAGGCCTTCCCGTCCGGCCCCGGGGAGGCTGGGCAGGAAGGCCTGGGGGCTGGGGCCCTCTGGATCACCAACCCCCACAACCCCACCGGCCAGCTCTGGAGCCGCGCCAGCCTCGAACCCCTGCTGGAGCGCTTCGCCCTCGTGATCTGCGATGAGGCCTTCCTCTCTTTGGTGCCCGGCGGCGAGGCCCAATCGCTGATCCCCCTGGTGGCCCGCCATCCCAACCTGGTGGTGATCCGCAGCCTCACCAAGCTGTTTGCCATCGCCGGCCTGCGCCTCGGCTATGCCGTGGCCGATCCCCAGCGCTTGGCCCGCTGGGCGGCCTGGCGCGACCCCTGGCCCGTCAATAGCTTGGCCGGGGCCGTGGGTGAAATCGCCCTGGAGCAGGGGCGCTGGATCCGTCGGGTGCAGACCTGGGTGGGTGCGGAGGGTCCCTGGCTGGGCCAACGGTTGGCTGAACTGCCGGGGCTGGTGCCCCTGCCTTCGGCGGCCAATTTCCTGCTGGTGCGTGGCGAGCGGGGGGGGCAGCCCTGGTCTTTGGAGCCCTTGCGGTTGGCCCTAGAGCACCGACACCGGATCCTGCTGCGCGATTGCCGCTCCTTCCACGGCCTCGATGCCAGCTGGCTGCGCGTTGGTCTCCAGGACCGCCGCGGTAATCGGAGGTTGCTGCGGGCCCTGGGACAGGAATTGGGCTAGGGCCCGATGCCCTGCCTGCGATCAATCCCTGGCCGCAACCAGCCCTTGGAGGACCTGGGCCAGGTGCCGGTCGGCGTCCCGCTGGGCCAGGCGGCCCATGCCCCGCCGCAGCTCCAGCAGGGGGTCGAGGCTGCGCCCTCCCCCCGCCGGTTGCCCGCCCGCTTCCACCCGCCGCAGCCGGGGACCGAGCAGGCGCCAGATCGCCCGCTCCAGGGGTGGCTCGCCCGGGGGATGTTGCAACACGATCACCGCCGCCCCTACCGCAGCGGCCGCTGAGGCGTTGGCCTCCTGGTGGCCATCGGCCGCGGCGGGGAAGGGCACCAGGATGGCCGGGGTGCCAGCCACGGCCAGTTCGCTGAGGCTGCCGGCCCCGGCCCGGCTGATCACTAGGTCGGTGTGCTGGAGCAGCCCTGCCATCTCATCGCTAAAGGGCCTATCCACGTAGGCCGGGTGCTGGAACTGGCCTGAGGCGCCATCGTTGCTGCCGCTGAGGTGCACGACTCGGCAGCCGGCCGCCAGGAGGCGGGGCAGCAGGGGACGCACCATGCGGTTGAGTCCCACCGCCCCCTGGCTACCCCCCATCACCAGCAGCAGGGGTCCCTCGCCGGCGGGCACCCAGGCCGGCAGGGGGGCGGGCTCCAGAAAGGCCTGCCGCACCGGGGTCCCGGTGACGACGGGCTGGCAGCCCTGCAGTTGGCCAGCGGCCTCGGGCAGGCCCAAGGCCACCTGGCTGCAGAGGCGCCCCAGCAGGCGGGTCACCCGGCCCGGCACGGCGTTGGATTCATGCAACACCACCGGAACCCCGCACCAGCGGGCCGCCAGGATCGCCGGAGCGGCGATGTAGCCGCCGGTGCTGAACACCAGATCCACCCCTTCGCGGCGGATCAGGCGGCGCACCGTGCCGGTGGCGGCGACCAGGCGCAGTAGTTGCCACAGTTTTTTCAGGCCCCGGCCCTGGAGGCCGCCGGCCCGGACCGTGTGCAGGGGAAAGCGGCTGGGCACCAGCTCCCGTTCCAGCCGGTCCGGCACCCCCAGCCAATGGATCGACCAGTCGGGTGGCAGGGCCTCGGCCACGGCCAGGGCGGGGAACAGGTGACCCCCGGTTCCGCTGGCGGCAATCAGGAGCCGAGTCATGGACATCTGCAGCGGTGCCTGGCGCCCGAGCCGGGCGGCCCTAACTTAAAAGCCGGCCCGTGTGCTCGTTCATGTCCCCGCTCCGCCCGCTCCTGCCAGCGTTGATGGCGATGGCTTGCCTGCTGGTTGGGGCACCCCTGCGGGCGGCCCCCTCGCCGGCGGCCCTAGAGGCCGCCCTCAACGACCCAGGGCCGACCAGCTTGGCCACGGTGTTTGAGCCCGGTCCCGGTTTCGCCCTGACCGAGCTTGAGGCTCGCCGCGCCACCCTGAGGGAGCGCTTCCCCGACCTGCGCTGGCAGGTGGCGAGTGGCACCCCCTTGAACGACGGCAGGCCCACCCTGGAGATCACGGTGCGCGGCAGCCGCCAGGAGGGCCCGACCCGCTATCGCATGGTCGCCAATGAACTCGTGGCGCTGCAGAGCCATGGCGATCGCTTCAACGGCCAGGACGTCATTCGCGCAAGCTCCCTGGTGCGCAGCGGCTCCAAGGATCTGGCCGTGTCCCTGCTGGTGCCCGATGCGGTGCTGACCGGCCAGCGCTACGACCTCGATGTGGTCGTGGATGAGCCCCTTGATGGGGCGGTTCTGGCCGGCGCCGTGGCAGCGGTGACCCCACGCCAGCTGGCCCAGTCCGCCATGCCCGAACTCCAGCTCGAGGCCCTCGGCGGCGGCGGCATTTTTAAGACGGTGCAGGCCCCCAGTGATCCCGGCTCCCAAACCTGGGCGGTGCTGCTGGTCCATCCTGATGGCATCGTCACCGCCACGAAGCGGGTGCGGGTGGTGGCAGATAAGGCAGCCCTCGCTCTCTGAGCCGGTCCCACCAGCCGACCCGCGCCCGAGCCGTAGCCCCCTGGCCCGTGGGGCCCCAGATTCCCAGGCCCGCAGCGGCCCCTGAATCCACAGCAGGGCTGGCCTGGTGGAGTCCGATTCCGTCACAGCTTGGGGGCCGCCCAGTCACATCTGCAGCGGCAGCCGTGGTCAGGATGACGAAGTCTCCATTGCTTGCCAACTCCTCCCATGGCTCCCCAATCGTCCCGTCGCGCCCTGCCCCTGGCCCTGGTCGCCCTGCTCAGTGCCCCCCTGGCGGTGATCGCCCAAACCAGTGGGCCACCCCCGGGCGATGACCCGGGTCGCAGCCAGCGCCGCCATCTGCCCCAGGGACCGTCCAAAGAGGCCCGTGAAGCCAATCTCAAGCGCGAGGCCGAAGCCATGGCCAAGCTCAGCGTGGCCCAGCGCAAGGCCTATTTCCAGGCCCGTCAAGACGTGCAGCGCCAGCTGTTTAACAAGCGCCTTGTCGACCTGAAGCGCTTTGGCCAGTGCTACGAGCAGGCCACCACCTTGACGGCGATTCAGGCCTGCCAGCAGCTGGAGCGCACCAGCTGGAAACAGGACCGCCGCCAGATGATGGAGCAGGTGCTCAAGATCCGCCAGCGCTTTGGTTTCCCCGCCCTTACCCCGCCGCTAGGACGGGGTCCAGGCGGTGGCTGGAAACCCCATCAGAAGGATCAAGACGGCCCGCCCCCCGGTGCGTTCTGAGCCCATCTCCCAGGGCTTGGGCGATTGGCTGCGCAAGTTGTCCTAGCTTGCACCCATCGTGTCGGCAATGTTCAAGCCCTGACAAAGGATCCATGCCCTTAAGACCTAGTCCCGATAGGGACTTGGTCTAAGAGGATGCAATAATGGCAATAAGGACAATGTCCTTTGTTTGACTGGGCATAGCCTACAAATTAAACTAAGATATGCAGGGTTTGTATCCTGCCTAGGATAATTAATCGTGTGAATCAACGTCCCTGGCTCAAGCTTGACCTGTTGCGGGATCGTCGGCGTTTAGCTGGCATCCCGGAACCGGTGATTGTGCCTGCCGCCTCTGTGGTCCGGCAGGGGGCCTGGTATGGCTTGATTCCGATTGCGTTGGTCATCGTTGGCTGTTCCTTGCTGGTGCTGCGCTATGGCTGGTTGCAACAGCAGCAGGCCGTCCTGCTGCCCCAGGCGGAGCAATCGGACCAGCTGCTGGCTCGAATCAATAGCGGCGCTAGCTCTTTGCAGCGGTTGCAGAAGAGCAACCAGTCGCTTTCAACAGCGCTGTTGAACATCAAAACAGGCTCGGCATTCCTGTCGGAGATTAGTCGCATTGTGCCTGCTGGTGTGCAGTTAAAGAGTCTGGAGGATCAGGGCGATTCCCTGATGTTGAGTGGCTTTGCCTTCCAGCCCGATGGCCTGGCCGTTCTCAACGGCATGCAGATTCGCATGGCTAATTCTCTCTTTTTTCGACCTGATTCTGTGGTGTTAGTCAAGGCCATGGAGCAGAAGAATGACACCTCCGTGGCCCAAGTGTTGGCTTCCGTCGGCCTCGGCTCCGATCCGTCCACTAGCGGAGCGGCTACGCCGATTGCGTTTGAAATTAGGGCTAGCTTTTCAGCGGAGATGGCCGCCAAGGTGATTCCCCAACTGCGCGAACTCGGTGCCTACGGTGCGGCTAGGCGAGTGGATCTGATCCGTAGCCGGATGATTGCGCGATGACCTCTCTGAAGTCTTTTGGCACCTTCAGAAGCGATTGGGTCACTCCCGAACGCCTGCTGCTGCTGATCCCCTTGGTGCTCGGCTCGGGGATTGCTGCCCTGATGGCCATCGTGCTGTATTTGCCCTTGTTGTATCAAGTCAACCGCCTTGGCGGCTTGGTGCAGGGGCTCACCGATAAGGTTGCCTTGCTGCCCGTTAATCGCCAACGGCTCGGTGTGCAACTGCAGCGCTTTGAGCAGGCGCGCTCCCAGGAGGAGTTGCTGCTCAATTTGGTGGCTGGTCCAGGCCAACTGCAAACCCTACAGGCTGAATTGAGCCAGCTGGCCCGCCGCTCCGGAGTGGCGATCACCGGCTTTGAACCCCGCTCTGGCGAAGTCACCGGTGGGTCGATGCCGGTAAATGGATCGGCGACGGCTTCTTCGGCAAGTGCATCGGCTGGGGGTGCTGCAACGGCGAGCCCTGGGGCCCCGGGTCGTTCAGGGTCCCCTAGTCGGTCGGCCAGGGATCCCGATCCTTTGCTTCGCGCCGGGCTGCGCAAAAAGTCTGTGCTGTTGACAGTGAAAGGGCCCTATCCCAGTCTCCGCGAATTTTTGGTGGCGGTGGAAAATCTCAACGTCATCGCCATTGCCACGGAGTTAAAGCTCAACACCGGCGACGCAGGGTCTACGGCCATTCCCTCCCAGGCCCCGACGAGTGTGCCCACTACCATGACCCTGGTGTTGTCCACCTACGACCGGCCCGGGTTGGATCCAGCTACGCCGACCGGAGTGGGGCCCAAGCCTGGGGTGCCGACGCCATGACCGGGGTACAAGCTGCTGGATTGGCAGGGGTGCGGCGGGCCCAATTTGATGGGGCTGGGCTGAAATTTGCGCCGCCCGCTTCCTGGGGAGGACAGCCCTAATGGCCTCCCTTTATGTGATTCTGGGCCTGGCCGTTCTGCTGCCGTTGAGTGGTTTGGTCGATTTGATGTTGGCCTCCCAGCGCTATGACGTCAGTGCCGGTCAGCAGGCGGCCACCACCAGCGAGCGCATCGCCACAGTTCAGCGGTCGTTTTATCAGGCGCTGGCTAGTTATGTCACTGCCCAGCAGGGCACTGCCAGCGCAGCGCCTACGATCGATGCCACAACAGTCTGCCCGGTGTTCGGTGGCACCAGTGAGCTGCAACTGGTTTCGTCAACAGACCCGCAATTCTTGATGACGGGTTGTAGTTATGTCTCCCAGTCCAGAACCTATGTGCGGCTCGAGGTGAAGTCAGTGGCATCCTCTTCTGCCCTGTTAACATCCATTGCCTTGGCACCACAAAATATTGTGATTGCCCAAGCCTGTGTGGTTACGGCGCCGGAGGATAGTTGTTTGAGTGCCTATTCACCATGATTGATAGTGTTATTGGCTTGGCGATTGGAGCTGTGATCACCGGCCTGTTGGCCATGGTGGCCCAAATGGCCCAGCTGGGCCAGGTCCGCGATGGCCTGGACCCCGAGGCCCGGGCCCTGATTACGAGGGTGGCCGCGCTGCGTACGGGACAAACGGCCACGGAGTCCGTTACTGCGGCCCAGCTGGGCACGGTGCAGCAATGGCTCAGCAGCTTGCCATGACCAAGCTTCGAGCCAGCTTGCTGTTGCGTTTATCCCAAGGCCAGGCGCGGCGTAGGGACTGGCAGGGCATGAGCATGCTGGAGATGTTGGTGGGCTTGATGCTGCTCACCATCTTTATGGCGAGCATGGTGTTGGCCTCCCAGATCACGTTGCGCTACAGCATGGGCCCCGTTGATACCAACGCTGATGCCAGCAAGGCAGCCTCGATGCAGCTTACCGATGTGCAGCTGGCCACTCAGATTGCGGGGCGCTCCTTAAGGCGCCTGGCCCAGTCGCTGCAGCAGGCCGATGCCAGCTGGTTGGCCAGCCGCGCAGATAGCAGTAGCGGCTGTTTAACCAGCAAGCAGGGCTGGGACTTTGCCCTGGCGAGCGATGGTCAAACCGACCGTTGGAGTGTTTCGGCCAGTAATCGCTCCCTGCAAGGGCTCCATGGCAGCCAGGCCTATCGGGAGAATGGGGCCGCTGCCAGTGTGCCAGGGGTGATCTCCTCGGTTTGTCTGTATGCGGTGCCCGGTATGGCGCCCGAGCCCAGCGCCGCAACGCCCAAGCCTGGGTTGTATTTGTTGAAGGGGTCGATCTTGGCGCCGATGGCGGGTCAGGCCAATCCGCTGCTGAAGCCAAGCCTTGTTTTCTTTTGTTATCCCCTCTACCTCTGCTGACGGATGGGGCTAATTGGGAGCCCCTGCTGGCGCTGCGAAGCAAAGCGTCTACAAGGTTTAGAATGGTGCCATGCAGCGGCTGCAGGCGGCCCCATGCCTGTGGAAAGAAAGGCGTCAGGGTTGCGCCAAAGCCTTTCATTCACCATTCATTGACCCCTTGATTTCCATGGCTGCGCTGACCCTGACTTGGGCGAAAACCAATCCAACCCTGGCTCCGATCGCCGCCAAGTTGCTGGCTTTGCGCCGCTATGTGTCCAGGCGCTTTTTGTTGGTGCAATTCAGTGGCAACCATTTGATTCTGGCCCAGGTTCGCCTGTTGCAGTCCAGCTTTGACATGACCCCAGTGAAGTTGGTAACGGGTTTGCCTGATGATGTGCTTGAGAAGGGCACGCCAACCGATCCGACATCTATGGCGGACTTACTTAAAGACATGATTGCGGAGGAGAATCTTGTCGCCAATCGCATCATTGTGCTGTTGCCACCAGAGGCCTGCATCACCAAGAAGATCTCCCTGCCGGCTCACTTGTCGCGCAGTCAGGCCCTGGAGATGATTCGCGAGCCGGGCTCGGGCGTGCAGTTGCCGTTTCCGATCGCCCAGGTGGATCTTGATCTTCTGCCGTTGGACCCATGCCTGGAGTTGCAGGGCAGCGAGCGCCAGGAGTATTTCCTGGTGGCCAGCCAGATGCTGCTGATCGATCGCCTCAACCAAATGGCGACGGATGCCGGCCTGGACCTATTTTTAATCTCACACGGATTGTTCTGTTATCTGGGGGCGATTGCCGATGAACTGGCGGCCCTGGCTCCCGGGGAAGCGGTGATGGTGGTGGAGTTGGTGGAGGGGATTAGCCAGGCGCTGGTGCTGACCGCTGCCGGCCCCTTCCGGCAAACGCGCCTATCGCCGGTTCGGCCGTTTCCTGCCTTCGTGGAAGGGCTTAGTGATCGTCAGATCCCGGCTTCGATGGTTGGCATTGACGACAATTATTTCCCCTTGAGCGATGTGGATCTACGGGCCCTAGCCCATGATCTCGATGATGCCGCAGCTGCGATGGCGACCCTGGCGGCACCCTTGCAGTTGAAAACGGTTTACTTGTGTGGGCCCGGTAGTGGCCATCCGGGGGTGGATGAATTGCTGCAGGAGCAGGTGGATTGTCGGGTGGCCCTGATTCGCGCCCTAGATAATCCCCGCTTGGCCACGATTGATCTGCCCAAGGGCATGGCCCCCCAGGCCATGGGGCGCATGGTGGGGTTGGCCGCCAGCTTAGTGGGCTAAGGCGAGCTAGCGCCTGGGCCCTATTTGCCCATCACTTCCATCAGCTTGAACATCGGTAGATAGAGCGAGAGCACGATCGAACCCACAATCACCGAAACCACACCGGTGATGGCCGGCTCCATCGCTTTGGTGATCTTTTTGACGGTGATCTCAATTTCTTGGGTATAAAATCTGCCCAGGTTCTCCAGCATGGTGGAGAGTTGGCCCGATTCTTCGCCGATGCGAATCATGGCCGCCACCAGGGGCGGGAAGATTCTTGTGCTCGCCAGTACCTCGCTAATCACCTCGCCCTGTTCGGCCCGTTGGGCCGTGAAGCGGATTGTGTTTTTGATTACCTGGTTGTTGCTGGCGCCCGCCGTGACTTCCATGCCTTCCACCGCAGGAATGCCGGCATTGGTGAGGGTTGCCAGGGTTTCACAAAAGGAGGCCACCTCAAATTTCAACAGCAGCGAACCAAACAGGGGAACCGAGAACACCAGGCGATCCAGCACCAGGCGGCCGTTGCTGGTGGCGTAATAGGCCTTGCCGGCAAAGAAAGCCCCCACCATGACAGCAGCGATGGCCCCCATGATCACGGGGTTGGTGACGGCACCGGAGAGGGCCAGCATCACCTTGGTGATGGTGGGGAGTTCGGAGTTGAGCTGGGCGAATACATTGGCAAACTTGGGCACAATGCCGATCAGTAGGCCCAGGGCCACGGCCAGCGCGAACACAAGCATGATGCAGGGATAAATCAAGGCACTGACGAGTTGGCCTTTGATGTTCTCCTGGCGCTCGATAAATAGTGAAATTCGCTCAATCACCATGTCGAGGATGCCGCCAATCTCGCCGGCCTTGATCAGGCCCACCGTGATCGGCCTAAAAATCAGGGGATAGCGGCTGAAGCACTCGGAGAGTTCGTTGCCCGCGCTCAGCCGGGTGGCAATTAGGCCGACAGCTTTGCCAAACTGGCGGTTTTCAAGATTTTCACTGAGTAATTCCAGGCCTTGGGCAATCGGCACGCCACTCTGCAAAATCACCGCCAGCTGTTGGAAGAAGATCGCCAGGTCCCGGTTGGTGATCTTGAGTTTATGGGGGGGAATATTTTTTTCAAAGAGGATCTCGATCAGCCCTTTTTGGGGTTTCTCGCGGCTTTGGACATTGGTGGGTGCCAGCTGGGCCGGGGCGGTGAGGGCCTGCACCAGGGCGACCTCCTGGCTAGGAGTTTCGCTGCTGCGTTTGCGGTATTCGGCCATGGCCTCAGCCTTCTGCCGCCGGGAGGCCTGACATGGCGATCGCCTTGGGATTGCCGGCGGCCGCCAGGGCCGTGCTCCTGGAAATCAGGCCCTCATTCATCAGGCGGATCAGGCATTGCTCCAAGGTGTTCATGCCTTCATTGGTGCCGGTTTGCAGCTGGGAATAGATTTGGCTGACTTTTTTCTCGCGAATCAGGTTGCCGATGGCAGGGGTGTTGATCAGTAATTCAAAGGCGAGGCTGCGCCCACCCTTGCTGTTTTTGCAGAGGGTTTGCGAGAGAATGCCGGCTAGGGAGGTGGATACCTGCAAGCGGGCCTGTTCCTGCTGGTCGCCGGGGAAGACATCCACAATCCGCTCTACCGTTTTGGCCGCCGAAGAGGTGTGCAGGGTTCCTAGGACCAGGTGGCCGGTTTCGGCGGCAGTGATCGCCAACTGAATCGTTTCGAGATCGCGCATTTCGCCGATATAGATCACATCCGGATCTTCGCGCAGGGCCGCCCGCAGGGCCGTGGCGAAGGAGGCCGTATCCCGTTTGACCTCGCGTTGGTGAATGATCGTGGTGCTGGTGTGGTTGAACTGAAATTCAATCGGGTCTTCGATGGTGAGAATGTGGCGCTGCTGGGTGGCGGCGATGTAGTTGATAAAGCTGGCCAAGCTGGTGGATTTGCCCGAGCCGGTGGGACCGGTGCAGAGGATCAGGCCCTTGTGGCGATGGGCCAGGTTGATGAAGCTTTGGGGCAGGCCTAGTTGTTCCCACTTGGGTAGGGAATCGGGCAGGATTCGCAGGGTGAGGCATTTTTTTAGGTTCGAAACATAGGCATTGATGCGGATGCGGGAGAGGCCCTCAATGCCCTTGGAGGTGTCGAGATCGCCGTGTTTGTGGAAGTGTTCTAGTTTTTCTGGATCTAGCAGTTCGGCGAGCAGTGTCGCCATTTGCTCGCTGCTGAGCTGTTCATCGAGAATGCTGATCGAGCCATTCAGCCGCATGGCGACCGGGGACCCCTCTTCTAAATGGATGTCGGAGGCGCCCTTTTCGAGGGCCTGGCCAATCAGCCTTCGGGTCAGTTCCATTGTGAGCCGATCTGATTCATGGGTGCCAGCCTACTCGTCGCCGCCAGAGCAGACCCGTTGAACTTCATCGAGGGTGGTTAACCCCTGTTTGACCAGTTCCAGGCCATAGGCATTCAGGGTCAACATGCCTTTCGACACCGCAATGGCTTCAAGGGTCTGGGCCGGGCTCTCCTGGCTGATGGCATCCTTGATTTCGGCATCGATTTTCATCAGTTCATAAATGCCGAGCCGGCCGCTATAGCCCCGGCCCTGGCATTTGGGGCAAAGAACCTTATCGCGAATCGCTTGGCTGCGTTCCAGTTGATTCAATTCGTGGGCCCCGCGCACAATCAGCCCGGCCTTGAGCCCATGGCTCAGGGCCTGCTCAGCGCTCACTTGCACCGGGAGGGAGCAGCTGGGGCAGAGCCGCCGCACCAGCCGTTGGGCCAACACGCCCAACATCGAAGAGGTCATGATGTGGCTTTCGATGCCCATCTCGCGCAGGCGGCTGATGGCAGCGGCGGCTGTGTTCGCGTGGATGGTGGTAAACACCAAGTGACCGGTGAGGGCCGCCTCCATGGCGGTTTTGGCCGTTTCCGGATCGCGGGTTTCCCCCACTAGCATCACATCGGGATCCTGGCGCAGGAAGGCCCGCAGGATGCGGGGGAAGTCCATGCCCTTTTCGCGCAACACTTGCACCTGCTGAATGCCGGGCAGGGTGTATTCGATCGGATCTTCGGCGGTAACGATATTTTTGGCTTCATCATTGATCTCATTGATCGCTGAGTAGAGTGTTGTTGATTTGCCGGAGCCGGTGGGTCCGGCCACGAAAATGATGCCGTAACTGCGTTTGGTCATTTCGCGGAAGGTGGCAAGCACTTCGGCTTGGCCCATCAACGACTCCAGTTGCAACATCTGCTGGTTGCTATTAAGCAGCCGCATTACTGTTTTTTCGCCATACTTCACTGGCATGGTGGAGACGCGCAGTTCGATCTTCTGGTTGTGGTAGCGGCGCAGGATGCGGCCATCCTGGGGGGTGCGTTTTTCGGCCACATCCAGGCCAGCCATCACCTTGATCACGGCCGTGATTTTTGGGCTCACCTGGCGGGGCAGGGAGGCCCCAAATTGCTTGAGCACCCCATCGATGCGGAAGCGGATACGCAGGTGGTTTTCGTAGGGTTCGATGTGAATATCGGAGGCGCCATCCTGGCTGGCCCGAATCAACATCTTGGCCACGGCCTGTTTGATCTTCTCGCCGAGCAGGTCGGAGGAGAGATCGTCGATGTCACTGGACTCCTCGATCGTTTCCTCATCGAGATAGTCGCCTAGGCCCAGGTCGGCCGTTTCTTCTCCTAGCAGCAGCTTGGCGATTGCCTCTTCGTCGAGGTCTTCCTGGGTGTCGCTGATCACCTCGCCACTAAAAAAGCGGTATTCGGCGGCTTCGAGCAGTAGTTTGTTGATTTGCTGGTCGGGCAGTTCTTCGATATGGAGCCGGCGGGAGGATTGGCCCGCTTTTTTGCGCAAAATCGAGCCAATCTCATTTAAGTATTCAATATTGGCAACTCCGATCGTGATGCTCTCGTTGTCGGAGCGAATCGGCACCGCCATGTGCTCTTGGCACCATTGAAGCGAGAAGTTCTCGTCGATGAGTTGGCGAATGGTGCGGCTATCCATCATCGGGGAGCCTTTTCAGGACTGACTTTGCTCTGGTGAATAGGGTCTGGATTCTTAGCGCCTAGTTTTGGTGACTTGGGGCAGAGGATATGGAGTAGAACTATTGCGGTTAGTTGAGGATGATCTGGCCTGTGGAGGAGCAGAGTAGGGGCTGCCCCCGCTTATAATTTGTGTAACTATGTTAGCTGTAATATCATCAGAGGCTTTTGCGAGACCTGCGCGCACCTGGGGGCTGGTTACGCGGCTGGCGGCTTGGGCCAGGGCCAACGCCTGAGCTGCCTGTTGGGCTAGGGCGGCTTGCCGAGCCTCTTCGGCTGCCGCAGCCGCAGCCGCAGCCGCTGCAGCCGCTGCTTCAGCCTTTTGCTTCTCAATCGCGGCTAGGCGGGCCCGTTCGGCTTCGGCTGCTGCAAGGGCCGCCGCGATGGCGGCAGCCTTTTGCCGGGCAATTTCGGCGGCATCCTGGCAATTGGCCTTGCCGCCCCACTGCTCGCAATTCAACTGGCTGCTGCTGGACGTATCGTTTTCCTGGGTGGCGGCCTTTTTGATCACCGTGCCATCGCTTTTCACTTCGGCATAGAGATCGATCATGCCGGGCGTGGTGGCCTTGAGGGACAGGCCGGTGGAGCAATGGGGATCTTTTTCGATCGTGTAGCCCAGGGGTGTGGCCCTGGTGCCGGCCAGTGCCTCCTGCAGAGTTACTGGGGTAGTGGTAGCGAGGTTTTGGGGGGTGGATCCGGCCGTGCGAAGGCAATCGGATACCGCCGCATTCAGCAGGGCTTTGCCTTCGTTGACGTGGGCCGTACGGATGTAGGCCATCACGCTTGGAGCCGCAATGCCGCCCAGAATGGTGAGGACGGCAACAACTACTATGAGTTCAATTAATGTGAAAGCGTTTTGAATGCTATGCTCAGGTCTAGGAGTAAGTAACATTTGGTTTTCCGTTATTTTTAAAAAGCTCTTGTTGGATGAATTTCTCAGACCTTTGCGCAGTTAAGTGCACCCGGTTGGCACAGTGGCAACTGCGGCTTCTGCGTATTTATAGGAATCATTGCTAGAGTCGTATATGTAGCAATAGCTGAGTAGACCTGTTGCGCCAGTGGCTGAAATTGCTTTAAAGTTGCCGGCGCAATTGCCTGTGGAGCTTGATGTCCAGGAAATTGTGTATTTGTTGACCAGAGTGGTATTCGAGTTGGTGGGGATCACGTTGGTGCTGACAGCGGCTGCTCCAACACTGTTTTCTGCCATTTTTGCCCCACACTCTTTTACAGCATTTGCTAAAATATCTTTAGCGGTTGCGTTCGCAGCTTTGACTGACTGGTTTGCGAACTGAGGTAGTACCGCTGCCGAAAGAATCGCAATCACCGCAACCGCAATAATCAGCTCAATCAAGGAGAAACCTTTCTGCCCGGGCTTGCTGCCCATGGCCTTGCGGAAACGGGGACTACCGACGTAAGCGAGCAGGAGATTCATTGTGAATTCGATTATTCCCTTCTATCTTAGACCAAGTGCTGCAGATCTGCAGTGGCTTGCTGAGCTGCCAGCTCCCTGGCCATGGCTGGGGGACTGCTTCCGCCGGGCTCCATGCCGCGAGTGCTCGCGCTAGGGCTGGAATTTGCTGGCTTCCTAAGCCGTGGCTCTTGCGCCACACTGCCGATGATTTCTTCGCAAAACGTTACACTCGCATTCCCAAGGTTAAGGCCCGACCCAGTTGTCCCTTGGGGACTACGGGTCGGGCCTTAGGGGTTGGCCGTGTTGGAAGGGGGCTGTGCTGCCCCCCTGAGATCAGGCCTCGTCGAGGGCGGCCACGCCAGGCAGCACCTTGCCTTCCAGCAGCTCCAGGCTGGCGCCGCCGCCGGTGGAGATGTGGCTCATTTTGTCGGCCACGCCCACCTTCTCCACGGCAGCCACGGAGTCGCCGCCGCCGATGATCGTGCAGCAGCCCTTGCCGCTCAGCTCGGCCAGGGTGTGGGCGATGCCGTTGGTGCCGGCGGCGAACTTGTCGAACTCGAACACGCCCATGGGGCCGTTCCAGATCACGGTTTTGCAGTCGGCAAGGGCGGCTTGGAAGGCCTTGATCGAGTCGGGGCCGATGTCCAGGCCCATCCAGCCGTCGGGGATGGCGTCGATCGCCACGGTTTGGCTATTGGCATCGGGGGAGAAGGCATCGGCCAGCACCACATCGGTAGGCAGCAGCAGTTGCACGCCCTTGGCGGCCGCCTTGGCCATCAGCTCCTTGGCCAGTTCGAGCTTGTCCTCTTCCACCAGGCTCTTGCCCACTGCAAGGCCGCGGGCTTTGTAGAAGGTGAAGATCATGCCGCCGCCGATCAGCACCTTGTCGCACTTGTCGATTAGGGCTTCGAGCACGCCGATCTTGCTGCTCACCTTGGAGCCGCCCACGATCGCCGCTAGGGGACGCTTGGGCTCATCGATGGCTCCCTGCAGATACTGGAGTTCCTTCTCCATCAGGTGGCCGGCCACGCAGGGCTTGAGGTGGGCGGTCACCCCCTCGGTGGAGGCGTGGGCCCGGTGGGCGGCGCCGAAGGCGTCGTTGACATACACATCGGCGAGCTTGGCCAGTTCGGCGGCGAAATCGCTTTCGTTTTTCTCTTCTTCGGCGAAGAAGCGCACGTTTTCAAGCAGCAGCACATCGCCATTGGCCATGGCGGCCACCTTGGCCTCGGCGTCGGGGCCGATGCAGCTGTCGGTTTTGGGCACGGCCACGCCCAGCAGGGCGCTGAGGCGGGCGGCCACGGGGGTGAGGCGCATCGCCTCATTTACCTGGCCCTTGGGCCGGCCGAAGTGGGCCGCCAGGATCACCTTGGCGCCCTTGGAGGTGAGGTCGTTGATGGTGGGCAGGGCCGCCTTAATGCGGGTGTCGTCGGTGATCGCACCGGCGTCATCGAGGGGTACGTTGAAATCGACCCGCACCAGCACCCGCTTGCCACGGAGCTCATCGGCGGACAAGCTGGCCAGGGAGCGTTTTGCCACGGGTGCTGGGGGGATAAGGAGCGGTGAGATTAACCTGCTGCCTATCTGAGCCGCTGTCTTGCACTGACAGCAGCCCTGCATCGGCAGGACCCCAGGCCGCCAGGACCGCGCTAAGACAAGGGAGGACGGGACCTGCCGGAGCCTCGCCGGCCGCCCATGCCTGTCCCCGTTGCCCCCATGTTCGACACTGTTCTCTTCCCGATTGATCGCAGTCGCCAGGCCGCCGAAACCGCTGCCACAGCCCTGAAATTGGCCCAGCAGCACCAAAGCCGCCTTGTGCTGCTCTCGGTGGTGGAGCCCCAGCAGGACGACCATGACGCCGTGGCGACCTTGCTGGAGGATGCCCGCAAGCGCTTTTTGGCTGAGGGGATGGAGTGCCAACTGATCGAGCGGCAGGGCAAGCCCGCCTTTGTGATCTGCGATGTGGCCGATGAAATCAATGCCGATGTGATCGTGATGGGCACCCGCGGCCTGAGCCTGGAGCCGGATGAAGCCAGCACCGCTGCGCGGGTGATCCAGCTGGCCCCCTGCCCCGTGTTGGTGGTGCCTTGAGCGAGGCCGCCGCCGCCGCAACTGCTGAGTCGCAGTTGAACAACGAGGACCCAGTGGGCGGGGTCGCCCAAGCGAGGAGCGCCGACCCAACGAGCAGCACCGATCAAACGAGCAGCACTGGCGAACTCACTGCTGATGGCCCGTTGGGCAGTGCGGCACCGCAGAGCAATCCGGCTCCTCAGACCAGTACGGCCCGGTTGAACACTGCCGCCCAACTGAGCAGCGCCGCCCCGGCAATCCAGTGGTATCCCGGCCACATCGCCAAGGCCGAGAAGTCGCTCACCGACAACCTGGCCAAGGTGGACCTGGTGATCGAGGTTCGCGACGCCCGCATTCCGCTCGCCACCAGCCACCCTCGCCTGCAGCGCTGGATCAAGGGCAAGCAGCACCTGCTGGTGATCAACCGCCGCGACATGGTGAGCGCCGAGGCGCGCCACGCCTGGGACCAGTGGTTCCGCGCCGCCGGCCAAACCCCCTGGTGGTGTGACGCCAAGGCCGGCACCGGCGTGAAGCAATTGCAAACGGCGGCGATCCGGGCCGGCGAGCAGCTCAATGCCCGCCGCGCAGGCCGGGGCATGAAACCCCGGCCCGTGCGGGCCCTGATGCTGGGCTTCCCCAACGTGGGCAAATCGGCCCTGATCAACCGGCTGGTGCGGCGCAAGGTGGTGGATAGCGCCCGCCGCGCTGGCGTCACCCGCAGCCTGCGCTGGGTGCGCCTCGGCCAAGACCTGGACTTGCTTGATGCCCCCGGCGTGTTGCCGCCGCGGCTGGACGACCAGCTGGCTGCCCTGCGCCTGGCCCTCTGCGATGACATCGGCCAGGCGGCCTACGAGGGCGAGGCGGTGGCCCTGGCCTTCCTGCGCTTGCTAGCGCTACTGGAGCCGGTGGCCGGCGCCGGCGTGGCGGCGGGCCTGCTGGAGCGCCGCTATGGCATTCCCGCCCAGGACCCCAACGCCTGGCTAGAGGCGGCCGCCAGCCGCCACACCAGCGGCGATGAGGGCCGCATGGCCCAACGGCTGCTCGATGATTTCCGCCGCGCCCAGCTGGGGCCGATCGCCCTGGAGCTGCCCCCCAGCCCATGAGTGCCTTTGGCGAAGGCGAAGGCGAGCTGCTGACGCTCCACTACCCCAAACCCCTGCCGATGCGGCTGGACCGCTGGCTGGTGGCCCAGCGCCCTGAGCAAAGCCGGGCCCGCATCCAGAAGTTCATCGACGCCGGCTACGTGCGCGTCAATGGCGTCACCGGCCGGGCCAAAACCCCCCTGCGGCTCCACGATGAGGTGCAGCTGTGGATGCCGCCGCCCGAGCCCCTGCCCTACCTGCTGGCCCAGGACATCCCGCTGGATGTGCTGTTTGAGGACAGCCACCTGATCGTGCTCAACAAGCCGGCCGGCCTCACGGTCCACCCCGCCCCCGGCAACAAGGACGGCACCCTGGTCAATGGCCTGCTGTTCCATTGCCCCGACCTGCCCGGCATCGGCGGCGAGATGCGCCCGGGCATCGTCCACCGGCTCGACAAGGACACCACTGGCTGCATCGTCGTGGCCAAGAGCCAGGAGGCCCTGGTGAAGCTGCAGGTGCAGATCCAAAAGCGGATCGCCTCGCGCCAATACCTGGCCGTGGTCCATGGGGTGCCGCCGGCGGACCAGGGCACGGTGGTGGGCGCCATCGGCCGCCATCCCGCCGACCGCAAGAAATATGCGGTGGTGGCCGATGAAACGGGGCGCCACGCCTGCACCCACTGGCGCCTGATCGAGCGCCTGGGCGATTACTCGCTGATGCGCTTCAAGCTCGACACCGGCCGCACCCACCAGATCCGGGTCCACTGCGCCCACATCGGCCATCCGATCGTGGGCGATGCCACCTACAGCCGCTGCCGCAAGCTGCCGA
>Ga0310330_100134_pt1 | contig 20561 bp, 26 predicted proteins | sample LakMicDCLTotalB5_FD_195544 | JGI IMG/M metagenome (GOLD analysis project Ga0310330, IMG submission 195544) | Enriched freshwater cyanobacterial communities from Lake Michigan, Michigan, United States - MI23.DCL.Total.B5 (v2) (version 2) | ecosystem: Environmental > Aquatic > Freshwater > Lake... | reverse complement strand
AATAATTTCTGCGGCCGGGACAGACGGATCGTTTTGCCACTGCGGGCATGGCGCACGGCCATGTCCTTTTCAAACTTGCCGCTGCACACCCGCACGAAGGCCACCCGGTCGCGGTGGCGGGGATCCATGTTGGCCTGCAACTTGAACACAAAGCCGCTGAAATCGGGGCTCAAGGGATCCACCTCCCCCGCCGCCGATTGCCGGGCCGTGGGCTTCTGGGCCAGTTCCAGAAAGGCATCCAAAAACGGCCGCACCCCGAAGTTGGTCATGGCCGAGCCAAAGAACACCGGGCTGAGTTCGCCGGCATGCACCAGCTCCAGGTCGAGGTCGGCACCGGCCCCATCAAGCAACTCCAGTTCCTCCAGGGCCGCAGCCAAGAGTTCGGGTTCCACCAGGGTGGCCAGCTCGGGATCGGTGGCATCCAACCGTCTTTCGTTGCTCTGCTTGCCCCGCTCGGCCCGCTCAAACAACACCACCTGCTTGCTGCGTCGATCGATCACCCCGCGGAACCGGTCGCCGCTACCGATCGGCCAATTCACCGGCCAACAGGCCAACCCAAGCTCCTGCTCAATTTCATCGAGCAGATCGAGGGGCTCCCGCCCCGGCCGGTCCATCTTGTTGATGAAGGTGAAGATCGGGATGCGCCGCATCCGGCACACCTCAAACAACTTGCGGGTTTGGGGTTCGAGCCCCTTGGCGGCGTCCTCGAGCATCACCGCGTTATCGGCGGCGGCCAGGGTGCGGTAGGTGTCTTCTGAGAAGTCTTGGTGGCCGGGGGTATCCAGCAGGTTGATGGTGCTGCCGGCGTAGTCGAACTGCAGCACCGTGGACGTAATCGAGATGCCCCGCTGCTTCTCGAGCTCCATCCAGTCGGAGGTCACCTTGCGCTGCTCGCCCTTGGCTTTGACGGCACCGGCCTGCTGGATCGCGCCTCCATAGAGGAGAAGCTTTTCGGTGAGGGTGGTTTTACCGGCGTCGGGGTGGGAAATAATCGCGAAGTTGCGGCGCCGGCCCACGGCGGCGGCCAACTCGGCAAGTTCTGGGGCTGTGCTGCTGGAAGGACACGTGGTCATGGGGCCAACCTAGAGGCGACCCCAGACCTCCAGATACCGGTCGTCCAGGGCGGCCACCCGCAGGCCGTGCTCTCCCACAGGCAAGCCAGCCACACGCAACTGGGCCTCCACCTCAGTAGGCTCAAAGGCGGCATGCAGGGAGGCCAGGTAATCCCGCTGGAGCACGGCGGGCGCCGAAGCCAGGTGCAGCTGTTGCAGGGCTAGGGCGGCCTCGGGGGTGGCAGGACGGCGCAGGTCTTTGATGTAGATGGCAGCGCCTGGGGCCGCCAATGGGCGCAGGTGCCTCCAGAGGGCCTGGGGATCGTGGAGATGGTGCAACAGGCTGTTGCTCACCACCGCTGTAAAACCGCCATAGGGGAGGGTTTCAGGCCCCAAGAGCACCTGGGCAAAGCGCAGCCGATCGGCCAGGCCAGGGCACCCCAGCACCCGCTGGGCCAACTCCTGTTGGGCCACCTCCAACATGGCAGCGGCGCCATCAAGCCCGAGCACCGAGGTCTGGGGGAACCTTTCAGCCAGGCGAAAACTGATGTTGCCCGGGCCGCAACCGAGATCCACCAGACGCGGCCCTGGCCCATCCCCCAGCGACTCGCCAAAAAGCTCCACCAGTCGGTCCACCAGAGCCTGGTCGGTGGCCCTGAAATCCGCCTGGGCGTAGGCCTGCACCTGCAGGGGGTCGTCCATCAGCTCGGGTTCAACGCTGCGCTGCATGACAACCGCGAAACCGCGCTGCAGATGGTGGCAACGGATGCTTGCACACCCCACAGGTGGCGTTATGGTTCGGCACACGTCAGGCCCCTTACCCGTGACCCCCTCAGCGCTCTCCCCAGAAGCCGCCCAGGCAGAAACCCATAAACAAGAGGCTGAAAAGGCTTTTGCTGCAGCGGCGGGCACTCCAGCAGCTGGGGATTTTCCCTCCACAGCCCCTGCCGCCAACCCGGTTTTCTACCGCACCTACAGCCGCAAAACCCCCAGTGGCCGCGAAAGCTGGCACCAGGTAGCCGAGCGCAACTTGGGCGGCCTCAAACAACTGGGCAACCTCAATGACGAGGAGATCAGCCTGCTGCGCCGGATGCAGCAACAACAAAAGGCCCTGCCCTCGGGACGCTGGCTCTGGATTGGGGGCACCGAGTGGATTGAGCGGAACGAAAATTTCTCCGGCGCCTACAACTGCACCTCCACCAACCTGGTGGATTGGGAAGCCTTTGGTCTGATGATGGACCTGGCCATGATGGGCTGCGGCACCGGGGCGATCATTGAGCCCCACCTGTTCAGCCGTCTGCCAGCCATCCGCAACAAGCTGGTGATCGATGGCGTCACCGACATCGGGGCCACTCCCGCAAGCCAACGCCAGGACCACACCACCAGTTCGATCGACGGGCAACAGGTACAGATCAAGGTGGGCGATACCCGCCGCGGCTGGGTGGACAGCTACCAACTGCTGCTCGAACTTTGCAGCGATGAGCGCTTTGAGGCCGGCGCAGAAATCCACATCAATATCGACCTCTCCGATGTGCGCCCGGTCGGCGAAACCCTGAAGGGGTTTGGTGGCATGGCCAACCCCGTGAAGCTCAAGGATCTCTATGGCCGGGTGGCCCACCTGCTCAACAAGGCCTTGGGCCGCCAGCTCACCTCCGTGGAGTGCTGCCTCCTGATCGATGAGGCTGCCGTCACGATCGTGGCCGGCAACATCCGCCGGAGTGCTGGCATGCGCCAGTTCTGCGCCGACGACAACTCCGCTGCCGGCGCCAAGGAAAACCTTTGGCAGCAAGACGCCGATGGCAATTGGCGGATCGATCCGGAGCGGGATTCGCTGCGCATGGCGAACCACACCCGGGTGTTCCACGTTCGCCCCACCAAGGAGGTGGTGCTGGAGGCCGTCACCAAGCAGTTCCAAAGCGGTGAGGGCGCCATCCAATTCGCCCCCGAGGCCATTGCCCGCTCCAATGCCGACCTCCTGGGCACCCCGGAACTGCGCCAGGAATTCATTGGCATCTACTGCGACCAAGGCCGGGAGCAGGCCGGCCAATGGCTCACCACCCACCATCCCGAGATCGACGCCGCCGAACTCGAGCACCGGCTCGGGCGCTATGGCCTCAACCCCTGCGGCGAAATCCTCGGGGCCGACTTCCACTGCAACCTGGCCGAAATCCATCTCAACCAGATTGATCCCGCCGATCACCAGGCCCAAGCCGATGCCTTCAAGGCGGCAGGTCTGGCGGTGGCTTGCCTGCTCAACCACCGCTTCGACGTGGAGCGCTACCGCCAAAGCCGCGCCTGGGATCCAATCGTGGGCGTGAGCTTCACCGGCCTGTTCGACTTTTTCGTGCATGCCTTCGGCACTCCGTGGCTGAACTGGTGGGAAGCCGGTCGCCCCGACACCGAAGCCGGCCTGGCCTTTAAAGAGCAGGAAGCCGCTTACCTGAGCCGCTGGAAAGAGATCGTCAACGAAGCCGTTTGGGAGTACTGCGATCGCCAGGGCCTGCGGCGCCCCAACCGCTGCACCACCGTGCAGCCCGCTGGCACCAAGAGCCTGCTCACCGGCGCATCCCCCGGTTGGCACCCCCCCAAGGCCCAACGCTTCATCCGCCGCATCACCTTCCGCAAGAACGACCCGGTGGCCCTGGCCTGCTTGGACTACGGCTATTCGATCGTGCCATCCCAATCCGACAAGGACGAGCAGGGACGCCTGCTGGATGATCCATTCGATGCGCGCTGCACCGAGTGGCTGGTGGAAATCCCCACCGAAGTGAGTTGGGCCAACATCCCCGGGGCCGACACCGTGGAGATCAACAACTTCTCAGCCATGGCCCAGTTCGACTTCTACATGCAGGTGCAGAAGCACTACACCGCCCACAACACCTCCGCCACGGTGGAGTTCCGCGAAAACGAGATCGAGCCCCTCGCTGAAGCCATCCACAAGGCCATTGAGGAAGGCGAGGGTTACATCTCGGCGGCCCTCCTGGCCCGCTTCGACGCCAACGCCACCTTCCCCCGCCTGCCCTTCGAACCCATCGATAAGGCCACCTACCTCAGCCTCAATGCCGAGGTCGCCAAGCGCCGGAGCTGCCCGGACTTCTTTGAAGCCCTCCAGCGTTACGACCGCGGCGAATTGGTCGAAGCGGGTCCTGCGGGTTGCGATTCCGACAAGTGTCTGCTGCCCCTCGCCAAGCCGAACACCTAGGCCAGGCTGACCAAAGAGAGCAGCAAGCATGGCCATGGAACGGGGCAGAGCTCAACCACGTCACCCAGGGAAAACCAGAAGGGTCGGCCTTTGGCTGATCCTGGCTGCCCTGGTGGGGGGCTGCCAGAAGGCCAAGCAACCCCCGAATCCGCAACTTGTCCAGTGCTTGCGTGATCAAAGCCAACTGGTTGCCCAGGTGGCTCGGTTGAGACCCCAGCTCCAGGCCCTGGCAACAATCCAACAAGAAAGGTTCATCCCACCGGCCAAACCCACCGCGATTGACCCCGAACTGGCCGAGCGCTACAGCCAGGAGGATCGGGAGCTGGATGAGCAGCGCTACCAGAGCTCACTGCTCGTTTGGGAGCAAATGAATGCAGAGCGCTACCGGCTCTGGCTTGTCGACCACACCCGAAGGCAACGGGCCCTCGAGCTTGAAGTGGAACGCCGGGCCCAGGCCCTCAAACAGCTCAACCCCGAGGTTGTGCAACGCAGCCCCAACAAGCCAGGATCCCTCGCGCTGAACCGCCAGGCTGTAGAGAAGTACAGCAACTGCGATCCCCAGGCTTTTTGAGGAAAGGCAACTCTAGGTATCGCATTGGGCTTGGCATGGGCCCAGTTCTGGCGGCAGGCCTGGGCTGCCTGATGGGGCTTGCCGCCCAGTCCAAAGAGCTGCCAGTACCGATGGGCTGCCTGGGTGACTACGGCACCACGGGTTGTGCGGCCCTGATTTACAGCCAAATGGTTTGCGATCCGGCCTTTGCGGCCGTGCCCCAGCCCCTGCTGAGCCTGCAGCTGGACGAGGCCTTCAAGACAGCCGGGCTGCAATCGGCCGAACTGCAGGTGGACGGGGTGGTGAGCACGGCCCTGGCACGGTTCATCCCGAAGATGTGCCCCAAGTTGCTCCAGCCCCTGCAAGGGCTCAGGAACTAAGATGCGACGGCTTCCGCAGTAGCAGAAGCAACCTCTGGAGAGGTGGTCGAGTGGTTGATGGCTCTGGTCTTGAAAACCAGCGAAGTGAAAGCTTCCGTGGGTTCGAATCCCACCCTCTCCGTTTCAGGCTCCCACCGGGTCTATGGGCCCGTTGGCACCGTTAGCGCAATTCCAAAATCGCCAACCTGGCATCAATACTGAGGGCGTGGGAGAGGATTTTTTCACCCCGATCCCAGGCACAGCGCCTTGAGAGGAGTTCCAAATCATCAAACCAGCTTGACTTCGTCATCTGGCCACCATGCAGACGAATGTGATACACAAAGTCGTCGATCACGACACCTGGAGCCATCGAGGTCACGGCGATCATCATGCCGATATCTTCTCCCTGGGATAGGCCCATCCAGCCCCCGGCCCGTTTCAAGAGATTGGTTTCGACCAGCAACGTTGTGGGCCCCAGGGGAATGCTCGCTTCCGGCTCCGGCCAGGCACGCCAAACGTCTCCAGGAAAACAGCAGCCTGCAGGCAGGATTTGGGGATCGGATTTGAAGTCGTCGGTGCAGTAGCCAGCCGACCAAAGGGCATTGGGCTGATCGTGGATTGCGCTCAGCCTTTTATCGAGCGACTGCGGATACAGCCAGTCGTCATCGTCGGCACTGGTAATCCAATCACCGCCGGCCACAACAAGACCCAGATTGCGGGCTGCGGATTGTCCAATCTGCCGTTTGGTGGCGAGAACGGTTGCTCGATCAACCAACTCATTGGGAATGTTGTCAGCAGTATTACCGTCGACAACAATCACATGTTCAACATTGCAGACATTCTCGGTGAGGCTCTGATTCAGTTCCACCAACATCCCCAACCTGTCAGGCAACAGCCTGGTGGGGGTAATCACACTGACAGTCTCTGGAATGTGCTGACGCTTTTCCTGGTTCTTTAGCTTAGCCGACCCAAGAGACGCCACCAAAAGGAGCCCGCTTCTCTGCAGTTGCAACGCCCGTGCTCGTTTTATGACAAGCCCCCGTCAGGGCGCAACGCGATCCATAGCTTTCTGGGGTTGAACCACCCATCCCATGGCGACAAGTGTTCCGATGGCCAAGAAATGTCTAGCGGAGCTGCTAGGCACCTTCTGGCTCGTGCTGGGCGGTTGCGGCAGCGCCGTTCTGGCCGCCAAGTTTCCCTATGACAATGCACAAGTCAATCCGCTGGGGCTGGGCTTTTTAGGCGTCGCCCTTGCCTTTGGCCTCACCCTGCTCACGATGGTCTATGCCATTGGTCCGATCTCGGGCTGCCACATCAACCCGGCGGTGAGCTTTGGCCTCTGGGCTGGGGGCCGCTTCAAGGGCTCCCATCTCCTGCCCTACATCGTTGCCCAAGTTGTGGGCGGCGTTCTTGGCGGCGGCGTGATCAAGCTGGTTGCCAGCGGCAGGCCAGGCTTTGTGCTGGCAGGTTCCAACCCTTTGGCCACCAATGGCTTCGGGCTCCACTCACCCGGAGGCTATGGATTCCTGGCAGCTCTGGTGATCGAAGTGGTGCTGAGCTGTTTCTTTCTGCTGGTCATCCTGGGCGCCACCCATCACCTAGCTCCAACTGGATTTGCAGGTGTGGCCATCGGCCTGGCTCTCACCCTGATTCACCTGATCAGCATTCCTGTCACCAATACCTCGGTGAACCCAGCCCGAAGCACCGGCGTGGCCCTCTGGGTGGGGGGAGCGGCGACGGAGCAGCTGTGGTTGTTCTGGCTGGCACCCATCCTGGGTGCACTCATGGGCGGCTGGATCTACCGCAACCTGCTGACAGAAGAAGTCAGGGGCACATAGGTTGATGCCATGAGGCTCCTTCCCGGCAAGCAACGTCCCCAGTGGTTGCGGATGGCTGCCCAGGTTGGGGCGGGAGCCCTGGTGCTTGCGGCGTTGGTCAGCGCCCTGCCGGTGCTGTTGATGGTCAGCCTGGTGACGGCATTGGCCCTAATCCCCACCCTGCGCCAACTCCGCAAGGAGATGGACAAATCCGGCCTCGGAACGGATGGTCCGGCCCGGGAACAAATGGTGGACATAACCCCCATCCACAGTCGCGTCGTTCAAGGCTTCTGGAGCTTTTGGCGGCGTCAGCGCTAGGAGCCAGAACCCAAAACCCACACCCACCCTAGGGAAGGGCCACCAGTAGGGCTCCCGCTGCCATCAGCACAACGCCAATCCACCCCCTGGGGCCCAACTGTTCTCCCAAAACCCAGACGCCAAACACGGCAATCAGCACCACACTGAGCTTGTCGATGGCGGCCACCCGCGCGACAGGCCCTAACTGGAGGGCCTTGAAATAACACAGCCAGGAGGCTCCGGTAGCAAGACCTGACAGGGCAAGGGCCGCAAGGCTGACCCGGGGAAGAAGCACGAGCTGATGCCAGCGCAGTTGGCCATTGATCGCGAGCAAACCCGTAAGGGCCACCACCACCACGACGGTGCGAAGCAAGGTGGCGAGGTTGCTGTCGATTCCCTCAACCCCAATTTTGGCAAGAACAGCGGTCAAAGCTGCCAGAACAGCTGCGCCAGCGGCCCACAGTTGCCAGCCAACCATCAGCGTCCCCCCTATCGCCCCAGTCTGACGCGGCGGTTTACCGGGAGACCCCCCAAAGTATGCGAGGTTTTGGATGGCGAAGGGGCCATGGAGCACCTGGAAGACCATGGAGCCAAATACCGAACCTTTGTCCAAGAAACCCATGCCCTTCAACCCTCTATCGCGCCTGCAGGTCCTGGTCACCGCAATGGCTCTTGGCACTGCAGGGGCAATGGCCCCAACGGCACAAGCCCAAAGCTTTCGGGACAACGTGATCAACCAACGCTGTACGAAGGCAGCTACGGACGATTTCGCCAAATTGGCCAAGACACCGCCGGCTGGCTTTATCCCATTCACCTGCAACTGCGTGGTCCAAGAGATCAATGCCCAAGTACCCGTTGACCAGGCCAGGGAAACCTGCAAAGCCCAGGCCATTGCAAAATTCGGAAAACCCTGATGACCGGGCAGTGGCCAAAACCCATGCCGCCTCCCGTTGACAAGGTTGGCCAACCCACTTCAAGACACCATCACATCAAGCACCAGTGAGCAAGTTTCAATCCATTATTTCGACTATTGCAGCCCTTGGCACAATCGCAGTCACTTCAGTGACGGCCTACAAGGTCTTTGAAAGCCAGCAGGTCAATAGCACAAAACAACAAACAATTATCGAAGATCTCAAACGCCAACTTCTCGAAAAGAAAGTAGAAGCCGAACAACCCACCCCCACCATGGCAGTACCGGCTCAAACAACCGCGCCCGACCCCTTGGCCGCCGGATCAGCATCGGCGCCACCACTTCCCCCCCTGACGAATTAACCAGGTGCCCAATCACCCATTGGGGTGATCACACGCCTCACCCAAATGGGTGAATCACGGGCAGAATTAAGGGACTGAGCGGCCAACGGTTAAGCCCAAATCGACCGGGCCGCAAGGATTATCCCGAGAGAAAGCCAAATTTGAAACACAAAAGTTAATCAATTATCGTCATAACCGCTGTCAATCAGTCATAGCATCGTTGCATCAACCGTTGGCTAACGCTTGTGGTCTCCATTGCGCAGCGCAGAGCATTCCAGCCGGAACCCAGCAAGTTCCTTGCCGGCACCTGGCAAAAGATGTGCCAAATCGGCATGCCAGCGGGAATCGAAGAAACTCAAAAACATAAAATTATTGCCTTAAACATCGCCAACCTGATTGGGATTTTGCCTCTCAGATTCATTCTTGGGGTGAATTATGCCATGGCAGGCCAATGGCCATCTGCAATCTTGATGGCTATAGCGTTTGCAACAGTTGGCAGCATCGTCCTGCTGAGAATGGGCGGCCGCCTGAGCTTTGAATTTTATCGCCAGTCCACAATTCTATTCACCTTTATTTGTCCAGTCCTACTCACATTCATGCTTGGGGGATATGAAGGAAGCAGCATGGTCGTCATATGGTCGCTACTTTGCCCCTTACTTGGCCTTCTTCTTGGCGAACCCAACACAGCACTCAGGTGGTTTTACCTCTTTCTCGTTGCCAATGGTTTAGTTCTTGGGGTTCAGGGAAGCCTCATGGGCATGCCAGCCAGCCCAATCGAATGGCGCAACAACCTCGCTGCCTTCAATGTCATCGGGATTGGCAGCCTATTATTCCTTGGCCTGCGGTACTTCTTTAATCAGCGACAGGTTGCGCTTGAGAAACTTGATCACTTTGCAGCTCTTGCAGCCCATGAATTACGCAATCCAGTAAGCACAATTTTGATCGCATTAAACCATTTAATGCGCAACTCCAGCGAACTAACAACATCCAATCAGAAGGCGCTCTATGCAGCCACCCATGAAGCAGAGCGCTGCAAGCATTTGCTGAATGATCTTCTCGATATGAGTCGGGGCAAAGAGGCCGGCATCAAGCTATCGCTCCAATCGGTTGATGTGCTGCCGGTCCTAGCAGCTGCAGCTCGAAAAGCCACCCAATGCCTCGATGCTGTAGTCAATATCGAATGCAAACTAAATCCTCAGCAAAGGATTGCGCTGGTCGACCACGACCACCTGGAACAGGTTATCTACAACTTGGTTGAAAACAGTTCTAAGTATGCCAATCATCAACAGCCAATCGAGCTATCGATTAAGGCTCATCCAGACAAAAAAGAACTAACAATTCGGGTATCAGATTACGGCAAAGAACTAACCAGCCGGGAGATTGATCAGATCTTTAACCCCTTTTTTCGCGCTCAAAACGCAAGTGGCAAAGTGGGTAGCGGCCTTGGACTTTATTTTGTGCGCAGCATCATAGAAACCATGAATGGCAGAGTGAGCGCCGAAGCAAGAAATGGCGGTGGACTAGAGGTCACGATCTGCGTGCCAACGGGCAAATCCTGAACTTCCCCTATGCCTACAATCCTCTTCGTAGAAGACAATCTTGCTCTGGCCCAATGCCTATGCATTGAACTTGAGACAGAAGGGTTTGTGGCAGAAACGACGCCTGATGGCGCCCAGGCGTTAAGAAGATTGAGGCAGCCAGAGCCCGTTGATCTCGTACTACTCGACTGGGACCTGCCTGACTTCAGTGGCCTGGAACTCTTGCAAGTGATGCGCAAAAATAATTATATACAGCCTGTGATGATGTTGACAGCCCACGATACCGTTGATCATAAGGTTTTGGCACTACAAACCGGTGCCGATGATTACCTTGCCAAGCCCTTTTCATTCGACGAGCTTCAAGCCAGGATTGGTGCCTTATTGCGACGCAGCACAAGTCAGAAACAGTCCGAAAAGCAATTGGCTGGCAACAAGCCATTGGAATCGCACCTGCTTGGCATGCTATCGAGCCGTGAAAGAGAAGTACTTCAACATCTTGGCGAGGGAGAAAGCAATGCTGAGATTGGAGAGGCACTCTGCATTAGCCAAGAGACGGTTAAATCACATGTGAAGTCACTATTACACAAACTAAAGGCCAAGGATCGCACCCATGCTGTTGTGATTGCTTTCCATCAAGGATTAATTTGAGATCAAGCTTCCTTAGGGTCTAACGCCTAGTCGTTAGACCCTGCTCGAGAAGAAAAGCCGCAAGATTGCTTATGCTACGGCCCTCATAGCCTGAACGCTCAATTAATTGATCCAGGATAGCGAAAGGAACGGTGATCGTGATTCGTTTCGGCGCTTTTTGCTGGACGCCCATGGTATTTTGTTGCAACTGATACAGGTTCATGGTTGGTTAATGGCTGGATAGGTTGCCTTTTGGCTTACCAAGTCTCTGCTGTATTTCTGCTGCTGTCGTCCCTCAAATGGGGGAACTACGCAACCTCAAATGAGGGATAAAACAATGTAGCGATTTTAACCAAGCCCGCGGCATTAACGCACCTTTGGAAACCCCATCTCCACGCCGATCCACCAGTTGAAGAACGGCTCAATCCGAAAGCAGGAGCCATGGTGTTGGCGTCGGTACGGCTGTTCTGCCCCTGATCTAAAGCCGATCACGTCGGCTGGGTTCCAGGCCAGTAAGGATGACCAATACAGCCTCCTCGGCCCGAATAGCAAAACCGATGCCATTGCGATTACCTGCTTGTACCTCCACCATGATCGGCCTGCTAGGAACAACCCTGCTGATCAGCAGCCAGTCCGTGAAACCTGGCAAAGCCCAAATAAAACAGGGGCTGAGCAACCCAACTCCCGGGGTGGTGTGCGACCAGTTGGCGGCCACCTGCTTCGACCGTCAGGGAGCGTCGGTGCGCCTCACCCAGACCTACTTCGGCAACAATGCCGCGACCAGGCTCAATAAACAGTTAAGCGGGAGACCTGCCAGCAGCGACGTTCTACTCAGCAACGGCGCCTTGTGTGATCTGAGGGGAATGACCTGCTGGAGCGATGGCTGGCGCAGAAGCCAAGTTTCGACCCAGCTCAGCCAGCAATTATTTGGTTTGCCTCCGTCCTCGAACTCTGGCTACAACAATGGCCTCCAGGGTCTACAAACTCCCCGAGCGGGAGTTGCCTGTGATCCAAGCACCAAAACCTGCTATGACCAAAACGGGCTATCCCTTGGGTTTACGAGGGATTACTTCGGCTCCTATGCCGAGCAGACAGCCCTACGCAACCTGGCGGGCCAAATGCCGCCACAGCAGTTCCGGTTGAGCACGGGCAGCTCCTGTGATGTGACAGCACGCACCTGTTGGAATGACGTGTGGAGCCGGCAACAGGTGAATAGGGCTCTTACCAACCAACTCTTTAGCCCTGGTGGAATCGGCAGCAACCCATCGACCGACTACCAAACCAGCTCCACAGAAACCCGCCAAGCCCAATGCACAGTCAGCCGCTGGTTCCAAACGCTCATCAGGAGCAGCTGTGAAGTACGAGAAACAACCAACAACCTTGGACGCCTCTTGGAAGTGAACCTCCTGGATGGGTCGCGCTACAGCATCACCAGGCCAAGGACGGGCAACTTCGAGCTGACGGATCCCCAGGGGAAAATCTGGCCCTTACAGGTGCGTGACCAGGGACAAACGGTCAACTTCAGCTGGTCGGATCGGGTACTCACCGTGGGCGAACAAGGCACCACCAGCGGACAGAGCTTGGGAAACCTGATCAACAGGTTGCTGGGCCCATAGGTAGACGGGCTAATCGCGGGAGATTAAAGCAGGCAAAACCCGCACCCAGGGGCAAACCATGACCAGAATTAATGCTTCTGGAGCCCTTGAGCGTGCTGTTCCCCTTCTCACCCTTCACCGCAGCGAAAGTCGCTGGCCTTCAAGCCACGGTTGTGCTGCTCCTGGTGCTGTTGATGAAGTCAAACCTGCTCAGGGTCAAGATGTCCCTGGTGGGCAGCCTGGTGGGATTGGTTCTCTTGGCTGGGTTTCTGGCAACAACGGGCCTACTCACTGCCGTCACAGCGGGCTCCATCGCCTACGCACTGCGCCAGAAAAAATCCCGGGCACAAACTGTCTGAACCCTTAACCGATCAAGCAGTGGTTGGTGATGCTCGATGTCTTGGCTTTTGTCATCATGCTGCCATTCCATCGCAGCCAACCACGCACTGATCAAAGCGCCATGCGGGAGCTGATGGCTGGATTTGACACCCGTGGTGTCAAAGTCGTCACTGATCACCCTCGCTGCCGTGAAGCAACCCTTGAAGGCCTCTACGTGAGGGGAAGCCGGGAAGTAGTGGTCTGCCAGCGGGGCGATCAGAGCAACACCTTGCGCCATGAGGGCTGGCATCTGGTCCAGACCCTTTGCCTAGGCAGCACACCATGGCTGACGACTGAAGAAATCGAGCGAGGGCTCACAGCTCAAGATCGTAAAGAGCTCGTTGTTTTTGTACGTCGGAACAGCTGGCCAAGGGAAGCTGAAGCCAGGGTCATGGCCCAATTAAAACCAAAGCCCTTTTTCGAGGAAGTCGATCGAGCTTGTTCAACGCGCCTGCAGACGGGGATCTAGTTGTTGCTGCGGGCTCTTGCGGGGCAATGGTCGAAGCATGCTGCAACAGGGTCTTCAATCACCCCACAGTTGCTGAAGTTGTGAAGCGCGAACTCAATACAAAGACAGGAAGCAGCCAAACTTGTGGGGCTAAAGAATAAAAAACCATGTCTTCGGTGATTCGCTCCTGTACATCATTTTTAAGCATGTCAGCGGTGGCAGTCGTCTTCACCACATCATCGCTGGCCCAAACAATTAGTAATGAGCAGATGCGCGCAGCCAATCTAGCTCGCATGCAGGCGGAGCTCATTAATGGGGGCCTTGGGAAGTACTCACCTGCAGACTGCATGCATCAAGCAGGTGGTGGGAGTGAAGCTGGAAGGGAAAGTGGCGGTGGCACCGGTAGTGGCATCGGAAGTGGCAGTGGAAATCGCTTCTGCTTGGTATCGAGTTCGCCCCAAGGCTATCGATTCCGCTTTCTTGGTGGAACTCCTGGTTGGGCAGCCCGGCAGGACAGGCCAACAATCGAAACCGTTGTTCTAGTATCGCCAGACGGCAAAAATCTACAGGTCGAATACAACGGGCCCGTTCGCATGCAATAGGTTAAATCAAAATCAATGGCGTTGGTTACGCTGCTGCCAACAAGCGTTTAGATACTCATGTTGAGATTGCAGTTGTAAGGAGCCAATATCCGGTCGCTTGGACAGGAACCACAACAACAACCTTGTGGACCAAGTAAGGCTATAGGGATTGGACATAACACGAAATTGTGGTTGACCCATAGGACAATCGGCCCGGCCAATGACGAGCAATTTCAATTGGATCAAAATAGCTTCAATGGATAGCACACGCCATTCAATCTGACCAGTCACTCCTAGGGGCTGGCGCGATGCAGGTACCCATCAGGACTGCAGTAGATCAGCTGAATCTTGCATGGACTGGAGGATGGGATAGCAACAGTCAATCCAATGGGCCAGATAAAGCAATCCGGATAACCATCACCGTAGATACCGTTCCGGAGATGCCCGTGGCGATGCGAACGGGGAAAGAAACGCACCGGCTCTGCGGAACAGAGCCTACGGAGATGACAACGCTCTCCAGCATGGGTGCATTGCAGCCGACCATGCGGGTACTCCTGGTTTATCCACGGTTTCCGAAAACCTTCTGGAGCTTTGATCGCGCCGTGGAACTGATGGGTCACAGGGTATTACTACCACCGCTAGGACTCATCACCGTGGCAGCCCTCCTGCCCCAGGATTGGGAATTCAAGCTGGTGGATTGCAACGTCCGCGAGGTGAGCCCAGAGGAATGGGCATGGGCTGACCTAGCCATTCTCTCGGCAATGATCGTGCAAAAGAAGGATCTAGCCCATCAAATCATCCTGGCCAAGCAACACAACTGCCGGGTTGCGGTGGGTGGTCCATTCGCAACCTCAACTCCCGAGGCAGAGGAATTGAACGCTGTGGATTATCTGGTTTTGGATGAAGGGGAGATCACCCTACCAATGCTGGTGGACGCGCTAGGCGAAGGGGCCACATCGGGTACCTTTACTGCGGACGGGGAGAAACCAGATCTGATCGGCTCTCCGGTTCCTCGATTTGACCTTTTAGATCGCAATGCCTACGCCATGATGGCGGTGCAGTTTTCAAGGGGCTGTCCGTTTCAATGTGAGTTTTGCGACATCATCGTTCTCTATGGACGCAAACCTCGCACGAAAACCCCACTACAGCTGATCAAGGAGCTCGAAACCCTATACAAACTAGGCTGGCGGGGAGATATTTTCCTTGTTGACGATAACTTCATTGGCAACAAACGCAACGTAAAACTTTTGCTTGGCGAGCTATCTACATGGCAAAGTCAGCGCTCCTATCCATTCTCATTGACAACTGAAGCATCCATTGATCTAGCCAATGACGAAGAGCTGATGAATCAGATGGTGGATAGCGGGTTCAACCGCGTCTTCCTTGGTATCGAAACACCGGATACAACAAGCCTTAGTGGAGCTGGCAAACATCAAAACACCAGAACACCCCTACTCGAAGCCGTGGATACCATCACCGGCAAAGGGTTGCTCGTAATGGCTGGATTTATCATTGGATTTGATGGTGAGCGCTCTGGTGCGGGCCAGCGGATCGTTGACTTCATTAACCAAAGCAACATCCCAGTTGCCATGCTGGGCATCCTCCAGGCCTTACCAAAGACGGCCCTCTGGCATCGCCTGGATGCGGAGAAGCGTTTGATCAAACTCGACACCAATTTTGAGGCAGGAGTCCAAACCAATCTGCTTAACTTCCTCCCCAGTAGACCGATGGAGGACATTGCAGTGGAATTCATTGATGCCTTTGATCAGCTTTACGAACCCAGTAACTACCTGAAGCGAATTTATGGTTACTCAATCATGCTGGGGAACGCAAAGAGCAAGCGTAGAGCAAGTTTCAAAGGATTTTTAGCCCATCTCAATCGACCAGCTGCTGTTGCAGGTGTAATAACTCTATTCTGGAATCAGGGTATAAGCCGTAATAGCCGCTGGCTCTTCTGGGAATATCTCGTTAAAACAATAGTTGAACGCCCCCAGGTTCTCGATCAGTACCTATGGATGTGTGTACTCAATGAGCACTTTCTGGAATACCGCTCAGTGGTGCGTGAAGAGGTCACCAGCCAGGTGAGCTGGAGTCGCATGCATACCAAGGAGCTCGCCAGGGCATGAGAACGTGGGGCTCAAATGGTCATTTACCCACATGGATGGCCCGAATCGAGTCGAGCAGACCAAAGGAATTGAGCAGCCAGATGAAAACTGCGATCACAACAGCACCATTGAGAATCCTACTGATCTGGCGATCCATCGGAATGTAGTTATTGACCAGCCAAAGGAGCACCCCCACAACGATTAGGGTGACGACAAGGGAAATCAGATCCATAGACAAGACATGGCAACATACAGAGCTTGATGCCCCATGACAGGCTTAGCGCTACTTGGGCAATCTTTACCTGAAATTGTGTGCAGATCTGCCCAAACTATAATTCCGTTTCCTCTCCCAAAGACCTACACCCATGGATCCCTTTTTTGTCGTTGAGACAGCTCTCGATTTTGAGCAAGCAAGTTCCAGCCTTGAAGCTGCAGTTACAAGCCATGGTTTTGGAGTCCTGGGGATCCATGACCTCGGCCAAACCCTTCGCTCAAAAGGGATAGCATTTAAAGAGCAATGCCGAGTCTTTGAAGTGTGTAATCCAATGCAGGCGAATCAAGTACTCAGCATTCAAATGAAGCTCAACATGGCCCTTCCTTGCCGGATCTCTGTTTACACAGAGGACAAACACACCCACATCGGCATGATTCGCCCTGAGGGGATGCTGCTCGCCTTGTCAGACGATTACCGACTGAAATCAATCGCAACCGAGGTTGAGTGCACGATGAACGAAATTATTCAAACGGCAAGCAAAGCTGGCAGGCCTGGCTAGGTGGTAGCCATTGCAGCAGCTTTGCTGCAGCCGGGGACTGGAGGGGCCGGCGCTGGTCCATGGTGGGGGAACTGAGTCGCTTCTATGGCCACCAAAACCAATCTGGGTACCCCCGCCAGCATTAAGGCCTTGAAAGAATCGGTGATGCTGCGGCACCGGCTGGCCTGCTCAGTGCGAGCCGAGCTGAACCGCATGGGACAGATGACCCCCACGGTGGCTCACAAGGGAGCCATGGCAGCCGAGGTGGAACTTCTCAAAGCAGTACTCGATTTGCTGATGGGTAAGGGCGGCTAACCATCAACAACTGAGGACTGGCAAGAGTCCGTAGGCCTTCGACTCTTGATCCTGCAGGTGTAGGCCCAATCCTCGGTTCCAAAGACCCGATCCCAGAAGGTGAAATAAAGCCCAAAGTGCTTGTTCTGATGGTCGTGGTGAACAGAATGATGGGCTGGACCAATAATCCACCGTCCGAGCCAGTGATGGGGGAATCGAACTGGAAGCTGTTCTAATCCGAGGTGATTAACCACAGCCCAAATTGTCATCGTTGTCAGGACGGCCAGAATAGTGCCGAGATGCAGCGGGATAAGCCACACAACACCAACAAGAAACATGGCATGGGCCAACGATTCCATGGGCTCAAAAGCGAATGAAGTCCAGGGAGAGGGCCGACGGGATCTGTGATGGCCCTGGTGGGCCCAATGATAAAAGCTGGGGCGATGAAATAGGCGATGGGTGATATAAAAGAAACTATCCTGCAAAATCAGAACCAGGAAATAGCTGCCTCCTATATACCACCAGCCATAGGCACCTAGCTGGTCATAGATACGGGTATAGCCAAGCAGATGGAGCTCTATTGCTGCTGCCATTGCCATTGCAAAGATGGCTGCAGAAACAATCGACAACCGAACATCTTGGAAGACATCCTGATCCAGCAGGCTAGACCGGGCACAGACAAGCCACCAAGCCAAGCCCGCCACAACCAAATAACGGACAAGAATAATGATGAACAAGCAGAGTGCATAAAATGGAAATGAATATAGTCCCACGCCAAAGAAAAGATCCGGTACATTAATTTCAGCAAATTGCAAACAGATGCCCCTCGCAACTCAAGCAAACCCTAGGCAGATTGGACTAAAGCCACAGAAGCCTCGTCTTAATGTGGAGCAGATTTACCCGTCCTAAGCGACCTGCTGGTTTTGATCAGCTGGAGCAGTTGGCATTCCAGCGATCCTGCAGGGCCTTGACCTCAACCGTATCTCCCGAGCGTTCAGCCGCTTTGATACCCATTTGGGTCTGGCTGCAATTGGCCTGTCGTACCAACTCGACCCTTTGGGTTCTGAGATCTTGGATCTGGCCAATCAACTGCTGGCGCTCCAGCGATCGTTGGGCGGAAACAACCTGGTTGGCCTGCTCAGCATCCAATGCCCTCAGTTGGAGGGTGAAGATCGACTCTTGCTTGCGCATCTGATCAGCCTCGTCATTGCGCTCCTGCAGGGCCTTGGCTTGGAGAGCCTGCTGATCCATGGCACGCTGTTGTTGACCAATCAGGCCCCTTTGGTTGATCACCACAATGGAGCCAAAACCGATCACCGCAACGATCCCTCCTGTGATCCAAATTTGATTGTCACGACGCATGGTGATGAACCTCTTGTTCGGGGTTTGATTGCTTAATTGGGGACTGGCCAAAGCAGGAAGGGGGTACACGCGGAATCACTGCATCCCCCCCAACGCTCCTAACTAGCCCACCAATCAGGAGGTTTTGTCGGCATTCTTGTTTGCCTTCTGCAGGTTTGCCGCGGTGTTCATGGCCGAACCCTGGACCTGCTTGGCAGCACCTTTGATCTTGTCTTCATTTTTGCCAGTCAAATCGCCAGCGGCAGACTGGAGCCGTCCTTCCGCTGTCTTGGCCTTGGCATCGATCTTTTTGGTCATCAATACCGTCGGCAGGGGATAGGGAGAGCCAAGGCTGGTGCCGGGGCTGGAAAGCGCTAAAGCTGGCACTGGGCTCAGCAACGACGTCAACAGAGTGACGACCGCCAACAGGGCAACGATCAGGCTTTTCATCGCGTTAATGGCAACGGAACGGCACGGGGTGCCATTCCCATGCCTAAACAGAAGATCCAGCCCTGGGCAGCCAGGGGTGTGAATCTCCTCCACCTGTGATGCAGTTCAGGAGTGCTTGCTGTCGGAAAATTCAATAGCCCTGTGGGTGGCTCCGGTTTCGGGAGTTGTCGGCGGACTGGTGAGATCGAGGCGATCTCCCGTAGGGGCTGAGGCCGTGGCGTCGCCGGTGCGATCACCCTTGGGTTTTGAGGCGGGATTGACGGCCAGGTTGGTGGTGGCCATCAAACCTGGGTGATGTCTCACTGGCAGCGCAGCTGCCTGGACAGGGGCCTGCAGCCAAAGGGATAAAAGAACGCTGACGAAGGCCAGCAGGGATAAAACACGTTGAATCATGGTGACGGTGGCGAGTTGGATGAACAGGTGGAAACAGTCCTGGAGTCCCATGCCTCCTCCTGGTTCCGGTCTAGACATGGCTCAACGGCCTGAAGTGGTTGCGGTAATAGGTGGGATTACCGATTGCCTTGGCAACGAAAAGCGATCAATCTGAATCCATCAACCCGGAGGCGCCCCAATGGACGACACGCCACCTGAGCAGGCCCAATAGCAAGCTGACGAACGGTTCCTGCTCCAAAAATCTCCACCGAACCGTGGGCTAGCCGTCTGACGCGACATTGAATCTGAGGTGACACCGAATCTGAAGTCACACTCATCGGGTGCGTCAAGTCAGTCGGCACTCCATTGCACCGCTCGAAAGGTGCCCCCGGAGCGCGTAGCCCCATACCTGGATCCCATGGCCCCAGGCACCACTGCCAGCAGCTTCGAACGGCCGGTTCCACCGCGGTGGGGCCGGCTTTTTAGCTGACTCAGCACGAGGCAATAAAAAAGCCCCGCCAAAGGCAGGGCTAGGGATGGATCACGTAAGGGCGTCTGGCCTCGTTTCGACTCCTTAGAGGCGATCCTTTATCTCCTCACCTTTGTATTAGAGCAGCCTTGACAAGAGAGGCAACCTCCGCCTGTACCAGTCGACCAGCTGACCCTGGGGCACCAGCCGCAGGAGCACCGGGCCATGGGGCGGCCGGTCAAGGAGCAATGGTCCTTGGCCGCATGGGCATTGCTCCCTAGGAGCGTCTTTCAAGACATTGAGTGCCGTTGAAGCCATGGACATCAGGCAAAACTGCAGCAGTCAAAAATTGGTTTCAGGACCATATTTAAGGAGAGGAGCTATGGCATACCAAGTGAAAGGAATTGCTCATCCAGCAATCCAGCCGCTCCATTTGCTCTGGCATCAATCCCATACCCATGCGGACCTGACCATGAACAAGCTCCAGTTCAAAGGTGAATGGCATGAGCTGAAAGGGAAGCTCAGGCAGAAATTCGCCGATCTCACTGATAACGACATGGACTACGCCGAGGGCCAAGAGGAGGAATTTCTTGGCCATCTACAGAAGAAACTCGGCAAGAGCCAGGACGAGATCGCCCAGCTCGTCAACACTCCCTAGGCATCAATCAATGCTTAACTACGCTATAATATTATTTATCATTGCGATTATCGCTGCCTTCCTTGGTTTCAGTGGAATCGCCGGATCTGCTGCGGGAATCGCCCAGATCTTGTTTTTCGTCTTTCTCGTTATTGCGGTGATCTCTTTCCTTACCGGAAGGCGCGGCGTGATGTGATCTGATGATCGAGCACCACTGGGTAAGCGGAATGGGTTGGTGCAGGCTTTCTGTCGCCAGCCCTTTTTCCTACACGCATGCACTTGATCATCGCTCCTGGGATAATGGGGGCAACAACAGGTCTTGACCATGGGCAACGATCACAACGGAGAGAAGCTGAGCCAGCGCGAAATGGTTCGTGCCCATGCCTATCCGGTACTGGCAGCATTAAGCACCATCAGCCTGATCGTTATTGCAGCTTTGCAAATTC
>Ga0310330_100132_pt1 | contig 20638 bp, 19 predicted proteins | sample LakMicDCLTotalB5_FD_195544 | JGI IMG/M metagenome (GOLD analysis project Ga0310330, IMG submission 195544) | Enriched freshwater cyanobacterial communities from Lake Michigan, Michigan, United States - MI23.DCL.Total.B5 (v2) (version 2) | ecosystem: Environmental > Aquatic > Freshwater > Lake... | reverse complement strand
GCTGTGGCCATCGAGCCCCAGGCCATCGGGATGGTCCAGCTGCACCCCGCCCAGGATCAGGCGCCGGCCCGGCACCAGCCGGTGGATGTCGTAGCCGTTGCCGATGCGCAGGTCCATCTTTTGAGCCTACGGCTGGGATTGCTGGAGATGGGCTGGGGCCAATTCCTGCTCAAGCCAGCGGGCATACAGGTCTGGCCGCCGTTCCCTTGTCCTTTCTCTCTGTTGTTCCGCGCGCCAACGGGCAATGGCCCCATGGTCGCCTGAGCGCAGCACCTCCGGCACCTCCTGGCCGCGGAAGTTGGCGGGGCGGGTGTAATGGGGATGCTCGAGCAGCATGCTGCTGTGGCTTTCTTCCTCCAGGCAGGCTGCCGTACCAACCGTTCCCTTGAGGAGTCGAACGACTCCGTTGATGATCACCATGGCGGGCAATTCTCCCCCAGTTAGCACGAAATCACCGATCGACACCTCTTCATCGGCTAGGGGGCGGATGCGTTCATCGAAACCCTCATAGTGGCCGCATAGAAACACCAATTGGTCGTAGCTGCGGGCCCAGCGTTTGAGGTCATCCTGGCGCAGGGGTTGTCCCTGGGGGCTCATCAGTAGGACCCGCCGCTTTTCCGTGATCGGAATTGCCTCGAAGGCGGCATAAATTGGCTCGGGTTTGAGCACCATGCCGGCGCCGCCCCCATAGGGCTCATCGTCCACCTTGCGGTAGCGATCGAGGGCGTAATCGCGGGGATTGTGGCAGTGCAGTTCAGCAATGCCTGCGGCGAAAGCCCTGCCAATCACGCCTAGTCCCTGGAGGGGGGTGAAGGCTTCCGGCGCCAAACTGATGACATCCAGGCGCATGAAACCCTTCAATCCTTCGGTGCTGTGGGTGTCCCGTTGGGCCCAGGCTCAGCAGGGCGGGGCACCCGACGGATTTCCGAGCTGAAGCTCGCCCGCCCTGGGTCGCCGCCGGCCAGCTGTTCAACGGTGGAGCGCAGCCGCAGGTTGGGCTTGGTGAACCAGATCCGTTCTTTCAGTTGCCGTTCCCCCGCTGTGATCACGAGATCCAAGCTGCCATCTGGCCCGAGGGTCCAGCTGCCGGTCACACCCTTGCTGGCATCCGGTTCGGATCCGAAGCTGCCGTCGGCATGGAAATAGGACTGTTGCAGCCCAGGTTGACCCTTCACTTCCACGGCCAGGCCCCCATGGCCCTCGCCGGGGGCGACCAGCAACGTCACCTGCAATTCACCCCGCTCACTGGCATGCCAGCTGTTGTCATCGTCTGCTGCGTGGCCTGCTTCGCTGGGTTCCGCTCCTGTTGCCGGGGCTGCGTCCGAGCCCAGGTTGAAACGGCTGCGCAAGCTCAGCCAGTCGCCCGCACAGCAGCGCAGAAAGGCCGCCAGATCTGTTGGTGGAAAGGGTGTATTTGCCTTGGCCTCAGGGGTTCCGGGGTTGGTCACGCTTGCGTCGGTCAAGGCAGCGGTTCTGGCATGGCACTGGCCCCATTGTCTCAGTCGCCGGTCTGGGCGGAGCCGTTCTGCCTTCAACCGATTCCGCCTGACACCGACACCCCAGGCCACTGCTTTCCCTGGCTCATCGACTTCAATCACCCCGATAGCCCAGTTCCGCCAGCCGGGCCGGGTTGCGGCGCCAGTTCGGCACCACCTTCACGAACAGTTCTAGATACACCGGCCCATCGATCAGTTTGACCATCTGTTGGCGGGCGCCGCTGCCGATCTCCTTGAGCATGGAGCCGCCCTTGCCGATCAGGATTCCCTTCTGGCTGCTGCGCTCCACCAGCACCGTGGCCAGGATCGCCGTGCGCGGCCCGTCATCCACGATTCGGTCGATGGACACCGCCACCGAATGGGGAATCTCTTCGCGGGTGTGGGTCAGCACCTGTTCGCGGATCAGTTCAGCCAGCAGCAGTTGTTCCGGTTGGTCGCTCACCGCATCGGCCGGATAGAGGTGGGGCCCCAGGGGCAGGTCGGCCGCCACGGCCGCCAGCAGCTCTTCCGTGCCGGCGCCGCTGAGGGCGCTGATGGGATGGAGTGGCCATGGCCTGGGGGCTTTACCCCCCGGGCCATCGTCCGGGGTGGGCCCGCCGCTGCCGTCCCGGCTACCAATCACGGAGGCGACCAGGTCCCGGTAACTGGCTTCCAGGGCCCAGGCCTTGCCGTCTGGCACGAGATCGTGTTTGTTCAGAGCCACATGCACGGGCACCCGGCAGGTCCGCAGCAGCTCCCCGATGAAGCCATCGCCGCGGCCGGCCAATTCGCTGCCATCAACCAGCAGCACCACCACATCCACCTCGCCGATGGCGCCCCGGGCGCTTTGCACCAGCCGCTCTCCGAGCAGGTGGTGGGGTTTGTGGATGCCGGGGGTGTCCACAAACACCAGCTGGGCCGTGGGGGTGGTGAGGATCCCCCTCAGGCGGTTGCGGGTGGTTTGGGCCACGGGCGAGGTGATCGCCACCTTTTCACCCACCAGGTGATTGAGCAGGGTCGATTTGCCCACGTTGGGCCGGCCGATCAGGGCCACGAAGCCGGAGCGGAAGCCGGGCGGGCTGGTGCCGAGGCTGGCCAGGCTGATCACCCGGCCTTGGGTTTCGCCTAGGGGGGCGTTGCCAGCCGGCCCGCCCTTGGGCGTCGCCCCTGGGGCTTGCTCGGGTGCCGGCTGCTTGCTGGCCTTGGGCTTGCCGGACTTGGGCTTGGCAAGCTTGGGCTTGCCTTGCTTGGGCTGGTCGCTACTGGGCAACGCCGGGTCGCTGGGTGGCTTCATAACCTCAACACTGACAGTTCCCCGCCCCTTTGCCATGGATCACCCCGGCGCCCAACCGCTTGAGCCCAGCTTTCCCCAGGCCATGGAGATCGCCACCCAGTGGCTGGCCCTTTGGGAAGCGGGTGAACTCAGCGATGAGGTGCTGGCCGACCGGGTTTCGGAGCTGGTGGCCAGCCGCGATGGCGCCCGCGGCTTTTTCGTGGTGTCCCTAGCGGGGGATAGCCCCCTGATGGACCGGTTGCCGGACCCGGTGGCGCTGGTGTTGCGTGCCGGCGGCGAGGGGGTTGTGGACCTGTCCGTGCGCAACCTGGCCATGAGCAGCGCCATGGCCCTGCAGCACCTGCGCTCTGGCGATGGGGCGATGCAAGCCGGCTCCGAGCGGGTCCAGGCCCGCTCGACGGAGCTGTTGCGGCTGCTCGAGCCTGGGTTTGTGAAGCAGCGTCTGGAAACCCTGCTGGAGGCCACCGGCGGCAAGGGTGAGGACGTGGCCTTCCTCGATCGCTGGGGCTATGACGCCGAGCAGCGCTCCGCCATTGCGGCGGCGGTGTTGGCCGTGGCAGAGGCCTGATCGCCATGACACGTCCATGACAAGACCATGAAAAAGCGCCCTTGTTCAGGGCGCTTACTGAAACCAAGTTGTTTTTTGATGGCCCTGGTTCAGGGGGATCCAGGGCCCAAGGCTGGAACTGGTCTGGGGATCAAACCAGCGGTCACCCTCAGTCGCGGCGGCTACCGCCATTGAGGGCAATGATCAGACGCAGGATGAAGATGAACAGGTTGATGTAGGTGAGGTACATCCCCAGGGCGCCGGCCAGGTACTGGTCGTCGTTGTAGGTGCGGGGCATCGTGTAGAAGTCCACGAAGGCGGCTCCCACAAACAGCACCGTGCCGAAGCCGGCGATCATCAGCTCAAAGCCGCCGCCGCCAAAGCCGGGCACGAAGATGCTCCCGACCACCTGGACCACCATGGCGATCAAGAGCCCGAGGATGCCTAGGCCAACCACGGCAGTCAGGGACTGACCGACGCTGTCACTCATGCGCCGGCCAACAAAGGAGGCGATCACAAAGGTGATGCCGGTGGCCAGGGCCGCCGTGCCGATGGCGCCAATGCCGGCGGTTCCAATCGCCAGGGCGACGATGCCGCTCAGGGTGAAGCCGGTGAGCAGGCTGTAGGCGGTCAGCAGGGGCAGGGCCGTGCTGTTGTTGCCCTTCATCGCCACGTTCTGGGCGACAAAGAAGAGAATGAAGTTACCGATTAGCGCCACCCAGAAGAGCGGCATGAAGAGGCTCGGGCTGCTTGCCATCAGGGTTAGGCCCCCGATGACGCCTCCAGCTGTGAGCACCATGCCGCCGCCCACGTAGGGCAGGGCCTTATTGACCACATTGGGGCCCACCAGGGCGCTCGATTGGGCCTCGCGAATGGCCTGCTGGAAATTGCTGCTTGCGGGCATGGTCCACCGATGGGACGAACTTTCCCCATCCTGCCAGTGCTGATCGGGCTTTGCAGCGGCAGGGGGCACCCGGGAGGTGTGGATCTCCTCCTAGGGATGGCTGCTGGAGGCGTCGTCACGGGTTTGGCCGGACAGGTCGGGCCAGAGCCAGACCGCGACCAGGGCCACCCCGGTGCCGATGCAGGATTCCGCCAGGCGCAGCAGGGCGTTTAGGCCCGGATTGAGGCGGGGATCCAGGCTGGCGGTCACCATCACCACAATCACCGTGATCGCCGCTAGGCGGCCATGGCTGGGCACGTTGAGGGCGGTGCAGATCGTCACCGTGGCGAAGATGGCCAGGGCCATTCCCACCGGATGAAAGGGCAAGACGCTCAGGTAGGTGGCGCTAGTCAGCGCCCCGATCGCCGAGCCCAGCACCCGCAGGGAGGCCGAGGCGGTGGTTTCCTTGCGGGTGACCTGGGTCACCACGATGGCCGAGATGGCCGACCACAGCGCCCCAATTTTGGGCAGGTAGCCCGGGAACAGGCTGGTAAACCAGAAGCCGGCTCCATAGGCCAACAGGGCGGCAAGGGCGATCTGGGCAGGAATGCGATACCGGTCTGGTCGAATCACGGGGCTTTGATCACGCTGGGGGCGTTCCACTGCGGCTCAGTGGGTGCTGGAGGGGCTGGTGCTGTCCCGCAGGGCGTAGGCCTGCACCAGCCGCTGCACCAAAGGATGGCGCACCACATCGGCAGCAGTGAGCCGGCAGATCGCCACCCCTTCCACGCCCTCAAGCACCTGGGCGGCCTCGATCAGGCCACTGCGCTGATGGGCCGGCAGGTCGATCTGGCTGGGGTCGCCGGTCACCACCATCCGGGAGTTCTCGCCAAGGCGGGTTAGCACCATGCGCATCTGGGTGGGGGTGGTGTTTTGGGCCTCATCGAGGATCACAAAGGCATCCCTGAGGGTGCGGCCGCGCATGTAGGCCAGCGGCGCCACCTCGATCACGTTGCGATCGAGCAGGCTGCTGGTGCGCTCCTGGCCGAGCAGGGCGTGGAGGGCGTCGTAGAGGGGCCGCAGGTAGGGATCCACCTTCTGCTGCAAGTCCCCCGGCAGAAAGCCGAGGCGCTCACCCGCTTCCACCGCCGGGCGGGTGAGGATCAGCCGCTCGACCTTGCGCTCCTGCAGCATCTTGACGGCCTGCACCGCCGCTAAAAACGTTTTGCCGCTGCCGGCGGGCCCCAGGGCCAGGGTCAGGTCGTGGTTCTCAATCGCCTCGACGTAGGCCTGCTGTTTGAGGGTGCGGGGACGCAGCAGGCGGCCGCCCTGGCTGCGCACCAGGACCTGCTTGGCCAGTTGCTGCTGGGCCGCGCCCTGGCCCGTGTCTAGGGCGGCAAGCACCGTCTGCAGATCACCGGCGGACACGGCTTGGCCCTCCTGCCAGAGGGGGCGAAGTAACTCGACAACTCCGGCGGCCCGTTCCAGCTGGGGGGGCAGGCCCCGCAGCGACAACACCAGACCCCGCATCACTACGGAAGCCCCGGTAAGGGCTTCGAGGCGATGCAGGTTGGTTCCGGCCTCCCCGGCCAGGGCCAGGGCGGCACTCTGGTCAGGCAGGTCGATCGTGAAGCTCGTGAGTGCGGGGGCCCCGGCCATGGGGCGAGCCCTCAAGCGTCCGCCGGAGCGTCCTCAGTGGGGGCTGCGGCGGCTTCGGCAGCAGCAGCGGCTTCGGCGGCGGCGGCTTCAGCCGCTGCCTTGGCGGCGGCCAACTCGGCTTCTTTCGCAGCTGCAGCGGCGGCGGCCTCAGCCTTGGCGGCGGCCTCACGGGCTTGGGCCTGCTTGGCCTTGCCAACGGTTTCGGCTGGGCGGATCGTTTTCTCCACCAGGCCACCTTTTTCGAGGAGGGCCCGCACGGTCTCGGTCGGCTGGGCACCCTGGCTCAGACGGATCCGGATCGCTTCGGTATCGAGGCGCGTTTCCTTGGTGCGGGGGTTGTAGAAGCCAAGCTCCTGCAGGGGCAAACCATCCCGCCTGGAGGTGCTGTTGGTGGCCACGAGGCGGAAGCTCGCTTCCCGCTTTTTACCGAACCGCTTCAGGCGGAGCTTGATCATCGTGGCCTTGCCTTACTGACTTGAGGGGTGAATAGACGCCCGGTCGCGGTGAACGCCCCGGCCGATTTGGCGGTGATTCCACGCGCCAAACAACAACAATACCCTGTGGCCGTCACCCCTCCCGCTGGAGGGGGTCAAGGCCTAGAGCTGGCCGAAACCCTTGCGTTTCTTGGCGGGTTTGGCCTGGCGCTGGGGCCCGGCGCTCCGGCCCCCGGGCATGCCCCCACCGCCCATACCAGGCATGCCCCCCATCCCGGGGAAGCCCCCCATGCCGGGGAAGCCGCCGCCCATGCCCTGCATGCCACCAGGCATGCCGCCGCGGGTCATCTGTTGCATGAAGCCCCGCATCTTCTGGAAATCGGCGAGCACCTTGTCCACATCTGCGGGGGTGTGGCCGCTGCCGCCGGCGATGCGGCGGCGGCGGCTGGGCTGGGCGGCCAGGAGTTCGGGCTGTTGGCGCTCGGCCACGGTCATCGAGCCGATCATCGCTTCGATCTTCTTGAGCTGCTCCTCGCCCTGCTTGAGCATGCCGTCGTCAATTTTGTTCATCCCAGGGATCATCTTCATCAGGCCGCCGAGGGAGCCCATGCGCTTGATCAGGCGCATTTGCTGCAGAAAATCGGAGAAGTCGAAGGAGGCCTCCTGCAGCTTTTGCTGCATGCGGGCAACATCGGCCAGCTCCACTTCCTTTTGGGCCTTCTCCACCAGGGTGAGCACATCGCCCATGCCGAGGATGCGGCTGGCCATCCGTTCCGGGTGGAAGGGCTGCAGGGCCTCCACCTTTTCGCCTGTGCCGATGAACTTGATCGGCGCGCCGCTCACCTTGCGGATCGAGAGGGCTGCGCCACCGCGGCTGTCGCCATCGAGCTTGGTGAGCACGGCGCCGGTGATACCGACTTGCTCGTGGAAGGCGCGGGTGAGTTCGGCCGCCTCCTGGCCGATCATCGAATCCACCACCAGCAGCACCTCGTCGGGGGCCACGGCGCTGCGGATCCGCACCATCTCCTCCATCATTGAGACGTCGATCTGCAGGCGACCGGCCGTGTCGACGATCACGGTGTCGAAGCCTTCGTCGCGGCCCTTGGCCACGCCAGCGGCGGCGATGTCCTCCGGTTTGGCCTCGGCGCCGAGGCTGAACACCTCCACACCGATCTGGTTGCCCAGGGTGCGCAGCTGGTCGATGGCGGCGGGCCGGTAGACATCGGCGGCCACCAGCAGGGTGCGGCGGCCCTGCTCCTTGAGGTGGAGGCCCAACTTGGCGGTGGCGGTGGTCTTACCGGCGCCCTGCAGGCCGGCCATCAAAACCACGGTGGGGGCCACGGCGTTCTGGGCCAGGGGCGCATTGCCGCCGCCCATCACCTCCACCAGCTGCTCATGCACCAGCTGGATGAACTTTTGATCGGGGCTCACCCCCCGCACCACCTCGGCGCCCACGGCCCGGCGGCGCACCTCCTCCACAAAGTCCTTCACCACGCTGAGGCTGACATCGGCCTCCAGCAGGGCGCGGCGCACCTGTTGCAGGGCGCCCTCCACGTTGGTTTCGGAGATGGTGGCCTGCCCCCTCAGGCCTTTCACCGCCTCTTCAAAACGCTGGGATAGCTCGTCAAACATCGGGGTAGCGGCGGGGAGGCGGAACGCCCTGGTGAATGGATCGTAAAAAGGCGGCCCCCACCAAGAGCTTTCCTGGTGGTGCGAGCGGGCCCGGGCACTGCCTAGCCGAGGGCAAACAGGTCACCGAACCTGGCCCCAGCCCCTTTAGCCGGGCTTGGGGTCCAGGGTTTCCATCCTGGCCTTGACCTTTAGCTGGCTTGGAAGATCACCCGTTCCAGCTTCCAGCTCTTTTGGTTGCGGCCAAACACATAGGTGTTCTGGCGTTCGCCTTCGGGGGTCTGTTCCAGCAATTTGCCGGCCTCGTTGCGGCGCTCGTCGCTGTAGCGCAGGGTCACCTTGACCTCGATCCGCTCGGGGCTGCGGCTGGCGATCTCCAGGCTGGTGACCTTGGCGGTTACCGTTTGGGTTTCGCCGCGATCCAGATCGGCCTGGCGGTCCTGATCGAGGGCTGCCACCAGGCTGGCGACCGCCAGCTGGCTGGGGGGTTTGGCCGGGGCCTGGCCGGCGAGCACGGCCGCCTTGGCCTGGAACCAGGCCTCCAGTAGCCGTTGCAGTTGGGCCTCGCTGGGTTCCGGGGCCTGCAGGGGCAGCTCCGGTTGGGGCGGTTTGGGCTTGGGCTTGGCCAGGCTGGTCGGCTGGGCCGTTAGCGGCTGCACCGGCAGGGGAATGCCCCGCTCCGGCTTCGGCCTTAGGGCCAGCCAGCCCCCCAGGCCCAGGCCTGCCAGGGCCACCCCCGCCACCGTGGCGACCAGGGGGAAGGGCCAGGCCGGCGCCCGGCTGGGGTCGGGGTCATGGGCGCCCGGGCTGGTGGGATGGGGCGCCTCTAGGGCCTCTCCGCCGGCCAGGGGGCCGAAGGGATCAGCCGTCGCTGATAGGGGCTCGGCCATGGGGGTGGCCAGCTCCGGCCAGGACAGGGGCGTCAAGGCGTAGCCAAGCTCGTCCTTGGCGTCGATTGCTGGGGCCATGGCCCCGCTCTCGTCAACGGCTTCAGGCCTTCTCCAGGGGGGGAGCAGGGACCGCAGGCGATCGGCACCAAAGGGCAGGTCTCCAAGGGCAAGCCGGTTGCTCGGCAAGCGGGTCAGGTCAGCCTTGGCGGCCTTGGCCTTGGCCCATCCAGACCCCAGCCGTTGGCGCAGCTTGAGCCTGGGGCGCCGCTTGGCGGCCCAGGCCGAAGCCGGCTGCAGCAGGTCTGGCCAGCCGATCGTGGGCCAGCGCAGCTGGGGCGCGCCCAAGCCAGCCCAGGGGGCCTCGGACCCAGCGGATGGGTCGAATTCACTCGCGTCATCGGCTCCCGGGGAACCAGGGCCTGGTTTGGAGGTCTCCAACCAGGGGGCATTCCAAGGGGCTGGTTGGGTCCTTTCCGGGCCTGTTCCGGCTGAGGTTGGCGCTCCGGCCTGCTGCCGGCCACTGGCAGGAGCCTGGCGGCCACTGCGGCGGTCCTGTTGTTCCACATAGGCCTGCACGTCCCGGTCAGCAAACCAGGCATCGAGATCGGCATCGACCTCGATATCCCGATAGCCCGGCAACACCTCGCGGGCCAGCCAGTCGCGGCAATAGGCGCAGAGGCGCTCGAGGGATTCACTGCCCTGCTCGCTGGCCCACTGGCGCAGCTCCGCACTGGCGCCCTGGTCGAAATGGTTTTCGGCGTCCTCCACCTGGCCCAGCAACAGCTGCTGGCAGGCCAGAAACGGTTCGATCCCGAGCTGGCCGGCGGCTGAGAGGCGGCCGTAGGCCTCGCGAATGCGCTCGGGCTTGCGCTGGGCAAAGCCGGAGGCCGTGAGGGCGTAGCTGGCCAGAAAATCGGCAGTGGCGGAGCCGGCCTGGGCCCAGCGGCTGAACAGGTCAACCTGTTCTTGAACCGTCAGGAACGGACGGATCTGCTTGAAAAAAGTCTGGAACTTGGCCTGGTCGAAATCCCGGTCGCTGTCGCCATCGAGGCCGCCGCGGCGCTGCAGCAGCTCTTCGAGCAGCTTGAGGCCTTCAAGGCGTTCCAGGGCGGCGCCCAGGTCGCGGCTTACTAGATCCAGTACCCGGTAGGGCAGGAGACGGCCCAACTGCTGTTCGAGCTGGCGCCGTTGCTGGGGCAGTTGGCCCATGCGTTGTAAAAGTTGAAGTCCCTGTTGCAACACCGTGGCGGCCGCCTCAAAGCGGCGCTGATCCTGATAATCCGTGGCGGCCGCCTGGCAGGCCAGGCCGGCCAAAAGGGTGAGATCGGCCTCACGGCTGCTGCCTAGGGCCGGAGCCTGGGGCGGCTGCAGATTGCGGCGGGCGGTTTCAAAGGCTTCCTGGGCCAGGCCGGCCTCGAGCATCAGCAGCAGGCCCGCCACGTCCCGGGAGGCCGGGATCTCGAGGGCAGCGATCTGGCTGCTGGTGCCTGATGCATGGATCGCAAGCAGCTGGGCCTCATAGGCCCGTCGCCGCTGTTCATCACTTAGCAGGTCGGCGCTGTTGCGCAGCAACTCGGCCCGGGCCTGCAGGGTCTCGAAGCTGAAACCCTGGTCGGGACTGCGATCGAGCCGTTGCTGCAGCGTGCGCAGCACGGTCTGGGCATCGGTTGTCGGCTGCACCCCAAGCAGGTGGAAATGGTCGATCGGCAGTTCCAACCCGGGAGCTTCGCTGACAACTGACTGTAAGCAGCTGAGTTTAGGCTGGGTAAACGGTTTGGGACGCTCTTGCCACTATCAGTGGCCATTGGACCCCGTACAGTCGCCGCACGCTCCAGGCCCTTCGGCGATGACGGCTGAATTAACAACGGGAATTGCGGCTCCCCAGGCCGGTGGTCAAGGTGCCGGTGGTCAAGGTGCCGGTGGTCAAAGTGCCAGTGGCCAAGCCGCCAGTGATCAAGCCGCCAGGGACCAGGCCGCCGCCGCAGGCAGCCACGCCGAGCGGCTTTCAGCCTTGTATCCCGCCACCCCCGCCACGGTGACGCGCGAGGAGGGCCTGATGCTTTACCGCGACATGACCCTCGGGCGCCGCTTTGAAGACAAGTGCGCGGAGATGTACTACCGCGGCAAGATGTTTGGTTTCGTGCATCTTTATAACGGCCAAGAAGCGGTCAGCACCGGCGTGATCCGGGCGATGAAACTGCAACACGATTGGTTCTGCAGTACCTACCGTGACCACGTCCATGCCCTCAGCTGCGGCGTGCCGGCCCGGGAGGTCATGAGTGAGCTATTTGGCAAGGAAACCGGCTGCAGCAAGGGTCGGGGCGGCTCCATGCACCTCTTTTCCAAGGAACACCACCTGCTTGGTGGTTATGCCTTCATCGGCGAAGGGATCCCCGTGGCCCTCGGCGCAGCCTTCACCAGTCGCTATAAGCGCGATGCCCTTGGTGATGCCAGCAGCGATGCCGTTACGGCAGCCTTCTTTGGTGATGGCACCTGCAACATTGGCCAGTTTTATGAATGCCTAAACATGGCGGCCCTCTGGAAGCTGCCGATCATTTTTGTGGTTGAAAACAACAAGTGGGCCATCGGCATGGACCACAACCGCGCTACCAGCGACCCGGAGATCTGGCGCAAGGCTGCCGCCTTTGGCATGGCCGGCGAAGAGGTGGACGGGATGGATGTGCTGGCCGTGCGGGCAGCGGCCCAGCGGGCGATTGAGCGGGCCCGGGCCGGCGAAGGGCCCACGGTGCTGGAGTGCCTCACCTACCGCTTCCGCGGCCACTCCCTCGCCGACCCCGATGAGCTGCGGGACGAGGCCGAGAAGCAGTTCTGGGCCCAGCGCGATCCGATCAAAGGCCTAGCAGCCCACCTGATCGGGCAGAAGCTGGCCAGCGAAGCCGAGCTCAAGCAAATCGACAAGGAGATCGATGCCCATGTGGTCGATTGTGTCGAGTTCGCCCTGGCTGCCCCCGAGCCCAACCCGGCCGAATTGACCCGCTACATCTGGGCTGAGGACTGAAAGGCTGCCGGGACCCCAGTCCTGGGACGGACCCAGGGACCCGCCCAGGTCCCTGGTTAGTGCCTTATGGACCCTGGAGGGAAGGGCTGCGGCGGGTGAAGTGGCGCAGCTTGCGCAGGGCCTTGAGTTCCACCTGCCGCACCCGCTCCCGGGACACATCCAGGAGCCGGCCAATCTCGGCCAGGGTGTGGCGATCATGGCCCTCCAAACCAAAACGCATTTCCAGCACCTGGCGCTCCTGCTCCGAGAGCTGGGCTAGCCATTGGCCCAGCTGCTCCAGGTGGATGCCCCGCTCCACCGATTCCAGGGGTTCACTGTGGCTGGTATCGGCGATCAGTTCGCCCAGGAAGCTGCGGTCGTCATCACCGTTGACCGGCGCATCGAGGCTGGATGTGGTGAGGGACTGGCGCAACAGCGAATCGAGCTCCTCGATCGGCATGTCCATCGCCTCGGAAATCTCCTGGCGACTGGGCATGGCCCCGAGTTTGTGGGCGAGATCCAGACTCACCTTGCGAATCGCCGAGAGCCGTTCGGACAGGTGCACCGGCAGCCGGATCGTGCGCGATTGGCAGGCAATCGCCCGGGTCATGCTCTGGCGGATCCACCAAAAAGCGTAGGTCGAAAACTTGTAGCCCCGGGTGGGATCAAACTTTTCAACGGCCCGCTCCAGCCCCAGGGACCCCTCCTGGATCAGGTCGAGCAGCTCCAAGCCCTTGCCCTGATATTTCTTGGCAACGCTGACAACCAACCTGAGATTGGCCTTCATCATGCGCTCTTTGCAGCGGCGGCCGACCCGAATTGTTTTATTTTCCTTATCGCTATACCCTCCCTCCCTGGGCTCTTCTAGGAGGCGCATCATGGTTTGAACTTGGTTGCCCAGTTCAATTTCTTCGGCTGGTGTCAGCAAAGGCACACGCCCGATGGTGCCGAGGTACCAGCTGATCGGATCACTGGTGCGACGGCGGGGGCCGCCGCTGTCGGGCGAGCCAGAGGCGGTCATGGAGTGGGGTTGGAAGTTAGGCCAACCTGCTACAGAAAAGCGGAATTTGTCCGTGTCTTTATGAACCTTTCAGTATTGCGAACCATCTGTTGACAGAGCATTTGTTCGCCCCATCACTGCATCAGATTAGCTACAGATTTCAGCGGATTGATCAAAGCTTTGCCTGGCAAGCGCTGCCGCTACGGCCATCGGTGTCGCCCCACCGGGGCCCCCGCGGCGACGGGCCAGCCAGCCGGCCTGGCCATGGCTGAGGGCTGCTGCTGCCAATAGGGCCCCATCGAGGCCCCTAGCAGCGGAGCCCTCTTCAGCCCCTATCGCTGCAACAGCCCGATCTGCCGCAACAGCCTGTCCAGCCGCAACAGCCATGGCCCCGCGGCCGGCGGCGTAGCCCGCCAGCACATCGCCGAGGCCGGCCCGGGCGGCGTCTGGGCAGGTTTCGATCAGTTGCCAGCGGCGGCCATCGGCGGCGGCGATGACGCTGTGGGCCCCCTTCAACAGCACGGTGGCAGCGGCGTCTTGGGCGGCGGCGGCGGCGGCCTCCAGGGGCGGCCGGCCGGCCAGATCGGGGAAGAGCCGCTCAAACTCGGCGCCATGGGGGGTCAGCCAGGTCGGACCCTGGCGTTGGCGCAGCCATTGGCTGGCTCCAGTTCCCTGGGTTTGGTTCAGATCCGCCAGCCGGTTGAGGCCATCGGCATCGAGCAGCAGGAGCCCAGCGAAGCCCTGCAATTGATCCCAGAGTTGCTGCTGCAGGTGCTGCTGGCTTGGATCTGCCCGTTGCTGGTTAGGGGGGCCCAGGCCCGGTCCAAAAACCACCGCATCAAATCTTTCCAGGGCCCTGGGCAACGCCAGGGCTTCTGGATCGAGCCCAACCACATGGGGCTGGCTGGCCCAAAGCCCCGGCGCTCCAGCCTCGGGCCCTAGGGCCTTGAGGCTGCCGCACCCGCTGGCGCTTGCCCCCTGCAGGCAGAGCTGGGCGGCGCCCGGATAGCTCGGGCTTCCGGCCACCACCAGCAGGCGACCGCGGCCGTATTTGCCGGCGGCCGGATCCAGTGGTGGCCAGGGAGCCGTGGCCCCATCCGCTCCCCTGAGGGCCAGGGGCTGGCTGGCAACCAGGGGGGTCAGCTGGTCGGCCGGCAGGCCCAGGTCGATCCGCTCCAGCTGGCCCACCCAGGCCAGGGCGGCGTCCTGGACCAGGCCCTGCTTGAGCAATCCCAGGCAGTAGGTGGTGCGGGCCCGGGCGGCGACCCTGCCGAGCAGCCGGCCGCTGTCACTGCAGAGGCCCGTGGGCACATCGATGGCCACCAGGGCCCCTGGCCGCCCCTGGTGGCGCCGCGTCAGTAGGGACGCGATGGCGTCGTCAATCGGGCGCCGCTGGCCGACGCCAAAGAGGCCATCAATCCAGAGGTCGCCATCGCCTGGATCGGGCTCCCCCTCCAACAGCGGAATCCCGAGCCAGCGGCAGTGGCGCAGGTGGGCGCCAGTGAGGGGTTTGGGGCGCTCAAAGGGGGTCCAAAGGCGCACGGGCACGCCGGCCAGGTGCAGCTCCCGCGCTACCACCAGGCCGTCGCCGCCGTTGTGGCCAGGCCCCACCAGCACCAGGGCCGCTGCCGGAGGCCTCTCGAGCAGCCGGCGGGCGATCGCCAGGGCCGCCTTTTCCATCAGGGCTTCCACCGGCAGACCACTGGCGAACAGCTCGTTCTCCAGCGCTGCCATTTGGCTCCCGGTCACGAGCAGATGGTCGGCATCAGCCGTGGGCCAGCCCGGACCTGGGAAGCCGCTGGTGGGGTGGGGCAAGGGGGCCTCCGGGGGCATGGTCGTTGCCGTGGTTAGGGACTGGGCTCAAGCTGGATTGTGGACTGATTTGCAGGTTCGGTCTGGCCCTGGGACAGGGTCTGGGTCTGGGTCTGGGTCTGGGACTTTGTCTGGGACTTTGTCTGGGACTCGAGCTGTTCCCCGCAGCCCGATGGGTCGCATGCCCTTGGCGGCAGCAAGGGGCCAGAGCCGCGCCCCAATGGGTCCAGCCCAGTTCCATGATGGAAGCAACTCTCGGCCTGTCTGCCCTAAGGCGGCCGCGCCCCCGTTGTGGCCCGTTTTTCCGCTCCCCCCCAAGTCTCTGCTCCCGGTGGGGCCACCGCGGCCACGCCGGCCGGGGCGGCGGCGATTGAGCGCCTGCGGGCCTGGCCAGGCGTGCAACGGGTGGCGGTGGGTCTCTCGGGTGGGGTGGATAGTTCCCTGACGGCGGCCCTGCTGGTGGAGGCCGGCTGGCAGGTGGAGGGCCTCACCCTCTGGCTCATGAGCGGCAAGGGGGCCTGTTGCGCCGAAGGGCTGGTGGATGCGGCCGCCATCTGCGACCAGCTGGGGGTTCCCCACCATGTGGTCGATTCCCGTGCCACGTTCCAGACCCAGATCGTCGAGTTTTTGGTGGAGGGCTACGGCGCCGGGGTGACCCCCCTGCCCTGCTCCCGCTGCAACCGGGAGGTGAAGTTTGGACCGATGCTGGCCTGGGCCGCCGAGGAGCGGGCCATTGGCCGCATCGCCACCGGCCACTACGCCCGGGTCCGCCCCAGCGAGGCGGCCGATGGCCTGCCCGTGCCGGGCGACGGCCGGGGCCGCCACCAACTGCTGCGCGGCCTGGATCAACGCAAGGACCAGAGCTATTTCCTGTACGACCTCCCCCAGGAGATCCTGGGGCGCCTGGTCTTTCCCTTGGGCGAGCTCACCAAGGCCGATACGCGCTTGGAAGCCGCCCGCCATGGCCTCCGCACCGCTGAGAAACCGGAAAGCCAGGACCTCTGCCTGGCTGATCACCACGGTTCCATGAAGGCGTTCCTGGATGCCTACCTGCCGCCCCGTCCGGGCCAGATCGTTTTTAGGGACGGGCGGGTGCTGGGCGAGCACGACGGCATTGAGCACTTCACGATCGGCCAACGCCGCGGCCTGGGCGTGGCCTGGAGTGAACCGCTGCATGTGGTGCGCCTTGATGGCGCCATGAACCAGGTGGTGGTGGCTCCCCGGGCCGAGGCGGCCCGGGCTGGGGCCGTGGTTGGCGCCGTGAACTGGCTGTCGATGGCCCCGCCTGAGGGACCGATCGCTGTGGAGGTGCAGGTGCGGTACCGCAGCGGCCCTGAGCCGGCCACGTTGGTCCCCCTGCCCGCCACGGAGGCGGATCGGCAAGCGGGCCGGCCCCACCGTTGCCGCCTCGAGTTTGCCGAGGAGCAGTTCTCGATCACGCCGGGCCAGGCGGCCGTCTTCTATGCAGGGGAGGTGGTCCTCGGTGGAGGCCTGATTCAAAAGGACCCCCCTGCGGCCTAGTTGGCAGCTTGCTTTACCAATAGGGATCAGTTGCCCAGGCCACGGTCAGGGGTCCGGCGGGGCTGGCGGGAACCTGGGCGATGCAGGCCCTTTGGGTTTCGCCATTGACGTCGATTTCGCAGGCGCCGCAGCTGCCGCCAAGGCAACCGGTGGGGATGGCCAAACCCGCCGCCGCTGCTACCTCAAGCCAGTCCTGACCAGGCAGGGCCGTACTGATCTGGCCTTCAGGCCAGTGGATGGTCACCGTCCCCGGGGATTCCATCGCTGTCATCGCAGCAGCGGCTCCAGGTTCACATGGGCCTCAAAGGCATCGGCCAAGCGATCGAGCAGGGCCTCCCGTTGCTGGCTGTGGTGGGGCACGGTTTCCAGTAGCGGCGCCAATCCCTTCCGCTGGCGGAGGCCGTTGAGCCAGCGGCGACGCCAGGCACCACTTTCGAAGACCCCATGCAGGTAGGTGCCGGCCACCAGGCCGCCCTGGTGGCCGAAGGGCTGCCACCAGCCCAAATCGGCAGCGGCGGCGATCGGCTGGCAGGGGCCCCAGGCGCCAGGACCTTGGAGCTGGCTGCGGCCCCGATGCAGCTCAAAACCTTCTATTTCCAGGGCCTGCTCCCCATCCGGCCAGAGGGCCAGGCTGCGGCGCTGGGCCAGGGCCTTGGTGCCTGCAAAGGCGGTCTCGAGGGGCAGGAGCCCTAGCCCTTGGGCTTGGCCGGGCCTGCCCCCTTCCAGGCCCTCCGGGTCCTCAAGCGAGACGCCCAGCATCTGCATGCCGCCGCAGATGCCAAACACCTGGCCGCCGCTGGCGGCATAGCGGACCAGCTCCCCGGCCAGGCCACTGGCCCCCAGGGCCGCCAGATCCCGCAGGGTTTGCTTGCTCCCCGGCACGATCACCGCATCCGGTTGGCCCAGGGGTTGGCCGGCCTGGAGCCAGCGCAGCTGGACGCTCGGTTCGGCCTCAAGGGGATCGAGGTCGGAGAAATTGCTGAGCGAAGGGAGACGCAGTACGACGATCTCCAAGGCGGCGTCCGCCTTGCGCCCGCGGCGCTCCAGCAGGTCGAGGGAGTCTTCGGGGGGAAACAGCTCATCCAGCCAGGGCATCACCCCGAGCACGGGCACACCCGTGTGCTGCTCCAGCCAGGAGCGCCCGGAATCAAAGAGTTCGCGGCGGCCGCGGAAGCGGTTGATCAGCAGGCCGCGGATGAGGGGCCTCTCCACCGGCCGCAGCAGGGCCAGGGTCCCCACCAGCTGGGCGAACACCCCGCCCCGCTCGATGTCGGCCACCAGCAGGCAGTGGGCGCGCAGGTATTGGGCCAGGCGCAGGTTGGTGAGGTCCCGCGATTGCAGGTTGACTTCCACCGGGCTGCCGGCCCCCTCGAGCACCAAGCGCCCGCCGGGATGGGCCTGTTGCAGGCTGTCGAGGCCGGTGCGAATCGCCGCCCAGCCAGGCTTGAACCAGTCGCGGTAGTAGTGCTCGGCCCGGGCCGTGCCCACGGATTGCCCCAGGTGAATCACCTCGCTGGTGCTGTCGCCCTGGGGTTTGAGCAGCACCGGGTTCATGGCGCAGCTGGGCTCCAGGCCAGCGGCCCAGGCCTGCAGGGCCTGGGAATAGGCCATCTCGCCACCGCCCTGGTCCACCCAGGCGTTGTTGCTCATGTTTTGGCCCTTGAAGGGCAGGGGCGTTTCGCCGCGGCGGCGCAGCACCCGGCAGAGGGCGGCCGTCATCAGCGATTTGCCGGCCCCACTGGAGGTGCCAAGCACCATCAAGGGCCTGGGGGCAGGCGGGCTGCTGGCCATCAGAGCCGGGGCCGGTGGCGTTGCAGCCAGCCCCAGAGCCGCTGGCCGGGGTTCGCCCGGGGGATTTCGCCTGGCCAAGCCCCTAGCCCCTGTCGGCCCAGGGGGGTAAGACGCACCCGCTCGGTCAGGCCTTGGCCATCCACCTCCCGCCGCAACACGCCCAGCTGGATCAACCAGATCAAGTGACCCTCTGCCTCGTAGGCCCCCACGGGGGTAAAGCACCATGCGGCGGCCGCTGGGGAGTTGGCCAGGTCGTTGCTGCCCAGGGCCCGGGATTCCAGTTGCCGGTAAAAGGCCTGGCGAAAGGGCAGGCAGCGCAGGGCCAGTCGGCCCCGACGCAGCGCCCGCTGGGTCGTTGATCCGATGCCGTCCTCGCCCACGCCGCCTGCTCGCCTTCAGGCCATTCTCTGGCCTGGGGGGTCCCCTTCGCGGCTGGCGACGGCCGCTGCTCCAGGCTGGATTCCCCGATCCGCTAGGCGCCATGTTGTTACTCGCTTCCGCCTCCCCGGCCCGGCGACGGTTGCTGGAGCAGGCGGCCATTCCCCACCGGGTCCAGGTCAGTGGCGTTGATGAGGAGTCGATTGGGGCTGCCGATCCCAGCGAGCTGGTGCGGCTGCTGGCCCAGGCCAAGGCCCAGGCGGTGGTTGACAGGCTGGAGCCCAGGGAGGACATCTCCGTACTCGGCTGCGATTCCCTGCTGGAGTTTGCCGGTGAGGTTTTCGGCAAGCCGGCCGATCCCGAGGAGGCCATCCGCCGCTGGCAGCGCATGGTCGGCGGCTGGGGTGAGCTGCATACGGGCCATTGCCTGCTGCAGCCAACCTGGGCTGGGGCTGGCACCAGGGCTCCCCACCCAGGGGAGATCCGGCTGGAAACGGTCACCACCCGGGTGCAGTTTGCGTCCCTCACCACCAGCGAGATCGAGGCCTATGTGGCCACGGGGGAACCCTTGCAATGCGCCGGTGGTTTTGCCCTCGAGGGCATCGGCGGCCAGGTGGTGGAACGGATCGAGGGATGCTTCAGCAATGTGATTGGCCTGAGCTTGCCCTTGCTGCGCCGCTGGCTGGCCTAGGCGAAGGCCAGTCCATGAAAAAGCCCCCGCTTGGGGCGGGGGCTGGGGCTGGATGGTTCCGGCCGACCCGGGAATGGGGCGGTCCGGGTTTGGTCCAAGGAACGGAACCCTGAACTCAGTCCAGGTCAGGCATGGCCAGGGTGGGCTCGGCCTTGCGGTCGATGCCCTTCTCAAAGCCGGCAGCGGCGGCGCGGGCGCGGCCCGCATGCCATAGGTGACCCACCAGGAAGAAGAACGCCAACACGAACTGGGTGGCGGAGAGCCACTGGCGGATGTTGACGAAGTTCACCGAGTTGGGTTCGGTGATGATGCCGCCCACCGAGTTGAGGGAGGCGTTGGGGGCGTGGGTCATGTACTCAGCGGCCCGGCGCACTTGCCAGGGCTGAATGTCGTTCTGGAGCTTGTCGAGGCTTAGGCCATTGGGGCCGCGCAGTGGCTCCAGCCAGGGACCGCGGAAGTCCCAGAAGCGCATGGTTTCACCACCGAAGATGATCTCGCCGGTGGGGGAGCGCATCAGGTATTTGCCCAGGCCCGTGGGGCCCATGGCCGAACCGATGTTGGCGCCCATGCGTTGGTCACGCACCAGGAAGGTGAAGCTCTGGGCCTGGGAGGACTCGGCGTTGGTGGGGCCGTAGAACTCGGAGGGATAGGCGGTGTTGTTGAACCAGATGTAGGCCGAGGCGATGAAGCTCATGAAGCTCAAGGCGCCCAGGCTGTAGCTCAGGTAGGCCTCACCGTTCCAGATGAAGGCGCGACGCACCCAGCCAAAAGGCTTGGTGATCACGTGCCAGATGCCACCGAAGATGCAGATCAGGCCAATCCAAATGTGGCCACCGATGATGTCCTCCATGGAGTCCACACCGATGATCCAGCCCTCACCACCGAAGGGGGCGCGGGTGAGGTAGCCAAACACCACACCGGGGCTCAAGGTGGGGTTTGTGATCAGGCGCACGTCGCCGCCACCGGGGGCCCAGGTGTCGTAGACACCGCCGAAGAACATGGCCTTGAACACCAGCAGCAGGGCACCCACACCCAGCAGGATCAGGTGATAGCCAATGATGTTGGTCATCTGGTTCTTATCGCGCCAATCTTGCGAGAAGAAGGCGGAATAGTTTTCCAGAATCTCCGGACCGCGGAGGGCGTGATACAGGCCGCCAATGCCCAGCACGGCGGAACTGATCAGGTGAAGCACCCCAACGACAAAGAAGGGGTAGAGGTCGGTGACTTCACCGCCGGGACCGACGCCGTAGCCCAGGGTGGCCACGTGGGGGAACAGGATCAGGCCCTGTTCGTACATCGGCTTGTCGAAGGTGAAGTGGCTCACCTCAAACAACATCATGGCGCCGGCCCAGAAGACCATCAGGCCAGCGTGGGCCACGTGGGCGCCGAGCAGGCGGCCGGAGAGGTTGATCAGGCGGGCGTTGCCAGACCACCAGGCGTAGCCGGTGGAGTCGAGGTCCTTGCCCCCGACAGCCACCAAGGAGGGATTAGAGAGCGTTACCACGGGGCAGAACCTCTTCAGGGAAGACGAAGTTTTCGTGCGGCTGGTCGGCCGGTGCCATCCAGGCACGCAGACCTTCATTGAGAAGAATGTTCTTCGTGTAGAAGGTTTCGAACTCGGGGTCCTCAGCGGCGC
>Ga0310330_100131_pt1 | contig 20741 bp, 27 predicted proteins | sample LakMicDCLTotalB5_FD_195544 | JGI IMG/M metagenome (GOLD analysis project Ga0310330, IMG submission 195544) | Enriched freshwater cyanobacterial communities from Lake Michigan, Michigan, United States - MI23.DCL.Total.B5 (v2) (version 2) | ecosystem: Environmental > Aquatic > Freshwater > Lake... | reverse complement strand
GCCGAGCTAATATAGCTTGAATTGTAGCGCGTCATGCTAGCTCTAAGGTTCAAACACTTGACGGAATTTAGCAGAGATGTCATTAAAGCCACTGTAGGTCATGTTGGTGGACCAAGTTTCGCAAACATACTTGCCAGCAATGCCCCTTGGAGAAGTCCAGTCAAACGCAATAGCGCCTCCTTGGGCTTCAAGGAACGATAGTATTTGGTCGCGTTCTGCATTAGAGCGATTGTTGAATGACAAGTCCCATTCTTTTGGGTCGCTGTTGAGACCCATTTGAATGCGCTGTTCGTAACCATCTCCTGCCTGAAATTTATAAACTTTCGGCTGACTAGATTCTCCAATGGGAAAATTAGGGATGAAGGTAAAAGTGCTCATTTTGCTAACAGTCCTCCGGGGCGCTTTTGCTTAATCAATTCTGATTGTACACTAGCAGCAATAACACGACCAAGCGCAGCACCTTGGGCGCTATCGCCTTGCACTTCAGAACCTTTAGCATCCACGCTTACATTAACAGTAATGGGAGCACTAGCCATGCCGCCTGACATGCCTCCAAGGTCCACTGGAACGCTCTTGCCATCGGGCAGGGGAATCACTGCCTCGTTGTAACGCCCCTCGCCTACAAGGCCTAGTGTGGGGCCTGTGACGATGCCTCCAGTGGCAAAAGCTTGGAAGCCGCCAGCGGCAATGCCGCCGTTGGCAAAAGCAAATCCTGGCACTTGGAAGCCACTGCCAAATGCTGCAGCGCCAAAACCAGAATCTCCCGTGAAGCTGAAGCCACTACCACCAGCAATGCCAAACAATGATTTCAAGCCATTGATAGCCTCCACTCTTAACCAATCTGCAATCATCTTGCTTACCATGTCGGCAAAGTAGTTGCTGAGGTTTTGGAAGAATCCAGCAAGTGCTTCTTGAGCAGTCATTGAGCCAGTGATGATTCCCTTGAAGGCATCGCCAAAAGAAGTGCCAATGGTTGAGGCAATGCCAGTCAATTGTTCTTTAAGTTTTTGCGCTGCTTCAACTTGTTTTTCCAAGCTAAATAATTGATTTTGGAATTCCGCCGTCTGGTTGGGGTTTTCTTGTTGAATACGAAGGCGCCTTTCTTCGTCTGGCGTCAAAGCGCCAGCCATAGCAAGTTGATCGTTCAGAGTGGCAAGTTTTGCAATTCGCAATCCTCTTAGCGTTTCATCATTTTTTTCTTTTTCGGCTATTTTTGCTTTATCTAAATACGCTGCTAGTGCGGCCATTCCAGCCTTACGCGCATCCTCACTCAACGTGATTCCGTTGATCTTCTTGGGAAAATCGGCCAGCAAATCTTTCCTTTGTGCGTCAAGTTCATACAAACGCACCTGATAATCAATCACCTCTGGCGCCATTCCTTGCTCGGTTAAATCATTCCGCAATTTCAACAACTCATTGGAAAGTTTCAAGTCGGGAATGTTGTAAGCCTCTGCCGCATATCTTGCAAACTCCTTCATTACACTTGCGGATTTAATGATATTTGCATCTAAGGCGGCTTGTTGAGCAGCTCCTTGGGCAATGGCAGTATTGGCTTTTGCCATTACATCGCGCTGTTCACCACCTTTTACTTGTCGCCGTGACCCAGCACCCACTTGACCTTCCATGCCAAGCACTTGTCTCACGCGAGCAGATCCAGCATATTCTTTTGCACCAATCGCACCAGTGCCGCCCCATTGATAACCCGGCACGTCAAAGGCAAGTCCCTGGTGATGAAGAGATCCAGGCCCACTGTGAGGCCCAGTGACCCCCTTCCCATAGCCCTTGAATTCTGTCACCTTAATGCCTTCTGCTACCAATTTCTTATAGGCATCCTCTGCTGCTTTACGAGTGGTAAATGCCAAGTGATCGTGATAATCCTTGATGGTGCCATGATCGGCTTGATAGCCTTTCTGGCTCGGATCACCAGTGATATATTGAGCCAAACCCACCATTCCACCACCACCACCAGCACCTCCCGCAACTTTCCCAGATTGCTTGCGAACTTCTAATTGTGCATTTTGCACTGTTTCAAACCTTGCCGTTTCAGCACCAATCAACCCTCTAATTAGAGCAAGATTTTGCTTTTGCAAGCGATTTGCTCCATATTCTTGCATGTCAAATTGATCTTGTTGCAATCGCTTTCGCAATTCATACTGTTCCTTAATGCGAGCAATTTCAGCATCATTGTATGTCTTAGCAAGATCGTCTCGCAGTTTTTCAAAACCTTCGAGCCCCTGCTTTGCCTTATCATTACCAGTTCTGGTGGTTGGCATGTTGGCGCCTTTGCCGCCATAAACCATAGAGGCATCTTTCTCTACCTTGGTTAGCTGTTTTTGCATATCTAGCAAGTCTTTCTTCTTTTGAGCAATGCCAGTTTTTGTACCAGCATCTTCCCATTTTTGCAGCTCCACTATTTCTTTTTTGGCTTCCGCTATGTCTTCTTTAAGCTGCTCACTTCCCCTCATGTTGAAAATCTTTGCCAGCAGTCTTGCGGCCTTGTCCCAATTATTGATGATTGTCGTGAATACATCTTGAAACCTGGCGCCAATGTAAGCGAGGGTCGGTCCAATGGTACGTTGTAATTTCTCCAGGGCAATCTTTAGCCTGTCGCCTGCATATTCAGGGCCAGTGGCAAGTTTCTTCGTGAATTCAGCGTAATCCTCAAAGTTTGACTTGCTGAACGCAACGAATTCTGCAATGCCAACAGTGCCAGCCTCTAGCCTGCTTTGCAATTCTTCAAAAGTTAGCTTATTTGCTTGAGCAAATTTAACAACCGCGCCTGGAAATCTTTCGCCTAGCTGGCCTCTGAGTTCCTCAGCTTGCACGCCTCCCTTGCTGAAAATTTGCACAACTGCTCTCATTGCCCCATCGACATCTTCGAGGCTTCCACCAGTGGCACGAATTGCAGAAATCGTTCCCTCTAGGATTTCTCCAGTTTCTTTGGCTGAAATATTGTATTGCTTGGTATTCACCCTGAGCTGGGCATAATATCTCGTGAGATCAGTGAGCCCAATAAGCTGCCGCTGGCTCATACTGGCAACAATATCCTGAGCTTCCGCGAAATCCTTTGCATCAATTGATGCCATGGCAAGGCCACGTTGCATTTTCTGCAACTCTGCGTAGGTCTTGGCTAAGCCTGCCCCTGCCCCAATCATGTTGTCCACGAACTGGCCTGCCGCAGCACCAGCAAACGCCCCTGGCACACCACCAATCAAACCTCCGCCAATACCACCAAGAGCACTGCCTGCGCCACCTCCCATGCCGCCACCGTACAAGAATGCACCACCGGCAGCACCTACACGCTCCTTGCCCGTTAGGGGCTTGCGCGTGACCTTTTCTATGTTTCTCTCTGTATGTTGTATTTCCCTATTAAGTTGTCTCCATTTGTCCGTGTCCGGTGCAATGTCACGAGCGCGAAGTTTTAATAGCGTTAATTGGCTTTCAAGGTAGGCAAGACTCTTAGGTGCGAATGCAGCTAAATTAGCCTGCATTTGAATGCGCTGGGCAAGTTGACCACTCTTCGCCAGTTCAATATTTATTACTGCAATTTCGCTTTGAGCCCTAGCCCATTCTTTCGTATCTGGTTTAATTCCTGCCGCCAGCAATTGAGCTGATTGCAGCAGTTTATTTAATCTTTGAGCGCTGCCCTCTGCAAATGTTCCAGCGGCACCACGAAGTTGAGGAATTTGCGCTGCAGTTTCTAGTTGCTCTCTTCGGCCAAGCGATGTCCCTAGTCTTTCCTGAAGTGAAACAAATGGAACTTGCCCTTTTCTATTTCGCTCTCCAGGAGCATAAATTCTGGCGGCGCGTTGACGTACATCCACCTCCCGATCCATTGCGCGTAAGCTCTTGCCAATGGTTGCAGCCGCTTTTGCATTAGCTCTTTCCAGTGCGCCAATAAAACCAATTTCATAGCCCTCTCCAGCCCATTTGCCAATTTGCTGCATCCTTTTTGATGGGCTAGCAATACCAAGCTCAGCCTTGATTCTCTTCAGCCCTTCAGCGCCCAACTCTGCAAACGCATTGCCAACCCCGGCCTTGCCCTCGACCATACCATTGACAAGGCCAGTAATGCTATCCTTAGCCACCTTGGCCAATTCCTTAGCCATTTCGCCCTTGTTTGCCGTAATGCTTTCATTCAAGGAAAGCATGCCCGCTTCACCAGCCGCCCTATAAATAGCAGCAATTTCAGAAGTGCTGATTTTGGGGCTCTTAAATCTTGACTGGGCAATTGTGCCGCCACCAGTTGCAGCTATGGATTGCTGGCGAAGCTCCTTGAATTTTGCAGACAGTTGATCAACTTGCTCTAATGCTGTCTTGAGATTGGTAATTTCAAAATCAACCCTATATTTTTTAGCACCAAGCTGTCTGCCAAGGCGCACCATCTCCTTGGTTATATCGTCCCTATTAAATTGTACTCCAATGGGAAGGGCAAAATTTGATGCCGCATTAGCCAGCCCCGGCAACGCAACCCGCTTGAAGTTGTCAAGATCAAGACTAACGTTAAGCCTAAGCTCCGGGCTTCCTGGTGCCATTTTGCGTACAGCTTCCTATTGTCTTTACTATAGCAAGGTTGTCAGCTCCTCTTGTTCTCTGGCGAATTTTTCAATTCATCAGAAAGCAGGGCAATCAACCTTCCGTCCATTTTCCGTGTTTTCATGAGACGAGACAGCACCTCATAGCTTTCTTCGCTAACACCATTCTCTTTCTTGATCTTGCGAGTGTCAAATGGCAAGAAATCATCAATGCTAACTTTTGCTTTCTTTCCTCCCAGTGCGCTAACGACTACACCACCAAGTTTGGCCGTTGAAATGCTATTGGCATTCACCGTGGCCATATCATGCTTCTCTAACCACTCCAGGGCTTTCACGGCATCTTTCACGCGCTGATGGCAGAAATTCTTCGCACTCCAACGATCATCGCTAAAGTCCGAACAACATAGCCGATGGTAAATATCGTCCCATCGAGTGGGTGATTTTATGATTGCTATGGACTGCTGCTCTAACTGTTCAACAGGGCTCAGGCCGCTGTCCTGGGCGCTTTTTTTTCAGTGGCCTTCACCTCCGCCGTTTGCTCTTCGGCTATGAATTCAAGCGCTTTGCTCATAATCTCACGAGTGAGAAACTTTGTATCCTCAGCACCCCAGTCTTCCATTTTCTTCCAGGCGCCATCAATCATTCCCTCTCCACGCGAGCGAATGAAGGCCGTGACAAGTCGGGCATTACCACTTTCCGCCCCATTGCCACTTGCGAGAATACTGAGTGTTTCTTCGGTAAAGTCAGAAAGGCCTCCAAGCTCATCTAGTCCAGTGCCTTGTTGCAGCAGGGCAAAAGCCTCGTCCAGACTGATTCCCTTTGCAATGGAAACGCGCCTAGCGAGCTGCACCGCACGGATGGTAGCCTGGCTCTGAATGCGAGAAATCTCTTCCTGCTCAATGGCTTCACCAACCAGCCATCCACCATGCTTCCGAAGCCGCAGCATGGCGTTCAAAAGGAAATAGCTCGGCTCTTCAGTGTTGACTAGGAAGCTGTATTTGCTCATGATCCAGAACTGTTAGTGTAATGTTGAATCCCTTCACGCGCTCGCTGCCAGAACGAAGCTCCTTGGGGATGTCAACTGTGAAATGGTGGTGTTCGTTTGATATTCTACAGGTGCTTTCTGGATAGGCAATCAAACAAAGAATGCCAATTTCCATGGAAGAGCCATTGATTTTACAATTGATTCCATGCACTCGTCCATCTCGACTTTGTAGGTGGTCAATTTGCATTACAAGGCTGCCAACGCTTGACTTACCCGCAGTTTAAGGGCCATGCCAGGGGTTTTCAAAAAGAAAGACGATGCCACTGCAACATCATCCGTAAATGCTCGGGCGGTCTTATTAGTGCCAGTGCCTTCATGTACATAACTTGCATATTCAATGCCGTTGGCATTTTTAGCATCCCAGTGCCAAGACGCTTCCAACACTCCACCATTGCGGTTTAGGCTGAAACTATTCACTCCACTCTCGTACAGCCTTCCCAGGTCGTAGATGTCCCTGGGAGAGCCGACAGGCGGGCCGCCGCTTTTTCGTTTTGTCTCCCCATTGTAGTCCCATTTCGACATGTCTGTAAATTGCTCCCTCCAATGCGTTTGATTAACGTCTATGGATGCCCATTCGGAAAATGCTTTAACAAGACTTTTTTCAATCGCCTGTGCATTTAGCAAAATTGCCATTGTTAAGCCGCAGGATAGAGATTACGAACCACCATGTCTGGAATGATAAAACGACAACGCTCATAAGCCACATCATCGCCAGGCGTATAACGCACCGTTGCGTCAGGGAATCGCCTAACCATTCTGTCAATGGCATCAGACAAGGTGGCACTAGAAGGCGTATATTGCATCATCACCACTTCCCATTGCTGCAACACTCTTACTGTTCCCATCATTGTCGTAGGCAGACGTTCTGGAAATTCACGCATGGTAACTTCCAGGCCAGTGGCTTTCCATGCAGAAGGCACCGACTGTCGCCCCACAACATAAATGGCTGCCGTGGTCGTATTATTCGGAAGCGTGTAGGTGCCCAGCAAACTCGGAGAGCTGCCCAAGAGTGTATTGATGGCATCTCGTAGCTGGGTGATGTTCATGGTATTAAAAAGCCCCTCCCTAAGGAGAGGCTAGCAAGAAACAATGGGAAAGGGAATCAAACGTTAGGAACTGAAGGGATGATGCTGCCAGTCTCTTGAGCATTCTGGTGAATGCCAATACGACCACGGCTCATCACATCAAAAGTAACTTCCACAAGGTTATCGGCAGGATAGCTTTCGTTCAGATTCATCGCACGGCCCACAAAGGCCACACGGTCATAGAAGAAAGTGGTGCCGCTGGAACCCAGTTGCTTGTTCACTTCAAAGTACAGTTCTGCGTTCTTGTCATAACGAGAAGCAGCAATCACCTGGAATGCTTCGTCGAAGCTGTTGGGCAAGAACACCGTGCCATCCACGTCCTTCTGGAAGTAGGTGGTAACGGAAGCAGTAGCTCCAGCAGTCACGACAACGCTATCAGAGAACCCACCGCCACCAAGGACGTAGAATTCAGTGTTGTTATCGTTGAAAGCCATGGAGGCCGTAGTAGCGGCCTGCAGTGTGTAGAGCGTGGGAGCGCCGCTAACAGTGAAGGTGGCGCCGCTCTGCGTGATCAGGGGGCGAGTCGTACCAGTGATGGAGCCAACACGAATGATAACGTCTTGGCTCTTAACCAGTTCGGTGGGGTGATAAATGGTCATGTGTCCTCAATGGGAGAGTGGGAACGATTAAGCGTTCAAGACGCTTCCTTTACCAACCAGTCTAAAGATTCCTCTGATTGGTGTGCCAAGAAATTGCCAATAATGTTCAACAAGTTGTTCATTAGGCAATAGTTCAAACCGTCCCTCTCTCCCATTGATAGTGGCAGAAGCACTTTCCCCAGGGAAGATGCCTGTCAAGGCCAAAGGCCCAGTCAAGCGTCCTTCCATGTACACAGCAGTGCTATCAGCACCAAGCAGATAACTGTACTGTGGATTGGTCTTTTGCTTCAAACTGGCATAATAAGTAACCTCTCTGGTGATAGGCACTTGATTGCCAGTGTTAGCATCAACAGTGTAGCCAGCAGCAACATTCCACTTAAGAGTGGCATTAGCCAGTGGCATACTTCCGTTGATCATGCAACAAAACCAATGGTGAAAGAGGAGGCAGTAGTCTCAAGCATGCGCTTGAATTCTTGACCGTATTGCGTGGCTTCAAGGCCTTTGCCGTATACTTTCCCATCAGTGGCACCAATTTGGATGCCCATTTGGGTGAGCTGGATGGCAATGATGTGAGCCGCCAGGCACTTCACGGCACGATCTGTTTGATCACCAAACACATCACTAGAAGCATCAGCAGTGGCCTCAGAGATGGCCCCATTCACAATGCCCTCTGGATGGGGAGTGAATTCAGGGAAGCGATCAAGGAAACTAGAGTAGGTGACGGCCATGATCAGGCCCTCCCTGCTTTAACCGTTTCCTGACGCTTGGCAATGGCGTTACGCACCTTCACGCGACCTTCAATCTTTTTCCATTCAGCTAGTTGCCCAACGTCATGGATGATTTCAATCACGCGAAATGCTTCAAGCAGGGGCAGGTTGCTCAGTGTTTGCACGTCCTGTGGAATTTCTTCTACAGTAACTTGCTCCTGAACTTCCTCAATGGCGCCAATTGCCATAAGGCGCTTGACAGTAGCGTTTTGACGCGCTTGTAGCCATTGCTGTTCTGGCACCTCTTGATTGAGCCCTGGAGCCAGTTGAATGAGGCCAGTCCCAGTGACAACACCAAAACCACCTTCACGAGGCGGGTTTTCAAGGTCGGGGCGATAAGCGATTAGCATTGTGAATGTTCTTAAGAACTGCTGATAGCTTAACGCCCTTTCCTCTCTAGGCTCAAGAAGAAGCTTGAACGTAGATGACGCTCTTGGGATAGTACAGAGCCACACCACCCACGCGAGCGTGAGCAGGGACAATGAACTCCAGACCACGCTGCTGAGCGGGGAACAGCTCAAGGGGCTGGGGAATGTGCAGTTGCACCTTCTCGGGATCGCGCTTGTACACCACCATGCGGCTGGTGTTCAGACGACCAGCGTTGTTACCCTTGGTCAGTTGGTTGATGGGCTCAACGTTACGGATGTAGGGGTTGGTACGCAGGAAGTATTCGAGCACGGTCACGTCCGAAGAATCGGAGTTGCGAGTGGTCGAAATCTTGTTGTAGTCGTCGTAACCAAGCAGGATGGTGTCGGGCTGCTCCTTCATCTTGGAGCCGCTGATGATGGCAGTAACGCCATAGTTCAGCAGTTCAAGCATTTCCTGGGCAGTGATGCTAACGGTGGAGAACCACTTATCAGCAGCAACAATGTCCACGGTGGAGTTGTTGAAGAAACCAGACAGGCCAACGGTGCTTTCGCCAAAGAGGGCAACGCTTTCCACCTTCTCTTCATAAGCGCGACGTACTGCAACAGCACGACGTTGCTCAAGAGCAATGTTTGCCATTTGAGCGGCACGCAGTTCCTGAACGGTGTAGCCGAAGGAACCACCGAAGGAGCGGATGTTGATGCTCTTCTCCACTTGGCTGATGTCAGCGCGAGGCAGGTCAGAAGCAGCGTCAGCCAGAAGGCGGAATTCACCAGTCGAATCCATGATCCGATAGGTGAAGGTTTGAGCGCCAGGACCAGCTTCGCTAGTCACAGGCAGAATGGTCGAGTATTTGATGTCAGCGTACTGAGTCTCAAAAATCTGGGGACGGATGAACTCAAGCTGACGCTCAAGAAACAGGCCCGCCGTATCCATGCGAAAGTCGGTCATGAGGGTGCTCCTATCAAGAATCGGCGGAGAGAGTGAAGCTCGGGCCGTTCAGCTCAAGAACTGCCAAACCGCTACTGGTGGTAGAAGTGAGGTAGCGAGCATTAGAAAGACGCACGGTCCTGCCCGAAGCAAAAGCATGGCTGAATTGACCAGCTTTACCAGTGCCGCTAGCTGCGTACAGCACGCGAACAATGGAAGCGGGGGTAACAGCACCAGTCACATAGACGGCAACAGCACCTTCGTTGGCAACGTTCACCACTTGCTGCGTCTTCACACCAGGACGCCCATCGGCATTCAGTGCAGTTTCGTCAACATAGGTGAGAACATTCAGGCCAAGAACAGTGTCGCTGACGCCAGAAATGGTAGTAGCAGAGTTGGCAACAGTGCCAGCCACGTTATACACTTGCACACCACCGAAAGGCTGCACAACGGCAGTTTCGTTGATGTAGGTGCCAATCGTGTTGTCGCGGATGTCAGAGAGTTGACCTTCGTTGAAGCGGTCGTGCGTAAAAGCATAAGCTTGTTGCACGCCACCAACAGAGGCAGTCCCCGAGGCAGAAAAAGTAACAGCCATGGATCAGCGCTCCTTAGAGACGGAGAGGGGGGTTTTCCATGCATTTTGCAGCTTGTCCATATAGGACGAAGGTGCAGACATGGGGGAGGCGATGGAAGCAACGGCTTGACGCAGTTCGCTCGTGCTGGAGTCATCACGGGCGCCAGCTTCAGCCAAGGTGTCGAACATGGCAGTAACGTAATCATCGGAGCGATCCGACAGATCAGCGTCACTACGAACGGCCTTGATGGAGGCTTCCATGATTTCACGGACAGATTTGCCAGCGAAATCAAAAGCGGAATCAAGAGAAGGGCGAGCTTTGTCAATGAGAGCAATGCGCTCTTCAACGAGGCTGTCCACATTCACTTGCTTGGCAGCTTCAAGATCAGCCTTGAGGCTTTCCACTTCTTCGGCAAGAGCATCGGCACGCCCTTCGGCGGAGTCGCACTTGCCTTTCATTTCCTTCTGCATGGCATCCATTTCTTCCTTCATTTTGGAAGCTGTTGCCATGGCATCTTCATATTGGCGCTTCATGTCGGCGTAGCTGCCTTTTGCGTCATCGCGCTCAGCAGAGATCGCAGCCGCTAGGACCGGATCGGCCTCAAAGGAAACGCCGTCGAACACAATGTTCGCAGCCATAATTGCTCCTTTTGAATGGGTGATTAAAACATCAACAGCGGCATCCGCTGAATCAAGCATGAGACGAACTTTCGCCCCACCCCTAGCTCTGTTGACAACTGCCACATGATTGCCACGAATGTTTTTCTGAATGCCATCGTAATGTTGGCCGTCAGAAGTGATTCCGGGCTCAGGAGAGTAATCAACTTTGTAACCACATGAGACTTCACGAACGTTGCCGCGCATGATGTCGTCAATGGTTTCCTTGTCGGTCACTGTCAAGGTGCATTCAACAAAGCCTTCGGAATACGAGACATCTGCACTGGTAAAACCCACCGCATAGTCCTTTGTGTTGGATGCGTCCAAGAGAACAGGAGGGTGTTCCTTTGTCACGCATTTTTCGCGGAAGCTGTCCAGGGCTGCGTTAGCGGCCACTTCTTCTTCCGGTCTGTACTCCAAGCGGATACCACCATTTGCATCCGTGTACGACTGAATGCCTGTACGGGCAATCCGCGCTTTTACGCGCAAGTATCCTTCATCCGTGAACTCGTAGTTCTGGATGGCCGATACGTCGTAACGGAAACAATTGAGTGAATCCATGTTCTCACGATAACGAATGCGCTAAGCTAATCATCGCTCCTTATGCAGTTCAGACTGAGATGGCGAACCAAAGGAAGTCGCGTCATGGTTGGAAAGCGGAGCGGCACGCTTTATGACTTATATTGACAATGCGGATTTTCTTAGGCTACCTAGCCGCGAAGCTCGCCTTTTGATTGCCGACAGGATTAAGCAATTAAGGATCAACAGTGGTCTTTCTCAGGGCGATATTGCTCAACACTTAAACATAAGCCAAAGCACTTACTCAAGAATGGAAAGAGGCATTCTGTCGCCAGACTGCGCTCAAATTAGAGTGATCAGTGGACTGTACGGGGCCTCAATCTTGTGGCTCTTAGGCATGCCCAACTTTGTGGTCAATGCTGCAAAGCACTAATCCTCGTCGTCGTCTTCTTCTTGAGCCGAACGAATGGCATCCTCAATTCCCTCCATCACGTATGCCTTGGCAATTGCCTGCACTTCAAACACCAGCATCTTCACTGGCTCAAAATTTACATCGGGCTGCCTATAGACCGACTCGCAATAAATGTGAGTTTCATCAAGGCGGCCATTCTTGAAGCATTGCTTCTCGACCAAGTGCCACTCACTGGTGCTCCTGTGTTCATTGGATGAAAGCACGGCAAGCGCCTTCAACACTCCAATGCCGTCTTCGTCTTCCTTTTCTATAACGTGAACGTATTCACTCATTGGACTGCCGCTTTTCAACCATCTTAATCACACGATTTGCCCAAGCCCTACCGGCGTCGCCACCCCATAAGCTATGACTGATGAATCCAGCGTCATCCTCTCCACCACTCTTATTCTTTGCATGGCGAGAGAAGAACGCTGCCATTCGCTTGATTGTCTCATAGCTTACACTTTCGCCATTGGCCAATGAAGTGGCGCGAGCCACTCCACTCCCAATGCCCTGTTTACCCGCCTCCTGCGTGGTCAGGCCGCCTTTGCCATACTTCTTGCGTAGTTCCAGGCCGCGACGCGCTGCAGCCCGTACAGACGATGGAGGGGAGAACGATTCAGCGTCTCCCCTTAGGCCTTTGGGGAGTCTTCCTCCTCCTCTTCCATGCCCTCTTCCTCCTCCTCCTCTTCTTCGCCCATGATCGTCAGGACGTAGCCATCCCAGTAGGCATCGCTCTTACCCTGCATGCTCATGCCAGCTTCTGACAAGGCGATTGCAATGGCACGGCGACGATCAGTGATTTTTTCGCCACTGCTGCTCTTGAGCGTGCCAGCCTTGAATTCCTTAAGCACCCTGCGAATCTTGGCTTGCTTTGCCTTTTTGCCTTTAGGCATTGCAGCATCTTCGCGGCTGTCGTCAGTCACAGTTTTCGTACCACAAACACTAAATCATCGTAGCGCCCTTTGACACTGCGAAGATCCACTCGTTCAAAAGCAAATTCACTGCCTAGTTTTTCTACTTCCGCTTCTAGGCTTGCGAACCATTGCACATCTTGCACGTCTTCAATCAGGGCAATGCCGCCTTCATTCAGCAATGGGAGATAAAGACGCAGGAAATCAATCTGGCTTTGCAGCGTGTGCGGGCCATCGTCAATGATGAAGTCGATGCCTCCGGAAGGTCCGGACTTTGCAAGATGGTCCACGTCCTCTGCGCCAATGTCGTTGTAGGCATCTTGAAACAAGATGGAAGTACGATCTTGATCTAGATGATCAAGAATCTTAGGGTGGATGCTGTTTACATTGTCCACAAAGACAAATTGAGCCTTGGGCAAGTAGTCCTGCCATAGCAGCATCGACCCACCGTATTGAATGCCAATTTCAACCAGCGTGATGGCTTTGTCAACAAAGGGAGCCAAAAGTCGCTCGTAAAGCTCAATGTAGGAGTGGAAGGTGTCTTTATCAGTGCCGCCATCCTTCTCGTGGCCATTGATGTCGTACTTAGCAATGATTTCGCGGAGAGTCATGGTTGGAAATAAGAAGAACAGTAACTATGGGAAGGACAGGCCTGGTTGTAGTGGTCTAAGCCAGTTTCGTGCATATTATGCACTTTGGCAGGAATGGAGCCAATCCAAAACTCCTGACTCATGCGGTCGTGGTCATTCAGAAAAGCAGGATCCAGCTTAGCAAGGTGAGAAGCATTGGCCCACCAATAGTTACCAGAGGAATGCTCCACGGGGAATGATCGCCAGTTCACTCCCACCACGTCATGGTCATCCAACAACAAGCATGCTCGCCGCCAGTCCATCAAGATGAAATGTTGCATCATCATGCGCCAGTCATCCTGGTTTTTAGTGGGATGCGAAATGCCTTTGCTATGGAAGTAAAGGATTTGCGAATCAGGGAATGATTCTGCATAATGCCTTGCAAGCAAAAGGGATGGCTTTTCAGAGAAACCATCTTCTCGATACACTTGCTTGTATGGGCCTTTTGGCAATGGGGAAGAACCATTCACTGAAACGATCACTTCTGCCTCATCAAAAAGCTCACTGAGCATCAACAGGCCCATTTGCTCGCTAAAGATTTGCTCCCAGTGGTGCGCTTGATAGAGATGGTAGATGACAAAACGTTGCTTCATGGCATCACCGGCAGGAAGGAAATGATCTTACCACTCCATTTTCTGGCCAATGATTTCATGATGTGCTCCTTGAAATTATGAGCAAGGATGACGACGGTATCGTACTCCGGCAGCACGCTCCTATCCACCACTTGAAAACCGGTGCCAGGAATGTAAAGACCTTGCTTTTCCGGTGTGTCGTCAATGACTACCATTTCACCAACAGTGTCAATGTTGAGGCCAAGGGCATTAAGGAACACACAGCCCTTTGCTGCTGCACCAAAGAAACAAACTCTGCCCAAATTGTCATGAGCCAAGTCGTAAATAAATTGGTCACCAATGCTCTCAATGGCCGTCTCGAAAAATGCCCCATCCACTGCATCTTGCTCATATTTGGTGTAGCGAGAAAGATCAACGGCAGGAGCGCTAGGTTCCTTATTTGTCATCCATAGTCGCATGGTCCCACCGTGAATATCCTGCGGCAGTGCATGAATAATTTTCAGCCCATATTGCTTAAACAACTTTTCCAATGGGGAAAGCAGCCAGTAGTAATAATGCTCATGGTAAAATTGATCAAATTGACCAGTGCAAATGGTTTCCAACGCATAGGGGAATTCCAGAATCCACACACCGTCTAGATGCTTTTGAATGCCGCGAAGAAAGGCATGGATGTCTTTCGTATGTTGAAATACATTGGTGGAAGTGATAATGTCGGCCTTTGGCACGTCCACTTCCTCGCCCCAGTAAGCATTGATAAATTCAATGCCAGCCTCTTCGTTTTCTTTCCTGATGCTCTCGCTAGCGTCTACATTCACAAGGCGGAGCTTCTCGCCTGATTCCTTCTGGAAAGTCTTTAGAAGCGTACCGTCGTTTCCACCAATGTCAATGATCGTATCGTGCTTAAGGTGCTTGAAGCTTTGAAAAAGAGCAGCGCAATGATCAATGTATGGCTGACTCGTACCGCTACGGTAGAGGTAGTGTTGATAGAGCTTCGCTGGTTCCACTGCGTAGTCCAAGTGGATGGTCAAGTCATCCTCGACCACTGCTCGCAGAGGGAAGCGTTCGGCTGCCATGGCCTCTTCCGCAGTGCGACAAAGATTGTTGACTAATGGCTGCGTGCCAAGGTCCAGAAGCGTTTTTGCCATTAGCCAATAAAGCCCATCGGGGCACGACTCATGGGCATACTACCAAAGAATTTCTCCTTGTACAGCATTAGCCCAGACAGTAAGCGCTCACTGAGGAAAGCCATGGCTCGCTGGTCATAGCCTTGTAGCGTCATGATGGGCTCCTTGAACTCCTCCCAAATGGGCCACAAGCAATCGAAGAGCCTGTTCATCACGCGCTCGTATGACTGCCTAGGACCAAACAGCATTGGGCCTCCTTGGAACACGTTCTGGTTCCACACGGCAGCCATTTCTTCCGCAGAGAAAGGAAGCCTGCCCGCTTCTGCCAATGCCATCGTCATCTCGATGCCAGGAAAGGAATGGCCTCCCCTGAATTGAGTGGCAAGAGAGCAATTGAAAGCGCAGGGTTCGGAAGTGTACAGTACGCGCTCATCAGCACGAGCAAGTGCATCTTCGTCCCAAAACCTTCGATACTGACAGTTGCCAATCAACTCGGCATTGCTATGGATCATCAGCCAATACACTGCCGTAAGTTCTCCCCACCATGGATTGAGCATTGAAATGCTATGGCCTTCGTCATCAAGAAGATGACCTTGGATTTCATGGAAGGTGCGCTGCTCTAACGTAAGCTTGCAAGCATTGGCAATGACTACTTGCATGTTGGCCTGTGAAGCAAATTTCAGCGGCATGTCGTGCATGCACACTGCATACATTTGCAGGTCAGACGGTTTCATACACCTTCCGCGCATGCCATAGCTCGTTGTAATTGTTCACGCCTTTGGCTCCCACTCCAGTGAGATCACCACCGCCGGATGGTTTGCTCCATGCCATGATCGTGCCATCGGGCAGCACGAAGGCACGATTCTTCTGTTCGTGCGTGGGAGTAAGCTCCAAGTAGTCACCAAAAACATGGTTAGCATTGCCGCCATTTGCCGCTAGTGCTGCACCAAGAAGCGTAGGACCAGTGGGACACAATGGGGTGATGCCGTAGTATTGTTCGTGACAATTCTTCACAATCATTTCAATGGCAGTAACCAGCGAAGGATTGTTTGGTTTGGAATAGAGAACAGTGGTGGCGCATGCCCAGGAAGTGTAACTGAAGCGTTGAATATCCCGGAAGGCCAAAAATTCAATGCGATCACTAATGCTGACTGTCTTGTCAGCCCTCACGGCAATGTCAAAATACCAACCACCAAGTTTATTCAGCAGGCAGAACCGTCCAAGGTCAGCCTTGTAGGAATAGGGGCGCAGGGAATCATAGGCCCACAACACATCAACATCATAGTTATCAGCTATGAACTGCCTCAGTGTTTCCTTGTTGTAGATGGTGTGTTCTTCGTTGGGAAAAGCTGCTTGTACTGTGCTAGTAACATGCCGCAAGAATGGAGAAAGCGTTTGATCTTCAGCATCAGAAAGAAAGATTTGTGAAATCGGCATCAGTCAATCCTCACGGTAGGAAGAATGCCTTCAGCTTCGTCATCTTTCTTAATTGCAAGGGTGCGCTCAACAATGTCAAGCATTTGCTTGCCAATGTAAGGCCAGGTCATGTGCTCCTGATGCACCAGCTCCCAGCACTGTGCGCCCCTGTCTGCAAGCAATTCTCGGTTGCAATAGTAATCTTCAAGGATGTTTGCCAGGTCCAATGGAGATGGCTGTCCTCGGTCAAGACCATAGTTGCAATCCACTTCCCAGCTTTCAATCTCTATGCGGGGCTGGTTATGAAAGATTTCCTTCAAGCTCGTGTGGTCAGGCACCACTTGCGCCACGCCAGTTGCAGCATGTTCAGTATTGACCAGGCCCCACCCTTCGCCAATGCAAGTGTTCACGCCAACATCCACTGCGTTGTACACTTTGTTCAACTGCTCAACGGGAAGACAATTTTCAATGGAGAAAGATGGACTGGTGAGAATGAGCTTGCCAGTGGCATCATATCCAGCATCACGCGCCACTCGCTTGAATAATGAAACAATGGGCCAGCCCATATCCTTCTTGCCCATGTGAAGCCATAGGCGAGCATCAGGCTTGTCTTTGGCAAATTCAATGAATACTTTGATAGTTAAATCAATACGTTTGCGCGGTTGATTGCGATTGCCATTGAAAACAATGAAGACATCTTCTGGCACTCCTAGTTCTTTTCGGCATTCCGCTTTGTTCATTGGAAAAAACTTGGTGAAGTCAGTGCCGTGACCGACCACGTCAATATGCTTGGTGTAGCCAGCAATCTTCAGCTCCTTTGCGCCAAATTCCGTGTAGGTAGCAAGCCCAGTCCATTCCATCATGGGAGGAGCAAGTTCTGGAAAAAGCCCGTAGGAATCAACAGGTGTATAAACAAACCATTTGAAACCGAATTCCTCCTGAAGCAGCTTGGCTTGATCCCAAAGGTTGATGGCAATCCAAATGTCATTGGTAATCCACACCAAATCTGGTTTCTCCTGTCGAATAATGTCAGCAATGCGATGTGATCCAAAAGGATCGGTGCCGTGTGTCATTGCTGGATACACCCTATATTTTCTCGCCTCCTCATGGGGGTCGCCATGGTAATTCGTTGCCATCACGACAACTTCGTAGCGCTCAGCGAGTGCAGGCAAAAGATTTTCGGCGACACGGCCAAATCCGGTTTCTACAAACGCATCGCCCACATACAGGATTTTTTGCATTGGTGCAGTGATCAACTGGGCCAATACTACCACAATGAATCGTTGCGGTAAAACCGACAATCTTCGCTGTTGTCCATTTCAGCGCGAAGGGCCATTACCGCTTCTTCCCGTGTTGCAAATCGGCCAAGCCTCTTTCCTTTTACGTACGAACGCCAGGGCCTAGAGAGGGAAGATGGATCGTAAGAGACGCCCTTGATACCACTGCTATTTGTTGAGTGAGTTTTGGTGTTCAAGCCATTTTGCTTTTGATTGCAAAGGCGAAGATTTGAAGGATGATTGTTTTGCGGATTACCGTCAACGTGATCTATTGACGCTTGACAGGGGTCAGTTCCATGAGCAAGAGCCCATACAATGCGATGGGCAAAATATTTAAGGCCATTAAGTCCAACTGTTATATATCCGCGTGCCAAGGTGCCGGCTTCCGATCCAGCCCTTGCCCTGATGGATGGAGGCCTTTTCCAGATAAGTTTTCCGTCTGAGCGAAGAGCAAAAAGCTTGCGAAGCCTTGAAACAGGAGGCAGCGGTTTATACTGAGACATCGGCTCATTCCAGGTGAGTTGGTCAAGAGTCGGGAGGTGGTACTCGCCGACTCACACCATTATAACAGGCGCTTGCTGTCTTAGGTAGCGCACGGAACAACGACACCTTGCGCGACAGGCGCAACGCTGTCCTGGCAGGGGAAGGCTACCAATGGGAACGATGCCACGAGCCGAGTAGCCCAAGCAATCGTCACAGTGCGCTGCTTGGCTGTCGAGGATGCGCTGCATCAATGAATAGCCTTGTCGTCCTTGCCTAATGGCAGTGCCCTCCCAGAATGATGATCTTACGCTCTCCGCATAAAGCCCAATACGAGCGAGGGCCATCGGAGCTGAAATACTATTAGCCAGCAAGCCAGAAGCAAACTTTTGCAGGTAGGCATATTCGCTTCGCAGTTTCTGTCCAATGCGGCCATAGTCTGCCTGGGAAATGGCAGCCTTACCGCCAGCTCCAACCATTGTCGCTTGAATGTGTGCAGGCTTGAGAGCTTCACGAACACTACCTTGCCATTGATCTATGGTTATGGAACCATCGATGAGACGCTTGGTGAAGTCCTTGAGCTGCTTATCCAGCTTCATCACTCTTCCATCTATCAATGCTTCAATGGCCTTCTGGCTTAAGAAGCGACCATTGACTCCACGATAACGCCCGCTGATTGGATCGTAAGACCATTCAGCATCAAGGCGCGTTTCACTGGCAAGAATGGTTTCAGCAAATGATGAAACATCAAGAAGGCTGGACATCTTCAGCCTCCAACAGATCCCTGAACCTTTCGGGAGCTAGCTCTTTCCATTGGTTCAATGCAGCGTCAATATCCTCGGGCGACACAAAAGCAGCCTCCTCATCATCGCTCAGCAGAAAGCCGGAAGTCTTCAATGGGTCGATTGCATCCACTTTACTGCTAACCATTTTTGCTGGTCCCTTGCGCTCAGGATCGGGATCTGACCTGCGCTTACGAGTAACAATTGTCTGACGCTCTTCCTTGCTCATTGCTTCTGCTTTTGCCTTTGGCGGACATTTGGGCTTGCCTTCTTTTTCTTCACGCCCGCCGCATTCACCAAGGATTTCCCCATTGGCGCCAATCCTCACCCATTCTTCCTTAAACCATTGCTCAAGATCATCAGCGTGAACTTCCTTACCGTCTTTATTGCTAAATGCTCCGCCAGAAGAACCATGCTTACGCTTGTGCAGTTCTTTGAATGCAATGTCGCCACGAACTTCTACTAGATCACGAGGAAGGAATAGTCCTGCGCTGTCCTGCACTTCCCTGCTTCCATCCATCGGAAGAGTGCCATTCTCTTCATTCAATGGATCACGACCACCAGGAGGCACGGCCATTTCATTCTGCCCCTTACTCTGCCCTCCACTCTGCCCCTGCATGGGAAGCTCACGAGGAAGCGATGGGTCGAGAGTAAGTTCCATTGACCACTCAGAACCTCCGTAGCGAGCATCTGCCACCTCTTGTGGGTGTAGAACGCCAAGTTGGATGTAGCGGCCATCCACGGCAGCCACACGCGCCCTCACGTCGGCCTTCTCGCGTTCGTTGAGTTCGTACAGGTCATTGAAATGGATTCGCCATGATTCTGGAAGCTTGCCACTTGTTGGGCCAGTTTTACTGAGCAGGATGTATTCGATGAGCTGCTTAAGGGGTCGCTTGAAGGTGGCAGTTTGGTAGTCTGCAAGAGTTTTGGCAAAGTCACGTTCTTCACTGCGACCAGTGGAACCGAGGCCGCCAGGGCTTTCGCCAAATAGTAAAGTGTGGGGAATCTTAGAAGCGCCAATGATGTCAATGCGGAGTTTCTCTAGCACTTCTCCGATGCCATTGAAATTACGGCTAACAAATTCAAGCTCTTCCTTCTCTGCATCAATTGCATAACCACGATAAATACTCTTGCTCATGTCATTGATGACAAGCCTATCCTTCACTTGGCCTTCCTTGCCTGCGCCAAGCATTGCAGCAAGCCCGCGAATCTTATGTACAAAGATGTCAAATTCAGTGAGCAACGTGGCGGCGGAATTCAAGCCGGTCCAGTAGTGGCGGAAACTATCGTAGATCACTTGCAAATTGCTCATCCCCCATCCATAGTTACGCTGTCTAATGCGGTATGGGAGCCAGTCGCCATCGAAGCGCAATATTCTATCTTTATGAATATGGGTGAGGTTGGGCTGAGCAATCAAGTCGCCAGCAATAATTTGATAGTGAGTGGCCTTGGAATAGTCGTAGATATTGGCCTCAGTGATGACTGGCGCAATTTGATACCTATCCAACACTTCCAAGCCTTCAACTTTATAGATGTTCCTCTTGTCCACTGGCTGGTCTGCCTTCCGTCCATCATCGATGTACATCAAAATGACAGCGCCGCCATACAGCCTGGAATTCTTAGAGGCCAACATCAAACTTTCAAGGATGTACAAATCCTCGATAACTTGCTCAACGCCCACCACTTCCTCAGCCTTTGGCCCTTCTCCGCCAAACAACACTTTGAAACCCTTGCGAGTGGACTGCTCGGCATAGATGTCGATGATGCGCCTTGGCAGCCATTCGCCATAGAGCGATTCCAGCTCCTCCTGTGCCAAGAAAGTAATTGGCTTGGCATAGGTGTATTGGCTTTTATCCCGACCACTGCCCATGCCAGTAAGCACGTTCATCAAGCCATCAGCACGCAGGCCGCCTTCGTCTGCATGACCTAAATCCAACATTTCTTCTGACATCGCTCTATTGTGTGGCTATTCCTATGCTAGCAGTGGTATAGTGGCTCTGATGTCTCCCTTCTATGGCC
>Ga0310330_100129_pt1 | contig 20850 bp, 20 predicted proteins | sample LakMicDCLTotalB5_FD_195544 | JGI IMG/M metagenome (GOLD analysis project Ga0310330, IMG submission 195544) | Enriched freshwater cyanobacterial communities from Lake Michigan, Michigan, United States - MI23.DCL.Total.B5 (v2) (version 2) | ecosystem: Environmental > Aquatic > Freshwater > Lake... | reverse complement strand
TCTGGTGGCCGGCAGCCAGAAGATCCCCAACGATCTGGCCCAGCTCGATGTGGGGGCCCTCACCTACGGCCAGAGCATCACCGATGCCTGCATCGATCTGGCCACCACCACCGCGGTGCTTGACAGCCTCGCGGAGGCGGTGCGGGACTCCCAGGCTGCCCGCTCCTTGGTGACGGCATGAGAGGTCCGGGCCTGCAGGGCTGCGGTGGGGTAATCAGCTGAACTGCTGCCAGAGCCACCCGGTGGCCAATGGCACGGTGAAGTTGTCGAGGCCCATCACAGCCACCTGCTCCAGGGCGACGGCCAGGGTGGCGATTGCGAGCAGGGTGACCGGCCCCGGATGGGGCAGATCAGCGGCCACGGCCAGCTGACGCACCAGCAGCAGCATCGCCAGGCTGGCCAGGGCCATTGCTCCGGTGCCCACGATCGATTTGCGTTGCCCCCAGATCCGCCAGCTCGGTGAGGCCAGCAGGGGGCCCAGCAGTCCCGCCAGGCCATCGCCCACCGCCATCACCAGCACGCCGGCGGCCACCGCGGCGGGGTGCTGCGGCCAGAACAGCAGCAGCAACAGGGTGATCGAGGCGCCGTAGGCGATCGTGCCGTAGCTGGTGCGGCCCACATCTTCGATCGCCGGCAGTAGGCGGAAGCGGTGGTTGAAAGCGGCCACCAGGGTGATGGCTCCGGCGGCGGGCACGGCGATCAGGCGGTCGATGCCGCAGACCCAGGCGATTGGCACCACGGCTCCGGTGCCGATGTGCACGAGCTTGCGGCTCCATTCCCGCTGCCCATTCCAGCGCCGCCGCACCTCTCGGGCGGCGATCGCCAGCAGGGTGAGCCAACCGGCCACCGCCGCAACGCCCACGAGCTGTTGCGGCCAGCCGCCGGCCATGGGCTCAGGCGGCCTGCTGGTAGTTGCTCATCAACCGCAGCTTCATGATCGCCTTGGCTTCCAGCTGCCGCACCCGCTCGCGGGACACGTTGATCAGCCGGCCGATCTCGGCGAGGGTGAGCGGTTCCGAGCCCTCCAGCCCGAAGCGCAGTTTGAGGATCTTCTGCTCCCGGTCGTTCAACTGGGACAGCCAGGCGCCGAGGTGCTCCTTCTGGATGTGCCGGTCCATCGAGTCCATGTGCTCGTTGCTGGCCGGGTCGGCGATCAGCTCGCCGAGGGTGCTCCGGTCTTCCTCGCCTCGGGCATGGGCATCGAGAGAGGCGCAGGGGGCGCTCTGGGTCATCAGCTCCTCGAGGTCCTGGGGCGCTATGTCCATGGCATGGGACAGCTCCAGGCGATTGGGCTGGCGACCGAGCCGGTGCGACAGCTCCCGGCTGATGCGCCGCATCTTGGAGAGCTTTTCGCTGATGTGAATCGGCAGGCGGATGGTGCGGGCGCTGTTGTCGATGGCCCGGGTCATCCCCTGGCGAATCCACCAGTAGGCGTAGGTCGAAAACTTGTAGCCCATGGCGGGGTCGAACTTGTCGACGGCCCGCTCCAGGCCGATGGCCCCTTCCTGAACCAAGTCAAGAAGTTCCAGTCCCTGGTTCTGGTACTTCTTGGCGACGCTCACCACCAGGCGCAGGTTGGCCGCCATCATCCGGTCACGGGCCCGTTGGGCCATGCGGAGCTGGCGTTTGTGCTTGGGGGTGAGCTCCTCGGCGGGAAGCTGCAGGAGGCGTTTACCGGCCTGCACGTGGTGCGCCAGTTCGATTTCCTCGGCGGCCGTGAGCAGGGGTACCCGCCCGATCGTGCTCAGATACCAGCCGATGGAATCAGCACTGAGACGTCCGCCGGAGCGAGGCCCGGTGGGCTTCGGTTTGCTTGCTGATGCTGAACTGGTCGCCATCAAGGATGGCGAAAGCTTCGAGACGTTGCTGTCAACAACGTTCAAAGCGGATTGCAAAGGCGTCCCCACACCCAAGCCTCCGTAATGGATTTGGCCGGAATGTAGCACTGCAGAGCACGGTGCAACTGATTGATTTGGAAGATTTCCTGTATGGATTGCTGCCGATCAATGCGATGTCGTGTGCTGGAGGGCCTCAGTTGGTTGCCACCAGACCACCGCGCCAGCGACGCATCATTTCGCGCTGCACGAGCTGGGCCTCTCCTTCGTGCTGTTGCTGGCTGAAGTGTCCCTCGCTATCCATGTGCCACGCACCGGTGTCATGTAGGTAGAGCTCGAAGATCTGTTCGAGTTGATAGCGCAGCCGTGGATCCTCGATCGGGGCCACCGCCTCCACGCGCCGATCCAGGTTGCGTGGCATCCAGTCGGCACTGCCGATGAACAGTTCGGCCTCGCCGCCATTGCCGAACCAGAAGATCCGGGAGTGTTCGAGAAAGCGTCCGATCACACTCACGACCGCAATGTTGTCGCTGATGCCGGCCAGCCCGGGCCTGAGGCTGCACATGCCCCGCACCACCAATTCGATTTGCACACCTGCCTGGGAAGCCTCGTAAAGCAGGGCGATGATTGCCGGATCCACCAAGGCATTCATCTTGGCCCGGATGTGGCCGCCGCGGCCGGCCTGGGCATGGGCGATCTCGCGGTGGATCAGGTCCTCCATGCGGTTGCGGAGAGTGACCGGGGCCACCAGAAGCCGGCGGAAACTCTGCTGCTTGGAGAAGCCGGTGAGGTAGTTGAACAGTTCCACCAGATCGGCGCCGAATTCCGGGCGGGCCGTCAGCAGGCCGACGTCGGTGTAAAGGCTGGATGTTTTGGAGTTGTAGTTGCCGGTGCCGATGTGCACATAGCTATTGAGGCGTTCCTTTTCCTTGCGCACCACCAGCAGGATCTTGGTGTGGGTTTTCAGGCCCAGCACGCCGTACACCACGTGCACCCCAGAGGCCTCCAGTTGTTTGGCCCACTGGATGTTGTTGTCTTCGTCGAAGCGCGCCTTGAGCTCCACCAGGGCCATCACCTGCTTGCCGTTCTCGGCCGCGCGGATTAGCGCTGCTACCACCGCTGAGTCTTTGGAGGTGCGGTAGAGGGTCATTTTGATGGCCAGCACCGAGGGGTCGTCGGCCGCCTGGTTGAGGAATTCCTCCACGGAGGTGGAGAACAGGTCAAAGGGGTGGTGCACCAGCACGTCACCACGGCGGATCACTGAGAAAATGCTCTCGAATTCCTCCGCCTTGATGGAGCCGTCCTCCAGCTGGCCTTTCTGGGTGCGGGCCAGGGCGGGTGCGGTGCGCCCCTTGTGGGGCTTGTCCTTGAGTTGGGCCAAGGGAATGGCCAGGAGGCTCATCAGGTCGTCGAGGCCCAGGGGACCATTGATCCGGTAGACGTCCTCCGTCTCCACGGCGGTGCCCTCCATCAGCAGTTGCACCACCGCCTCCGGCATCTCGTCGGCCACCTCCAGCCGCACCACTTCGCCGCCACGGCGGCGTTTGCGTAGGCCCTCCTCGAGGGCCTCCATCAGGTCGTCGGCCTCCAGGTCTCGCAGTTCCAAATCGGCGTCCCGGGTGACGCGGAAGAAGTAGTGCCCTTCCACGTGCATGCCGGGGAACAGCAGGCCCAGGTTGAAGGCCACCACCTGCTCGAGGGGCACCGCGGTGTACACGGGCTCGGGCTGCTTGCCACTCAGGTGGGTGGGGATTTTGACGAAGCGGGGCAGGTTTTTCTGGGGCACCTTCACCCGGGCGAATTCCTGCTGACCGGTTTCGGGGTCGCGCACCAGGGCGGCCACGTTGAGGCTCAGGTTGCTGATGAAGGGGAAGGGGTGAGACGGGTCCACCGCCAGGGGCGTAAGCACCGGAAAGATGGCGTTCTGGAAGTAGGAATCGAGCCACTCCCGCTGGGAGCTGTTGAGGTTGGCGTAGTCGATCAGATGGATGCCGTAGTCGGACAGATGGCTCTTCAGGGAATGGCGGTAGTGCTGCTGCTGCATCTCCAGCAGCGGCCGCAGCTTGGTGCGGATGGCCTGGAGCTGTTGCTGGGCGGTGAGACCGTCGTCGCTGAGGGTGCTGACGCCGGCTTCGATCTGGGACTTCAGTGAGGCCACTCGCACCATGAAGAATTCATCGAGGTTGTTGCTGAAGATGGCGCTGAATTTCGCCTGTTCCAGCAGCGGGGTGTGTTCGTCGAGCGCCTGGGCCAGCACCCGGTAGTTGAACGCGAGCCAGCTCAACTCGCGATTGATATAGAGCTCGGGAGCCAGCTGGGTTTCAGTTGTTGATTCCGCCATGCCGCACCCCGACTGTTGTCATGAGCGGCAACGTAGCAATCTCAACCGTCGGATCCGTGTAGCCCTGCTGTCATCCCCGCGTTTCGGCCGGGTAGGCCACCGGCCACCAGCAGGGCCACCCCCACCAGCAGGGTGATGCCCAGCCAGAAGGGGCTCTGGCGACCGGTGGTCTCGTAGGCCAGGCCCGCCAGGGGTGGCCCCAGGAAACTGCCCAGGCTCTGCAGCCCTTGCAGGCTGCCTAGGGCCGCACCCTGGCCCTCGCTGTCGAGCCGGCGGGACACCAGGCTGCGCAGGCAGGGGGTGACCAGGCCCGTGCCCAGGGCCAGGATCGCTACGGCGCTGAACACCACCGGCTGGGCGTTGGCCCTGGTGGCCAGGGGGATCAGCAGGCAGCCGGCGATCACGAAGCCCAGGCCGGCCAGGGTGAGGCGCCATTCGCCGAAGCGCTTCACCAGCGGACCGATCAGGCCGCCCTGCACCACGGTGGCCACCACGCCCACCACCAGGAAAGCTGAGGCTGCCAGACCGGGTCCCCAGTTGAAGGCTTGCTTGAAATAAAGCACCAGCACGGCGGTGAAGCCGTTGAAGGCCAGGAAGAACAGGAAGAAGGCCACGCAGAGGCGCCGTACCTGGGGGTTGGTGAACACCCGCTGCAGGGCGCTGAAGGGGTTGAGATCCCGTTTGCGGGGCATGGCCCGGCGGGCGCTCATCGGGTGGGTTTCCGGCAGCACCGTGAGCACCAGAGCCAGGTTGAGCACGGCGATGGCCACGGCCACCAGCAGCGGCAGGGTGACGTTTAAGCGGCCGAGCAGGCCGCCGAGAGCGGGGCCAAGGATGAAGCCCAGGCCGAAGGCCACTCCGATCAGCCCGAAGGCCTTGGCCCGCTTCTCCGGCGGGGAGATGTCAGCGAGCACGGCGCTGGCGGTGGCGGCGGTGCCGCCGCTCACCCCGTCGATCAGCCGGGCTCCGAACAGCAGGGCCAGGGGCAGCCCGGCCGCCTGGGCTGCGGGCCAAAGGGTGGCCCAGGGGAGGCTGATGGTGAGGGCGAACAGGGACAGGCCCAGCACCGAACCCGCCACACAGATGCTGATCACCGGCTTGCGGCCGAACCGATCACTGAGGGCACCGATCAGGGGCGTGAAGGCGAATTGGGCGATGGCATAACTGCCCGCCAACAGGCCCAGCACCCGGCCGTCGTTGGTGAACCCCGCCAGCAGAAACGGCAGCAGCGGAAACACGATGCTCTCGCCCAGCCGGTCGTTGAGCAGGGTGAGGAAGGCGCAGAAAAGGGTGGAGGGGCGGCTCCAGCTCATGGGGCAAGCCTCAGGGCACTGCCTACAGTTGAACCCATCAACTGTCCCTCCTGCTTCACCTTCAACGAGAGGCTGAATCGGCTGGGGGTGGCTGAGCGGGTGTACTGGGTGGGGGTGGAACACAAATCCCACCGTGCGCTGCTAAGCGCTCAGCTCGCCGGCAGCACGGAGAAGTGATGCACCACCGGTCCCTGGCGTTGTTCCGGTCGACCGTCCATGCCCCCTGGAAGATCGATCTGGGGCATCAGGGTGGCTGCAGCCCAGCTCTCGTATTGCGCTTGTCCCTCCCACAGGGACACGATCATGAGACCTCCTTTCACCTCCGCGACCGTGCGCAGCAGCTGGGCCTGAGGTTGCTCCTTGCCCTCCAGCTGGGCCAGTTCCACCTTCAATTGCTCCAGCGTTGCCCCGGGCCAAAAATTCGCCACCATGTGCATGGCCAGGTCTCCAGCGGTTGTTCTGCCCGATGAATCTGGCAGGGGCGCTTGGGTTCTGCCCAGTCAGGCTGAGCTCTTGATAGTCCTTGGCTTCAGGCCCAGACGGGTGCTTGTACTCACCCTGCTCACGAAACGGCGCTCTTAGCGTGGGGGAAGCCTGATGAGGAGATGAGATGACGACCTGCAACGTACCTTCCACCACCGTTCCCGCTGCCACCGCGGTTCCCGCTGCCACGGAGGCCCTGCATCAGCTCAAGGAGCTTGCCCAGCGTGATCCGCTCTTTGCGGCCGCCCTGATGGACACGGGTTCCACCGAAGAGGCCGTTCTCGTGGCTCAGAGACACGGGATCACGCTGAGCCCGGAGGCCCTCTGGCGCCATCGGGGCACCCTGATGACCGGCGGATTGCCCACTTGGCGGGGGTGATCGCGGCGGCCCTGCGGGGCTGCTGCAACGTGCGGGGGATGGGCTCGATTGCTGCGATTGCAGCAAGATTGATCCCTAACGCGGTATTGGCATGACCTCGCCCCTCAGCAAGATCGAGCAGGCCAAGGTTGAGCCTTGTGGGCTGGACCTGGCGCCTCGCCTCGAGGAGCTGGGCCGCCAGGGCTGGGAGAGCCTCGACGAAGCCACCCTCACGATCCGGCTCAAGTGGTTGGGGATCTTCTTCCGTCCGGTCACCCCAGGGCGGTTCATGGTGCGGCTGCGGCTGCCCAACGGGGTGATCACGGCCGACCAGCTCGACGTGCTGGCCGAGACGATCGACCGCTGTGGTGAGCACGGCAGCGCCGACATCACCACCAGGCAGAACATCCAGCTGCGGGGGCTGTTGCTCGAGGACATGGCGCCGCTGATGGCGGCGCTGGAGATTGTGGGCCTCACCAGCCGCCAGTCGGGCCACGACAACCCCCGCAACATCACGGGGAATCCCCTGGCCGGCATCGACCCTGAGGAGATTGTCGACACCCGGCCCCTGGTGGAGGCGATTCAGGTCGCCCTGTTGGGGCCGGCCGGCCCACGCAACCTGCCGCGCAAATTCAATGTGGCCGTGGGCGGCGCCCCCGACAGCTTCCTGCTGCACAACGATCTGGCCTTCCTGCCCGCGCACCACCAGGGCGAGCTGGGCTTCACCGTGATGGTGGGTGGCTTTTTCTCCGCCCAGCGCAATGAGCTGGCCATTCCCCTGGGGCTGTGGCTGCGGGGGGATCAGCTGCCCAGCTTCACCCTGGCGGTATTGCGTCATTTCGAGCGCGAAGGCAACCGTCAGCAGCGCAACAAGAGCCGCTTGATGTATCTGATCGAGCAGCTCGGCCTGGAGGGCTATCGCCAAGCGGTGTTGACCACCTGGGCGGAGCTGGCGTTGGAACTGGGCCCCGACCAAGCCGGAGCCCCCGCAACCGCCCTTCCCCACGATGGCCATCACCTGGTGACCCGTGCGCCCCGCAGTGGGCTCGGGGTGCAGCCGCAGAGGCAGGCGGGCCTCCACTGGTTGGGGCTGCATGTGCCCATGGGCCGGCTCGATGCGGCCGTGATGGCCGAGTTGGCCCGCTTGGCCCGTGGCTACGGCAGTGGTGAGGTGCGGCTCACCGAAGCCCAGAACCTGATGATCGTCCATGTGCCCAGCGAGCGCCTCGAGGCTGTGCTGGTCGAGCCGCTGTTGCAGCGCTTGCGTCCGGACCCTTCGCCGCTGCAGGCCGAGGCGGTGAGCTGCACGGGCAATGCCTACTGCAGCTTTGCCTTGATTCCCACCAAGGGCACGGCCCAGGCGGTGCTCGAGGAGCTGGAGCGGCGCATCGAGCTGCCCGATGCGGTGCGCATGCACTGGACCGGCTGCCCCAACGCCTGCGGCCAGCCCTACATGGGCCAGATCGGCCTGATGGGGGCCAAGGCCCGCAAGGACGGTGACATGGTGGAGGCGGCCAAGATCTACCTGGGTGGTGCCATGGATGCCGAGCCGAAGTTGGCTGAACTCCACCACAAAGGGGTGCCGCTCACCGACCTGCCCGAGGTGCTGGAGCAGCTGCTTGTGGAGCATTTCGGTGCCCGCCGCCGCTCCGCAGGGTGACCGTTCTGGCTTCTGCCGCGCTCCCGCCCATCGATCTGCCCAGCATTGGGTCTCCAGCGCGCTGGCCCTGGTTGCAACAGCTGCGTGGCCAGAGAGCGCTGCCCCTCGAGCCCTGGCTTGAGGCGATCGAATCCGGGGCCTTGGACCCCCAGGCGGATCTGTTGGCGGCCCTGGCGGAACGGTTCGATGGACCGGCCCAGCGCCGTTTGCTGCGCTGGTGGCGCCAGCAGCCCAGCCCCGATCCGGCCTTTCCTGCCCAGGTAGTGCGGGATCGGGACCCCGCCACCGCGGCTTGGCTGCTCGACCAACTGGTGCCGCTGCCCGGGGCACCGGGTCTGGCCTGTCCAGAAGCGGTGGCCGTTGCTCTACTTCCCCTGCTCGGTCACCAGCGTCAGCGGCTGGCCTGGTCCGTGCTGCAGGCCTGGCTGAGGGCTCCGGTGAGCGGGCGCCAGCGGCGAGCTGCGCTCGAGGGGGTGGCCCTGGGTCTGCCGGCCTGGCCTCGCGCAGCCCTGGTGGGGTGCCTGAGTGGCCTGGCCACCGACCTCGATGCCGAGTTGGCCTCCACGGCGGTGGATCTGCTGGCCCGGCTGCCCGATGCGCGTCGCTGGCTGCTGCCCCTGGCCGGCCGGGCCCTCGATCCCCAGGTGGCCCAGCGCCTCCAGCGGCGGCTGCGGGCGACCCCCGCCCAGCCCCTGTTGCTGGTGGTGCATGGCCGCAGTGGGGGTGAACTGCCCGATGCGTTGCAGGTTTTGGCCGCGGAGCTGGAGCAGCGGCGTGGGGCACCCGTGCGCTTCCAACTCCTCACCGCGGCCGCGCCACCCCCTGCCGACCAGCTGCTGCGCCCCGGCCAGGGCCTCACCCTGGTGCCCCTGCTGCTGCTGCCCGGGGGCCATGTGCGCCATGACCTGCCGGCGATCGTGCGCCACTGGCAGCGCCACACGCGGGTGCGGCGTTTCTCCTTTTTGGGGGCCTGGCCTGTCTGGCAGCGGGCCCTGGCCGCGGAGCTGGCGCTATTGCCCCGGCCCCTGCTGCTGCACCATCCCCTGGAGGGTGCGGTGGCTCCGCGCTATTGCCGGGCCCTGGAGCGCCGCACCGGTGCTCGCTGCCTGGCCACTCCATACAGTGCAGAGCATCTTGCGGAGCTGCAGCTGACCCTCACGGCGCCGGCCCTGCCCCTCGCCCTGGCGGCCAACCGACTCACCGACAGCCTGGCCGACCGGGTGGGTCCGCCGCTGCTGGAGCGACCGCGTTTTCACCAGCTGCTGCTGACAGAACTGGAGGCCCTGCCATGAGCGACAGCGTCGTGCTCGGCACCGTGTATCTGGTGGGGGCCGGTCCGGGTGATCCCGAGCTGCTCACCCTCAAGGCCCATCGGCTGCTGCGCCAGTGCGATGCGCTCGTGTACGACTCCTTGGTGCCGAAGGCGCTGTTGGATTTGGTGCCGGCCGGCTGTGAGTGCCATTTCGTGGGCAAGCGCCGCGGTCACCATTCGGTGCCCCAGCCCAGCACCAATGCGGTGCTGGTGGAGCTGGCCAGCCGCCACCGGCTGATCGTGCGGCTCAAGGGCGGCGATCCCTTTCTGTTTGGCCGCGGCGGGGAAGAGGCGGCCCATCTGGCGGCCCGGGGTGTGCCCGTGCAGGTGGTGCCCGGGGTGACGGCCGGCATCGCGGCGCCCGCCTATGCGGGCATTCCGGTGACCCACCGCCGCGCCGGCTCCAGTGTCACCTTCGTGACGGGCCATGAGGAGATCGACAAGGGCCGGCCCGGGGTGGACTGGCGCGGGCTGGCCCGCAGCAGTGATGGCCTCGTGATCTACATGGGCCTGCACAACCTGCGCCGCATCGCCGAGGAACTGATGGCGGGGGGGCTGGCCCCCGATACGCCCGCGGCCGTGATCCAGCAGGGCACTGTGCGGGGCCAGCGGCAGCTGATCAGCGTGTTGGCCGAGCTTGCCGATCGGGCGGAGGAGCAGGGCTTCGCCTCGCCTTCGATCGTGGTGCTGGGTGAGGTGGTGGCCCAGCGGGTGCCCGCCTGTGCCCCCGACCCCGCTGACGCGGAGATGCCGATTCCCTTCTGAAGCCAGCGGCTCGCCCCAATCGGCGCCGCTAAACCACCTGGGGAAGTGGCCTACGGAAAGCGGAATTGGGTAGTTGATGCAACGTCTCTCCCTAGGGGCGCTGCGGTCTAGTGGGCCCTTGCTTCCGCACCCGCCCGTGCCCTTTCCCATAGCCGCCACTCCCCTGCAGCAGGCGCCGATGTTCGAGCTGATTCCCTACGAGAAGTTCCGCCATACCCCGGCTGTTCGCTTCTTTGACATCACCGTTGCCAACTCCAACGCCCGCGACCTGGTGATCCACGCCGGCCCGGCGGTGAGTCCCCCCGATGAGGAGAGCACCGGCGCCTGGCAGTTTTATCTGCACCCCCACCAGGAGGACAACCTGCTGGCCCTACACGGCGGCCGCACCTTCTATTTGGTGAACTTCGGCTGGAATTACCCGTATCACATTGTTCGGCTGGACACGGGCGGCGACATCCTGCGCATCCCCCCCGGCACCTTCCACCGCTCCGTGTCCGATCCCGATGGTTCGGTGGTGCTCAACCAGGCCGTGCGGGACGAAGGGGCCAGCGTGGTGCGCGAGTTTCGCGTGTACAACAGCCGCCTCATCCCGCGTCTGTTTGCCACCACCTTCAAGACGGCGCCGTTGCCCAAGTTGCATGGGGTGAGCTGGTAGGCCACCACTGCGAAGCGCCGCAGGCAGCTGTCCACAAATCGGCTGGTGCTGCCCCGTCCCCCGGGGTGTTGCAAAGCAGGGGGCCGGGCGCAGCACCAACCGCTCCCGACTCTCAGAGGGGACTAGCGGATCTGGCTCAGGTAATCGCAGGTGGACTGCACCGACATTGGACGGCCGAACAGGTATCCCTGGCCATGGCTGTAGCCATTTTCAAGCAACCAGGTGCGCTGGATTTCCGTTTCCACGCCCTCAGCGGTGGTGCTGAGGCCTAGATCCACACACAGAGACTGGACTGTTTTTAGCAATTGGTTGCTGGGGCTGAGCGGGTCGTTGATGCGCTGCACGAAGCTTGAATCCACCTTTACGGTGCGCACCGGGTAGTTGTGCAGTCGGCTCAGGGAGGAGTAGCCGGTGCCGAAATCGTCGATGGCGATCGAGACGCCCTGACGGCGCAGGGTGTTGAGGAAGACCCCCAGTTCGGAGCTGTTGTCCTGCAGGTAGTTCTCCACCAGCTCCACCTCCAGGTGCCAGCCAGGGGGAAGGGAGGTGGTTCCGATCAGCTGCAGCAGGCGGTTCCGGAGGGCCTCGTTCTCCAGCAGCAGGGCAGAGAGGTTCACGGAGAGCTGGAGCGGCCGTTCGGGGGCGATGGCGGCCAGTGTCTGGCTGGCCTGTAGGGCCTTGAGAATGATTTGCAGATCCAGTTCCCCACTGAGCCCGGCCAGGTCGGCGATGGGCAGAAATGCATCCGGCGTCAGAATGTCGCCGGTGTCGGTGCGCCAGCGCATCAAGCACTCCAGGCCCACCAGATGTCCCGTGGTGAGATTGACGATGGGTTGCAGGTACGGAAGGATCTCGTTCCGACGGATGGTGCGACGCAAGTCGGTTTCGATTTGGTAGTGCTGTTGGACGGCCAGGCGCGAGGACAGATCAATGAACTTGAAAGCGCTGGTTGCGGAGCGACTAGCATTGGCCATTTGTTGGGCAATGCTGGCATCGGAGAGTAAGGAATCTGGGTCGTTGTAGTTGTTTTTAAAGATCACTACGCCCGCGCTCATGTTGAGTTCAAGGTCGCGATCATTCAGTTTCAGCGGTGTTTCAAGACTGGCTACGCAGCGTTCGATGATGGCTGTGACGCTGGCTTCTTCGGAGAGATGGGGTAGGACGAGAATCACCTCATTTTCGGAGAAACGGGTGATCGTTGCCAGGGAAGGTAGGCAGGTGCGCAGGCGTTCGAGGCCCGTTTGGATCAGGTTCTCTGCTGCGGCAGCTCCCAGGGTGGCGCTGGTGCGGGAATGCTCCTTGAACTTGCAGCGGGCCAGGGCAAAGCAAGGGGGCTGATCCAGTTCAAGCATCAGCGTCAGCATCCGCATCAGCTGGTCTCGATCCATCACCAGATTGATGTCGCTCAGCAGCTGAATATCTGCGCTAGCTGCTTCTCTTGCGCTGTTTTGGTTCAGGAGGGCCCGTTCTGCAGACTGCAGCAGATGGGCTTCTCGCCTCAGCTCCATTTGGCTCACCACCTGGCGGGCCAGCCGTTCCAGGGAGGTGATCTGCTGGGGCGTGAGGCTTTTGGGTTCAAGATCAATGGCGCATAGGCTGCCGAGCACCATGCCGTTGGCGGCAATCAGGGGAAAGCCGGCATAGAAGCGGATCTTCGGCGGCGCCTTGACGAGGGGATTGTCATAAAACCGTTCGTCTTGTAGAGCATCATTGATAATGAGCGCTTTTCGCTGGGCAATCGTGTGCCCGCAAAATGAGATATTTCTTGGTGTTTCTTTGGGTGCATCATCGAGCCCTACGCAGGATTTGAACCACTGTCTGTTTTCATCCACCAGGCTGATGATGCCAATTTTTGTGCCGGCGATGTCCTGCACGAGATGGGTGATGTCATCGAAAACCTCCTCTGGTGAGGTGTCGAGCACGCCATAGCTGTACAGCTCCTTGAGCCGCGCCTGCTCCTCTTCAGGGATGGGGGCTTCCAGCACCGGCCGCAGCCACCAGGGATCTGACCTCAAGTTAGCCCCGTTCCTGAGGCCTGGGGATGTCCTGTTCTGTGGCGATGCCTGACGTCGCCTGTTTCCGGGCTGCCCTTAGGGCCGCATCCGAGCGGGCCAGCAGGGTATCTGGTTTCTGGTCTTTTCCCGTGAGGCTGCTGATTCCGATCGTGATGCTGGTTGGAATTTGGCCGTGCTGGTCAGTGAGCCCCAGCTCGCTGACCAGGGTCCGCAGTTCGGTGGCCATCTCTTGGGCGGCGTCGCCATCACAGTCGGTGGCGATGACCACAAATTCATCACCGCCACTGCGGAAGAAGTGATCGGTGATCCGGAGACGCAGTCGCACAGCATTGGCCACCCGTTTGAGCACCAGATCGCCGGTTTCATGGCCAAATCGGTCGTTGATCTCGGTGAGTCCATCCACATCCAGGGTGAGGCAGCTCAGCGGTTCGCCCGTGCGCCGGGACCGATGGCATTCCTCTCTCAACCGTTGGAACAGGGCGGCGCGGTTGCCGCAGCCAGTGAGCACGTCACTGGTGTTGAGCTGTTCCAGTTCATCCCGGGAGCCCCGCAGGGCGAGGTTGGTCTCCTGAAGGTCGTGGGTCAGTTGCCGCACCTGCTGGATTCGCTGGTTCACCAGTTGCACCATCATGCGCAGCTCGATGATGAGTGAGGGAGCCAGGATGGCGATGCCGTCGGTGTTGGCCAGCAGGGGGCGCAAAATGGCGTTGACCTCCCGTTCGAAGAGGGCGCCCAGGGTCATGCTGGCGATCGTTCCCAGCACCAGCATCAACAGCACCACACCCAGCAGGTAGGCGCTTTGGTGCTGCATTCGTTTCACCAGGGTGGCGGCTGGCTGAACCACCTGAATCAGCACTGACTCTTGGCCGGTGTTGTTGTGGAGCTGGCTGTAACTCCAGTAGCCGTTGATCCACTTCTTCAGCATGGGCAACGGTTGCCTGGAAATCAGTATCGACAACTCGCGAGGATGGACGTAGGACCGTCCTCCATCGGTGAATGATCGGTCTAGCCGTGCAAAGAGTTCGGGGTCAGAGCTGACGCTCTTGCCGTTGGCTTCGATGCGGCGGTAGGCAATCCTGCCTCCTGTTGCTCCAGAACCCCTGCGCCAAGGCCGTTCAGATGTTGGAGCGCACCCGCCAGCAACTCCAGGTGACGCCCCTGCGCAAGCAGCAGGGTGGAATCGTGGATATTGAGTTGTCAGTGGGCGTGGCCTCCACGGCTGGGGCCAGTGGCTACCACCTGGAGGGCCTGTTGGGAGCCGCCGATGCCTCCCTGTATGTGGCCAAGGACCGGGGCCGTCACCAGGTGGTGTGCCTGGAATTGGAGTCGTCCCGGAAGGGTCCAGGCGATGACGGTTGGACCGTGGGGAACGCCTGAACCCTCGTTTCAGACGGGATTGAGAATCGCGGCCGCCTCCTGGATGTCGGCCTCAATGCTCCACTCCAAGGCGCTCTCCACCCCATTGGGCCCTGAGAAGCTGCCCGTGATTGCGGCCGTGAGTTCTGGTTTCGAGGAGGTGGCCAGGGTGATGTAGCGATCGTCCACCACCCCCACGCCACTGGGGTCGAAGCCCCGCCAGCCCGCCCCGGGCAGATACACCTCTGCCCAGGCGTGCAGGTCGTAGCGCTCCGGTTTCGGCTCCAACAGGTGGTAGCCGCTCACGAAGCGGGCCGGCAGGCCCACGCAGCGGCAGGCTTCCACCATCAACATCGCTAGGTCGCGGCAGGAGCCCACCCGCTCCTTGAGGGTGCGGCCGGCGGGCCAGGCGGGACCTACATGCCGCTGGGTGTATTTCACCCGGTCTTGAATGATTTCCACCAGCTGCTGCAGAAACATCAGGGCCCGTTGGTCGCTGCCCATCAGGGCTTCCTGGGCTATGTCCACGGCGGCGGGATCGTGTTGGCCATTCGGCAGCCAGCCCTCGAGGCTGCCGGCCAGGTCACCGTTGAGGTGACCCACCGGATAGGGCAGCAGGGGTTCGTTGTCCTCCAGGCAGGCCCGCAACAGGGGAGCGGTGTCCGTTTCCACCAGGCTGCTGGCCCGCACCAGGAAGGCATCCGTGGCACCACTGAAGCGGGCGCGGAGGATCTCATCGCCACTGGCGGCCACCAGGGGGTAGAGCCGGCCCGGTTCTGGTGTGATGGCCAGCTGGAAATCCAGCAGGCGCTGAAATCCGTGGCCCCGGGGCTTCAGGCAGAAGCGGTGCGGTCCCAGCAACACGGGCGCGCTGTACCGGTAGGTGAAGGTGTGGATTACGCGGGCACGCATGCGGGCTCGGCGATGAAGTAGCGCTGCTCGATCAGATCATGGAGCCGGTTGAGGTCGCTTTGCAGGTCGTCAATCGATTCGTGCAATCCTCCGGCGATGAGCTCGTCGATGCGGGTGTAGCTCCAGCGGGCCAGGGTGAGTCCACTGAGGCATTCGAGATCATCGGGAGCTCCAGGCACCGCCTGGCCGCGCACGATGCGTAGGGTTTCGTGGATGCGCTCCAAGCAGTAGCGCACCGACCGCGGAAAGATCGGGTCGAGGAGCAGAAAGGAGGCCACGGCTTTGGGTTCGATCGCCTGCTGGCGTGACTGACGGAACATCTGATAGGCCCCGGCGCTGCGCAGCAGGGAGATCCACTGCAGTTCATCCAATACGCCGCCCACCTCGTCCGGGGTTGGGAGAAGCAGGAAATACTTGACGTCCAGGATTCGGGTGGTTTTTTCGGCCCGTTCCAGCACCCGGCCCAGGCGGCTGAATTGCCAGGAGAGGTCGCGGCTGAGGGTGGCATCGGTGATGCCATAGAACAGCTGGCAGGCCCGGCGGATGTCACGCAGCTGCTCCTGGGGCGGCTGCCGCCAGAACCCCTCGTTGTCGAGCAGGGTCCAGTAGATGTCGTTGAGCTGCTCCCACATCTCGGTGGTGATCACCTCGCGGATCTGGCGGGCGTTTTCCCGGGCGATGGCGATGCAGTTCACCACGCTGTTGGGATTGGCCTCGGCTCGCACCAGAAACTCCACCACCTGTTCGGGCCCACCGCCTGGATAGAGGCGATCGAACAGTTCCCGATCGCCGCTGGCGTCGATCAAGGGCAGCCAGGGCTCGGCGCTGCCCGGGGGACAGTCGAGGGCCATGGCCTCGCTCACTTCCACGAAGCGCGAGATGTTCTCGGCCCGCTCCACGTAGCGGTTGATCCAGTAGAGCGAATCGGCAACGCGGCTCAGCATGATTCTTCGCTCACGATCCAGGTGTCCTTGCAGCCGCCCCCCTGGGAGGAGTTCACCACCAGAGATCCTCGGCGCAGGGCCACCCGGGTCAGGCCGCCGGGGCTTACCCAGGCCCCTTTGCCGCGCAGCACGTAGGGGCGCAGGTCGACGTGGCAGGGGAACAGCTCGCCCTCGCTGAGCGAGGGCACGGTGGAGAGCTCCAGGGTGGGCTGGGCGATGTAATTGCGGGGATCGGCCTGGATCTTGGCGGCAAATTCGGCGATCTCCTCCCGGCTGGCGTGGGGCCCGATCAACATCCCGTAACCGCCTGCTTCAGCCACCGCCTTCACCACCAGCTCGCCCAGGTGGGCCAGCACGTAGGCCCGGTCATCGGGTCGTGCGCACAGATAGGTCGGCACGTTCTCGATGATCGGCTCTTCGCCCAGGTAGTAGCGGATCATCTCCGGCACATAGGCGTAGATCAGCTTGTCGTCGGCCACGCCGGTGCCCGGGGCGTTCGCGATCGCCACCCGCCCGGCCCGGTAGGCCGCCATCAGGCCCCGCACCCCCAGCATCGAATCGCTGCGGAACACGGCTGGATCCAGGAAGTCGTCGTCGATGCGCCGGTAGATCACATCCACGGGCTCCAGGCCGGCCGTGCTGCGCATCCACACCCGGTCGTCCTGGCAGACCAGATCGCGCCCCTCTACCAACTGGATGCCCATCTGCTGGGCCAGGTAGCTGTGTTCGAAGTAGGCGCTGTTGAACACCCCTGGAGTGAGCAGCACCACCTTGGGGGTGTCGGTCCAGGGAGCCAGCTCCCGCAGGGTCTGCAGCAGGTGGGAGGGGTAGTCGTCGATCGGCTGCACCGTGCGCCCCGAGAACAGGCTCGGGAACATGCGCTTCATCACCCGGCGATTTTCGAGGAAGTAGGCCACCCCGGAGGGGCAGCGCAGGTTGTCCTCCAGCACCCGCCAGGTGCCCTGGCCGTCGCGCACCAGGTCGAGCCCGGAGATGTGGCACCAGCGACCTAGGGGGGGCTCGAAGCCCTGCAGCTGGGGTCGCCAGCCCTGGGAGCTCTCCACGTCTTCCCGTGGGATCACACCATCGTTGAGGATTTGCTGGGGGCCGTAGACGTCGGCGAGGAAGAGATCAATCGCTTCTAGCCGCTGAAACAGTCCGTCTTCCAGGCACTGCCAGTCACCGCTGCTGATCAGCCGGGGTAGGGGATCGAAGGGCAAAATCCGTTCGCCCCCTTGGCTGCCGGAGCCGTTGAGGCGGAAGGTGGCCCCCAGCCGCCGTAGCAACACGCCGGCTGCCGCGTGGTTGCGGTTGAGTTCGTCGAGGCCCAGCTGGCCCAGGGAGGACAGCAGGGGGCGCAGGGCCGTGCGGGGTACATCCACCGCGCTGAAATACTCGTCGTAGCCCCGATTGGGCCTGTATTCGGTAAACATTCATCCCCACTGCGCTGGGTCGGATCATGTCCACCTGTGGTGCACCTCGCCGGTGTGGGTTGATACGAAAGAGCAGCTCAATGCTCGGCCAGAACCCGATTTTCACGTTTAGGTTTAGGTGGTGGCAGTCTGCGGCGCCCCTCGATGCCCAGCGATCTCCCCAACCTGTCGGGTGACATGCCCACTCCGCAGGGGAGTGCCTGGGTCGATCCGTATGGGGCCGATCCGTATCGGGCCGAGCTGGGGCTGTTTGAGGCGAAAAGCATCCTCACCTCAGCTCAGGACCTGGAGACTCTTGGTCTTCCCGAGGGCCATCGGAGCCATGAACGGCTGGTGGCACCGCCCTGCAGGCCCATACCGATCCAGCTGCTGCAGCTGGATGGCTCCCCCTGCACCGAATGGTTTTATGCCGACATTCTCGATATCAGCCAGGGGGGCCTCTGTCTGTTGATCACCGAGAGCCATGCCATTGCGGTGGGCCATGGGGTGATGGTGGACTTCAAGGCCCATCTCAGCGGCGATCTACACCGGGTGCGGGGCCTGGTGCGTTGGTTTGTGCGCTCCTGCGGTGTCATCACGATGGGTCTCGGGTTTGTCGAGCCGCTCCATGACCTCCCCGAGCTCCTGTCCGACCGCCGCCACCGCCTGCGCAATCTCAACGAGGAGCCCAAGACCTAGAGCAGGCTCTAGAGCAAGAAGTAGCGCTGGGCCATGGGCAGCACCTCGGCGGGTGCGCAGGTGAGCAGCTCGCCGTTGGCGAAGACCTCGTAGGTCTGGGGGTCCACCTCGACCTTCGGTAGGGCCGAGTTGTTGCGCATCTGGGCCTTGCCAATGCCGCGCGTGTTCACCACGGGCACGCAGGGTCGCTTTAACCCCAGCTGCCGGGGCAGGTCGGCATTGAGGGCCTCCTGGCTGATGAAGGTGAGGCAGCTGGGGGCTAGTGCCGCTCCGAAGGCCGCAAACATCGGCCGGCCGTGCACCGGCCCGGGGGTGGGGATCGAGGCGTTGGCATCGCCCATCTGGGCCCACACGATCGAGCCGCCCTTGATCACCAGCTCCGGCTTGACCCCGAAGAAGCCCGGCTTCCAGAGCACCAGATCGGCCAGCTTGCCCACCTCCACTGAGCCCACCTGGGTGTCCAGGCCATGGGCGATGGCTGGATTAATGGTCACCTTGGCGATGTAGCGCTTCAGGCGGGTGTTGTCGTTGCGGCCGCTGCCCGGCCCGGCCAGGTCTTCCGGCAGCACACCTCGCTGCACCTTCATTTTGTGGGCGGTCTGGAAGGTGCGGATGATCACCTCGCCCACCCGGCCCATGGCCTGGGAGTCGCTGGCGATGATCGAGAAGGCGCCGATGTCGTGGAGGATGTCCTCGGCGGCGATGGTTTCGCGGCGGATGCGCGATTCGGCAAAGGCCACGTCTTCCGGGATGCGCGGATCGAGGTGGTGGCACACCATCAGCATGTCGAGGTGCTCCTCGAGCGTGTTGCGGGTGTAGGGGCGCGTGGGGTTGGTGCTGCTGGGCAGCACGTTGGTCTCGCCGCAGATCTTGATGATGTCGGGGGCGTGGCCGCCGCCCGCCCCCTCGGTGTGGAAGGTGTGGATGGTGCGGCCGCCGATGGCGCGGATCGTGTCCTCCACGAAGCCCGCCTCGTTGAGGGTGTCGGAGTGGATGCACACCTGCACGTCGAAGCGATCCGCCACCGTGAGGCAGCAGTCGATGGCGGCGGGGGTGGTGCCCCAGTCTTCGTGCAGCTTGAGGCCACAGGCGCCGGCACGGATCTGTTCTTCCAGGGCCTCAGGGGTGCTGGCGTTGCCCTTGCCGTAGAAGCCCAGATTCACCGGCAATCCCTCCGCCGCCTGCAGCATGCGGGCCAGGTGGAAGGCGCCGGGGGTGCAGGTGGTGGCATTGGTGCCGGTGGCCGGGCCGGTCCCGCCTCCCAGCAGGGTGGTGACGCCACTGGCCAGGGCCGTTTCGATCTGCTGGGGGCAGATGAAGTGGATGTGGGTGTCGATGGCACCGGCGGTCACGATGTGGCCCTCGCCGGCGATGGCCTCGGTGCCCGGACCCACCACGATGTCGACGCCGGTCTGGGTGTCGGGGTTGCCCGCCTTGCCGATGGCACAGATGCGGCCATCGCGGAGGCCGATGTCGGCCTTCACGATGCCCCACCAATCCAGGATCAGGGCATTGGTGATCACCGTGTCCACGGCGCCCTCGGCGCGGCAGCTCTGGGCCTGGCCCATGCCGTCGCGGATCACCTTGCCGCCGCCAAACTTCACCTCATTGCCGTAGCTGGTGAAGTCGCGCTCCACCTCCAGGATCAAGTCCGTGTCGGCCAGCCGCAGTCGGTCGCCGGTGGTGGGGCCGTAGGTCTCGGCGTAGGCGCGGCGGGAGATGCGGTAGGGCATGGCGAGGGTGCGTGGAACGCGTCAATCCAGGGGGCCGTTGACCAGGCCGTTGAATCCGAACACTCGGCGGGCTCCGGCGAAGGGCACCAGGTTCACGCTGCGACTGTCACCGGGCTCGAAGCGGATCGCGGTGCCGGCGGGGATGTCGAGCCGCAGGCCCCGGGCCGCCTCCCGTTCGAACTGGAGGGCGCCGTTGGCTTCGAAGAAGTGGAAGTGGGAGCCCACCTGCACGGGCCGATCGCCCGTGTTGGCCACCAGCAGGGTGGTGACCGCCCGGCCCGCATTGAGCTCCAGCTCGCCGGGTTCGGGGATGAGTTCGCCGGGGATCAGGGGGGCCATGGCAGGGCGTTCAGCGGATCGGGTCGTGGAGGGTGACGAGCTTGGTGCCATCGGGGAACATCGCCTCGATCTGCACGTCCTGCACCAGTTCCGGCACCCCCTCCATCACCTGGTCGCGGCTGAGCCAGGTGCTGCCTTCGCCCATGAGCTCGGCCACGGTCTTGCCGTCGCGGGCACCTTCGATCACCAGGAAGCTCAGCCAGGCCACGACCTCGGGGTGGTTGAGCTTGACGCCGCGCTTAAGGCGCCGCTCCGCCAGCAGGGCGGCGGTGACGATCAACAGCTTGTCCTTTTCCTGGGGGGTGAGATGCATGGCCCAACTCTGGCAGTGGTCTCGCTTGATTCAGGGTTCAGGCTGAATCACCCCGGCCCTGCCGTGTTCGGTTGTCAGGTTGGCGGCGCTGATTTCCAGGGGGGTCCGCTAACTCCCAGCGGGGGATCCCCGGGCCCAGTCGGCGGATGCGCAGCGGGGAGCGCCAGCAGGCCATCGGCTAACAGCACCACTTCCTGGGGCAGCCATGCCAAGTTGCTCTGAGAAGCCAGGCTGACGATCAGGTTCTGACGTGCCCACGGCTGATCCAGCGCTTCCTGAGCGTCTGAGCGGCGCGATGGCCGTGGGGTTGTTGAGACCCCGTGGCCTGGCTAGGAGTGGGTCTTTAGATCCGGCTGCACGTGTCCATCCGCTCTTCGTTGGTTGTTGGCTTCGCCGGTGTCGCCC
>Ga0310330_100128_pt1 | contig 20863 bp, 17 predicted proteins | sample LakMicDCLTotalB5_FD_195544 | JGI IMG/M metagenome (GOLD analysis project Ga0310330, IMG submission 195544) | Enriched freshwater cyanobacterial communities from Lake Michigan, Michigan, United States - MI23.DCL.Total.B5 (v2) (version 2) | ecosystem: Environmental > Aquatic > Freshwater > Lake... | reverse complement strand
CGCCCCGGGCCTCGCCTCCCCATGGGTTTTTTCCCCCCCCCCCCCACGGTGTTTCTGGGGCTGTTTCATTCCGTTGGCTGGGGCCCTGCCCCTGCCCCCCCTGGAGGCCACGATCGCGGCCCTCGCCGCGGAGCTGGAGGCTGGGCAGCCGGGTCTGGTGCTGCATCGCTCCCTCGAGGAGCGCACGCGGCTGTCCCGCGACTTTCACGACTATTCGCCGGTGCTCACGCCCCTGCTGGCGGGACGGATCGCCCAGCTGGCCGTTGGCGCCACCACGGTGGAGCAGGTGATGGCCGTGGCGGCGGCTTGCGCGCGCCATGGGGTCCCCCTCACCCTGCGCGGGGCCGGCACCGGCAACTATGGCCAGTGCGTGCCCCTGGCCGGCGGGGTGGTGCTCGATCTCACCGGCCTCAACCGGGTGCGGCGGATCGATTCCTCCAGCGGCGTGCTGGAGGCGGAGGCGGGCTGCCGCCTGGCCGACCTCGATGGCGCTCTCGCTCCCCACGGTCGGGCCCTGCGGATGGCGCCCAGCACCTGGCGCAGCGCCACCCTGGGCGGCTTCATCGCCGGTGGATCAGGGGGCATCGGTTCGGTTCGCTGGGGCTTCCTGCGCGATCCCGGCAACCTGCTGGCCCTGGAGGTGGTGACGGTGGAAGCCCAGCCGCGGCTGCTGCGGCTGGAGGGCGGAGCCGCCCAGGCCCTCAACCATGCCTACGGCACCAACGGCATCCTCACGGCGGTCACGGTGGCCACCGCTCCTGCCGTGGCCTGGCAGCAGCTGGTGGTGGATTTCCCCGACTGGTGGGCCGCCCTCGAGGTGGCCCGCTCCCTCCCCGGCACCGCCATGGAGCTCGACGACCTCACCTTGTTGGAGGCGCCGTTGGCGGCGGGTCTGCCCTGGTTGCAGGGATGCCCCCCTCCCGCCGCCGGGCAGCACCGGCTGTTGCTGTTAGCCGCCCCCGATACCCTGCCGCTGTTGCCGGCCTGGCTGGCGGAACGGGGCGGCACGCTGCGCTGGCAGCAGCCCCAGGGATCCAGCCGGGGCGGCACGTTGCGGGAGGTCACCTGGAACCACACCACCCTGCACTGGCGGGGCCGCCACCCTGGTTGGACCTATTTGCAGCTGATGCTGCCGGTGCCCGAGCGTCCCCTGCTGGAGGCGGTGGCCCAGCGTTGGGGGGATCGGGTGCTCTGGCACCTGGAAGGGGTGCGCCAGGGGGGCAGTGCCCGGCTGTCGGCTCTGCCGGTCGTCCAGTTGGGGAACGCCGCCGAACTCGCCGAACTGATCGACTTCTGCCGCGATCACGGCGCCGGCGTGGCCGATCCCCACGTGCTGAGCGTGGAGGATGGGGGTTCAGGAGAGGTTGATCCCGACCAGGTGGCGGCCAAGGCGGCCCATGATCCGGGCGGCCTGCTCAACCCCGGCAAGCTGCGGGGCTGGGTGGGGCCGGTTTGAGAGCGTGCCTTGAGCGCCATCCCTCCAAGGGTGGCGACTCAGAGTGTTGATTCAGGGCTGGCGACTCCGGCTTGCTGGCCGCTTCCAGGAAGGTTCAGCGGCCCGCGCTCGCCCTGTGGTGATGGCTCAGCTCGGCTGCGGATCAGGGGCTCCTTAGCCACACTCCAAGCTCAGGCGGGTGTCCACGCCGGTGGTGGGATTGGTGCCGCTGGCCTCGCGACAGAGGGAGCGCTGGTCGGCCCGGTCGATGAGGGCATCGCTGAAATCAGCCCCCGTCACGTCGGCGCCGGCGAAGCTGCTGCCGGAGGCGATCACGCCGCGCAGCACGGCGTTGTGGAAATCGGCCCCGCTGAAATCCACCTTGTCCATCAGCACGTCGCTGAGGTTGGCGCCGCTGAAGTCGGCCTTCGGGAAGGCCGCCTGGGTGAAGATCGCGCCGTGCAGATCGGCGCCGGCGAAGCTGGCGCCGCGGCCCTGGGCGCCGGCGAAGGAGGTCTGGGCCAGGTTCTGACCGCTGAAGTCCTGGCCGTCTTGGTTGGTGAGGGTGTAGTCCACCCCTTGGAACTCGGCCCATACCGGGACCACTGACCCTCCGATCAGGGTGGCCAGAGCCATCACCACGCTCAGCAGCAGGGCCAAGCAGGGGGAGAGGGCGCGAGGGCTGGACATGGGCCTCCGGGGGTGGCGAGGAGAAAGGGCCAGGGTCGACCCGTACTGGATCGACTCTGGCCCCCCGGGCTGCGGTCGTACGGCGACCGTGGTGTTTCATCGTGGTGCAGCCGCCCTCACACCGAGGTGGAGCTCACCCCGAGGTGCTGACGGATGCGATCGAGGGCGGCCTTCTCGGCGGCGCTCACTTTCTCACCGGAGCCGAACAGGCCATTGCCGGCGGCGGCGGCCACCGCTTCGCAGCCCTCCACGATCAGCTGGCAGTACTGCTGGGCGGAGGCGGCATCGCCCTTGGCGCGGGCCAGGGCTACGGCCCCATCCACCTCTTCGAGAGCGCGGTCGAGCACCTTGCCATCGCGCACATCCTCGGGGGTGAGGCTGAGCTTCTCGGGCCGGATCCCCTGCTTGAGGGCCTCAGGATCGAACAGGCTGGCGATCAGGGGGTTGGAGGCGTAGCGACCGGCGGCGCCGGCAAGCTCCTGGCCCAGGGCGATGGCTTCCTGGGCGCTCGAGAAGATGCCCATGTCCACGGCCATCACGGCCATGGCGGCGGCCAGGGGACCGCCGATGAGTTTGTTGCGTTCTTCGCTGGTCAGTTCAACAGCCATGGAAGGGAAAATTCCACTACCCCCTCAGCCTGGCCAGGAAGGCTGCCTCCGTCATCGCTTCAGCCTGACCGCTTCCTTACGAGCCCCGGTCAAGGCCTCCCGTGCTGGTGGGGGCTGGCGATCGATCCTGGAGGGGATCCAGCAGCGGAATCACAGCCCCCAGCAGGTAGAGCGACCCCGCCACCACCGGCACTTGCCGGCCCAGGAAGGTGTCTGCTGCCCCCGCCGTGGCGAGCTGTTCAAGGCCGCCTTCCAGAGTGGCCGCCGTGGTGAGCTGGCCGGCGAGATCGGGGCAGGCGGCCGCCAGTTCATCGATGCTCCAGGCGCGGTGATCGGGGATCGGCACGATCAGGGCACGGTCCTCCGGCCGAAGCAGCGCCCGCAGCACAGTGGCTCCATCCTTGTGCCGCTGGATGCCGATCAACCAAAGCCGCGCGCCCGTTCCCAGCCGATCGAGTTCCTGGCGCAGCACCACGGCGGCCGGGGGGTTGTGGGCACCATCGAGGAGCAGGCGGATACCTTGGAAGTGGCGGGTTTCCAGCCGTCCGGGCCAGCGGGCGGCAGCCAGGCCGGCCAGGATCGCCGCCTCGCTCAGGGGAGCCTCCGGCCGGGGCCAGGCCCGCTCCGCTAGGGCCCGCGCCATTCCCACCGCCACGGCCCCGTTGCTGCACTGCACCAGGCCGGGCAGGCCCAGCTCCGGACCTCCCGCTTCGGGGGCGGCCAGGGGCGCCACCCAGCGCAGCTCGGCCCCCAGCCGCCGGGCTTCCGACTCCAGCATGGCGGCAGCCTCCGGGTGCTGGGCAGCGCTGATCGCCAGACAGCCTGCCGTGAGTACCCCGGCCTTTTCCCGCGCGATGGAGGCCAGATCGGCGCCGAGGTGTTCGCAGTGGTCGAGGCCGATCGCACCGAAGCCCACCACGGGGCGATGCGGATGGGCCGTGGTGGCGTCGAGCCTTCCCCCCAGACCCACTTCAAGCACGCTGAGATCGAGGTCGGCCCTGGCGAACCGATCGAAGGCCGCGGCGGTCAGCAGTTCGAAGGGGGTGAGCTGGTGGGCCGCAGCGATCGGCCGCCAGCGGGCCAGGTCGGCCCGCATGGTTGCCGGTGCGATCCAGCGGTCGTTGAGCTGGATCCGCTCGCACCAGCTCACCAGGTGGGGGGAGCGGTAGATGCCGCAGCGCAGGCCCGCCGCCCGCAGGATGGCGTGCAGGAAGGTGGCGATCGATCCCTTGCCGTTGGTGCCGGCCACCTGCACGGCGCGGAACCGTTGTTCCGGATGGCCGCCGGCGGCGAGGGCCCCCTCCAGCCGCTCAAGTCCCAGGTCCATGCCGCGGCTGGCGAAGGGCTCCAGCAGGTCATCGAGATCCACCGGTTCGGGGCTCTCGGGCAAGGGGCCGGTGGCGCTCACGCCAGGGTGAGGAGGGCCCGCTCGAGCCGTTTGATCGCTTTGCGGATGTGGCGCGGCCGGATCACCAGGGGCGGCACGAAGCGCACCACCCGAGGCCCGGCTGGCACCAGCAGCAGTCCCTCGGCCATGGCCGCCTTGACCAGATCGGGGGCGGATGGAGCCTCCTCGCGCAGCACCAACCCTTGCAGCAGCCCCCAGCCCCGCTGGCGCTCGAGCAGGGTGGGATGCCGTTCCACCAGGGCCTCCAGCTGCTCCCGCAAGCGGGTGGCCATGGCCTCCACATGGGTGAGCAATTCGCGTCGCTCGATCTCCTGGATCACCGTGAGACCGGCCCGGCAGGCGAAGGGGTTGCCCCCGAACGTGCTGGCGTGTTCGCCGGCCCTGAGGAGGTCGGCGGAGGCCTTCACCGCCAGGGCTCCGATCGGGATGCCGCCGCCGAGGCCCTTGGCCAAGGTGAAGGCATCGGGTTCAATGCCGAGTCGCTCGTGGCCCCACCAGCGCCCGCTGCGGCCCACCCCCACCTGCACCTCATCGAGGATCAGCAGGATGGAGTGTTGATCGCAGAGCTGGCGCACCCGCTGGAAGAAGGCCGGATCGCCGGGGTTCACGCCGCCTTCGCCCTGGAGGGGTTCGAGCAGCACCGCCGCCACCCGCGGGCCGTCGGCCTCACATTCGGCCAGCAGGGCTTCGAAGGCGGCGGTGTCGTTGTAAGGGAAGTAGCGGAAGCCCTCCACCATGGGCTCGAAGCCCTGGTGGTATTTCGGCTGGCCGGTGGCGCTCACCGCCGCCAGGGTGCGGCCGTGGAAGCTGGCTTCGGCGGTGAGGATCAGGGGGCGCTCGATGCCGCGCACCACATGACCGTGCTTGCGAGCCAGTTTGATGGCGGCCTCATTGGCCTCGGCGCCGGAATTGCAGAAGAACACCTTGTCGGCGCAGCTGCGTTCACAGATCGCCTTGGCCAGGGCCTCCTGCTCCGGGATGCGGTACAGGTTGGATACATGCTGCAGGGTGCCCAGCTGGTGGCTGAGGTTGCGGCGCAGCACCGGATCGCTGTGGCCAAGGGTGCACACAGCGATGCCGGCCACGCAGTCAAGGTAGCGACGCCCTTCGTTGTCCCAAACCCAGAGGCCCTTTCCCCGCACCAGGGTGAGGGGAAAGCGGGCGTAGGTGTCCATCACCGACGAGGGGATGGGAGCGGTGGGACTCGAACCCACATGCCCGAAGGCGCTCGATTTTGAGTCGAGTCCGTCTACCAATTCCGGCACGCTCCCGCAAGTCGGACTCTAGGGGGTGGACATCAGGCCGGATCGTTGATCCGCCGGATGCGGGCCCCCACGGCGTTGAGCTTGCCCTCCATGTTGGCGTAGCCACGGTCGAGGAACTCGAGGCCCCGCACGGTGGTCACGCCATCGGCGGCGAGGCCGGCCAGCACCATGGCGGCCGAGGCCCGCAGGTCGGTGCCCCGCACCGGGGCGCCACTGAGGCGTGCCACGCCCTCGATGCAGGCGGTGTTGCCCTGCAGGCGGATCGAGGCTCCCATGCGCTGCAATTCGGCCACGTGCTGCAGACGGTTCTCGAAGATGGTCTCCACCACCACGCTGGTGCCGTTGGCGGTGGCCAGCAGGCTCATGAAGGGGGCCTGGAGGTCGGTGGGGAAGCCGGGGAACGGCATGGTGCGCAGATCCAACGCCTGAATCGCCTCGGCGCTGATCCGCAGGTTGGGACCCTCCTGCACCAGCCGGCATCCCGCCTCCTCCAGCTTGGTGAGCACGGCACCGAGGTGCTCGGGAATCACCGGACCGACCGTGAGGGTGGAGCGGGTGATCGCCGCGGCGAGCAGGAAGGTGCCGGCCTCAATCCGATCAGGAATCACCGCGTAGTCGGCCCCATGCATGGTGGGAACCCCAGCGATGGTGATCGTGGGGGTGCCGGCCCCGTGCACCCTGGCGCCCATGGCGTTGAGCAGACGGGCCAGGTCGATCACCTCGGGCTCGAGGGCGGCGTTGTCGATCACCGTTTCGCCGTCGGCCAGGGCGGCGGCCATCATCAAGGTCTCGGTCGCTCCGACGCTCGGACAGTCGAGGTGGATGTGCCCTCCGGTGAGCCGCTTGCTGCGTCCAGGCACTGAGGCGGTAACGACCCCGTGTTCGATGGTGACTTGGGCGCCAAGCGCCTTGAGCCCCTTCACGTGCTCCACTACGGGGCGGCTACCGATCTGACAGCCACCGGGCAGGGGGACCTGGGCGGTGCCCATCCGGGCGAGGAGGGGGCCGATGCAGAAGAAGCTGGCCCTCAGGGTGTTCACTAGCTCATAGGGAGGGGCGGCCAGGGTGATGTGCTCGCCGTCGAGGTCGATGCAGTCACCCTGGCGGGTGACCCGCACACCGAGGGCCGCCAGGATCTCCCCCATTGCGGTGATGTCGGTGAGGGGGGGGACGTTGCGCAGCCGCAGGGTGTCGCGGCTGAGCAGGCAGGCGGCCATCAGCACGAGGGCCGAATTCTTGGCGCCACTGACGTGCAACTCCCCGGAGAGTTTGAGGCCGCCCGAAACCTCAAGGCGGGTGTCGAGCAGTTGAAGGGCCGGGGCCGCGGAGAGGGTCATGGCACCGGGCCTGTCATGAAACGCCAGCGCATATTGACAACTTTTGTGCAGATCGTCTACAGGGCCGCCGCCTGAACTGTCTCGCCTCTGCTCCAGGCGGGTGATGGGCGCGCGGGCATCACCAGGGCATTGGATCGGAGCGGTTCGTGGGGGTGGCTGGGGGGCGATGGCCTACAATCAACGGGTCGCTGCGGATTCCGCAGGGAAAGGAGCCCGCGGATGTGGCGGAATTGGTAGACGCGCTAGTTTCAGGTACTAGTGGCAGCAATGTCGTGGGAGTTCAAGTCTCCCCATCCGCATCGACCCCTTCATGATCGTTCTCAAGATCACCAATTCTTCCGAAGTTCTTGCCTCCAAGGTTGGCAAGTTTCTGGAGAGTCTCACGCCCGACGGATTTGATCAGGTCACGGTCGAGGACATCGTGATCCGCAAGCTGATTGAGAACCTTGCCGCCGAAGGGTTGCGTGGTGAGGTGGCCGCTGTTAGCGGACTGGATCTCAACGGCCAGGAGTTGGTGATCCACAAGCAGATGCATGTGCGCAGCAACCGTCCCTTCTGAGGCCGGGCCAGCCCCGGGCGAGTCTCCGTTCCCCGCCGCGTGCGCCCCGGAGTTGATCACCAGCCGCCGCAATCCCCTGGTGGGCCGTCTTCGCGATCTTCGGGATGGGCGGGAGCGTCGGGAGCAGGGTTGTCTGCTGCTGGAGGGAACCCACCTGCTGCAGGAGGTGGTGCGCCTGGGCTTGGTGCCCGACCTGGTGGTGGCGACCCCCGCCTGGATTGTGCGCTACCCCAACCTCCTGGCGGCCCTGCCGGCCGCCACCCTCCTAAGGCCGATGGCGGCTGAGGTGCTCGAGGCTGCCGCGACCACCCGAAGTCCCGATGGCGTGCTGGCCGTGTTGCCCACGCCGCAGCCCCGGCTCGCCGGTCCGGCGAGCTTCGTGCTGGCCCTAGACCGCCTCCAGGATCCGGGCAACCTGGGCACGCTGCTGCGCACGGCCCTGGCCGCCGGGGTGGACGAGGTGTGGCTTGGGGAAGGGGCCGATCCGCACCAGCCCAAGGTGCTGCGCTCCTCCAGCGGGGCGGTCCTGGCCCTGCCCCTGGTGCGCCTGGAGGCCGCCCAGCTGGCCGGCCGCCTTGATGGGGCCCGCCGGAGCGGCCTGCAGGTGGTGGCGGCCGTGCTGCCTTCGCCGGCCTGGCCCGATCCACCGCCCTACTGGCGGCACGACTGGAGCCGGTCCACCGTGTTGTTGCTTGGCAATGAGGGGGCGGGATTGGACCCGCGGCTACTGCAGCCGGGGGATGCGGTGGTGACCATTCCCCACAGCCCGGCGGTGGAATCCCTGAATGTGGCGGTGGCCGCGGCGCCGCTGCTGCTCGAGCGCTGGCGGCAGGCTGCGGGGGGAGGCCCGGCCGGGATGCTCAAGGGGGCCTGACCTGGGCCGGTGGCCTGTTCGTCGCGGGGCCGTGGCAGGGGAGAATGCCCCCAATCCGTGCAGCCCGTTCGGTGAACGAAGCCAGCTCCGCCCCCGATGGAACCACCGCCCCGGCGGCCGGTTCCTTCGACTTCGATGTGATCGTGATCGGGGCCGGCTACGGCGGCTTCGATGCCGCCAAGCACGCGGCGGAACACGGCCTGAACGTGGCCATCGTGGAAGCCCGCGACATGGGCGGCACCTGCGTGAACCGCGGTTGCGTGCCCTCGAAGGCCCTGTTGGCCGCCAGCGGCCGGGTGCGGGAGCTGGCCGATGCCGAGCACCTGGCCGGTTTTGGCATCCACGCGGCGCCGGTGCGCTTCGAGCGTCAGAAGATCGCCGACCACGCCCGCCAATTGGTGGCAACGATTCGCACCAACCTCACCAAGACCGTGGAGCGCTCCGGCGCCAAGATTCTGCGGGGCAAGGGCCGCCTCGATGGGCCCCAGCGGGTGGTGGTGCGCGAAACCGGCGGCGGCGTCGAGCGCCCCTACACCGCCCGCGACGTGATCATCGCCACCGGCTCCGATCCCTTCGTGCCGCCAGGGATTGAAATCGACGGCCGCACCGTGTTCACCAGCGATGAGGCGGTGGATCTGGAGTGGTTGCCCCGCTGGATCGCGATCGTGGGCAGCGGCTACATCGGCCTGGAATTTGCCGATGTTTACACCGCCCTCGGCTGTGAGGTCACGATGATCGAAGCCCTGGATCGGGTGATGCCCACCTTCGATCCCGACATCGCCAAGATCGCCGCCCGCAACCTGATCGACAGCCGCGACATCGATGCCCGTGCCGGCGTGCTGGCGAAATCGATCAAGCCCGGTTGCCCCGTGCAGATCGAGCTGGTCGACATGAAAACCCGCGAGCCCCTCGAAATCCTGGAGGTGGATGCGGTGCTGGTGGCGACCGGCCGGGTGCCGGTGAGCAAGGATCTCAACCTGGCTTCGGTGGGCGTCGAGACCAACCGCGGCTTCATCCCGGTGGATGAGACCCTGCAGGTGCTCGCCTCCAATGAGCCCGGCGCCGCCCCGATCCCGCACCTGTGGGCCGTGGGCGATGTGACCGGCAAGATGATGTTGGCCCACACCGCCGCCGCCCAGGGCACCGTGGCTGTCGAGAACATCCTGGGCCACCCCCGCCGCATCGACTACCGCTCGATTCCGGCCGCCACGTTCACCCACCCGGAGATCAGCTCGGTGGGCCTGAGCGAGGCCGATGCCAAGCTGCTGGCGGCGGAGCAAGGCTTCGAGCTGGGGGTGGTGCGCAGCTACTTCAAGGCCAACTCCAAGGCCCTGGCGGAGCTGGAGAGCGATGGGCTGATGAAGCTGCTGTTCAACAAGGCCAGCGGCGAGGTGCTTGGGGCCCACATTTATGGCTTACACGCGGCCGACCTGATCCAGGAGATCGCCAATGCGGTGGCGCGCCGCCAGGGGGTGGTGCAACTCGCCAGCGAGGTGCACACCCACCCCACCCTCAGTGAGGTCGTGGAGGTGGCCTACAAGCAGGCGGCGATGGCGGTGGCTCCGGCTGCTGCGGTGGTGGCCTGAGATGGAGATCCGCCGCCGGCCCCCCAACCCCTCGGTGCGGGTGGCCCACCTCGAATACGGAACTCCCCATCCGGATGAGAAGCCGCGCCACATCCTTGAGGAGATCGTGTGGGAGAAGGACCGGGAGGTGACCGCCGCCCGGGAGCGGGTGAACCTCGACCAACTCAAGACCCAAGTGGCGAAGCTGCCGGCCACGCGCGATTTCGTGGCGGCCCTCCGGGCCAGCTGCCGCAAGCCGGCCGTAATTGCCGAGGTGAAGAAGGCCAGCCCCAGCAAGGGGGTGATCCGCGAGGACTTCGATCCGGTGGCGATCGCCCAGGGTTACGCGGCCGGTGGCGCCACCTGCCTCTCGGTGCTCACCGATAAACAGTTCTTCCAGGGCGGCTTCGATGTGCTGGTGGCGGTGCGCGGGGCCGTGGAGCTGCCGCTGCTCTGCAAGGACTTCATCCTCACCCCCTACCAGCTGTACCAGGCCCGGGCCGCCGGGGCCGATGCGGCCCTGCTGATCGCGGCGATCCTCACCGACCAGGACCTGGCCTACCTCCTGAAGGTGGCCCGGGCCCTGGGCTTGGCGGTGTTGGTGGAAGTGCATGACGCCCCTGAACTGGAGCGGGTGCTGGCCCTTGAGGGGGTGGATCTGATCGGCATCAACAACCGTGACCTGAGCACTTTCATGGTGGACCTGGCCACCACCGAGCAGCTGATGGCCACCTATGGCCCCCAGGTGCGGGCCAAGGGGGCCCTGCTCGTGAGCGAATCGGGCCTGTTTGAGCGCGATGATCTCGATCGGGTCCTGAGCGCCGGCGCCGATGCGGTGCTGGTGGGCGAAGCCCTGATGCGCCAGCCGGATGTCACCGCTGCACTCGAGACCCTCATCGGCTGCTGAGCTTCGCTCTGAACCTTCCCCGGGATCGCTCCCAGCAAAAAGCCCCCGCAACAGCAGGGGCCAGGGGAGGTGCGGAAGGGCGGGCAGCCAAGAGCCGCTCCGCCCACTGGAATCACACCTTGCGGCTGTAGAACTCCACCACCAGTAGTTCGTTGATCTCGAGCGCCACCCATTCGCGCTCGATCTTGCCATTCACCTTGGCGGTGAGTTTTGCCTTATCGAACTCAAGATGGGGAGGGATGTTGGCCAGACCAGGGAAGGCGATGTTGGCTTCCGCCAGTAGCTTGGAAGCCTTGCGTTCGCGGATCGCCACCACATCACCGGCCTTGCACTGGAAGCTGGCGATGTCCACCACCCGACCGTTCACGGTCACGTGGCCATGGTTCACCAACTGGCGGGCGCCGGGCACGGTGGGACCAAAACCGAGCCGGAAGCAAATGTTGTCGAGACGGTTCTCGAGCAGCTTGAGCAGGTTGGTTCCGGTGGAACCCTCCTGGGCACGGGCCTTCTTCACGTAGCGCACCAGCTGACGTTCGGAAATGCCGTAGTTGAAGCGGAGCTTCTGTTTTTCTTCGAGACGGATCGCGTATTCGGAGCGCTTGCGACGGGCCTGGCCGTGCTGACCGGGGGGATAAGCCCGCTTGGCGGACTTACGGGTGAGACCGGGGAGGTCTCCCAAGCGCCGCGTGATCCTCAGTCGAGGGCCGCGGTATCGGGACATGAAGGGTTCGGTTCGGGGGGACGGGTTCGGGCCGGCGAGCGGCCCGGGCGCAGGTCGCAGCGGTGGGGCCGGGAACAACCCCGATCCGCTCCGTTGCCTTGCGGCGCCAATTCACGATCCTAAAACAAGGCTGCAGTCGATCCCGGCCGGCTTCGACCACCCCACCCTTTGGGCTGGATCAGGGCGATCATGTCCCTGGCAAGCCATGCTGGATACAGCTTGCCTGTTGCCATGGAGCATCGACGTCGATGGTGAACCGGGCTCTGGCCGCCCTGCTCCTGACCCTGATCGGGACCTATCAACGCTGGATTTCCCCCCTGCTGGGGCCGCGCTGCCGGTTTATCCCCAGCTGCAGTGCCTACGGCGCCGAGGCGATCAGCCGCCATGGTCCCTGGCGGGGAGGCTGGCTCACCCTGCGGCGCCTGGCCCGCTGTCATCCCCTTAGCCCCTGCGGCTGCGATCCGGTGCCGGATTGAGGCGTTCATCTCCTCACCTCGCTTTCCATCGCCCACGGTTCTCCGCTGCCCCCTTACCCGCCGGCTTCATGCCCCTCTCCCCGCCGTTGCGCGTTTACACCCGTGCGGGCTGCTGCCTCTGCGAAGGTCTCGAGGAGCGGCTGCGGGCTCTCGATCCGCCACCTCCCCTGGAGCTGGTGGATGTGGATGGGGATCCGGTGCTGCAGGCCCGCTACGGCCTGCGGGTGCCGGTGCTGGCCCGGCCAGGGGGACCCGCCGCAAGCGGGGCTCCGCCGGCCTCCGCCTGGATGGATCTACCGCCGGTGCCGCCTCGGCTCGGGGGTGAACGGCTGCAGGCCTGGTTGGCTGCCCACGGGGCGGTTGCCGGAGCGTCAGCCCAGGGCGGGCCTCCCCTGGGAGGCGGGCTTTAGATAGGCCCATGATGTGCGGCGAGCGGCCCCATGACCCAGTTTCTCCATTCGCTGCTGCTGCAGGTGGGTTTGGAGATTCCGCAGGCCCTTGAGGACAGGGTGATCGGCTCGATCAGCTGTGATTCCCGCCGGGTCGCCGAAGGCACGCTTTTTGTGGGCTTGCCGGGCACCCGCGTTGATGGGGGAATGTTCTGGCGGCAGGTGTTGGCTGCTGGCGCCGCCGCCGCCGTGATCGGCGAACGCGCCGCCGAGTCCGATCCCCCCGGGCCAGCCGATCCCGTGCTGGTGGTGGCCGATCCGGTGGCCCACTGGGCCGGCGAACTGGCGGCGGCGTTCTGTCAGCACCCCAGCCGTCGCTTGGCCTTGATCGGCGTAACCGGCACCAACGGCAAGACCACCACCTCCTACCTCATCGAGCACCTGGCGGCCAGCACGGGCCATCCCACCGCCCTGTTCGGCACCCTGGTGAATCGCTGGCCCGGCCACAGCGTGACGGCCCAGCACACCACCGCCTTTTCGGACCTGCTTCAGCCCCAACTCGCAGCGGCGGTTGATGCCGGCGCCCGCATCGCCGCGATGGAGGTGAGCTCCCATTCCTTGGATCAGCAGCGGGTGGCCGGCTGTCGCTTTGTCGGGGCAGTGTTCACCAACCTCACCCAGGACCACCTCGACTATCACCCCTCGATGGAGGAGTATTTCGGCGCCAAGGCCCGCCTGTTCTCCGATCCCTTCCTCGCCGGCGACGCGGTGGTGAACGTGGATGACCCCTGGGGCCAGCGGCTGGCCTCCGAGCTGTTGGAGCGTGGTGTCCGCTGCTGGCGGGCCTCCTTAGAGCGCACCGACGTGGAGCTCAGGGTTGAGGACCTTGTGATGGGTGCCGACGGCATCCAGGGCACCCTCGTGACCCCACAGGGTCGGGGTCCTTTCCACTCCCCCCTGGTGGGCCGCTTCAACCTGATGAATTTGCTGGAAGCGGTGGGGGTACTGCAGCAGCAGGGCATTCCCCTGGCCCAGCTGCTGGAGGCCCAGGCCACGTTCCGCGGGGTTCCCGGCCGGATGGAGCGGGTGAGCTTCGATGGAGGAACCGTTGGCCCGGCCGTACTGGTGGACTACGCCCACACCCCCGATGGCCTGGAAAATGCCTTGGCGGCCTGCCGCCCCTTCAGTTCCGGTCGGTTGATCTGCGTGTTCGGCTGCGGCGGTGATCGCGATCGCAGCAAGCGACCGCTGATGGGAGCGATCGCAGCCCGCTTGGCCGATGCCGTGGTCGTGACCTCGGATAACCCCCGCACCGAAGATCCCGAAGGGATCCTGGCCGATGTGGTGTCCGGCATCCCTTCCGGAACCAACCTGGAGGTCGAGATCGACCGGGCCCGGGCCATCGCCTCGGCGATCGCGGCGGCCGGCCCCGCCGATCTGGTGCTGATCGCTGGAAAGGGCCATGAGGATTACCAGATCCTGGGCACCACCAAGATCCATTTCGATGACCGCGAGGAGGCCGAGAAAGCCCTGCGCTCCCGACCGGTTGCGGTGGGGGGCTGAGGTCCCATAAAAAAGCCCCCCGATCGGGGGGCTTCGGCGGCGTTGTCGCCCCAGTTGGGATGCCGAGGACTCAGCTGAAGCGGACCACGGTGCGGTCGTAGCGCACGTCGATGTCACGCACCCAGCCGCCGTTAGCCACTTCGAGCCAGTCGTTGCGGCGGTGGCCGGTGAGCTGGACGTTCTCGCCGTTGCGCACGCGGCGCAGAACGGCAGAGTTGATGTCGGCATGCTCGCGCACTTCCAGCTGACCATCGTGGGCATTGGCCTCCACGAAGATGTTGCGGGAGGTGGTGGTGCCGGTGGTCACCGTGCTGCCGGTGTTCGTGTAGCTGCCGCTGTAGGTGGTGCCGGTTTTGGTGTCGGCGTAGGTGGCCACACCTTCATTCTTGCCGCGCAGGGCCGCCCAGGAGAGCAGACCGAGGCCCAGGGGCAGCAGCAACCACCAGGCCCGGCCAGGGTTCACGGCGGTGCCGGTGTCCTGAGTGGTGGTGGTTTCAGCCGGAGCGGTGGTCGTGGTGTCGGCTGCAGCGGTGTCGTTGCCGCCGAAGGTGGTCCCCACACCTTTGCTCAGGCTGTAGGGGCAGGTGAGCCGGGCGGTGTTGGTGCCGTCCTTGGTGAGGTCAAACACCACTTCAACCTTGTCGGCATCCACCGAGCGGCTGGAGATCACCTTGGCGAGGTCGGTGCGCCAGCCCTGCTTGCCAGCGCTGTCGAGACAGGCCGCGGTGGCGGTCTTGATGGCTTCCTCAGTGCTGAGGGCCAGGGCCGGGCCTGCGGTTGCCAGCAGGCCGAGGGAGGCAGCGGAGACCAGGAAAAAGCGCTGCATGGAACGGGAGGATTGGACCATCCTGAATCAACTCCTTTGGGTCGGGATTGGTAAGATTGGGGGAAGAAACCCTGGGCAAATGGGTGGTGAGCGTGTCGTCAGGACTGGCCCTGGCGAAGGGGTTCGCTGACGAAGCCATCCATCGCGCAAACCCTATTCGGATTGAAAATTTTGGCAACGGCTTGCAGTCAATTCTTGGTTTGTCTTGCGATGGTCTCTGACGGCTTGGTCTTGGCTCTCGTGCGTTGAACGCGCTGTCCAATTGCGCTTGGGTGCTGGTTCCAGTCCTTCAGTGGTGGTGAGACCAGGGGTTTTGATCGCTGAGTTGGCAAAGCGGGGGCAACACGAAAAGTCTGATCAGTTGCTTATTGGCTGTCAGTCCTGGCATGGCCGAGAACATGCCCACGTGTTCTGAATCACTTGTAGGAATGGGCTCGTTCTAGAGAGCGCCGCTTGGATTGTCATCCGCTTGTCACATTCGCTTGCCGCAGACAGGTTCCTTGGTCAAGATGGGTTCGCTTTCTCCCCTCTTCCTGCAACTGCATGGCCCTCGGAGTTCCCATTTCCAAGAAGTTTCTTGCCGAATTCATCGGCACCTTCTGGCTCGTGCTCGGTGGCTGCGGCAGTGCCGTGCTGGCTGCCGTCTTCCCCTATGACAGCGCCGCCGCCAATCCCCTTGGCCTCGGCTTCCTCGGCGTTGCCCTCGCCTTTGGTCTCACCCTGCTGACCGCTGCCTACGCGATTGGTCACATCTCTGGCTGCCACATCAATCCGGCCGTGACCTTCGGCCTCTGGTCGGCCGGCAAGTTCCCCGGTTCCAAGGTGCTGCCCTACGTGGTGGCCCAGGTGCTCGGCGCCCTCACCGCCGGTGGCCTGATCTACGGCATCGCCGGTGGCCGTGAAGGTTTCACCCTCAGTGGCAGCAACCCGCTGGCCACCAATGGCTGGGGTGCCCATTCCCCCGGTGGTTATGGCTTCTGGGCTGCTCTGCTCACCGAGCTGGTGCTCACCTTCATCTTCCTGCTGATCATTCTGGGTACCACCGATCGCCTGGCACCCATCGGCTTCGCCGGTGTGCCGATCGGTCTATCCCTCACCCTGATCCACCTGATCAGCATCCCCGTCACCAACACCTCGGTGAACCCCGCCCGCAGCACCGGCGTGGCGCTCTGGGCCGGTGGTGAGGCCGTGGGTCAGCTGTGGCTCTTCTGGTTGGCTCCCATCGTCGGTGCCCTGCTGGCTGGCTGGGTCCACAGCAACGTGTTCGACTCCGACGTGGAGGGCTGATCGCGATCGGGGCTATCGATCGGGCGATGCGGTCGTGCTCGCTCGATCGCCTAACCGATGCACCAGGGCCCTCCGGGGCCCTTTTTCATGCCCGCCAGGCTTTGCCTGAGCCTCTCAGAACCGAAGTGGGCTCACCAAAGGGTTTTCCTGGGCCTGAAGAGACCTGTTCAGGGCGAATCTCAGGCAGCCACCAGCTCCTGCAGGGCCTTGAGCAGGGCTTCAAGGTCGGAGGGGGTGGTGGTGATGTGGGTGCAGGCCCGCAGGCAGGCCGGATCTGGCAGGTTGCGGAGCCAGATCCCCCGTTCCCCGAGGCGTTGCAGGAGGCTGGTTGGATCCTGGCCCTCCACTGTGAAGCTCACCAGTCCGGCCGGAGGGGGCTCGTCAAGGAGAGGATGCACCTTGGCGATCCTCCCCAGGCCTTCCCAAAGGGTTGCACTGTGCTGGCGGATCAGGGCCAAGCGCTCCTGGTCGGTGCCCTCGGCCTCCAGCAGGGCCAGGGAGCTGGAGAGGCCCGCGAACAGGGGCGTGCAGGAGGTGGCTACCTCGAAACGGCGACCATCGCGGTGGAACGCTCCCGCGCCGGCGGATTCGTCGGCCAGGGTGCGCCAGCCGATCAGGGTGGGGCGGGCCTGCTCCAGCAGGCGCTCGGAGAGGGCCACCACCCCGAGGCCCTCGGGTCCGCAGCACCACTTGTGGCCAGTGCAGGCGTAAATGTCGGCGGCGGCAGCTGCTTCGGCCACCGGAACACTGCCGAGGGACTGGGCCCCATCCACCAGCAGCCAGGGCTGGTTGGGATGCTGGGCAAGCCGGGCCGCCACTGCGGCGATCGGCATCAGCTGGCCGGTGTTCCAGAGCAGGTGCGAGAGCACCACCAGCCGGGTGCGGGGGGTGAGGCTCCGCTCCAGGGATTCCAGCACCGCTGCCTGGGCGGCCCCGCTGCCGGAGCGGGCCTCCGCCACGGCCAGGCTGGCCAGAGCGAGGTTCTGACGCTGGGCCAGCTCCCGGCAGGCGGCCACCACGCCGGGATGTTCAGCGTCGCCAATCAGCAGTTCATCGCCTGCCTGCCAGGGCAGGCCCCAGAGGGGAAGGACGCAGCCGCTGGTGACGTTCTCGGTGAAGGCCAGCCGCTCCGGAGGCATGCCGCACCAACGGGCCAGACGCTGCCGCAGGCTCGACACCGTGCCCTCCACGTAGGGCCAAACGCTTCCTGTAAAGGGCCCCAGCTCCTGGATGGTGCGCCAGCTCGCTTGGATCGCCTCCAGGGAGGGGGTAGGCAGGGGGCCCTGGCCGCCGTAGTTGAAATACACCTTGTTGGCCAGTGCGGGCATCAGGTCGCGCAGCGGCAACGGGCTGCGGGGATCCTGCTTCGATCCCGACGGTTGCGTCACAGGGGCTGGTTGGTGGCGTGCGGGCCGACCTTAGGGACCGGCGAAGGCCTTAGAGAACCTGGCCCACCACAACGGCGGCGACGGCGGAGAAAACCGTGATACCGAGGGCCGTGAAGGGGTCCTGACCCTGGGCCACCGCCAGACTCGTGACGACACCGGCGCCTAGGCAGGCCACGGCGAGCTGGCCGGTGAGTTCGGTGCGGGGGCGTGGGGTCGGGGTCACAGCAGCGGATGCGTCTGGCCGGAAGCTACCGGTGGTTCCTGCCGCATGGTTCGGAGCTCCGGCGGGTTGTTACCCGCTGTTCAGGAACTTCATGCTTCTGTTACATGCTGCCCGGCTGGACTGCGCCGTTCAGGCCGTCGGCGGCGGTGATGCGGGCCGGGCCCGGCCGCTGCTGGCCCACTGGCGCAGGGCCTGCAGCTGTTCCCGGGCCGTGCGGGACAGGGGCACCACCTGGGATGCGGCGGCGATCAGGTCGGCCTCGCTGGGCTCGCGGCTTTCGGCGAAGGCCAGGTGCATCGCCTCGATCACCGTTTGCTCCAGCTCCGCCCCCGAGAAGCCCTCGGTGCGATCCACCAGCACCTGCAGTCCGATCGTGTGGGCCGGCCGGCGGCGGCGCAGCTGCAGGTCGAGGATGGCGCACCGTTCCGCCGGGCTGGGCAGCTCCAGCAGGAAGATCTCGTCGAAGCGGCCCTTGCGCAGCAGTTCGGCCGGTAGCCGCTCTACCCCGTTGGCGGTGGCCACCACAAACACCGCACTCGTTTTCTCCGCCATCCAGGTGAGCACGCTGGCCAGCACCCGCTGGCTGGTCCCCCCATCGCTGCGGCCGTCGCCGCCGCCGCCGACCCCAAGGCCGAAGCCCTTGTCGATCTCATCGATCCACAGCACGCAGGGGGCCATCGCCTCGGCCCGCTGGATCATCTCCCGCGTGCGGGCCTCGCTGGCTCCGACCAGCCCGGCGAACAGCCGGCCCACATCCAGCCGCAGCAGCGGCATGCCCCAGCTGTGGGCGATGGCCTTGGCGGTTAGGCTCTTGCCCGTGCCCTGGGGCCCCACCAGCAGCACGCCCCGCGGCAGTGGCAAGCCGTAGCGACGCGCCTCCTCGCTGAAGGCCCGGTGCCGCTGCTCCAGCCAGTGCTTGAGCGCTTCAAGGCCGCCGATGTCGGCCGGGGTGGCCTCGCTGGGGCAGTACTCCAGCAGCTCGCTACGGGCGATTGCCTGGCGTTTTTCCTCCAGCACCTCGGCCAGATCCGCCTCCCCGAGCCGGCCCCGCTGGGCCAGGGCCCGGGCCGCCAGCTGGCGCACCCGCTGCTCACTCAGGCCGTGGCAGGCCACGGCCAGCACCGCCAGCACCGACGGCGCCAGCGGTTCGCCGCTGGCTGCCGCGATGCTGGCCAGCAGCCGGGCGATGTCCTCGCCATCGGGCAGGGGAAGCTCCAGCACGGACACGCTGTCCTCCAGTTCGGCCGGCAGGCGCCATTCCGGGGCGGTGATCACCAGGGTGTGGGGACGCTGCCGCAGTTCGGCGGCGAGGTTGCGCAGGCGCCGGCAGATGGCCGCATCATCGCCGTAGCGGTGGAAATCCTTCAGGAGCAGGATCGCGCCCTGCTCCACCGGCATGGCGCTCAGCAGGTCGAGAGCCGCCATGGGGTTACGGCTCGCTTCGCCCTCGCGCCCCGGGGCTCCGCGCAGGCCACCGATGAAGTCCCAGCGGAACAGCCGCCGGCCCCCCAGTCGCTCGGCCGCCCGCTCCAGCAGGACCTCGACCCGTTCCTCCTCGAGGCTGCGGATCCAGAGGATCGGCGTGCGGGAGCGGATCAGCAGATCCAGCTGGTCGGCCAGGGGGGCTGCCATGGGGGGTGGATCAGCTCTCTTTGAGATTGCGCAGGGCTGCCCAGCGGGGGTCGCCCACGCCCTCCTCGCTGCTCCAGGTGGCCGGGCCCGGGCACGCTGGACCGCAGCGGTTCACCAAGGGGAGGCGCAGGCTGAGCTGCTCGAAGAGCCAGCGCTCCGGGTCGAAGTCGCCCTCTGGATCGAGCCGGTCGTCGAGGTCATCTCCCGTCGGTGTGAGCTCTGTGGGAGCCAGCGGACGGGTGGGGTGGGGAAGGGTGCCGCCTTGCCCGGCACCGGCGCCTGTGACGGCCAGTTCCAGCAGCTCGTGGGCCTCGGCCCGGACGGCCAGGTTGAAGAGGTTCAGGCAGCGGTCGCAGCGCAGGTTCACGATCGTTTCGACCGACCCTTCCACCTCCAGCACGCCGCTGTGATGGTGGGCGCTGAGACGGCCCCGCGCGGGGGTGAGGCTCTCGAGCCCCGCGATGGGCTGGTTCACCTCCCATTTGCGGGGGGCTGCCAGCAGCCGCAGCTCCGGCAGCGAAACCGGCCTCAGCGGCTCTTCACTCATTTGCGGCCCTTCGGTTCAAAGGGAAGTCGGTCAACGCCTCCGCCCGCCGTGGCGCTCACGGTTGTCTGCTGGGCCATCTGCTTCTCGAGAATCTGCTGCAGGTTCTCGGGCAGGGCCTCACGGCTGAGGATCCAGGTCTGCAGGCCTTGGAAGATATTGGCCACCACCATGTAGAGCAGCACCCCGGCGGGAAGCGGGAAAAACAGGAACATCGCCGTGATCATCACCGGCGTGATCTTGTTGGCTGTGGACTGCTGGGGATTGGCCGGCATCCCCATCCCCGAGAGGATCTGGGAGATGAACAGGCTGGCGCCAAAGGCCGCCACCAGGAAGGCGATATCCCAGTTCACCGCCCCGTCGGTCATGAAGCCCACTTGGCCGAGGGCCTTGATGAACAGGAAGCCGCTGCGGGCGGCCAGGCCGGCAATGGTGGCCTCCACCGTTGCGTCACCGGGGGCCAGGGCCGTAATGGTGCCGTCGTCGGCCACGCTCACCACCCCTTCACCCTTGGTGACGTTCCATTGGGGCTGAAAGGCGTTGCCGTTTTCCACGCCGGAGAGCACCGAGGCGAAGCTGCCCCCTTCGCGTGTGTGCAGGGCCACCGTTTCGGTGTCGCCCACTCCCAGCTTGGTGCCCTTCTCCAGGGTGCCGATCACCGGCACATGGCTGGTGCTGGTGACGAAGATGGAATGGCTCGGGGTGTTGAAGGGCTTGGGCTCCACCGCAGCAATCTGGTCGGCCGGCAGCACCTTGAGGTTGAAGGTGTAGGGCACATCGGCGAAGGGTGAGCCCCGCAGGGTGGCGAACAGAGCGAACAGGATCGGCATCTGCACCACCAAGGGCAGGCAGCCAGCCAACGGGCTGCCGAACTCCTTCATCAGCTTGCCGAGCTCCTCTTGCTGCCTGGTGGGGTTGCTGGCGTACTTGCTCTTGATCTCCGCCTGGCGCTGCTGCATCACCGGCTGGGCGATGCGCATGCGGCGGGCGCTGCGAATCGATCCGGCGCTGAGCGGGAAGAGCGCCAACCGGATCACCACCGTGAGAGCGACGATCGCCAGGCCGTAGCTGGGCACCAATCCATAGAAGAAATCCAGGATTGGAAGCAGCAGGTTGTCGGAGATGTAACCGATCACAGCGGAGGAGGGCTGGGGGAAGGGTGGGTC
>Ga0310330_100125_pt1 | contig 21066 bp, 20 predicted proteins | sample LakMicDCLTotalB5_FD_195544 | JGI IMG/M metagenome (GOLD analysis project Ga0310330, IMG submission 195544) | Enriched freshwater cyanobacterial communities from Lake Michigan, Michigan, United States - MI23.DCL.Total.B5 (v2) (version 2) | ecosystem: Environmental > Aquatic > Freshwater > Lake... | reverse complement strand
GCTGGCGGAGGCCGGTGTGCAGGCACGGGTGGTTCCGGCCGCCGAGGCGGACCGGCTGCGGCCGGCGCTGTGCGCCGCCGCCGACCTGGCGCTGAACAAATCGGGCACCGTGAATCTGGAGCTGGCCCTGCGCGGCGTGCCGCAGGTGGTGGGCTACAGGGTGAGCCGCCCCACCGCCTGGCTGGCGCGCCACCTGCTGCAGTTTCAGGTGGATCACATCTCGCCGGTGAATCTGGTGCTGGGGGAGCGGCTCGTGCCGGAGCTCCTGCAGGATCAGCTGACGGCGGAGGCGATCGTGGCCGAAGCGCTGCCGCTGCTGCAGTCGGCCGAGGCCCGCGACCGGATCACGGAGGGCTACGCGCGCCTGCGCCAGTCCCTCGGCGAACCGGGCGTCACCCGGCGTGCCGCCGCCGCCATCCTGGATAGCTTCCCTGCAGCCGCCTCGGCATGAGTCAGTTCCCCGCTCGCCTGAACGCGCTGTTGGCCAGCTTGCTGCTGGGGCTTCTGCTTCTGCTGCCGCTCAGCCCCGCGGTTGCCTCAGAGGCTGAGCCCGTGTTGGCCAAGGCGCCGGCAGCGGCGAGCGTGAAGGGCACCTCCGAGGCGGTGTTCGCCGGCGGTTGCTTCTGGTGCCTCGAGCACGACCTGGAGCATCTCCCCGGCGTGGTTGACGCGGTGAGCGGCTACAGCGGCGGCAGCCTGCGCAATCCCACCTACCGGCAGGTGTCCGCCGGCGGCACGGGCCATCAGGAGGTGGTGCGGGTGCGCTTTGATCCGGCGCAGCTCAGTTACGCGACCCTGTTGCGCTCGTACTGGCGAAATGTCGATCCCTTGGATGACGGAGGCCAGTTCTGCGATCGCGGCAGCTCATACCGCCCAGTGATCTTCACCCGTGGCGACGAGCAGCAGCAGCAGGCACGGGCCAGCCTGCAGGCGGCGGCCAAGGAACTGAAGCGGCCGGCCTCGGAGCTGCGGGTGCAGATCCGCCCGCTTCAGACCTTCTGGCCCGCGGAGGACTACCACCAGAACTACGCCGAGACCAATGCAGTGAAATACAACTACTACCGCTGGGCTTGCGGCCGCGACCGGCGGCTTGATGCTGTCTGGGGCAGCAAGCGGGCCCGCACGGGCAAGGCCTGGTCGCCCTGACGGGGCAGCCGGTGAGTGCTTTACGGGATTCCGATGAAAATCTAAAGACGGCGGGGCTGGGATTTTGCCGTTTTTCAGTGGTGGAAAGGGATCTCGGCGTTTTCGCTCCAGTCGCTGGCTCTTAACTTTGGTCTGACGCGAGCGCAGGTGTGTGTATGTATCTGCTGACCATTCGCGATGGTCTCGTCACCCGTCACATCGGCCCCTACGAGAGCCCCAAGCAGGCCTCTGATGATCTCGATCAGTTGCTGCAACGGTTCGGGGATCGTGCCCGCTGGCAGATCCATGCCCTTGAGGATCCCCAGGTGCTGCTCGGAGGCTCAGGACTGGATCAGCCGCCCTTGATGGCCGTGGCCTGAAGCTCAGGATCAGGAGCGTGTCTGGCCTGGATAGCCGCGCAGCAGCCCGCTTTCCACCATCAGGCCCACGCCGCCCACGATCGCCACCAGGCTGAGAAGTCCGTACCAGAACCAGGGTCCGTGGGTCTGGCCCAGGCTCTGCAGGGTGCGGCGTTGGATCGCTTCGGCGAAGAGGCACAGACCTGCCGGCAGCAGCAGGACCCCCAGCTGGGCCTTCACGAACCAGCGGATCTTGGGCAGGGCCATGCCGATTCGCTTCTACGGATGAATCAAGCCTAGGCCGGTCCGCCGGCGCGCACCCAGTTCGCCAGGGTGCGCACGCCGAAGCCGGTGGCACCGGCCGGATCCTGGCCGCGCCCCTTGTCACTCCAGACAGTGCCGGCGATGTCGAGGTGGGCCCAGGGGATGTCCTTGGCCACGAAGTCCTGCAGGAACAGGGCGGCGGTGATCGAGCCGCCGGGGCGCGGGCCGGTGTTCTTCATGTCCGCCAGACCGCTCTTCAGGCCCTCGCGGTAGGAGCCTCGCAGGGGCATCCGCCAGAGGGGCTCGCCCCCTTGCTCGCCCGCCTGAAGCAGGGCGTCGGCCAGCCCGTCGCTGGGCGACCAGAGGCCGGCGATCTCCTCGCCCAGGGCGATCACGCAGGCGCCGGTGAGGGTGGCGAGATCAACGATTGCATCTGGCTCGAGCTTGCTGGCATACACCAGCGCATCGGCCAGGGTGAGCCGCCCCTCGGCATCGGTGTTGTTGATCTCGATCGTCTTGCCGTTCGAAGCGGTGACGATCGCGCCGGGGTGGATGGCACCGCCGCTGATCATGTTTTCGCAGGCGGCCACGATCATGTGCACCTCCACGCCGGCGGGCTTCAGCTCGGCGATGGCACGCATGGCCCCCAGCACCGCTGCGCTGCCGCCCATGTCGTACTTCATCATCTCGATCTGGGAGCCGGCGGTCTTGAGGTTGTAGCCGCCGGAATCGAAGGTGAGGCCCTTGCCCACCAGCACCAGCCGGCGCGTCACCGCGCCGCTCGGGCGGTAAGTGAGATGGATGAACTTGGGCTCGAGATCCGAGCCCTGGGCCACCGCCAGGTACGAGCCCATGGCCAGGGCCTCGCAGTCGGCACGCTCGAGAACCTTCAGCTCCAGCCCGAACTCACGGCTGATGGCGGCGGCGGTGTCTGCCAGGGCCTGGGGGGTCACCACGTTCGGCGGCGCGGCCACCAGCTCGCGGGCCAGCTCCACCCCGCTGCAGAGCGCTGGTGCGGCGGTGATGGCGGCGTTGGCGGCGGCTTCGGCGGCAGCGGGCAGGCCCAGCAGGGTCACGTCGCTCAGGTTGGGACGCGGCTCCGCATCACCCTTGAAGCGCTGATCGGCATAGAGGCTGAGGCGGGCGGCCTCGGCCATGGCTCCAGCCGCGGCGGCCGGCTCCAGTCCCTCCAGGGGCAGGGCCAGCCCGAGCGACTGGGCGCCCGCAGCGGCGGCGGCCTTGCAGGCTGAGGCGGTGGCGGCGCGCAGCTGATCGCCGCTGAACCCGGCCGGCTCGCCCAGACCCAGCAGCAGCAGGGTTGCGGGGCTCTGGCCCAGGCGCGCCAGGCTCAGGCATTCGCCCGGCTTGCCTTTGAAGCGCCGCTGCTCAAGGCTGGCCAGCAGGGCCTCGCCGAACTGTTCGGCGAGGGCGCTGCGGGTGGTGGCACCGGCCTCGCCGGCGAACAGGCCCACCGCCAGGGCATCGCCGCTCCAGTCGCTGGGGGCGGCGGTGCTGCAGCGGAATGCGAGGGCCATCGGGGCTGGGCAGATGGGCGCGATGGTAAGTGGGCCGAGCTGGGGGATCAGTCCGGCTCTGCGGTGAAGGGTGTGGCCCAGCGCCCGCGGGTCTCCTTGTTGAACGGGGGCAGCCAGTGGCGGATCAGGGCCTGCTCCAGCGCCCGCCGCGGCTTCACTTCCGCCGGGGCATCCCGCCAGAAGCGGATGCTCAGGCCGCTGCCCAGCCCCGCCTGCTGCAGAGCCTCGCCGTAGGCCGCCAGGTAGCGCTTGCAATCGTGCTCACCCTTCCAGCGCTTGTCCGCCTGGCTGGTCTCGCCCACGTAGAGCAGTAGCTGGCCGTCCAGATGGGGTGGCCGATCCAGTACGAAGTAGAGCGCGGCTCCGCCGGGGTTCTGCTCGGGCCAGCGCCAGAACTGCAGGTGCTGCGCTGCCAGGGCCAGAGGGTCGAGACGCTGCAGCGTGGCGGCCGGTCCCAGGGCCGCGTTGCTGAACAGGTCGATCTGGCCGGCGCTGATGGTGTGGCCACGGGCGACCGCCTCGAAGCGGGGGGACTGGAAGTCCCGCAGGCGCTCCTGCCAGTCGAGCAGCTGGCGGCGTTGCAGCGGCAGCAGCTCCGGGCCGCCGGCGGTGGCTCCTTCACCAGTGCCGCTGACACCGAAGCCGATGGGCTCGGCGAACAGATCGCCCTGGCGGGGTGTGCCGCGGCTGGCCATGACCTCAGGCCGGCCGCGGCAGGTCGGGCCCCGCCGGACCCTGACCGAAGCGAACCTTGCCGATCAACTCCTCCACCAGCGCCGGCGGCAGCTGCAGGCGCTCCTGCAGATCGGCCAGATCGCGGTAGGGGCTGCGCTGCCGTTCCCGCAGCAGGCGCTGACGGCGCACGTCGTCCAGCTGGGGCAACTGCCGCTGCAGCTCGCCGGCGGCGGCGCGGTTGAGATCCACCGCCAGCGGCCGCGCCGGTGCCGGCGCTCCTTCGCCGTACCAGCGGAACAGCAGCAGCGGCTGCCAGCTGGCCACCTGATCGGCAGGCAGCTCCAGCAGGCGCTGCAGGTCGTCCGGGCCGCTCAGCTGCACGCCACCCCGCTGCAGCCGCAGCAGCAGATCCACCTGGCTGGTGCTGATGCCGGGCAGGCGTTGCCAGTCGGCGGCGGTGGCGCGGTTCACATCGAGGCGCCAGCCGAGGGCGGCGGCATGGCGGACCTCCGCAGCGCTCTGGAAGCGCAGACCGGGGTTCTGACGCAGCTTCAGCTCCAGCAGGTCCCGCTCCAGGTGGTCGTTCTCGTTCTGGCTTGCGTTCTCGTCGCTGTTGTCGTGGCTGTTGTCGTGGGTGTTGCCACGAGCGGCGCTGGCAGCGGGCTCGGCGAGGGAATCGACCAGGGCCTCGACTGGCTTCTCAGGCGGCGGCGGCGGCGGCAGCTGGCCCGTGGCCACCAGCAGACTGCGGGCGAGGGGATCCAACCAGTGCCCCCGCGCCATGGCTCCTGTGGCTGGTGATGCAACGTCCCAGAACCTTAACGAGGTTCCGGCCACTCCACCAAGCCCGCTCGGATCCCCTGAAGTGCCGCCTGTAGCCGATCGCGTGCCTGCAGCTTCGTGAGGATGCGCTGCACGTGGGTCTTGGCCGTCTCCGGGCTGATCACCAGCCGCTGAGCGATCTCCTGGTTGTTGAGGCTGTGGCTCATCAGCGTCAGCACCTCCCGTTCGCGGGGCGTCAGCGGGCTGAGGGGTTGTCCATCCAGGCCGCTGAGCCCGTGGAGTTGGGCTGCCCTCAGATCGCGGTCGATGTAGGCCGCACCCAGATCCACACAGGTGAGGGCCTGCAGCACCGTGCCCATGCCGATGTTGCTCTCGAGGCAGAGGCCATCACAGCCGCTCTGCAGGGCCTGCTGAATCAACGCGGTCCGCCGCGGCTGGGTCACGATCAGCAGCGTGCGCAGCTGGGGCCTGATTTGCTTGGCCGCCGCCACCAGGTTGCCGCCGTTTCCCTGCTCGAGCTGGTCGGTGCAGAGCAGCAGATCCGCCTGATGCTGATCCAGCCGCTGCAAGGCGGCCGCCTCGCAGGTGACAGCCCCCACAAGCTGCGCGCCCGGTCGGATGGCGCTGACAAACAGGCTCAGGGCCAAGCGGCTGCCCATGGCCGCCACCAGGCGCGTGTCCTCCAGGAGGCCATTGCTGGCCTCGGTGTTGCGGCGCATCTGCGCCATCAGATCGGTGAAGTCCATGCGTCCCGGGTTGCAGTTCCACTGTGTGCAGAGCTGCGGGCCGTGGCAGCCCTATCTCGCTGATACGTGGATCCGCACTCCCAAGGCCGTTGGCGGTTCAGCACAATCGTCTGGAGCTGCCGGCCGCTGCCCGCCATGGCCTTCTTCGACTCCGAAATCGTCCAGGAGGACGCCAAGCGCCTGTTTGGCGATTACCAGCAGCTGATGCAGCTGGGCGGCGAATACGGCAAGTTCGACCGAGAGGGCAAGAAGCTGTTCATCGAGCGGATGGAGGCGCTGATGGATCGCTATCGCGTGTTCATGAAGCGTTTTGAGCTCTCCGAAGACTTCCAGGCCAAGCTCACGGTTGAGCAGCTGCGCACCCAGCTCGGCCAGTTCGGACTGACCCCGGAGCAGATGTTTGAGCAGATGCAGCGCACGCTCGAGCGGATGAAGCTGGAGCTGGAGAAGCAGGGCTGAGGCTGCCGGAACGCCGCTGCCTACGATCCGGGGCCATAACTGCTGCGCCATGAGGCGATCCGGAACGTGATGGCCAGGGGCGCATGGGGACTGCCGCAGGCTCTCGAGCGAGGGGTGGCGGATCTCTTCCCTGCCGGCCAGGCGGAGGGCGCTGCGGCCGATGCCGATCAGCAGCTGGCCGCGCGGCTGGCGGAGGCCGAGCGTGACGGCAGGCCGCTGCGCGTGAAGCTCGGCATCGACCCCACCGGCTCCGACATCCACCTGGGGCATTCGATCCTGTTCCGCAAGCTGCGGGCCTTTCAGGACGCCGGCCACACCGCCGTGCTGATCATCGGCGACTTCACCGCCCGCATCGGCGATCCCACCGGCAAGAGCGCCACGCGGGTGCAGCTCAGCGCCGAGGCGGTGGAGGCAAACGCCGCCACCTATCTGCAGCAGCTCGGTCAGGGCCAGGACCCACAGCGTGCCCTGCTGGATTTCAGCACCCCCGGTCGGCTGGAGGTGCGCCGCAACAGTGAATGGCTCTCGGGGCTGGATCTGCCGCAGGTGATCGAGCTGCTGGGCATCTCCACCGTGGGTCAGATGCTGGCCAAGGAGGACTTCGCCAACCGCTACGGCTCCGGCACGCCGATCTCCCTGCACGAGTTCCTCTATCCGTTGCTGCAGGGCTACGACTCGGTGGCGATCCGCTCAGATCTGGAGCTGGGCGGCACTGATCAGAAGTTCAACGTGGCCATGGGCCGCGATCTGCAGCGCCATTTCGGCCAGCGGCCCCAGTTCGGCATGCTGCTGCCCATCCTGCCCGGCCTCGATGGCGTGCAGAAGATGAGCAAGAGCCTGGGTAACACCGTGGGCCTCAGCGAGGATCCGCTCTCGATGTACTCCAAGCTCGAGAAGGTTCCCGATGCGGTGGTGGAGGAGTACCTCACCCTGCTCACCGATCTGGAGTTGGCGCAGTTGCCGGCGAATCCGCGCGAACGCCAGAAGGCGATGGCCCTGGAGGTGACGCGCCAGCGCCATGGCGCAGAGGCGGCCCTGCAAGCCCAGGCCGATGCGGCGACGCTGGTGGGCGGTGCCAGTGGGAGCGGTGCTGCGGATGCCGAGGTGCCGGAGGCATCGCTGGCGGCGGTGAACTTCCCCGCCAAGGCCTTCTACCTGCTCAGCGCCGTGGGGATCTGCGCCAGCAGCAGTGAGGCCCGCCGCCAGATCCAGGGCGGCGGGGTGAAACTCGATGGCGAGAAGTTGGCCGACCCGAACCAAGAGTTCGCCGATGCGGCGGCTCTTCAGGGCAAGGTGCTGCAGCTGGGCAAGAAAACGTTCCGGCGGCTGGTGGCGGGCTGATGACTACGCGCTTCAGCCGTGATCCGGCCGATCAGATCATCGTGGCCCTCGATGGCATGGCCCCGGAGCAGGCCCTGGCATTCGTGCGGGCTGTGCCCGACCTGCGCTGGGTGAAGGTGGGTCTGGAGCTGTTTGTGGCCGGCGGACCGGATGTGGTGCGGCAGCTGCGGGATCAGGGGCAGCGGGTGTTTCTGGATCTCAAGTTCCACGACATCCCCGCCACCATGGCCGGCGCCTGCCGCAGCGCGGCCCGGCTGGGCGCTGAGCTGATCACCGTGCACGCCTGCGCCGGCAGTGAGGCGCTGGCGGCGGCGCAGGCCGCGGCCCAGGAGTCGGCCGCGGCAGCCGGTCTGCCGGCACCCACCCTGCTGGCGGTGACGGTGCTCACCAGCTGGGATCCGGCCCGCTTCGCCAGCGAGCTCGCCATCGCGGAGCCCGTGCCGGCCTATGTGCCGCGGCTGGCGCAGCTGGCGGCGTCGGCCGGGATCGGCGGTTGTGTGTGTTCTCCGCTCGAGGTTGAAGCTCTGCGGGTGGCCCACCCCGAGCCCTTTGCCCTGGTCACACCAGGCATCCGGCCAGCCGGCGCCGCCCATGGCGATCAGCAGCGTGTGCTGACGCCGGCCCAGGCGATTGCCGCCGGCTCCAGTCAGCTGGTGATCGGTCGGCCCATCACCGCCGCCCACGACCCCGCCGCTGCGTTTGCCGCCTGCTGCGCTGAGCTGAGATCCTCAGAGCTGGGCTGAGCTGAAGGGGGACTCCGGCCTCAGGCTGCCAGGGTGCCCTGCGGCACCAGATCGGCATACAGGCGCTCCAGCTGGTCGATGTTGCGGGCCAGGGTGTAGCGCTCCAGGGTGCGCTGGCGGGCCCGGCGGCCCAGTTCCGTGCTGAGCACCGGCTGGTCGCGCAGCACCGGCAGCAGCGTGCGCAGCTGGGTGGTGACCCCCTGGGTGCTGATTACGATCCCGGCGCCGCCTTCCAGCACCTCGCCATCGGCACCGGCGTCGGTGGCCACGCAGGCGGTGCCGCTGGCCATCGCCTCCAGAAGGGCCAGGCTCAGCCCCTCCACCAGCGAAGGCAGGAGGAACACCTCCGCCAGCTGCAGCAGCGCCAGCCGCTTGGCCTGATCGGGCTCGTAGCCCCACCAGTGCACGCCGATCTCGCTGCCATAGGTCTGCATCAGCGACTGGCGCACCGGTCCATCCCCCACCACCACGAGTGTGCAACCGGCCGGTTGCACCAGCCGCCAGGCCCGCAGCAGCGCCTCCACATTCTTCTCGGTGGCGATGCGGCCCATGTAGAGAAACACCCGTTGGCCGCCAAAGCGCTGGCGCAGGCCCAGCAGCTCCGCGGATTCCCCTCCCGGCGGGGCCGGTGCCCAGCGCTCCGGATCCACGCCGTTGGGGATCACCGCCAGCCGACGTTCGGGCACCCCCAGCCGGGTCAGCACCTCGGCCTGCAGTTCCGAGAACACCACCACCCGGTCGTAGCGGGCCAGGGAGGGGGCGTAGAGCTGATAGGTGAGCTGCTGGGTGCCGCCGCTGAGGTTGCGCAGGCTGGCATCGAAGGCCGGGTGGAAGGTGGCCACCAGGGGCAGGCCCAGCTGCTGGCAGAGGTCCGGCAGGCGGAAATCCAGCGGCGAGAGGGTGAGGCTGGCGTGCACCAGGTCTGGCTGCAGCCGCTCGAGCGATTCCCGCAGCTCCCGCTGCGCTCCAGGCGAGGGGATCGTGTACACCTGCGACTTCACCAGGTAGGGGAGCGCCACTTCGGGATTGGCCTCTGCGCCTCCGCTGCCGTTGGCGGCTGTCAGTTCGGCGGGCTCATCGCTGCTGCGTCCCAGGGAGGCCGCTGGCGTGTCGAAGTGGATGAAGCTCACCTCATGGCCCCGGCGCCGCAGGGCCTCCGTGGTGGTCAGGCCGTAGGTGACGTTGCCGCAGAACGGAGATTTCTTGCCCAGCCAGGCGATGTGGGCCACGCAGCGGCAGGCTCAAGCAAGGTATGAAGCTAGCAGCGCTTCCAGGGCTTCTCGAGCAACGCTGCAGCCAGGGCCAGGCCGGCCAGGGCCCAGAGCACGGGAAGAAGGCCGTAGCGGCTCACCACGGCACCGGCCAGCACCAGCGGCAGGCTCAGCGCGATGTTGATCAGGTTGTTCTGCAGCCCGAACACCTTGCCGCGCATCGCTTCCGGGGTGTCTTCCTGAATCGTGGTCTGAGCCGGGATCGCCAGCAACGCCGCCCCCACGCCGAGCACGGCACAGAGGGTGAGGGTGAGGGTGAGGTTGCCGCGCAGCTGGCCCAGCAGCACCAGGCTCCAGGCGATCGTGCCGAGGCCGGCGGCCGCCAGGCGGCGGCGGTTGAAGCTGTGGCCAACCTGGGCCACGGCCACCGCACCGAGGGCCATTCCCACGCCGCTCATGGCCAGCAGCGTGCCGAACTGAGTGGGCCCCAGCTGGCTGATCGCCGAGGCCAGGCTGATGGCCAGCACATACAGCGCCGCCAGCAGGCTGTAGAGCAGCACCAGTTGCAACATCGCACTGCGCACGCTCGCCTGTTCGCGCAGCACCTGCAGCCCTTCGCCGATCTCCTGCCACACCGTCTGCCCCCGCGACGGCTGCGGTGACTCCTCCACCCGGATCGCGGCGATGCTGATCGCCGCCAGGCCGTAACAGAGGGGGAGCAGCACGAATTCGCCGTCGGGCACGCCGATGCCTGCCAGCAGCCGCTGCAGCAGCCGCAGCACCGGATCACCGAGGGCGAAGCCGACGATCGTGGCGCCCATGCTCGTGGCCTGGTAGAGCGAGTTCGCTGCCAGCAACTGATGGCCGGGCACCAGCATCGGGATCGCCGCCTGCTCCGCCGGTGCAAAGAACTGGGTGAGCACCGATTCCAGGAAGGTGATCACCAGCAGCCCCCAGTAGCCCCAGCTCAGTCCCAGCCAGTGGGGACCGTCGATCAGGCAGAGCGGAATCAACAGGGCCAGGCCGGCACGGATGCCGTTGGAGGCCACCATCACTTCGCGCTTGGGCCAGCGGTCTGCCCAGACCCCAGCTACAAGCCCCAGCAGCATCGCCGGGATCGTGTTGGCCACGTAGATGCCGGTGGCCAGCAGGGTGATCAGCTGGGCGCGGCTTTCGATGCTCAGGTTGAAGGCGCCGGCGGCCTCGGCCAGAGCGCCGCCGGCCGGGGGTGTGGCTGTCACCCAGTACTGGGCGATCAGGAACACCATCAACACGATGTAGAACTTGTCAGCCAGCTGGCTGAACACCTGGCCCAGCCAGAGCTTGCGGAACTCCGGCAGGGCCAGGACGGCCTGGATGCCGGTCTGCTGGCCCTTCGCCTGGTCCGTCTCGGGGGCCTTCTGCAGGCCGGGTGATGGCGAGGGGTCGCTCAAGGGCTGCAAGGGGGGTGGCTCAGGTGCCGGCCGGTTCTGATGATGCCCCAGCCCATGGCCCCGCGGAGTAGCACTGCCGCAGCAGCCGCCAGGAGCGGGCGCTGCGGCCCAGATGTTCCCGGCTCCAGATCTCCACGAGTTGCAGCAGCCGCAGCCATACCGGCTCCGGGCCCATGAGCTCCCCATCGCGGCGGCGTGGCAGGGCAGGGCGCAGCAGGCGCTGCAGCAGAGCCAGCTCCGAGGCGTTGAGCACCAGCTGGGCGCCGGCCACCGCGCCGATCACCAGCCCCTCGCTCGGCAGCAGGCTGCAGCGCCACTCCCAGTTGCCCAGGGGCGGCTCCAGGGGCTCGCCGCTGCGGGCGCAGCTGGCCAGCGGCAGGGCGTAGCCCCCAAGGGCCAGCAGCTGCACGCTGCCCTGCACGGCGATGGCCAGGGCTTCAAGGTTGAGTTGCCGCTCCTTCACCACGGCTTCGAGGCGGTTCAGCTGCAGCAGCAGGTCGTCGAGCACGCCCTCCACGGGCGCATCGGAAGGCACCAGCTGCAGGGTGAGTTCCGCCAGCCCCTGCGCGGCAGCCAGGGTTTCCAGGCGCTCCGCCAGGGCCGAGAAGTTGCGCAGCACCCGCAGCTGCCGCACCCGCCGCAGGCCACTGCGGCCTCCCACCTGCAGGCTCAGCACCGCCAGCGGCACCGCCGCCGCCAGGGAGCTCTTCGGTTTGCGTGCCCCCGGCGCCGCCAGACGGGTGAGGCCCTCGCTGGCACTGAGCAGGGTGAGCAGCCGGTCGGTCTCCCCCAGCGGGCTGCTGCGCAGCACCAGGCCCTCCAGTCGCTGCTCCGGACTCATGGCCCTGCGGGGCCAGGCTCCGCTGCCATGGGATCAGAGGGCGCAGGGCTATCGCGCAGGGCCTTCAGCAACGCCACGCCGCGGCTGGTGCCGAGCCGTGTGGCGCCGGCCTCCACCAGGTTGAGGGCCTGCTCCAGGCCACTGATGCCGCCGGCGGCCTTCACGGCGGCGCGGCCGCGGGCCAGCTGGCGCAGCAGCTGCACCTGCTCCACCGTGGCGGCGGGGCCGAAGCCACTGCCCGTTTTCAGGAAGGCGGCGCCCACATCGATCGAGGCCTCCACCGCCAGCTCGAGCGCTTCGCGGCTGAGCCGCCCCACCTCAAGAATCACCTTCACCGGCAGGCCCAGCTCCACGATCGCGGCCAGGTCGTTGCAGAAGGCCCGGCTGTCGCCATCGGCCAGGGCACCGAAATCCGGCACTACATCCAGCTCCTCGGCACCCGCCGCCGCCGCCCATTCCGCCTCGGCCCGCTTGATCTCCGCCGGCACGGCGCCGAAGGGGAAGCCCACCACGCTGATCAGCTTCGGCCCCCGGCCGCCGCTTGGACCCAGCCGCTCGCGGCCCTGCGGCAGCCAGCGCGAGGCCAGGCACACCCCGGCGAAGCCGAAGTGGCGGGCCTCATCGCAGCAGCGCCGCACCGCCTCGAGCCCCTGGTGGGGATCGAGCAGGGCATGGTCGATCAACGGGGCGAGGTCGGGCAGATCACGCACGGGACATTCCGGCGGCGCCGCAGCTCAGGCCTTCGCCTGAATCACGCCGAAACCGCCGTGATTGCGGCGGTACACCACCTGCAGCTCGCCGCTGGTGGCATCGCGGAACAGGTAGAAGTCGTGGTCGATCAGCTCCAGCTGGTGCAGCGCCTCATCGAGGCTCATCGATGGCATCGCGAAATACTTGCGGCGCACACCGGGGCTCGGCAGAGCGGGCTCCTTGCCCTCCACCAGCGAGCCGGTCACGACATCGTCGCCGGCCAGCTCTGCCAGGCTCGGCGTTGTGGAGGCGTGGTGGCCGGGGCTGTGGTGGTGGTCGCCGTGGCGGTCCTTGTAGCGGCGCAGCTGGCGCGTGAGCTTGCCCGCCACCAGATCGATGCTGGCGTAGAGGTTCTCGCTGCGTTCCTGAGCGCGGATCACGGTGCCGTTGGCGAACACCGTGACCTCGGCCGTCTGCTGCGGCACCCGCGGATTGCGGGCCACCGAGAGATGCACGTCCGCCTCCTTCACCATGCCGTCGAAGTGGCCGATGGCCCGCTTCAACTTCTCTTCGGTGTAGTCGCGGATCGCTGGAGTGACCTCCAGATTGCGGCCGTGAATCAACAGCTTCATCCCGTGGCTCCCAAGGCGGTGGGGATGCCTGAACGCTAGGAACGGTGTGTGAATCTCACCACAGGCGACGCAATCTGTTTCCAAGCGGCGGGGCCTGTGCCGTTCGCCCTGGCGTGGGACTGGCAGCGGCAGCTGCAGCAGCGCCTGCTGGCCGATCCCGCCGGCCCCGAGACCCTGCTGGTGCTGGAGCACGACCCCTGCTACACCCTCGGCCGCGGCGCCGATGCCGCCTTTCTTGGCTTCGATCCCGCCGACCCGCCCGCGCCCCTGTTCCGGATCGATCGCGGTGGTGAGGTCACCCACCACTGCCCGGGCCAGCTGGTGCTCTATCCGGTGCTGAACCTGCAGCGCCATGGCGCCGACCTGCACGTGTATCTGCGTGAGCTGGAGGGCGTGGTGATTGACCTGCTCGATCAGCTCGGCCTGCGGGGGGAGCGCATCGACGGACTCACCGGGGTCTGGCTGGAGGGTCGCAAGCTGGCGGCGATCGGGGTCGGGGCCCGGCGCTGGATCTCGCAGCACGGCCTCGCTCTCAACGTGGAGGCCGACCTGGCCGGCTTCGCCGCGGTGGTGCCCTGCGGCCTCCGTGATCGGCCGGTGGGTCGCCTGGTGGACTGGCGGCCCGGTCTCACCGCCGCGTCGCTGCAGCCGCTGCTGCTGCGTTGCTTCGCAGATCGCTTCGGGCTGACCCTGCGGCCTCCCACCCCCCAGGAAGCCCTGCAGAGGTGGTAAGACCGGGGCGCCGTTTCCGCCTCCCCCGCCTGTGAAGGCCGATCGCTCACCCCAGCGCCAGCCAGCTGCCCCTGCCGCTTCGATCAGCTGGACCGGCAGTCCGCAGGATCAGCAGGCCCTGGCCCTGCGCAGCGACTGGAGCGCCCTGAGCGGGCTGGAACAGCTCTGGCCGGTGCTGGCGGAGCGCTACGGCGACAGCCTGGCTCTCGACGCCCCCCATGCTAGGCCGCCCCAGAGCTTCAGCTACCGGCAACTGCACCACGCGATCGAGCAGGCGGCGGCGGGCTTCGCTGCCCTCGGCATCGGCGCCGGCGATGTGGTGGCCCTCTTCGCCGAGAACAGCCCCCGCTGGCTGGTGGCCGATCAGGCGCTGATGCGCCTGGGTGCCGCCGATGCGGTGCGCGGCAGCAGCGCTCCCGCTGAGGAGCTGCGTTACATCGCCGCCGACAGTGGCGCCGTGGCCCTGGTGCTCGAATCGGCGGCCCTGCTCGAGCCCCTGCAGCTGGCTCCGGAGCTGTTGGCCCGCCTGCGGGCGGTGGTGCTGCTGCAGGGGGAGGCCCCCGCTGCAGCCCCTGCCGTCGCGCTGGGCGGCGTGCCCTGCCTGAGCTGGGAGCAGTTGCTGGAGCGCGGCGCGGCGACGCCGGCACCCGCCTGGCCGGCAGCGGATCCGGCGCGCCTGGCCACCGTGCTTTACACCTCCGGCACCACCGGTCAGCCGAAGGGGGTGCCCCTCAGCCACGCCAACCTGTTGCACCAGCTCCACCATCTCGGGGTGGCGGTGGCACCGCAGCCCGGCGATGCGGTGCTCAGCGTGCTGCCGATCTGGCACGCCTATGAGCGCAGCGCCGAATACTTCCTGCTCTCCTGCGGCTGCGCGCAGACCTACACGACTCTCAAGCAGCTGCGCCCCGATCTGCAGCGGGTGCGGCCGCAGTACCTGATCAGCGTGCCGCGGCTATGGGAGGCCCTGCTTGGGGGCTTTGAGGACGCCCTGGCCGCCATGCCGCCGGCCCGTCAGCGCTTGCTGCGTTCGGCTCTGGCCCTGAGCCGCTTTCACCGGCTGCAGCGCCGCATTGCTGCCGATCTCACCCTCACCTCGGAGCCGCTGCCTCGTCGGAGCCTGGCCGCGGCGGCGGCAGCCCTGAGCTGGCCCCTGCACGGCTTGGCCGCCCGTCTGTTCTGGCCGAAGGTGCGCCAGCAGCTGATCGGCGGGCGGCTGCGCACGGCCATCAGCGGCGGCGGCGCCCTGGCGATCCACGTGGATGCCTTCTTCGAGGCGATCGGCATCGAACTGCTGGTGGGCTATGGCCTCACCGAGACCAGCCCGGTGCTCACCTGCCGGCGCCGCTGGTGCAACCGCCGCGGCAGCTCCGGCCAGCCGCTGCCCGGCACGGACCTGCGCATCGTCGACCCCGAGAGCGGAGTCGCCCTGGCGATCGGCGAGCGCGGCCGGGTGCTGGCCCGCGGCCCGCAGGTGATGGCGGGCTACCTGGGCAAGCCGGAGGCCAGCGCCAAGGTGCTCGACGGCGATGGCTGGTTCGACACCGGCGATCTGGGGCATCTCCTCGCCGATGGCAGCCTCGTGCTCACCGGTCGCGCCAAGGACACGATCGTGCTCAGCAGCGGCGAGAACATCGAGCCCGGCCCGCTGGAGGAGTGTCTGGTGGCCTGCAGCCTCGTGGAGCAGGTGATGCTGGTGGGGCAGGACCGCAAGGCCCTCGGAGCCCTCGTGGTGCCCCGCGCCGAGGCCCTGGCCGCCTATACCCGCGAGCAGGGCCTGCAGCCGCCCACCGCCTGGCCGGATGGCTCCACCGCCGGCGCCGAGGCGGCGCTGCTCAAGGCCCTCACCGGCCGGCTCAATCGGCGCCTGCAGGCCCGGGTGGGCTCCCGCCCCGATGAGCGGCTGGCCGGTGTGGCCCTGGTGGAGCCGTTCACGATCGAGAACGGCCTGCTCACCCAGACCCTCAAGCAGAAACGCGATCGCATCAGCGCCCGTGATGCCGCGGCGATCGACGCCCTCTACGGCCGCTGAGGCCGCAGGTGGTCTCAGCGCGGTGCGAGTCCGGGAACCCGCCCCGCCCCTGCGTTGCCGAGGCGGCCTGACCCTGGCAGCCTGCCGGCGAGTCCCCCCAAGCCCATGGCCGACAGCCTCACGATCAAGCGCTCGATCACCGTGCGGGCCGTGGTCACCCCCCGCTGGAAGGAGGACGCCGAGCGCGAGCTCAGCAACGCCATCGCCAATTCCGATGCCCAGCTGGCCCAGCTGGAGCAGGAGGGTCAGCAGCTGGTGGAGGCGATCCGCAGCCAGAGTGCCAACCCTCTCGATCCACGCGTGCAGGAGCAGGTGGGTTCGGTGCAGGAGCAGGTGGCGGCCAAGCGCGCCGAGCTCGAGGAGCAGAAGCGGCAGCTGCTGGAGCAGCAGCGCCAGGTGCGTGAGCTGGAGATGGAGCAGGTCGTGGAGCAGGGTCAGCTGGAGAGCTTCACCGATGTGCGCGTCGGCGACAACCTGGTGGAGAAGCTGCAGGTGGCTGTGCTGGTGCGCGACGGCGTGATCGAGGCGATCGAGGGGGGCTGATCGCCGCCCAGGCGCCACGTAAACTCCGCCCCAATCGCGCGGCAGTCCTCCGTTGGCCACCCACGAAATCTTCATGCCCGCCCTGTCCTCCACCATGACGGAGGGCAAGATCGTCGAGTGGCTGAAGAAGCCGGGCGACAAGGTCGGCCGCGGTGAGTCGGTGCTCGTGGTCGAGTCCGACAAGGCCGACATGGACGTGGAGTCGTTCAACGAGGGCTATCTGGCGGTGGTGCTGATGCCCGCCGGCGGTACCGCGCCGGTGGGCGAAACCATTGGTCTGGTCGTCGAAACCGAAGCGGAGATCGCTGAGGCCCAGGCCAAGGCCCCTTCCGGTGGTGCCGCCACTGCTGCACCGGCCGCCCCCGCTGCGCCCGCAGCACCTGTTGCTGCTCCGGCTCCGGTGGCCCCCGCTCCTGTGGCGGTGCCGGCTCCGGTGGCCGTACCAGCCGTGCCTGCTCCGGTGGCCAATGGTCGGGTGATCGCCAGCCCTCGCGCCAGGAAGCTGGCCAGCCAGCACGGCGTCGCTCTCGAGAGCCTGCGGGGCAGCGGCCCCCACGGCCGCATTCAGGCGGACGATGTGGAGCGCGCCCTCGGTCTCACGGTGGCGGTGCCCCGGGTGGCGGAGGGCACCGGGCCGGCCGTGACGGCCACCGGCGCTGGCAACGGTGCTGCGGCTGCGGCCCCTGCTCCGGCCGGTGAGGCCTTCGGGCGTCCCGGTGAGAGCGTGAGCTTCAACACGCTGCAGAACGCGGTCAACCGCAACATGCTTGCCAGCCTGCAGGTGCCCAGCTTCCGGGTGGGTTACACGATCACCACCACCAAGCTCGATGCCTTCTACAAGCAGGTGAAGGGCAAGGGCGTCACCATGACTGCCCTGCTGGCCAAGGCCGTGGGTGTGGTGCTGGCCCGCCATCCCCAGGTGAATGCCGCCACCAGTGCCGATGGCAGCGCCATGGCCTTCCCCGCGGCGGTGAACGTGGCCGTGGCCGTGGCGATGGAGGACGGCGGTCTGATCACGCCGGTGCTGGCCAACGCCGACAAGACGGATATCTATTCCCTGGCGCGCAACTGGGCCGATCTGGTGAACCGTGCCCGCAGTAAGCAGCTGCAGCCGGATGAGTACAGCACCGGCACCTTCACCCTCTCCAACCTCGGCATGTTCGGTGTGGATCGCTTCGATGCGATCCTGCCCCCCGGCACCGGCGCGATCCTGGCGGTGGGCGCCTCCCGCCCCACCGTGGTGGCCGGCAAGGACGGCTCGATCCGCGTGGCCAACCAGATGCAGGTGAACCTCACCTGCGATCACCGCGTGATCTACGGCGCCCACGCCGCCGCCTTCCTCAAGGATCTGGCCCAGCTGATCGAAACCAACCCCGAAAGCCTGGCGATCTGATCCACACTTCGGCCGCGCCCAACGCATCGGTCCGAGGTAGGCCTGCCCATGTCGACTGATCCGCTCGATCAGCGCCTGTCGAGCTATGTCTTCGATCTGCCGGAGACGTTCATCGCCCAACGCCCCGTGGAGCCGCGCCATGCCGCACGGCTGCTGGCAGTGGCGCCTGCGCCGGAGCTCTCGAGCCCCTTCCCCTGCCGCCACCTGACGGTGTGGGATCTGCAGCAGGAGCTCAGGCCTGGCGATCTGGTGGTGGTGAACAACACGCGCGTGCTCAAGGCACGTCTGCAGGCGCGGCGCCCCACTGGGGGCGCAGTGGAGCTGCTCGTGCTTGAGCCTGTCGCCGCCAGCGACTGGCTCTGCCTTGCCCGACCCGCCAAGCGTCTGCAGCCGGGCGAGGTGCTGCAGCTGGAACATCCGGATCAGCCGCCGATCGGCCTGGACATCGTGGCGATCGATCCGGCCAGCGGCGGACGCGTGGTTCGCTTCCCGGCGGACTGCACCAGCCCCGAGGCGATCGAGGCGCTGCTGGCTCGCTACGGCTCGATGCCGCTGCCGCCCTACATCCATCAGCACAGCGATGACGACGACACGCGCTATCAGACCCGCTATGCCTCCCGCCCGGGCGCCGTTGCGGCACCAACGGCGGGCCTGCATCTCAGCGATGCGCTGCTGAGCGCGATCCGAGCGCGCGGCGTTGAGCTGGCCGAGGTGACGCTGCACGTTGGCCTCGGCACCTTCCGGCCGGTGGAAACGGAGGACCTACGCCATCTGGAGCTGCACAGCGAGTGGGTGGAGGTGTCGCCTGCGCTGGTGGCGGCGGTGGCTGCCTGCCGCGCGCGTGGTGGCCGTGTGATCGCCATCGGCACCACCAGCGTGCGCAGCCTGGAGGCGGTGGCCCAGCTTCATGGCGGCGAGCTGCAGCCCCACTGCGGCCCGGTGAACCTGGTGATCCAGCCGGGCTATCGCTTCGCGGTGGTGCAGGGGTTGCTCACCAACTTCCATCTGCCGAAGAGTTCGCTGCTGCTGCTGGTGAGTGCGCTGATCGGACGCCGCCGCCTGCTCGATCTCTACGAGCAGGCCAAGGCTGAGGGCTACCGCTTCTTCTCCTACGGCGATGCGATGTGGATCCCGCCGGAGGCGGTGCTGGAGTCGGCGGCGCCAGGGCTGGTGAGGCTATCCCCAGCCCCATGAGGGCTGGGTTCAGTTCTGCAGCTGGATATTTGGAGTGACCACCTGATAACCCCAGCCCCCGACCTGGTTGTTGAAGGTCTGGTTGTTGAACAGGTCGGAGTAGATCGCACTCCAGTTGGAGAGACCGCCATCTCCCAGGCCCACGCTGATCACCTTGACGTTGTCCGGACTGCCGCTTGCCGCTGCGGTGCGATCGAGGGCTGCATTGAGCTCCCGTTGGTTCTGGCCCCAGATGTCCACACCATTGGCCGTGGGCACTTTGATCGGCGTGCCGTTGCTCAGATAGCGTAAGCCTGAAGAGGTGATTGGATCACCGCCCAGATTGGCATCGGTGGGTAGGGCCACATTGACGCCGCTCCAGCCTTGGCCGAATTCGGGACGGTTGTCCCACCAGGGACGCCTCTCCGGACGACCGTCGGTGAGCAGCCCCACGTAGGTGAGGGTGTCGGTGGTCACCGAGGAGAGTTCGTCGTTCAGTAAGTCCTTGAGCGCCGTGAGCGCCCCCAGCATTTCCGTGCCGCTGTAGCGGTTGCCGGGAGTGCCCGGGGCTGTATAGGCATCCAGGTTGCCGGGTGCAGGCAGGCCTCGCGCGATCCAATCGGCGCTGGTGCTGCTGCCGTATTGCTTGTCGGGTGTGGTCGTTGCCAGAACATCGCTGGCCAGAGTGACACCCTCGCCTGTGCTGCTGCTGTTGATCACCGTTTTGGTGTTGGTGACCAGATAGCTGAAGTCGATCGTGTGAATGGTGACCTGTTGGGCTGTTTTAGTATCGAATGGATTGTCAATCAGCTCCCAGTTGAGAATTTCGGTGGCGAGGCTCTGGCTGTTGGTGAGTTGTACATCACCATTGAAGCCGAGTTGATCGCCCTTCTTGAAGATGTAACCTGCGTTGTTGAAGACAGGCTTGAGACCGTAATAGAAGGCCAGGCGGTTCTGGGCCTCAAGACGGGTGACGCCTGAAGGGTCAAGCCCCTGCATGGAGGTGGAGTTGTCGAGAAGGAGGAACAGGTTGACGGGCCTCGCTTCGGTGACGGGAATCGGCGGCTCGGGCCCCACCGATGGGCTGTCGTAGTTGATGTAGACCGTGGCTGGATTGCTGGTGGCGCCCTGTTCGTCCTGGATGGTGTATTTGATCGGGGTTGGGTTTGTTGTGAAGCCCGGATTGGGTGTGAAGGTGATGTCGCCATTGTCAGGGTCCACACTCCAGGTGCCCTGGCCAGGAACAACAAGCGGTTCGCCTGGATTCGCCGTTCCCTCGATCTTGATCGTGCTCGGCACCAGCCTGGAATCGATGTCGGTGTCGTTGGCGATCACGCGAATGGTGCCGCTCTGGCCGGAGCTCAACCGGCCGATGTAGTCATCACTGGCATTGGGGTTGTCGTTGGTTCCCTCAACCGTGATGCTCAGAACAGCGATGTCCGTGAGTCCACCACTGTGGTCCAGAACGGTGTAGTTGAAGAATTCGGTGAGACTGTCGCCTTGGTTCAGTCGTTCCACCGTCGGGTCGCTGTTGTTCACCACGTAGGTGAAGCTGCCATTGGCATTGATCAGCAAGCTGCCGTACTGCCCCTGAAGAGCGGTACCAACGCTGCCGGCCGTGCCCGACCCTTCCACCGCGCCGGCGCTGATGGCGGTGACCTTGCCGTTGATGGGCGGGGTGTCCTTGCTGTCAACATCGGTGTCGTTGGCCAGCACGTTGCCGCTGGCGACGGCTCCGCCACTGCTGTTGTTGATCCCCCCGGCCTCCTTGGCAATGCCGCTGTCGTCGCTGGCCACGGGGGCGTCGTTGCTGCCCCGGATCGTGATCGTCAGCACGGCGGTGTCGGTGAGGCCGCCGCTGTCGGTCACGGTGTAATTGAACGACTCGCTGAGCAGGTCGCCCGCATTTAGGGCCTCCACCGTGGGATTGGCGTTGTCGATCACGTAGCGGTAATTGCCGTTGCTGTCGATCGTGAGGGAGCCGTAAAGCCCTTGAAGGGGGCTGCTGCCAACTACCCCGGCGTTGCCAAGGCCTTCCGTGGCGCCCAGCCGGATGGCCGTGATCGTTCCGTTCAGAGAAGGGGTGTCGGAGCGATCCACATCGGTGTCGTTCGTCAGCACATTGCCGCTGGCGTCGGCGCCGGGTGTGCCGTTGAGAGTGCCCCCAGCCTCGATGGCGGTGCCGGTGTCGTTGGCGCTGACCGGAGCATCATTGGCCCCCTTGATGGTAACCGTGAGCAGAGCGACATCCGTGAACCCACCGGTGTCGCGCACGCTGTAGTTGAACGTTTCAGTGAGTTGGTCCCCTGCGTCCATCCCGTCCACCGCCGGGTTGCTGTTGTCGACGGTGTAGGTG
>Ga0310330_100124_pt1 | contig 21068 bp, 22 predicted proteins | sample LakMicDCLTotalB5_FD_195544 | JGI IMG/M metagenome (GOLD analysis project Ga0310330, IMG submission 195544) | Enriched freshwater cyanobacterial communities from Lake Michigan, Michigan, United States - MI23.DCL.Total.B5 (v2) (version 2) | ecosystem: Environmental > Aquatic > Freshwater > Lake... | reverse complement strand
CCCCCCCCCCCCCCTCCCCCCGCCGCCCCCCCCCCCCCCCCGGGCCCCCGGGGCCCCCAATGCCCCGGGTGGGGGGCGGCCCCCCCCCCCCCACCCCCGGCGCGCCCCCGGCGGCGGCGGGATCGGTGTCCACATCCAGGCCATGGTGGGCCTGGCGCAGGGCTGCTGCGGATGTCTCACTGGCCACCACGGCCCGCACCGCATCCGGCTCCACCAGCCCCGCCTCCAGCAGCGGGAACAGCAAAGCCTGGGCCATACGGCCCAGGCCCACCACGCCGAAGGTTGGCGTCACGGGTGCCCTAAATGGCGGCGTCCTGACGACCCCAGGCCGGACTGGGGGCAGCCTCCTGCTTGGGCTCGCTGTCCCGCGACACGATCGTGGGGGAGGAGGCCTCCTCGCTGGCGGCGGTGGTCACCGTGACACAGCTGGGGGCGAACAAGAAGATGCTCTCTCCAACCCGCTCTTGGTGACCATCGATGGCGAAGGTGCCTCCGGCCACAAAATCCACAGCGCGCTGGGCCTGATCCGGCTCCATCATCGTGAGATTGAGGATCACGGTCTTGCGCTCGCGCAGGGCTTGGATGGCACGGGGCATCTCATCAAAGCTGCGCGGCTCCATCAGAGTCACCTCTGCCGCTGTCATCGACAGGCCGGGCATGCCGATCACGTTGGTGCCCGCAAAAGGGTCGTCCACGGAGAAATCGGACGTCAGAGCCAAGGCACTGGAACGACTGGTGTAGCCGGGTTCAGGCAGCTCACCACCATCGTAATCAAGCTCATCGTCGTAGTCGCCATCGAGGTAGTCGTCTCCAGAGACAACAGCACGGAGGCGGGAGAACAACGACACGGAGCGAACCTCTCAAGAAGCTTTCCACCTAAATAGCGTCCCACATCAATAACTGCAAGAGTTTGCGGACGAAATTGGGCGCCACATCACAGGACGCTCCCAACCAACGATCAGGGCATCCGTGCCGGTCGCGGTCCAAACAGACCACTGCCGATCCGCACCCAGGTGCTCCCTGCCGCGGCCGCCTCAGGCCAGTCGTCGCTCATGCCCATCGAGCGCTCCGGCAGCCCCAGCTCCGTCGCCAGGGCGGCACACTCGGCAAACAACCCACCCCGCTCCTCCGCCGTGAGCCCGAGGGGGGGAATGGTCATGAGCCCGACGGGTCGCAGGGGCGCCAGCCCAACCAGCTCCGGCCATTGCTGGCGCAGCTGAGCGGGTTCAAAGCCAGTCTTGGCGGGGTCGGGGCGGAACTTGACCTGAAACAGCACCGCCGGCTGGCGCTGCTCCTCAGCGGCGAGGCGGGCAAGGCGACGAGCTAGATCCAGGCTGTCGAGGGAGTGGATCGTGCCGAAATGGCGCACCACGCCGCGGGCCTTGTTGGCCTGCAACCGGCCGATGAAATGCCAATCGAGGGGCTCCAGCCCAGCCAACTCCGCCTGCTTGGCCACGGCCTCCTGCAGCCGGCTCTCGCCAAAGCTCCGCTGGCCAGCGGCCACCGCCTCACGGATTCGGGCCGCCGGCTGGCCCTTGCTTACCGCCAACAGTCGACAGCCCGGCGGCAGACCGGCGCGCAGAACGGCCAGTCGCTCCGCCAGGGAATCAGATGAAGGTCTGGTCAAACAACTGACGCCAGTGGGCGTGGGCCTCGGGGCTTTCCCGGCGGGCCCGGGCCAGATTCTGCTCGGCGTAGTGGCGGGCATCCATCAGGGGCACCACCTCAAAGGAGGCCCCACGGGATTGCAGGGTGACCACGAAGAAAATGCGCTGGGCGTAGAGGGTGGCGAACAGATCCCGAGCCTCACCCACCGGAGCCACCCGGTAGAGCATCCCGAACGTCGGATGGTTGAGATAGCGCTCGTTGGTCACCAATGTGCTGCTCACCGATGGGTTGCTCGCCAATGGGTTGCTTGCCAATGGGTTGCTTGCCGATGCGGTCGATCTGGGGCCATTAAAGGTCACCGACTTTCCAGCGCAGCACCAGCACCCCCAGCAGCAATCCCGCCGCCGCGCCATTGAGCAGGGTGCGGCCAGCTCCCACAGCGGGGCGATGCAACTGCTGGGGCGGCAGCCAGCAGCCCCCGCGGGCCAGTAGCGCCTCGGCCCCCTGCTCGGCCCGCAGCAACACATTGGCCAGCAGCCGCTCTGCCACCGCCAGCACCAGGCCGAGGCCGGCTTTCCAGCCCAGGCGCTTGAAATTCACGGCGCGGGTTGCAACAGATCGCAACAGGTTCTGCAGTTCCTCCTGCACCAGGGGCAGGAAGCGCAAAGCCAGCAACAGGGTGAAACCCAGCCGTTCCACCGGCCAGCCCAACCGGGCCAGGGGGGCCAGCAGCCAACCAATCGCCCACACCAGCTGTTCCGGGGAGGTGCTCAACAGCAGCAGGTTGGCGCTGTGCACCAGGGTGAACAGCAAGGTGGCGCCGTTGAGGCCGAGCTCGGCCGAGCGCCGGGTCACCACCAGGGGGCCCTGGCGCAGCAGCACCCAGGGCGTGCCGGCGCGCGCCGGCGGCGTAGTGCCGGGCGGGCCGGGCTCCAGCCCCAGGTCGGCCGGGGGCCGCTGCAGGGCGGCGGGCGGCGCCGAGCCGGCGGGCAACAGGGCTGCCAGGCCACCCACTAGCAGGGCCAGGACCAGCAGCAGGGGCAAACTGCGGCGCCACAGGCGCCAGCTCAGGCCGCTGATGGCGGTGATCAGCAGCAGCAGGCCCACCAGGCTGAGGCGCCAGAGCGGTCCGGCCAGGATTGGGGTCACCAGGAACACCAGGCTCCAGGCCAGCTTCAGGCGCGGGTCGAGCCGGCGCAGCCAGCTGGCGCCCCCAGCCGGCTCAGCCGGATCGGGGGCGGCGTACTGGCCGATGGGGATCTGGCGCAGAACGTCCACTCAGCCGCGCCTCCTCACGGGCCCTCCCTCAAGCGCCCAGCCTCAGCGCCCACGGTTCTGGGTGCGGGCCAATTCCTTCTCGGCATCCCGCTGCTGCTTGCCACGCCAGAACAACTTGATCGGCGTGCCCTCAAAGCCCAGCCCTTCGCGGATCTGGCGCTCCACATAGCGGCGGTAGGTGTCGCCGAACAGCTTGGGCTCGTTGACAAACAACGTGAAGCTGGGGGGCCGCACCGCCACCTGGGTGCCGTAGTAGAGCCGGCCCTGGCGACCGCCGCGGCTGGTGGGCGGTGTGCGCCAGCTGAGCGCCTCGGTGAGCACCTCGTTCACCACCGAGGTGGTGACGCGGCGGCGGTGCTGCTCCACCGCCAGCAGGGCCAGGGGAAAGATCGCCTGCACCCGTTGGCCGCTGAGGGCCGAGGTGAACAGCATCGGCGCCCAGTCGAGGAAATAGAGCTTGGCGCGGAGTTCCTTCTCCATCGCCGGCATGGTGTGGCTGTCCTTTTCGATGGCATCCCACTTGTTCACCACCACCACGCAGGCGCGGCCGTCTTCCTCAATGCGGCCCGCCAGGCGCTGGTCCTGCTCGGTGACGCCATCGAGGGCATCGATCACCAGCACGCACACATCGGAGCGCTCAATCGCCTTGAAACTGCGGTTGATGCCGAAGTATTCGGGGCCGTAGCTCACCGAACGACGGCGGCGGATGCCCGCCGTATCGAGCAGTTTCCAGGTTTTGCCCTCCCGCTCGATCGTCGTATCGATCGTGTCGCGGGTGGTGCCACGAATCGGGCTCACAATCGCCCGATTTTCGCCGCAAACGGCATTGAGCAGGCTGGATTTGCCCACATTCGGCCGACCGATGATCGCCAGCTGAATCGGCTCCTCCTCGCCCTCCTGCTCCTCGCTGGGAGCCAGGAAGCTCACCACCTTGTCCAGCAGGTCGCCGGTGCCGGCGCCGTGGATGGCCGAGATGGGGAAGGGCTCGCCCAGGCCCAGACCCCAGAACTCCGCCGCCATCGCCAGGCCCGCATCGGGCGACTCGCACTTGTTCACCGCCAGCAAGGTGGGCACCCCCTGGCCCCTCAGCCATTCGGCAATCGACTGGTCGGCGGCGGTGCAGCCCTGTTGGCCGTCGACGATCACCAGGGCCACGGCCGCTTCGGCCAGGGCCAGGTTGGCCTGCTCGCGGATCTCCGGCAGGAATTCGCTGTCGTCATCGAACACCAAGCCGCCGGTGTCCACCACCCGGAAGGTGCGATCGGCCCAGTAGCCCTCCTGGTAGGTGCGGTCGCGGGTCACGCCGGGCTGGTCGTGCACGATCGCTTCGCGGCTGCGGCAGAGCCGGTTCACCAGGGTGGATTTGCCCACGTTGGGGCGGCCAATGATGGCAACGACCGGTAAGGCCAAGGAAGGTATTCCTACGTCTGTCCTGACTTGACCCTACAGAGCGGCCCCAGGGGCAGCCATCAGGAAATCGGCAGATCGCCGGGATGGCCCACCACCGGATCGGCCGGCTGATCCAGCAGCGGCGGCAGCGGACCACCCTCGACCAGGGCTTCGCCCCGCTCCGCCAGGTGGGCCAGCAGCCAGTTCACGGCGGTGGCGCGGCGGGTGCGGCGCGGGTAGAGCTCGCCGATCCGATAGCCGCCAAAGCCCAGCTGCTCCTTGAGCAGCTGCTTGTGCTCCTTGCCGATCGAGCGGGTGAGGGCCACGGCCGGGGGGCGCTGGGCAATGAACTGGGGCTCAACGGGGAAGGACTCCCGCCAGAGCGCGCCCGCCGCCGGGCCCGCGCTCCAGGTGCCGGAGCCGTTCGGCGCGTATCCCAGGCGCGGCCAGATCAGCTCACACACGAAACGATCGCTGAGCCGGTCGGCCAATACCGCTTCCAGCAGCTGGCGGCTGAGGGGGTAGGGGGCGGGGCAGGCGGCGGCCTGAGCGGAAGCCATCGGCCTGGAGCATCACAATTGGATCACCATGATCCCTGCCCAATCCCCCACCCTGCCGGCGCTCGAGCTGAGCGGCCAAGGCACCTCGCGCACCCTGCGCTGCCGGGTGCTGCAGTCGCCGCTGGCGGGGGTGAGCGATCGCATCTTCCGTGGCCTGGTGCGCCGCTGGGCCCCCGATGCCCTGCTGTTCACCGAGATGGTGAACGCCACCAGCCTGGAGCTGGGCTTCGGGCTGCAGAAGGTGGAGGAACTCTCCAGCGAGGCCGGCCCGATCGGTGTGCAGCTGTTTGATCACCGCCCCGCCGCCATGGCCGAGGCAGCCAAGCGCGCCGAAGCCGCCGGCGCCTTCCTGATCGACATCAACATGGGTTGCCCGGTGAAGAAGATCGCCCAAAAGGGCGGCGGCAGCGGCCTGATCCGCGACCCCGAGCTGGCGGCCCGGATCGTGGACACCGTGGCAGGGGCGGTGGCCATCCCGGTGACGGTGAAAACCCGGCTGGGCTGGTGCGGGGCACCCGACGCATCGGCCGTGCGCTGGTGCCGCCAGCTGGAAGCCGCTGGCGCCCAGCTGCTCACCCTGCACGGCCGCAACCGCGAGCAGGGCTTCAAGGGCCAGGCCGACTGGGGCGCCATCGCCGCCGTGAAGGCCGCCCTGGCCATTCCGGTGATCGCCAACGGCGACATCACCAGCCCCGAGGATGCGATGCGCTGCCTAACCCAAACGGGCGCCGACGGGGTGATGGTCGGCCGGGGCACCATGGGCGCCCCCTGGCTGGTGGGCCAACTCGATGCGGCCCTGAGCGGCCGGCCGGTGCCGGCCACACCGGGACCCGCTGAGAAGCTGGCCCTGGCGGCCGAGCACCTGCGGGCCCTGGTGGCGGCCAAGGGCGACCACGGCCTGCTGATCGCCCGCAAGCACATGGGCTGGACCTGCAACGGTTTCCCCGGCGCACCCCAGCTGCGCCATGCCCTGATGCGGGCCCCCACGCCGGCGGAGGCCCTGGAGCTGCTCAACACCGCCGCGGCCCAGCTGGGATGAGCCCCGGGCGGTGGCTCCCCTGGCTGGCCCTGCTCGCCGTGCTCAGCCGACTGCCCTGGCCGACCCCACCACGGCAGGCGCCGCGGCGAAGCCTGGTGAACCAGGCGCTCCATCCAGACCCTGCGCTTGACCCTGGGGACAGCGGCGGGCCGTGAAGTCGCAGGCATCGATCGCCGGTTTCTGCCAGCTGAGGGGGATCTCCAGCAGGTCGCGGCTCCCGGTGATGCCTTGCACCGCCAGCAACACTGCCACCAGCACATTGGCGCTCACATGCAACCGCCGCATCCGGGGCGAGCGCTGGATCTCCGGTCGGGCCGCCATCGAGAACAACAGCAGACCGACCAGAAGGGAGCCACTCCAGTAATGGGAGCCCCAAAAGCCTGCGCTGAACGGGTTGTCACTGACGCGCCAGATCTCCGGTTGGCTGCCCAGGCCCAACAGACCCGCCCAGAGCAACAGGGCAAAAGTGGCCCTGAGGGCCGGGTGACGCCCGTGCCACAGGGCCAGAAGGGCAAGCACGCAACCCAGGGCCACCAACAACAACAGCACCAGCCGCCCCGCTCCTCCAGGGAAGGCGGCAGCCGGATCGAACCAGCGATTGAGAAACGAGAACAGCAGCGCGATCAACACCGCCACCACCACGCCGGCCGTCAGCCAACGTCCATGGTCGGCGTGCTCCTTGGGCACAGCCACCGGTTGCTTGCTCTGACCAAGCCGCCGCTCCCGGGCCAGCAATCCAAGCCGGATCGTCGCCCCCACCACCGGGTAAACGAACAGGATGATCAGCACCGGATGCACCAGGGCCAACCAGTCAATCGGGGTCATGGTGCGGCGGGCGATCAGCTCGAGTCTGACCAGAACGGCGTGGCCCGTCCACGGCCTTAGCCTCACGGCAACACGTCCGGCCAGCCCTGACGGATCAACAACAGGGAAAAGTAGGGCTGTTCATCAGCTGGCACCGCCGCCGCCGCCGCCAGCAACTGGTCGGGCCAGCCCACGCGCTGGGCGAACAGGCTGCCGCCCAGCAAACCCCGGGCTTCCAGCAGGGGCCGCACCCAGGCCCAACGGTGACCGAGCTTCAGCAGGGCCAGCACCGTGCCCTCCCCGGCAGCGCGCTCCAACAGGGCCTCCAATTCCCCGGAGGTTTCCGGGGTGGGACGGATCAGCAGGGTCTCCTGCTGCAGGGCCAGGGGCCAGGTCAACCCCTGGGAGGAGGCGGCCGCCGCGGCCGCGGCCACCGCGGTGATGCCGGGAATCACCGCCACCGGGCAGGCGGGATGGCGCTCCGCCAAGGCCAGCAGGGCATAGGAGGCACTGGCGTAGAGCGAGGCATCCCCCTCGCAGAGCAGTACCACCGCCTGGCCGGCAGCCACCTCGGCCGCCAGGGCGGCAGCAGCGGCATGCCAGGCCTGCCGCCGGGGCTCGGCCTCCGCCACCATCGGGAACAGCAGCGGCAGGCGGCGTTGCTCCGGGCGGATCCAGGGGGCGGCGATCCGGGCCGCCATCCCGTCGGCCTCCAGCCGGGCCACCGGATAGGCCACCACCGCGGCGGCCTCGATCGCGCGCACCGCCGCCACAGTGAGCAGCTGGGGGTCTCCAGGCCCCACACCCACCAGGGTGAGACCCGCCACCGGTGTGGCACCGTCGAGCGTCAGATTCGGATCCTCGGGAGAAGCCTGTTTCTAGGCTGGCAAAAATCCAGCCCATCCGCCGCCGTGACTCTTCTGGCCATCCACCAGGCCACCCCCAACCAGCGGGACGCCAACCTGCTGAACCGCGACGGCGAGACGATCCAGCGGGAGCTCGCCGCGCGCGGGATCGCCTTCCAGCGGTGGGAGGCCCAAGCCGTGCTGCCGGCCGAGGCCAGCCCGGAGCAAATTCTGGAGGCCTATGCCGATCAGGTAGCCCGGGTGCAAGCCGGCGGGGCCTACCCGACGGTGGATGCGATCCGGATGACGCCAGACCATCCCGATCGCGACGCCATGCGCCAGAAATTCCTGGCGGAACACACCCACAGCGAAGACGAAGTGCGCTTCTTCGTGGAGGGTCGCGGCCTGTTCTGCCTGCACCTGGGCGAGGAGGTGCTGCAGGTGCTCTGCGAGGCGGGGGACTGGATCGCCGTGCCCGCTGGCACCCGTCATTGGTTCGACATGGGGCCGGAACCCCATTTCTGCGCCCTGCGCTTCTTTGACAATCCGGAGGGCTGGGTGGCCCAGTTCACCGGCGACCCGATCGCCAGCAGCTACCCCCTGCTCGACGAACTTCTTCTGAAGGGCTAATGGCACCCTCGAAGAACCGGAGAGCACTGGGGAATCATTCAACCAGCAGCCGATCCAGACGAGTTGCGCGATGACGAGCTCTCCTCCAGTCTCTTTCGCAGCAGAACGCGACGCATGAGCAAGCTGCGGCTGGGTGTGGCCTGGGGCATGGGAGTCGCGACCAGCTTCTCTCTGGCCAGCTGCGGTGGCGGTAAGCAAGCCTCCGGTGATTTTGATGGCGAGGTGAAGGTGGGAATCCTTCATTCCCGCTCCGGCACAATGGCCATCTCCGAGAACACAGTGGCGGAAGCCGAGCTGCTGGCCATCGAGGAGATCAATGCCAGAGGGGGCGTGAAAATCTCTAGCAAGAGACTGAAGATCGTTGCCGTTGAGGAAGACGGTGCCTCCAATTGGCTCACCTTCGCTGAGAAAGCCGCCAAGCTGATCGACCAGGACCGAGTCGCGGTGGTTTTCGGTGGCTGGACCTCCGCCAGCCGCAAGGCGATGCTGCCGGTATTCGAGGCTAAAGACCACTTTCTGTTCTACCCGATTCAATACGAGGGACAGGAGTGTTCCAAAAACATCTTCTACAGCGGCTCCACTCCTAATCAGCAGGCTGAGCCCGCTGTCGAGTGGCTACTCAAGACAAAGGGCAAGGACTTCTTCCTGGTGGGCTCGGATTACGTGTATCCGCGCACCGCAAATACGATCGTGGAGGCACAGCTCAGAGTGTCTGGAGGCAGAGTTATGGGTGAGGACTATGTGCCCCTGGGCAGCACCGCAGTAACCCCAATCATCGCCAAGATCAAGAAGGTCTTACCCAGGGGGGGAGTGATCGTCAACACCCTCAACGGCGACAGCAATGTGGCCTTCTTCAAGCAGATGAAGGAGGCTGGAATCACGCCAGGCAAAGGTTACTGGATCATGAGCTTCTCAATCGCCGAAGAGGAAATTGCCGCGATTGGCCCTAAATATCTCGAAGGCACCTATGCCGCGTGGAACTACTTCCAAACCCTTAACACCCCAGCCTCCAAAGAGTTCACCAGAAACTTCAAAGCCAAATACGGGGAAAATCGGGTCACAAATGACCCTGCAGAAGCTGCATACACGATGGTATACCTGTGGGCTGCTGCTGCCGAAAAAGCAAACAGCATCAATGACAACAAGGTGCGAGAGGCCCTTATCGGCATGAGCTTCGATGCCCCCCAAGGCAAGGTGACCGTGCAGCCCAACCACCACCTCGAGAAACTTGTACTGATCGGCGAGGTGCAGAAAGACGGTATGCTCAAAATCCTCAAGAACAAAGGCTTCGTGAAGCCCTTGGCCTGGAATCAATTCGTGCCTGAAACCAAAGGGTATACCTGCGACTGGAGTCAAAAGCGTCGCGATGCCGACAAGTTCAAAATGTGAGTCTTTAGGGCCACCACCAACTAAAAGCTGCGACCGCTGCGAAGGCCAACAGCGAACACCTCTGAAAGCGGCGATCGACTCGATTAATCCGCTCCATAACCACTAATTTCTGATCTTCAGCAGCGGCGGAGTAGAGATTTGTACCCCAAACGAACAGACCAAATAAGGTCATCGCGACTAGATAACTGCAGGCAAACAAATCGTCAAGCAGGGTGGGATAGGGAAGTTTTGGCAAACTACCATGGTAAGACTGTTGCAGAAAAATCAAGGTTAAAAGTGCGGTTGAAGGGATAGCCAAACGCACATCGCCAAGCGAACCTTCAACGGCAGGTGCCATCAACACGATCGAGTTGACAATCATCAAAGGTAGAACCCAATTAATCAAGGCGGACCACACATTGGATCGGTACACCATCTCCAGCCGCATCTGGGCCATCACGGGTTGGAACCAACTGCCAAAGCGGGTCGAAGCGCTGTGAAGATAGGGTTTGAAACTGGCACCTCCCCGTTCATAGCCACTGAGGTCGCCAGATTCCCCAACCAGGGCACCCATCGGCCGCTCCGGAATCATCCGGATGTCGGCATATTTACTGGCCATCCACGGCTGCCCTGCCTGCAGGATGATCGGCAAACTGAGGGAGTCAAAAGGGTCACGGCGGAAGCTGATGGTGTCGTCGTAAAAACGACTGGAGAACGTGTAAAGCTGATACTGGCGACCGCCGGAAAGAGCGACGGGAGCGGGCGTGGCCACTTCGAAGGTGGAGTCCCAGGTTTCGATCCGATTGAGCATTCGCACCAGATCCAGCGGAGTGGTGGCATGGGCCGTCATCAAGTCCTGCACGGCGGCAGGCCAGACCAGCCAGAACTGACCGTCCGCTGTGAACGTGCGGGAGTTGAGATTCAGCTCATAGATCTGATCCACATGAATGCCACAGCTGATGGTGGGGTGCTCGCGCACGAGCTGCTCGCTCACCACCACCGGCTGCAGATTGGATGCATCCCGGCGGGCCCCAAAACCCAACAAAGTGATCAGCCCAATCAGCCCAGCCACCAGGAGCAGGCCCCAAACCCAACGCCAACGGAAACCACGGCTCAGAGCCAACAAGATCCGATCGAACCTGATGCGCTTCGGCCTGTCTGACAACGGTGGCTCAGCTTGCATCGACCCCCACCGAATGCATGCGCACCTGGTCTGCGGCGGCGAGATCCCCGGTGAGCGCCGCGACTTCCGCCACCGCCAACTCCTGCAGCCGCGCCACGGTGGCCTCACGGCCAAAGCGCTCCTCGCAGAGCACCCAATAGAGCCCGAAGTGGCGGGCTTCGCTGGCCAGCAGCTCGCCGTAGAGATCCTGCAGCTCCGCATCGGGGCTGTGGGCCGCCAGCAGGGCCATGCGCTCGTGGCTGCGGGCCTCGATCAAGCCAGCCACCAGAAAGGAATCCAACATCCGCTCGGCTTCCGCCTTGCGCACCTGCCCCGATAGGGCGGCGCCGTAGCCCGGGGCCGCCAGGGGCCGCAGGGCCATGCCGCGCCGTTGCAGCAGCTGCAGCACCCGCTCAAAGTGCTCGAGCTCCTCGCGGGCCAGCGGGCTGAGCAGCGCTCCCAACCCTGCATCGGCCGGGTAGCGGAACATCAGCTGCAGGGCCACGCCGGCCGCCTTGCGCTCGCAGTGGGCGTGGTCGATCAGCACCAGATCGGGGCGCGCTTTGGCGGCCTCCAGCCAGGCGCCGCTGCTGGGGGCCGCCAGCCACTTCACCCGGGCCGTGGGGTTCTCCAGCAGGGGCGCCATCGCAGACCGTGCCGCCATCGCAAACCGGGCCGTCATCGCAAACCGGGCCGTCATCGCGAACCGTGCAGATGGCTCACCAGCCCCTGCAGGGCCAGGCCGTAGCTAGCGGGCCCAAAGCCGCAGATCACCCCCAGGGCCTTGTCGGCCAGATAGGAGTGGTAGCGAAAGGACTCACGGGCGTGCACGTTGCTCAAGTGCAGCTCCACGAAGGGGATCGCCACCCCCAGCAGCGCATCGCGCAGGGCGATCGAGGTATGGGTGAAGGCGCCGGCATTGATCAGGAGGCCATCGGCCTGGCCGCGGGCCGCGTGGATGCGATCCACCAGGGCACCTTCATGGTTGCTCTGGAAGCACTCCAGCTCCACCCCGAGCTCCCCGGCCTGGCGACCCAGGTCGGCTTCGATCTGGGCGAGGGTCTGGGCGCCATATAGGCCCGGCTCCCGCTGGCCCAGCAGGTTGAGGTTGGGACCGTTCAGCAGCAGCAGGCGCATCGGAACCGCGGCGATCCGGTCTCCACTGCGGCGATCGTAGGCAGCGGCGCCAGCAGCGGAACCCCCGGCTGGTAAGTTCTTCAGGTGTGGTTCGGGTCGGTGCCCGAGTGGTTAATGGGGGCGGACTGTAAATCCGCTGGCTCTGCCTACGTTGGTTCAAATCCAACCCGGCCCACCTTCCACATGCCCTTGTAGCTCAGCGGTAGAGCACTCCCTTGGTAAGGGAGAGGTCACGAGTTCAAGTCTCGTCAAGGGCTTACAACCTGTGGAGCTGGCACCGCTTCTGCAGTCATCGGCCTGGCTCTGAGCCACCACAGACGACGCGACCATTTGCCAGCGTGGGGGACCCGGCCCCGAATCCTTGCCCCCAGCCCTCACCGCCACCCCGCCCCTGGTGACGTCGATCGCGGCGATGCGGGCACCCGTGGACGCGGGCCAGACCCGCAGCCTGGCCTGGCGCCTGGAGCAGCTTGATCGCCTGGGCACGCTGTTGCGCGACCACGAGGCGGAGGTGCTCGAAGCCCTCGCGGCCGACCTGGGCAAGCCACCCCTCGAAGCCACCTTTGAGCTGGTGGCCGTGCGCCACGAGCTGGCCCTCACCCGCCGGAAGCTGAAGGCCTGGATGGCCCCGCGGATGGTCGAGCTGAAGGCGGCCCTGCGGCCGGGCCAGGCCTCCGTGCAGGCCGAACCCCTCGGCTGCGTGTTGATCATCGGTCCGTGGAACTACCCCTTCCAGCTCTGCCTCCAACCCCTGGTGAGTGCGCTGGCCGCAGGGAACACCGCCGTGCTCAAGCCCTCCGAGCACGCCCCTCACACCGCCGAACTCCTGGCTCGCTGCATTCCAGAGGCCTTCCCCCCCGCTGTGGTGCAGGTGGTCACCGGAGATGGATCTGTGGCCGCCGCGCTGCTTGAGGAACAATTCGACCACATCTTCTTCACCGGGGGCAGTCGGGTGGGGAGGCTGGTGATGGCCGCTGCAGCCCGCCATCTCACGCCCGTCACCCTCGAGCTGGGGGGCAAAAGTCCGGCCATCGTGCTCGCCGATGCCGACATCGCCACCACCGCCCGGCGACTGGCCTGGGGCAAGGGGCTGAACGCCGGCCAAACCTGCATCGCCCCCGACCACCTGCTGGTGCAGCCCGCGGTACGCCAAGCCCTGGTGAGCGCGATCGCCGCCGAGTGGACCCGCTTCTACGGCGCCGATCCCCTGAACAGCGACGACCTGGGCTGCATCGTCAATGACGCCCAGTTTCAGCGACTGGACATCCTGCTCGCGGGCGCCCGCGAGCGCGGCCAGATCCTGGCGGGGGGCCGTTGCGATCCGGAACGCCGCCGCATCGAGCCCACCCTGGTGGCGGTGGCGAGCGGCGACGATCCGCTGATGCGGGAGGAGCTGTTTGGTCCGATCCTGCCGGTGCTGGAGGTCTCCGACCTGGAGGCCGCCCTGGCCGAGGTGCGCAGCAGGCCGAAACCCCTGGCCCTGTATCTGTTCAGCCCCAACCGCACCGCCCAGGAGCGCACCCTCGCCACCACCAGCTCCGGCGGGGTCTGTTTCAACGACGTGGTGCTGCAAGCCGGTGCCAGCGCCCTGCCCTTCGGTGGCGTGGGGGAGAGCGGGATGGGCAGCTATCACGGCCACACCGGCTTTCTCACCTTCTCCCACCAGCGCTCGGTGCTGCGGCGCCCCTTCTGGCTGGATCTGCCCTTCCGTTACCCCCCCTATGCCGGAAAACTGGGCCTGGTGAAACGGCTGTTGGGCTGACTGGGCTGGGGCGATCAGAACCTTTGATGCGCCGGTGGCGCCTCGGGGCTGGATGGGACAGGACAAGCCCCTTAACGTTCCGGTAGCTATGTGTAGTGTCCATGCGTCGCTCCCTTGCCGCCCTGGCCCTAGCCGTGGTGTTGCCCCTGCCCGGCCTGGCCCCGTCTGCGGCCCTGGCCGACGTGGTGGTGAAACCCGGTGAAACCCTCTCGGAGATTGCCGATCGCCATGGCGTCAGCCTCACCCGGCTGATGCAGGCCAACGGCATCAGCAACCCCAACGTGGTGGCAGAAGGCCAGAAGCTGGTGCTGCCCGGGGCCCGCAGCAGCGCCAACGCAGCCGCACCCCGCCCCCTGCCCACGGCCCCGTACACCATCAAAAGCGGGGAAACCCTCTCGGAAATCGCCGATCGCTTCGGCACCAGCACCGAGCGCCTCATCCAGCTGAACCGGATCGCCAACCCCAACATGGTGGCGGCCGGAACGCGCCTGGCCATCCCCGGGCGGCCCTCTTCGGCAGCCACCCCTCGCAGCAACGTCAGCCCAGCTAAGGGCAAGGAGCACGTGGTGCGCAGCGGTGAAAGCCTCTCCACCATCGCCGACAGCTACGGCTTGCCCGTTGAGAAGCTGGTGGCCCTCAACAAGATCGACGACCCCGACCTGGTCATCTCCGGCACCCGGCTGAAACTGCAGGCTCCGCCCCCGGTCAAGGCCAGCGTCAAAACAGCCGTGAAGGCACCCGCCAAAGCCACACCCAAAGCCACGGCAACAGCGACAGCCAAACCCGTCGCCCAAACCAAGCCCAAAGCCACCACACTCACATCCACCCCAGTGACGGCCGCCCCAGTGACGGCCAGCCCAGCCCCGGCCGCCCCAAAGCCAATGGTGACGGCGACCGCACAGCCCACCACACAGCCCGCTGTGCAACCCACTCCCCGTCCCCAGCCCGCGGCCACTCCCAGGGCCACTCCCTCAGCCCAAACGAGCCCCGCCAGTAGCGCGGTCGCCAGCAAGCCCACCTCCAGCCTGGCCACAGCCACCACCGGCGTCGCCGCCATAACTGCCGCAGCCCCAGCCGCCACGCCCAAGCCAGAAACCATCAAGCCCAAGCCAACCCCCGCCAGAGCAGCCACCACAGCCCAGTCCAGCGCCGCCAGCAAAGTGGCCGCCAGCAAACCACTGGGGCCCGACTGGCGCAGCTACGGCCCTCTTCAGGTGGATTGGGCCAACTGGCAGCCCATGGGCGGCAGCTACGTGGCGCCCACGCTCAACGGCGACGGCAAGCCGGTGTATCTGGCGGTCAACTGCGGAGCCCGCAAACTGAACGCCACAAGCCAGTCGGGCCAGTGGAAGAGCTGGGATGCTCCCCAGACCGACTTTGAGGAGCAGCTGATCAGCGACCTCTGCAAAGCCCGCGCCAGTTAGGGGATCCGGGCGCTCACGCGACCCAGTGCAAGGGCCAGGGCTGGCGACGGTACCTCCGGCCTGAAGCCCGCAGATAGAGGCGCTGGGCCCCGTCATCGCTCTCAGTGAGCAACTCCTCCTGCACCAGTCGCCGCAGCAACCAGCCCCAGCGGGCTTCCTGACGGGGCCGTTCCCCACCGGGCGCCCCCGCGGCCAGGTCCTCAGCCAGGCTGCGTAGATCCCGACCGGGCCGGGCCTCCAGGGCCTCCAACGCCTCAGCCACCTCCCCACCCCAATCCCGGCGGTCCGCCTGGCTCTGGCAGTTGTCACAGCGGCCGCAGGCGGCGCCCAGCTCCCCAACCGCGAGCAACAGAGCCTGCTCCCGGCAGCCCTCGCCCACCGCCACCGCCTCCATCCGCCGCAATTGCTGCTGGGCCAGCTCCAGCCGCGGCTGCTCCTGCTGGCCCTGAGCCGACCCCACCCCGCGAATCGCCCAGCCCAGGCTGGTGCGATCGGCCGGGTCGTAAAGCACCAGGCAGCGGGCTGGCAGACCATCCCGCCCCGCGCGCCCCGACTCCTGCAGGTATCCCTCCGCACTGGCCGGCAGGTCCAGATGCAGCACCAGACCCACGTCAGGACGATCGACCCCCATACCAAAGGCCACGGTGGCCACCAGCACCGGCAGGGGCTGGTGCTGGAAGTGCTCCAGGGCCAGCTGGCGGCTTTCCGGATCCATGCCGGCGTGATAGGCAATCGCCTCCAGTCCGGCCCCTGTCAAACGGGCCGCCCAAAGCTCCACCGTGCGGCGGGTGCGGGCATAGATCAACACCGCTCCCCGCGCCGCCTGCACCGCCTCCAACACCAGAGGCAAGGGCTCCTCGGGCCGGCGCTGCATGCCGTACACGAGGTTGGTGCGACGGGCCGAACGCACCTGGATCAGCGGCCGGCGCAACTGCAGCAGGCGGATGATGTCGGCCCGCACCTGGGGCGCGGCCGTGGCACTGAGCGCCACCAGCGGAACGCCCGGGCATTGGGCCCGCAACTGGCCCAGGCGGCGGTAATCGGGGCGGAAATCATGCCCCCAGGCACTGATGCAATGGGCCTCATCCACCGCCAACGCCACCAGCTGGCCGCTCTCCAGCACGTCGTCGAGCAGCTGGCGGGTAGCCTCCGCCTGCAGCCGCTCCGGGGCGAGGTAGAGCAGGCGCAGCTGGTTGTCCCGCAGGCGCTCCAACAGGCGGCGGCGCTCCGGCAGAGCCAGCCCCCCGTGCAGGCAGGCCGCCGGAATTCCGCGGCGCTGCAGTTGCCCCACCTGGTCCTGCATCAGGGCCACCAGGGGCGAAATCACCAGCACGAGTCCTCCCCGCACCAGGGCCGGCAGCTGATAACAGAGTGACTTGCCCCCACCGGTGGGCAACACGGCCAGACAGTCCTGGCCGGCCAGCAGGGCCTCCACCACCGGGCGCTGTCCCGGCCGGAAGCCCGACCAGCCGAAGTGGCGCTCCAAGGCCCGCTCCAGGGGATCCAGCTCGAGGGGGGCCGACTCGAGGGTGTCGAGCCCAATAGGGTCCAGCTCGGCGATGGGCCCTACCCGTAGTGCGTCACGACCTTAGCGGCCACCAGATGCAGGGTCAGGGCAGGGGCGGAGGCTCCAGCTGGTCGGGCGATTCCTCCACCAGCTGCAGCCGCACCCGTTTGCCGCCCGCCAGCTCCCCCAGGGACACCCGCAGGGTGCTGCCGCTCAGTGACTGCAGGGCCGTGAGCAGATCCCGCAGGTGGGGCGTACTGCTGCCGCTCTCCACCCAAAGGCGCTCCTGCAGTCCGCCCAGCCGCCGCCAGCTGGTGTGGAGCTTGAGCACGGCACTCTCCAGCGCCTGGGCCTGACCCACCGCATCGGCCAAAAGGCCCAGGGCATCGAGCCGCTGGGCCTCCTGCAGGGCCTTTTCAAAATCCAGTTCCCCCTGCTGGAAGGCCCGCACCGCCAGACCGGCTTCCGCCGCCTTGCTGAGCCAGCGGGCCGTGCTGGTCACATCCTTGACCCGCTCGAGCTCGGGCTCTTCCCGCAGCACCCGGCGCAGGTCCTCCTGCTGCTCCTCCGGCAGCTTGGCCAGCTCCTTCACGAGGGGGGCCACCGCCCGCGGCGGCAACAGGTTCTCGGCCGTGCGCTGGCGAATCTCCTCGGGCAACAGCGGGCTGGTGGCGGCGGTGAATTCATCGCTGAGGCGCCGCACCTGCTTGCGGGTGATCTGCTGCCCCTCATTGGCCGCCTCACTGATCATCTGCTGCACCTCGGGATCGGCCTGGGCCGTCTCCAGAAAGGCCCGCTTGGAGAAGTTGTTCACGCTGGTTTCCGCGAGCATCCCCTCGCCCACCAGGCTGTCGGCCGACTCGGCCAGCTGAATCAGGGTGTAGGCCCGGGTCTTGCTGATCTCCCGCTCGCGCAACCACTGCAGAAAGCCGGTCCCGCGCCCCTCGCCACCACGCTTCTCCCGATCCCGCACTGCCCCCAGGATCCGCCCCCGCCAGATCTCGGTCTGGAGGTCGAAGCGATCGCACACGGCCCAGGCCTCCTCGAGCCGGGCCAGAAACTCCATCGTGCTGATGGTGTCACTGTCGGGATCGGGGAGTTCGAGGCTCAAAACCGGCGGCGCCGGCACCTCCGTGGGGGCCATGGCCATGGGAAGGAGACAGGCTGCGGAAGGGCCGATCGTGCCACGGGCCCGGGCGGCCCTCCGAGCACCACGCGCGACAAGGGCGACGAATCGTGACGCCGGCGGTTGAGCACCCCAAGCCCGCGGCTATCTTCCCTCTGGCAGCCACCCGATCTACAGCGCAGCGATGGCCATCTCCCGCGGCGACAAGGTGCGCATCAAGCGCCCCGAGTCCTACTGGTTCAACGAAGTCGGCACCGTCGCTTCGATCGACACATCCGGCATCCGCTACCCGGTGGTGGTTCGCTTCGAGAAGGTGAACTACAACGGCTTCAGCGGCTCCGAAGGCGGCATCAACACCAACAACTTCGCTGAGAGCGAACTCGACAAGGCCTGAGAACGGATCAGAGCCTGACCTTCAAGCTCGCCGTTCCAACCAAGCTGAAGGATGCTTGGAGACCCTGGCCCCATACGCCCGTGCAACCCTTGGTGGCACGGGCTTTTTGCTGGGCCCGCCCGCCTTGCCTGCATCCATGCCGGAACTGCCTGAAGTCGAAACCGTGCGGCGGGGCCTGGAACGGCAGACCCAGGGTTTTGTGATCGCCCGGGTGGAGGTGCATCGGCACCGGGCGATTGCCAGCCCGGCGACCCCCGCCGCCTTCGCCGCCGCCCTCAGCGATGCGGAAGTAGGCGGTTGGCAGCGGCGGGGCAAATACCTGATGGGCCAACTCCACCGCGATGGCGATGACGCCGGCACCTGGGGAGTGCATCTGCGCATGACCGGCCAGTTCCTGTGGCTCGAGAGCCCGCGCCCGCCCTGTTCCCACACCAGGGTGCAGCTGTTCAATGGCGCTGGCCAGGAGCTGCGCTTCATCGACACCCGCAGCTTTGGCCAGATGTGGTGGGTACCGCCGGGCCAACCGGTGGAAACGGTGATCACCGGCCTGCAAAGGCTGGGGCCGGAACCCTTCAGCGCGGCCTTTAACCCCAGCTACCTGCGCCAACGCCTGAAAGGCTCCAGCAGGCCGATCAAGAACGCCCTGCTCGATCAGTCACTGGTGGCAGGGGTGGGCAATATCTATGCCGACGAGTCGCTGTTTGCAGCGGGCATCCGGCCCCACACCCCCAGTGGTCAACTGAGCACTCCCCAACTGGAAGAGCTGCACCGGGCCCTGGTGGCGGTGCTCGAAACCAGTATTGGTGCGGGGGGCACCACCTTCAGCGACTTCCGCGACCTCACCGGCAGCAATGGCAACTATGGGGGCGTGGCCTGGGTGTACCGACGTGGCGGCGAACCATGCCGCCAGTGCCACAGCCCCATTCACCGCGACAAGCTGGGGGGACGCAGCAGCCATTGGTGCCCGAACTGCCAGCATTGAGCCAACCGCACCCGAGCGTGGACCCCGCAGCCACCAGCACCGCCGCCCTGGCCCAGCAACTGAGCGAGACCATGGCCGCCATCCATCGCCGCGGCTGGTGCGATGGCACCGGAGGCAACTTCAGCTGTGTGCTGCAGCGCCAGCCCCTGGAGCTGCTAATGGCCCCCAGCGGCGTGGACAAGGGATCGGTCGCGGCAGAGCAACTGATCGTGGTGGATGCCACCGGCACGGTGCTCCGGGGGGAAGGTCGCGCCAGCGCCGAAACCCAGCTGCATCTGGCCCTGGTGGACACCTGCGGGGCGGGCGCTGTGCTGCACACCCACTCCCAGGCAGGCACCTTGCTCTCCCAGCACTATGGCCCGCAGGGATCGCCAGGCCAGCCGAGCACAGGTGTGGGCACGCTGTACCTGCACGACCTGGAAATGCTGAAGGGACTGGAGGGAATCGCCAGCCATGAAAGCAGGGTCGCCATTCCCGTGCTCGCCAACGACCAAGATCTGAAGCGTCTCAGAGCAACGGCCGAACCCCACCTGGCCCAAGCGCCCTACGGACTGCTGATTGCCGGCCATGGGCTCTATGCATGGGGACAGGACCTGGCGAGAGCCCGCAGGCATTTAGAGATTCTCGAGTTCCTGCTGGAACAGCACTGGCGCCAGCTGTTGCTGCAAAGCCTGATGGGGGCAAGGGCGCAGGCCACAAGCGAAGGAGCCGCACGCTCCCGGGTGCGCGTGAGCGGCATCCGCCATGTGCTGCTCGACATTGAAGGCACCACCTGCCCAGTGTCTTTTGTATCTGGGTGCCTGTTCCCCTACGCAGCCAACCATCTCGACGCGTTTCTGCAAGAGCACGCGCGCAGCCCAGGGGTGCAGGAGCTCCTGGCGGAAGTGCAAGCAGCCTGGCAAGAGGATTCCGATCCAGAGGCGCAGGCGCTGCGCGAGGCGGTCGACGGTGCGGTGGCGCCCTACCTGCGCTGGCTGATCGCCCACGACCGCAAGCTGCCCCCCCTCAAGCAGTTGCAGGGTTTGATCTGGGAGCAGGGCTACCAGGAAGGGGATCTGGTGGGACCCCTCTTTCCGGATGTGCCGTCGAGCCTGCAGCGCTGGGCCAAGGCAGGGCTGGGGCTCTCGGTGTATTCATCCGGGTCGGTGGCCGCCCAACAGCTGCTCTATGGCCACAGCAATGCGGGGGACCTGCGTCCCCTGTTCCAGCAGTGGTTTGACACACGAATCGGGCCGAAACAGGCCGCGACCAGCTATGCGGCCATTTCCCAACAGCTTCAGACAACAGCTGCAGAGGTGCTGTTCATCAGCGATGCCATTGCGGAATGCGAAGCCGCAGAAGCGAGCGGAATGCGCGTGCTGTTCAGCATTCGCGATGGGAATCCTTGCCGCGATCCTGGGCGATTTGAGAGGATCAGTTCACTTGAAGATGTGGAGCTCTTGGCATGAACGCCGCACACGCGCCATCCGATCCGAACCGGGATCAACAGCTCCTGGATCTCAATCAGGCGTTACTGGACAGTGTGGTTCGCGGTGAGTGGAGTACCTATGCCGACATGTGCAGCGAAGACCTCACCTGCTTCGAAGCGGAAACCAATGGTGTCCTCAGCGAAGGGCTGCCATTCCATCGGTTCTATTTCGATCTGCCCGCAGACCCCAGTGCAGCGGCCACAACAGTTCAAGTCACCATGGCCCGCCCCCATATCCGCTGGATCGGGTCGGATGCGGCGGTGTTGAGCTACACCCGCCTCACCCAGAAAGTGGTGGGTGGGGAACCCATCACGGCAAGCTGCTGCGAGACGCGCATCTGGCAGCACTGCGACGGCGCCTGGAAGCACGTGCACGCCCATCGCTCATGAAGCCAGGTCCGCTCCCGTTCGCAAACGTCTTCTGACGCTCGAGCGGCCCAAGCCAACAAAAAAGCCACCCTCTCGGGTGGCTTTATCAGCTCCTGCGTCTAAGCAGTGAACCGATTAGTTTGGAATGAATGTTTTACCTGGCATCGAGCTATTTTCTCAGGGGGCTACCCCCCAAATATCGTTGCCGCTGCAGCG
>Ga0310330_100122_pt1 | contig 21157 bp, 17 predicted proteins | sample LakMicDCLTotalB5_FD_195544 | JGI IMG/M metagenome (GOLD analysis project Ga0310330, IMG submission 195544) | Enriched freshwater cyanobacterial communities from Lake Michigan, Michigan, United States - MI23.DCL.Total.B5 (v2) (version 2) | ecosystem: Environmental > Aquatic > Freshwater > Lake... | reverse complement strand
GGGCGGTGGAGGCCGAGGCCCTGGGCGTGGCTCTGCTGAGTTGCCCGGCCCACACGCTGGGCGGGCCACGGGGCATCGGGCTGCTGCTGCGGCGCCGAGGCGTTCCGCTGCTGCCCCAGATCGGCGGGGCGCAGGAGGGCGGGCTGCGGGGTGGCACCGAAGCGGCCGTTCTGGCGGCGGGGTTCGTCCAGGCCCTGGAGGAGGCCAGCGAACGGTTGCGTCACCACGGAGGGCTGGATCCCGTTGCAGGCCTGCGCGACCCGCTGCTGGCGGGCCTCCTCGAGCTGCCGGGCGTGAGCCTGAGCGGTCCGGCCCCGGGGGATCCGGAGGGCCGTCTGCCGCACCACATCAGTCTGGTGGTGACCAGCGAGGCGGGAGACCCGCTGCCCGGCCGCGAGCTGGTGCGGGCCCTCTGGCGTCAGGGTCTGGCGGTGAGCAGCGGCTCAGCCTGCAGTGCCATCGCGTCGCCGGGGGCCGGGGGTGGGGGCAGCGCGGTGCTGCGGGCCCTGGGCTATCCGGAGGCCCTCGTCGCCAGCGGCCTGAGGATCAGCCTGGGGCCCTGGCTCCGTCCCGAGGATCTCGAGCGGGTGCCCGCCGCCCTTGAGCGGGCCCGAAGGGAACTGGAGGGATCGGCCCCGGGCCATTAAGGTCCTTGATCCTGTGAGGATGGGCCGTTGCTTCCCCGCGACCTTCGAACGGCCGAGGCCGAGGCCCTGGCATCCCTGCGCTCAGCCCTGGCCGGCGAGTCCCGCGGCCGCTGGACCATGGAAATGCGCTTCGAGGGGCTGCGGCTGCTGCCGGTGGTGCTGCGGCTTGCCGGCGAGCTGCAATCCGACGGCCCGGCGTTCCGGCTCCTCTTCCCCGATGCCGGTGCCGCTGCCCTGGCCCGCCGCGATGGACCGGAGCTGGCTGAGCGCATCAGCACTTTCAGCGACCATCTGCGGGCCCCCAGTGGGGCTGAGCTGCTGATCCTGGTAGGGGCAAGCCAGGCCGATTACGAGATCGTGGAGAAGGTCTGCCAGGCCCACGCCGGCCGGGTGGTGCTGGTGAATCCGGGCCTCGAAGATGCCGCGGTGGGTATCGGCAGTGTGGGCCGGGAACGGCGGCGAGGATTCCTGGCCCAATGGGAGGCGGCCTACGCCCTCATCCCCCTGGATGGATCGGCCCTTCGGCGGGCCCATCCCCTCGGCTGGGAGCTCTACCGCCTGGATCCCGATGGATACCGCCTGGTCGCCAGCTTCGACCATCGGCCCGATGGGGAGGAACGGGATGGGGCACTGCAGGGTGCCGCCGGCGGGGGCATCGGCAAGACCCTGCGCTCGGTGGACCGCCTACTGGACGGTTTGCAGCGTTGAAGGAAGAGCCCGGCCCTCCGGCCCTTCGGACGCGGTCCGGGCTGCTGGCGGGCTGGTTTCTCCCAGGTGCTCTGCTTACACTTCGCCAATTCTCCGGCTGCCATGGCTCCCTCCACCAAACCCGGCCGTTCCTTCACTCCCCTCGATGGGGCGGCTCTGGCCGCCGTGGTGTTGGCGGCCGTCGGTGTGCTGTGGAGTCCGAAGCTGAGTGGTGCCGTGGCCAAGGCCACCGGTGGCCTGCGTCCAGTCACCGTGACCGTGGACGTGCGGGGCGTTCCCAGCGCCGATCCGATGGCACTGCTGAAGGCCGCTGAATCGGAGGGCAAGGTGGCGATCGTGATCCGTAACGAACCCCACGGCAGCGTCAAGATCCGCAAGATCGTGCCCCTGGAGCGCCGTCTCACGATCCTCACGCCCAATGGAACGTTCGTTTCAGCGGCGGATCCAAACCAGAAGACCTTCGGCACCTTCGATGGACGCTTTGTGCTGGAGGGTGAGGGAAGGCGCTCAGCCGGTGGTGTTGTCTTCGGTAACCAGAGCATCAAGATCGGTGCCCCCGTGGAGCTGGAGGGCAGCAATTACCGCTTCAACGGCACCGTGACCGACCTCAGCATGGAAGGCAGCTGACCATGAACACCTTCCCTCGCCTCATCGGGCGCTTGAACCTTCGTTGCTTCGGAACCATCGCCTGCTTAGGCGTGCTTCTCCCTGCCGGAACCGGCGCGGCCCTGGCCCAGGCCTACAGCCCCGCCATCCCGACCCGGGTCCCGGGTCTGCCTCCCCGCCTGGCCACCCTGCCTCCCCTGCCGGCGGCAGCGGCGAACCCGGTTCTGCAGTCCGCGATCAGCTGCCCGGCCCTGCAGCAACGGGTGGCGGCGGTGATCGGTGCTGAATCCGAGGTGTGGAGCGTCAGCGTGGCGGATGGCCGTGGGCGCCTGCTGGCCGATGTGAATGGCACGCGCTCCCGCCTGCCGGCCTCCAACCAAAAACTGATCAGCACCGCCTACGCGCTCGATCGCCTTGGACCAGATTTCCGCTTGGCCACCCAGCTTTGGCGCCTTCCCGATGGACGCTTCCGGCTAACGGGCCAGGGTGATCCCGACCTCTCCATTCCCCATCTCCAGCGCTTCGTGCGCATGACGGCCCTCAGCAGTGGAGCCTCCGCCACCAACCCCGTGCGGTTGGAACTGGCCGAGGTGGATGCCGGCGTCTGGTGGCCCCAGGGTTGGAACCCGGGCGACCGCGGTGCGGCCTACGGCGCGCCCGTCACCCGGCTGGCGATCACCAGCAACACCATTGATGACGCGGTGATGAATCCACCGGCCCGGTTGCGACGCCTCCTGGATCGCACCGTCGCCAGCCAGGCACCCGGCGCCATCAGCCTCAATCTGATCTCCGCCCGCGAGCCGCTGCCCCCGAACGCCGTGCTGGTCCATGAAGAGCCCTCCACGTCCATGAACGGGCTCCTGAGCCTGGCCAACACCGAGAGCCACAACTTCACCGCCGAGGTGCTGCTCCGCTCCGCTGCCGGCACCTGGAATGAGGAGGAGGCCGCCCGCCGTGCCACCGCCTGGCTGCAGAGCCAAGGTCTTCCTTTGCAAGGCGTTCGAATCTCCGACGGCAGCGGCCTGGACCGTTCGGATCGCGTGACCAGCCGATTCATCACCGCCCTATTGCTGCGGATGGATCAGCATCCCTATGCCCGCTACTACCTGGGATCCATGGCCATTGCCGGCCAGCGCGGCACCTTGCGCCATCTCTTCAACGGCACCTCCCTCGATGGCAGGCTCTACGCCAAGACGGGAACCCTGACCGGGGTGCGGGCGATCAGTGGTGTTCTGCAGACCAACGATGGACCCCGCTACGTGAGTGCCATTTCCAATGGCGCCATGACACCGAATCGCACGATCGGCAGGGTGATGGAACAGGTGCAGAACGTGTCCCTCTGTGCCAGCAGCACCGCCTCAGCAGCGGTCACGTCTCCCTAAGGGGGGCAGGGCTTGTGCGACCTAGGTTCAGGGCAGCCAGAGCCTCAAGGTTGCCCGAGGCAGCTTCCACTTCCATCGCGTCCTCCTTGAAATGCCCTGGCGAGATCTCTTCGCCAGGGCATGTCGACAGGACAGGGGCTCCCCTCAGCTGGCTAAGCCGCGGGTAGCCGCCCGCCGCAGACGACCCGCGGCGCGGCGGGCCCGGTTGACCGGTTCCTGCTGTTCGGCTGGCACAAGCTCGGCGGAGCGGTTCGCCGGCTTGGTCTCAACGGTCTGAAGCCGCACCAGTTCCCGTCGTCCGCCCAGCACCACCTGGCTGAGTTCCTTCAACCGACCTTCCAATTCCCCGAGCACCTGTTCGGCGTAGTGGTTGGCCCCCTCCTGAACCGTGGAGGCCTCATGGCGGGCCCGGGCAATCAGCGATTCGCACTGCTGCTGGGTCTGCTGGCGGAATTGGAGGGCGTCGTTATGGAGTCGCTCGGCCTCGGCCTGGCTGTCGCGTTGGATGCGGTTGCCTTCCTGGCGAATCGTTTCCAGCTCAGCCATCGCCTGCTGCCGGCTGCGTTCATGCTGCTCGAGCAGCTGGCGGTTCCGTTCGGCGGCTTCCTGGTCGAGGTGCTGGCGTCGGGCCTGGGCCTCCTGTTCCAGCTGCTGCCGGCGGGCGGCGAACTGTTGCTCCATCTGGGCCATGCGGGTCTGCAGGTCCTGCTCGGCCTGGGCGGCCTGCTGCCGGGCGGAGAGGATCAGCTGCTCCCCCTGTTGGCGGCCCTGCTCGCGCAGTTCGCTGCCCTGCCGCTCCGCCTCCTGCCGCACGGACGCGGAGGCGATCAGACCCTCCCGTTCCCGACGAGCCTGGCCGAGAATCTCTTCCGCCTGCTGGCGGGCCTTCTCGATGAACCCTTCACGCTGGCGGAGCAGATCCTCGGCCTGGGAGATCTGCGCCGGTAGGGCAGCGCGGAGGGCGTCCATCGTCTCGATGGCGTCCTGCTCATTGACCAGGCGACCGCCGCTGAAGGGGATGCGGCTGCCTTCCAGAACGATGTCCTCAAGCTGGTCCAGCTGGTCGAGAACGGTGATGGGCGCCTCGCTCATGTCATCCGGGAAGTGATGGCCGATTAAAGAGCCTTCTCAGGTCATGCGCCACTCCCTCCGGCACCATGTGACTCACATCGCCACCAAAGCGCGCCACTTCCTTGACCACCGAACTGCTCAGGAAGCTGTGGTTCACGGCGGTGGCGAGGAACAGGGTCTCGAGGTCCCGATCGAGGCTTTTGTTGGTGTGGGCGATCTGGAGCTCGAACTCGAAATCGCTCAGAGCCCGCAGCCCCCGCAGGATCACCCCAGCCCCGCAGGCGCGGGCGTAGTCCACGGTGAGGCCATCGAAACTTCCCACCTCCACGCCCTTGAGGTGGGATGTGGCTGCGCGGATCTGCTCCAGGCGCTGGTCGAGGGGGAAGGCGGGCTGCTTGAGGGGGTTCTGCAGTACGGCCACCCTCACGCCGTCGAAGAGACGGCTGGCCCGCTCGATCAGGTCGAGGTGGCCCAGGGTGAGGGGATCGAAGCTGCCGGGATACAGAGCTCGCATGGCCAGGGCGGGCGGGGTCATCTCCCTAGAGTCACACCACGACCGCACCGCGCCAATCATGACTGAGGTCAGCCTCGACGCCGCCGCCAAAAAGACCCTCCTGCGGAAGATTCCGCACGGCCTGTTCATCTGCGGCGTGGCCGAGGGTGACCAGGTGAATGGCTTCACCGCCAGTTGGGTGACCCAGGGATCGTTCGAGCCACCCCTGGTGGTGATGGCGGTGCGGGCCGACTCCACCAGCAACGGCATGATCCGGCGCAGCGGCCGCTTCTCGCTCAATGTTCTGCGCGCCGACCAGAAAGACCTCGCGGCCGTGTTCTTCAAGCCGCAGGAAGCGGTGGGGGGACGCTTCGATGCCGCTCCCTTCCGTCTCGGCCCCCTGGGCCTGCCGATCCTGGAGGACGGACTGGGCGGGGTGGAATGCGAGCTGGTCGGCACCGTCGACCATGGCGACCACACGGTGTTTGTAGGCGAGGTGAAGACGGCCACCCTGCTGCGGGAGGGCGATGCCCTGGAGCTGGCCGGCACCGGCTGGCAATACGGCGGTTGAGGGGGCCGGTCGCCCCTATCGCCCCGCCGTGAGCGTTCGCACTGAGGAGCCCCTTCGCCAGCCGGAGCTTGCCGAGTCCGACTCCGATTCCGCCCTAACGGGAGCAGAGCGATCAGCCCAGGAATCGGCCTCCCCTCCTCCGGCCCTGATCCAGCAACCGGCGAAGCTCAAGGCCCGCCTCAAGGAGGTGCCTTCGGAACCGGGCTGCTACCTGCTTCGCGATGGTGAGGACAGGATCCTTTACATCGGCAAGGCGAAGGTGTTGCGCAACCGGGTGCGCAGCTATTTCCAGAGCGGTGGTGGCCACGCCCACAGCCCCCGCATCGCCCTGATGGTGCGTCAGGTCTGCGAGATCGAATTCATCGTGACCGACAGCGAAGCCGAGGCGCTGGCGCTGGAATCCAACCTGATCAAGCACCATCAGCCCCACTTCAATGTGTTGCTGAAGGACGACAAAAAATATCCCTACCTCTGCATCACCTGGAGCGAGGCCTATCCGCGCATCTTCATCACACGCCGCCGCCGCTTCCGTTCGCCCCTGGATCGCTTCTACGGTCCCTATGTGGATGTGGGCCTGCTGCGCCGCACGCTGGCCCTGGTGAAGCGGGTGTTTCCGCTGCGGCAACGCCCCCAGCCCCTCTATCGCGACCGTACCTGCCTCAACTACGACATCGGTCGTTGCCCCGGCGTCTGCCAGGAGAAGATCAGCTCCGAGGCCTACCACCAGGGCCTGCGCCGGGTGGCGATGGTGTTCCAGGGTCGCAACGACGAGTTGCTGGACCTGTTGCGCGTCCAGATGGAGCGCTACGCCGAACGGCTGGATTTCGAGGCCGCCGCCCGGGTTCGCGACCAGTTGCAGGGCCTCGATGCCCTCACCGCCGACCAGAAAATGAGCCTGGGCGACAGCTCGGTGAGCCGCGATGTGGTGGCCCTGGCGACCGATGGGCGGGTGGCGGCGGTGCAGCTGTTCCAGATGCGGGCCGGCAAATTGGTGGGGCGGCTGGGCTTCACCGCCGATGCGGTGGCGGCCGATGGCGGCGCCCTGAATCCGGGCCGCATCCTGCAGCGGGTGGTGGAGGAGCACTACAGCCAGGTGGAGCCGGTGGAGATCCCGCCGGAGCTGCTGCTCCAGCACCCCCTACCCCAGCAGGAGCTGATCGGCGAATGGCTGCAGGAGCGGCGTGGCAGAAAGATGCAGCTGGCCGTGCCCCAGCGCCAGCAAAAGGCGGAGCTGATCGAACTGGTGGAGCGCAACGCCGCCTACGAACTTCAGCGGGCCCAGCGGGGCGCCGAGCAGCAGCAACTCGCCACCGAGGACCTGGCCCAACTGTTGGAGCTACCCACGGCGCCACGCCGCATCGAGGGCTTCGACATCAGCCATATCCAGGGCAGTGATGCGGTGGCCTCCCAGGTGGTGTTCATCGATGGCCTACCGGCTAAGCAGCACTACCGCCGCTACAAGATCCAGAGCAGTTCGATCCGCGCTGGCCACTCCGACGACTTCATGGCGATGGCCGAGATCATGCGCCGCCGCTTCCGCCGCTGGGCGCAGGCCAAGGCAGAGGGCGCGGATCTGGCGGAGCTGCGCCGCGCCGCCGATACGGCGCTCCACACGGGCGGGCTCAATGACTGGCCGGATGTGGTGATGATTGATGGTGGCAAGGGCCAGCTCTCGGCCGTGATGGAGGCCCTGCGGGAGCTCAACCTCCACGGGGATCTGGTGGTGTGCTCCCTGGCCAAGCAGCGGGAGGAGGTATTTCTGCCGGGGGCGAAGCAGCCGCTGGAGAGCGAAGCCGACCAACTTGGGGTGCAGCTGCTGAGGCGCCTGCGCGATGAAGCCCACCGCTTCGCCGTGAGCTTCCATCGCCAGCAGCGGGGCGAACGGATGAAGCGCTCCCGGCTGGGGGACATCCCGGGTCTGGGACCCAAACGGGTGCGGGACCTGCTGGCCCATTTCCGCTCGATCGATGCCATCCAGCTCGCCAGTCCTGAGCAGATCGCCGCCGCCCCTGGCGTGGGTCCCGCCCTGGCCAAGCAGGTGTGGGACTACTTCCATCCGCCCCAAGAAGCCGAGGGGGGTGAGGATGGGGCTCCCTCTGAACCACTGGATTGACGTCGCCGGTTCCAGTCGGTTGGCCGGGATCACCATCCGCTTGGGTCGCCGGCGCCTCGAGGCGGCGGTCTGAACCGTCAAGATGAGGTCCTTGTGGCACCCCTGCCTTGCCGTCCCCGATGACCCTGCGGACCCCAACGCTGCATCCGGGATGTCTGCAGCCAGGGCTCCGCTGGGCCGGCAACGGGCAGAACCTCAGCGCCGGCCCACTGGGGTCAGCCCACCGGCTGGCACGCCGCCTGATCCGGCCCCTGCTGCTGGCCTTGCTTTTGGTTGGGGGCGTGCTGCCGGCCATGGCCTCGCCCGGCCTCTGCATCGGGCCGGTGTGCGGTGATGAATTCAGTCGCAGCGCCCAGTACCACTGGCAACTGCGCCTCAGGGTCAACGACCAGCAGGGCCACCGCGAGCGCGTGGTGGTGGATTGCCGCAGCGGCACCCTGAGCCCCCAGCAGGGGCTGGTGGATCGCGGTTATGCCCGTGCCGTGGCGCGCAGGGCCTGCCGGTTGGCGGGGGAGAAGAATGGCTGAAGCAGGGTGGCTCCGCCTGGAGGGGCGATCGGTGAGCGGCCGAGCTGAACGCCCAGCGGTCTTTGCACCGCAAGGCGATCCTGGGGCGGCACGATGACCATCGGCCTCTTGGTGCTGGTCGATCAGCTCTGCCAACAGCAATCCGCTCTGGCCGAGCTGGAAGAGCGCTTCGGGGCCAGCGACGCCCGTCGCCATTGCCGCATTCTGCTGATCGAAAGCAGTGGCTCTCTGGAGCGGATGCCGTTGCACCGCCAGCGGCTGGTGCTGCTTTGGAGCGCACTCCGCCACTTCGTCGTCGAGCTGCGGGAGGCGGGCTGGCAGGTGGACCACCGCGAGACCGAAAGCTTCGGGGTGGCCCTGCGCGCCTGGTGTAGTGAGCACGGCATCACGGAGCTGCACGCCATGGAGCCCGCCGATCGACCGGTTCGGGAGGCCCTGGAGCGGATCATTGGCCGGTGGGAAGGGTCCGGTCCCGGCTCCGGCGTGTCCAGCTCAAGGCCGCCAAGCTCCGCAGAGTCCCTGGACGCTCCGTCACTGACCCACCTGAGCGGTGCCCCATTCCTGATCTGGCATCCCTCCAACGCCTTTCTCTGGAGCCGCGAGGCGTTCGCCCTTTGGGCCGGCGGCCGCCGCCAGCTGCGCATGGAGCTGTTCTACCGGGAGGGTCGGCGGCACTTCAGGGTGCTGATGGAGGGGGAAGGGCCCAGCGCCACGCCCCTTGGCGGCCAGTGGAACTATGACCACGACAACCGCCGACCCCCCACAAAGGGGCTGGCCGGTCCAGCGCCGCTGTGGTTCGACCCGGACGCCATCACCCTGGAGGTGATCGCCAAGGTGCGGCGGCTCGATGCCAGCCGGGCCAGCCGCGGGCTCGCTCCCCTGCCGGGTGATCTGGAGCCCTTCGGTTGGGCGGTGACCCGCCACCAGGCCCTGGCGGTGCTGGAGCACTTCAAGGCCACCCGCCTGGCCGGCTTCGGCCCTTATCAGGACGCCATGGTGAGTGGCCAGCCGACCCTCTGGCATTCACTCATTTCCCCTTACCTCAACCTCGGATTGCTGCATCCCCTTGAGGTGATCGAGCGCGTGGAACAGGCCGGCCGGTCCTCACCTGAGCCGGCCCCGCCCTTCTCCCCTGACGCTGTCGCCACGCTCGCCGATGACCACCCGTCAGCGGAGGCTTCCAACACCGTGCCCTTGGCCAGCCTGGAAGGGGTGATCCGCCAGATCCTGGGCTGGCGCGAATACACCCACGGCCTGTACCACTGGCTCGGCCCCACCTATCCCCACCTCAACCATTTCCAGGCCACCAGGCCCCTGCCGGTCTGGCTGGAGCAGCTCGGGAGCAGCGGCATGGCCTGCATGGACACGGTGCTTTCTGAGCTCAAGGCCACGGGCTACGCCCACCACATCCAGCGGCTGATGGTGCTGGCCAACTACGGCCTCCTGGCGGGCCTCGATCCCCAGGCCCTCACCGCCTGGTTCCACCGCCAATTCATCGATGGCCACGACTGGGTCATGCAGACCAACGTGATCGGCATGGGGCTGTTCGCCGACGGTGGCCGGCTGGCCAGCAAGCCTTACGCCGCCAGCGGCAACTACATCAATCGCATGTCCACCTACTGCAAGGGCTGCCGGTTCAACGTGAAACAACGCAGTGGTGTGGATGCCTGCCCGTTCAACAGCCTCTACTGGGATTTTCTCGCCCGCCACGCCGAGCAGCTGGGCGCCAATCCGCGCATGGCTTTGATGATGAAGCAACTGGAAAAACTGCCCGCCCAGGAGCTCGCCGCCATCCGAGCCACGGCGGAGGCCCACCTCCTGGCCCAGGTCCCCGGAACCGATCGCTCATGGGGTGACCCCCTAGCGTGAGCGGATCTGTACCCGGCCGATGCTCCTGGCCTTCATTTGGCCCCCGGAGGCCTACCTCTGGTTCAAGACCCTCCACATCGTGGGCGTGGTGGTGTGGTTCGCCGGGCTCTTCTACCTGGTGCGGCTGTTCATCTACCACCGCGAGGCCGCCGAGCTCGAGCCCCCGATCCGGGTGGCCTTCGAGGCCCAGTATGCGGTGATGGAGCGGCGCCTCGCCAACATCATCACCACCCCAGGCATGGTGGTGGCGGTGGCCATGGCTGTGGGCCTGCTCAGCGTGAACCCGGCCTGGATCCACCAGGGCTGGATGCACGCCAAGCTGGGGTTCGTGGCGGCCCTGCTCGCCTACCACGCCTTTTGTTACAGGCTCATGGGCCAGCTGCAACGCGGCACCTGCACCTGGAGCGGCCGTCAGTTGCGGGCCCTCAATGAGTTGCCCACCCTCCTGCTCGTGGTGGTGGTGATGCTGGTGGTGTTCAAAAACCAGTTCCCCACCGGCGCCGCCACCTGGTTCCTGGTGGCCCTGGTGATCGCCATGGCGGCCTCGATTCAGTTCTATGCGCGCTGGCGCCGGCTGAGAAGCGAGAAGGAGGCCCAGACCTCCCTGAAGGCTGCGATGCCGGTGCGTGAAGGGGAAGGAAGCGGTGCTACGGGCTGAGGCGCAGCAGCATCCGCTGGCGGCGGTGCTCCGCGAGGTGGGTCCTGAGAGTTGTCCGACCCGCTTCAACTTCCACTGCCACACCCTCTGCAGCGATGGCAGCTTGGCCCCTGAGGAGCTCGCCCTCCAGGCCTTGGCCATCGGCCTGGAGCACCTCGCCGTGACCGACCACCACGCCCTGGCCTCCCACGACCGGATCGCGGCCGTGTTTGCGCGGGAACGGAACACCGGACGAACGGCCCCAACCCTCTGGCGCGGTGTGGAGATCAGCTGCTTGTTGGAGGGGTGCCTTGTTCATGTGCTGGGTCTGGGCTTCGCCGCGGACCCTGAGCCCTTGGCCCCTTATCTGCGGGGCGAGGCCGTGGTGGGTCCAGGCCTGCGGGCGGAGGCGGTGGTGGCGGCCATCCGGGCCGCCGGCGGGCTCGCCCTGCTTGCCCATCCCGCCCGCTACCGCCTACCCCATCAGCGCCTGATCGCCGCCGCCGAGGAAGTCGGCCTCGATGGTGCCGAGGCTTGGTACGACTACACCATGGCCCCCCGTTGGAGCCCCACGCCGGTGGTCTGCGAGGCCATCGCCCGCAACCTTTCTGATCGTGGCCTTTTGCATAGCTGCGGCACCGACACCCACGGTCTGACCCTCCAGGGCCGCTAGGGTTCCCTGACAGATTGTGTGCCGCCCATGGGTCTGTTTGATCGTCTGCTCGGCCCCCGCAACAGCGGGGTGAAGATCTCCGGCCAATCCGAGCCTGCCAAGGCCAAGAAGTCCGAAGACGCCTTTTTCCTCGATCCCGATGCCTCCACCAGCATGGGAGATGTCAACTTCATGCGGCGCTCCAACACGATCCGCCGCACCTTCCCCGGTACCGCCGACAGCCCCGGCCAGAAGGAAATGATCCAGGAGGTGGCCTCGATGGAAGCTCGCCTCGACACCATGACCCCCGGCCTGGCCGGCATCAGCACCGACACCGACGTCGATGTGAACCTCACCGGTGGTGTACCCAAGCCGGTCAAGAAAACCTTTGCCCAGACGATGTCCCCGGGCGAGCTCGCCCAGCGCATGAAGGGCACTGCCGTGTCCGTGAACCAGCCTGGTGCTGCTCCGGCAGCCCGGCAGGCCACGGCCTCCCAAGGCGAAGGTGCAGCCACCCCAGCCGCGGGCCGTGCCGGCGCGATCGACCCGTTTAAGTCGATGGCCAAGGATCTGACCTCCTGACCCCTCAGGGCACCTCGATCAGGGCCTCACTCTCGAGCACCAGTTCCCTGAGGCCCTCCAACTGATCCGCCCGGGCCCCTTCCCAGAGCCCGCGATGGTGGGCTTCGAGCATCCGTTCAGCCATGTCCCGCAGGGCCCAGGGGTTGCTGCGGCGCAGAAAGGCCAACACCGTTTGATCTGCGAGCCAACGATCAGCCAGGGCGCCGTAGCTCCAATCGGGCACCCTGCCGGTGCTGGCGTCATAGGCGAAGAGGTAATCGAGACTGGCGGCCATCTCAAAGCCGCCTTTGTAGCCATGGCCTTGCATGGCTTCGATCCAACGGGGGTTGAGCAGGCGGGAGCGCAGCACCTTGTCGAACTCCTTCTCCAGCCGGTGCAGGCGGGGCCGCTCGCTGCGGGAATGGTCGGCGAACCAGAGCTGCGGTGCGGAGCCGCGTAGATGTTCCACGGCGGCGCTGAGGCCCCCTTGGAACTGGTAGTAATCATCCGAATCGAGCAGGTCATGCTCGCGGTTGTCCTGGTTGTGGAGCACCACCTGCACCTGGCGCAGGCGGGACTCCAGGCCGGAACGGTCGTGGCTGGCCTCGATTCCAGCCTGGCTGGGATCTCCCCCCGCGGCTCCAGATCCAATGGCCGGGCCGTACCGCCACGAACTCCACTGCAGAAAGGCCTCGCCGAGGTCGGAGCGGCTCTCCCACTGCCCGGAATCGATCAGGGCCTGAAGTCCGGCCCCATAGGCCCCCGGAGCCGACCCGTAGACCCGCCAGGCCTGGCCTTCCCTCCGCGCCGCCGCCGCTAGGGGATTGCTGTCCTCCGCTTCGTCGAGGGCGGCCACAAGGGCACAGGCCCGGTTGAACCAGCCCACCAGCTGGGGAAAGGCATCGCGGAACAGGCCGGAGATGCGCAAGGTCACATCCACCCGGGGCCGTCCCAGCACCTTCAAGGGCAACACCTCCAGATCCACCATGCGGCGGGTGGGGCCATCCCACACCGGGCGCACCCCCATCAAGGCCAGGGCCTGACCGATGTCCTCGCCGCCGTTGCGCATCGTGGCCGTGCCCCACACGCTCAGGGCGAGGTGGCGCAGGTCGTCGCCCTCGCCTTGCAGGTGCTCCTCCAACAGCAGATCGGCGCTGCGGCGTCCCAGATCCCAGGCGGCCTCGGTGGGAAGTCCCCGCAGATCCACGCTGTAGAAGTTCCGCCCCGTGGGGAGCACATCGGGTCGCCCCCGGCTGGGGGCACCGCTGGGTCCTGCCGCGATGCGGCGCCCGGCCAGGCCGGCGAGGAGGGCTTCTCGTTCGGCTGCGGCGCAGGCCAACAGGTCGGGCAGGAGCTTTTGCCGGATTGCAATCAGCACGCTGCGACAGGTGGGGCCCTGGCCCGCGGGCCCTCTGTCGGGAGGAGTCGAAGGCGGTGCACCAGGCTCCAGGGCGGCGCTCACCTCGCGCCGCAGCAGAGCCAGAGCCATGGTCTCCAGCAGGGCGATGGCATCGCCGCAATGGCGTCGAACCATCGCCGCTTCAGTGGCAGGCAAGCTCAGCAGGCGTTCGCGGTCCGCTTCCCCTAGGGGAGCTTCCTCCGGGTCCGCCCAGGGGTCCAGCTCCAGGCCCAGATCCAGGGCGAGCGCCTGGGTGAGCCCGGGCAGGCCTCCCTGAGGTGGCCGGGCGAGGCACAGGAGAAGTTCAGCGAGCTTCTCGGGTTCCGGCAGGGTGCCGTAGGTGTGCAACCCCAACCGGATCTGGGCTTCCTTCAGCTCACAGAGGTAGCCGTCCGCGAGATCAAGCCGGTCGACGTTTGAGCTAGCAACCCCCTGGGGTGCCGGGAGATTGAGCTCTACGAGGCGGCGTTCGAGCTCGACCCGTAGGGAATCGGCGCGTTCCGCTCCGAGCTGGCGGGCTTCCCAGTACTCATCCAGCAGGGCCTCCAGGGCCTGAAGCTCCCCGTGCAGGCCAGCCCGGCCCAGGGGCGGCGTGAGGTGGTCGAGGATCACGGCCTGGCTGCGGCGCTTGGCCTGGCTGCCCTCCCCCGGATCATTCACGATGAAGGGGTAGAGGTGGGGCATGGGGCCCAGGGCCCATTCCGGGTAGCACTGCTCCGAGAGGCCCACCGCCTTGCCTGGCAGCCACTCGAGGTTGCCGTGCTTGCCCACGTGCACCACGGCCTGGCAGCAAAAAACCTGTCGCAGCCAGAGGTACTGGGCCAGGTAGGCGTGGTTGGGAGGCAGGTCGGGGCTGTGGTACGTCAGCTCCGGGTCCCGGTCGTAGCCGCGATCGGGCTGCACGAGCAGCATCACGCCACCGAAATCCAGGCCCCGGATCGGGAAGCCCTTCACCCCATCCGCCATCCGCTCCAGGCCCCCATCCTGCTGCGGTGCCCCCCAGACGGCCTCGAGCCGCTCCCGGCCCTGAACGGGCAAGGTGCTGTACCAGCTCAGGTAGGTCGGCAGGGGCAGGTGGGTGAGCGGCGGACGGTGGCCGCTCTCGGGGTCGTTGGTGCGGCCGGCGAGCAGGCTTTGGATTAGCCCATCGCCATCCGTTGGCAGCGGCCCCTTCAAGGCGTATCCCGCCTCCGCCAGCCAGCGGAGCATCAGCACCACGCTGGCGGGAGTATCGAGGCCCACCCCATTGGCCAGGCGGGAATTGCGGGTGGGGTAATTGGCCAGCACTAGGGCCACCCGACGCCGATCCGCCGGGGTGCGGGCCAGCGCGATCCAACGCTCCACCAGCTCGCTGATCCAGGCAAGCCGTTGCGGATCCGGTTCGGCGCGATGGAGGGCTGTTCCCAGCTTCGGATCACTGGCCGTCCATTCCTTGAAGGCCGCGACCCGGGTGGTGAGGCGCCCATCCAGTTCGGGGAGCACCACCTGCAGGCTCAGATCAAGGGGCCCCAGACCGATGCTGCTCTCCTGCCAGGAGGCACGGCCACGGGCACTGCAGAGCATCTGGAACACCGGCACATCCAGCCGCTCCCAGAGGGGCGCTCCGAGTCCTGCCTCCTCGAATCGAACCGAGGCAAACCCCGTACCGCAGAGCACCGCTTCCACCGCCTCGCGGCGGTAGAGGTTGCCCACCCCCTTCTGCACGGCGGCATCGCGCAGGCTGCTCACCCAGAGGCCCCGCGGCGCCAGGCCGCGCTGGCGCAGGGCCTCCAGCGCGGCCTCCATCAGGGCCGTGTCGCCAGCCTGGCGCAGGGCTCGGTAGAGGATCACGCCCACACGGGCCCCGGGCTCGTCGCGCCAGTCGTGGGGGAGGGGATCGGGGGCAGGCTCCACCACGGGCATCCGCCAGGGTTCGCGAAGCCGGAGCCTCTCCAGGCAGAGCAGCACCTGGCGCAGGTTGGCGGCGCCGCCCTCCCGCATCCCAGAGGCCAGGGCGAGGGTGAGGTCGGGATCGGCATTGCCCAGGTCCGCCAGGGAACGCTCCTCCTCGGCCGTGCCCGCCACCACCAGAAGGGTGCGTTCCGCTCTGCCCCTGCTCCAGGCCTGGAGCCGTTCCAGTCCGTAGCCCCAGTGCCCCCGGCCCCCCAGGAGCCTCACCAACACCACCTTCGTCTGCAGGAGGCTGGTGGCGAGGTAGTGGTCGATCACGGCGGGATGGCCGAGGGCCGCCAGGTTCAGGGCCCGAAGGGAACCCTCGATCAGCAGTGGCTCGCGCTCCAGCAGGGCCCCCACGGCGGCCAGATCCGTATCGGCGCTGCTGAGCAGCACCATCTCGGCACCCTCCTGCTCCACGAAGGGCAGGGAGCCGTCATCGGGTTCCGGGGCGCCGGGAATCGTGGCAAGTCGGTGCATGGCCCCCATCCTGCTGTCCGCAGTGAGAAGATCGCAGCGTCAGCACCGCCAGCCATGCATCAATTCCTCCCCTATGCCTGGTTTGGCGGAGCCTGTGTTCCCTTCGCCGAGGCCACCCTCTCGGTGGCAACCCATGCCCTCCATTACGGCACCGGTGCCTTCGGTGGCATGCGGGGCCTACCCAATCCCGATGATCCCGGTGAGGTACTGCTGTTCCGCGCCGACCGCCATGCCCGCCGCCTGACCCAAAGCGCCCGGCTGCTGCTCACCGAGCTCAGCGAAGAGACGGTGATCAACGCGATCCACGCCTTCCTGCAGGCCAACAAACCCCGCAAACCCTTCTACCTGCGCCCCTTCGTCTACACCTGCGGCCTGGGCATCTCGCCGCGACTCCACGATGTGGAGACGGATTTCCTGATCTACGGCATCGAGATGGGTGATTACCTATCTCCTGAAGGCGTCACCTGTCGCATCAGCAGCTGGACCCGCCAAGAAGACCGTTCCCTTCCCCTGCGGGGCAAGATCAGCGGCGCTTACATCACCAGTTCCCTGGCCAAGACCGAGGCGGTCAAAAGCGGCTTCGACGAAGCCCTGCTGCTCAACAGCCGCGGCAAAGTGAGCGAGGCCAGCGGCATGAACCTGTTCATCGTGCGCGATGGCGTGCTGATCACCCCCTCGGTGGATCAGGACATCCTTGAGGGCATCACCCGCGCCAGCATCCTGGAACTGGCCCAGGCCATGGATATCCCGGTGTTGGAGCGGCCGGTTGATAAAACCGAGATTTTCATTGCCGATGAGGCGTTCTTGAGTGGCACCGCAGCCCGGGTCACCCCGATCCGCCGCTTGGAAACCACCGATCTTCCTTCCCACCGACCGGTGATGGAGAAGCTGCGCGATCGGCTCACCGCGATCACGGAGGGCCGAGATCCCGCCTATGAACACTGGGTCACCCGCATTCGCCTCGATCCCTGATGACCGCCGCCACCGCCACCCGCCGGATCGGGTTCCTGGATCGGCTCCACGATCCCTCCAGACCGGTGCTCGTGTTCGACGGCGCCACCGGCACGTCGCTGCAGCAGATGAATCTCGGCGCAGAGGATTTTGGCGGCGCCGCCCTGGAGGGCTGTAACGAGAACCTGGTGGTCACCAGGCCTGACGCGGTGCAGGCGGTGCATCGCCAGTTCCTGGAGGTGGGGGCCGATGTAATCGAGACCAACACCTTCGGCGCTGCCTCGATCGTGCTGGCCGAATACGGCCTTGAGGACCAGGCCTTTGCCCTCAACAAGCGAGCCGCTGAACTGGCCCGGGAGATGGCCGATCGCTACAGCACCCCTGAGAAGCCCCGCTTCGTGGCGGGCTCCATCGGGCCCACCACCAAGCTGCCCACCCTCGGCCACATCGATTTCGACGCGATGAAGGCCTCCTTCCGCGAGCAGGCGGCCGGCCTACTGGCCGGGGATGTGGACCTGTTGATCGTTGAGACCTGCCAGGACGTGCTGCAGATCAAGGCGGCCCTGCAGGGGATCGAAGAGGCCTTCCGGGAGGCCGGCGAGCGCCGTCCCCTGATGGTGTCGGTCACGATGGAAACCACCGGCACGATGCTGGTGGGTTCCGACATCGCCGCGGTAGTGGCGATCCTTGAACCCTTCCCGATCGATGTGCTCGGCCTCAACTGCGCCACCGGTCCGGAGCAGATGAAGGAGCACGTGCGCTTCCTCAGCGAGCACTGCCCCTTCGTGGTGAGTTGCATTCCTAATGCAGGCCTGCCCGAGAACGTCGGTGGGGTTGCCCACTACCGCCTCACCCCCACCGAGATGAAGATGCAGCTGATGCATTTCGTCGAGGATCTGGGCGTGCAGGTGATCGGCGGCTGCTGCGGCACCACGCCGGCCCACATCGGATCCCTGGCGGAGCTGGCCGCCGAACTTCATGCTGCGCCTCGGCCGGTGCGCCGCAGCGAACGGGCCGCAACCACCGATGCCGCCACCGTGCGCCCGCCCCTGGGGTACGAACCGGCGGCCGCCTCGCTCTATGGCGTCACCCCTTACCACCAGGACAACTCCTTTCTGATCATTGGCGAACGGCTCAACGCCAGCGGCTCCAAGAAGGTGCGGGAACTACTGGCCGAGGAGGACTGGGATGGCCTGGTGGCCGTCGGGCGCGGCCAGGTGAAGGAGAACGCCCATGTGCTCGATGTGAATGTCGATTACGTCGGACGGGACGGCGAGCGCGATATGCGCGAACTGGTGAGCCGCTTGGTCACCAATGTGAACCTGCCCTTGATGCTCGATTCCACCGAGTGGCAGAAGATGGAAGCCGGGCTGAAGGTGGCCGGCGGCAAATGCATCCTTAATTCCACCAACTACGAGGATGGCGACGAGCGCTTCTTCAAGGTGCTTGAACTGGCCCGTGATTACGGGGCCGGCGTGGTGGTGGGCACGATTGATGAAGAGGGGATGGCCCGCACGGCCGAGCGCAAATTCGCGATCGCCCAGCGTGCCTACCGCGACGCTCTGGAATTCGGCATTCCGGCCCACGAAATCTTCTACGATCCTCTGGCTCTACCGATCTCCACCGGTATCGAGGAAGACCGGCTCAATGGTGCCGCCACGGTGGAGGCAATCCGCCGCATCCGTACCGAACTGCCCGGGGTGCACGTGGTTCTGGGGGTCAGCAATGTGAGCTTTGGCCTGTCACCAGCAGCTCGCATCGTGCTGAATTCGGTGTTCCTGCACGATTGCTGTGAAGCGGGCATGGATGCGGCGATCGTGAGCCCCGCCAAGATCCTTCCCCTCGTGAAAATCAGCGAGGAGCATCAGCAGTTGTGTCGCGATCTCATCTACGACCGGCGCCGCTTCGAAAACGGCATCTGCAGCTTCGACCCTCTGACGGCCCTCACCAGCCTGTTTGAGGGTGTGTCCGCCAAGGAAGCCCGTGCCTCGGGCCCCTCCCTGGCGGATCTGCCGGTGGAGGAGCGCCTGAAGCAGCACATCATCGATGGCGAGCGAATCGGTTTGGATGCTTCATTAGGCGAAGCCCTCACAACCTATCCACCGCTTCAGATCATCAACACCTTTCTGCTCGATGGCATGAAGGTGGTTGGCGATCTCTTCGGTTCAGGACAGATGCAGCTGCCCTTCGTGCTGCAAAGCGCAGAAACGATGAAATCAGCGGTGGCCTTCCTTGAGCCCCATATGGAGAAGCAGGAAGATGCCGATGGCAATCAGAAGAGCAACAGCAAAGGTAAGTTTCTAATCGCCACGGTAAAAGGTGATGTGCATGACATTGGCAAGAATTTGGTGGATATCATCCTCACCAACAATGGCTATGAGGTGATCAATCTTGGCATCAAGCAAAGCGTTGATGCGATCGTCGAGGCCCAACAACACCACCGAGCCGATTGCATCGCGATGAGCGGTTTGCTGGTGAAGTCGACCGCCTTCATGAAGGACAACCTCCAGACCTTCAATGAGGTGGGCATCAACGTGCCCGTGATTCTTGGCGGGGCCGCCCTCACGCCCCGTTTCGTGCACGGCGACTGCCGGGCTGCTTACCGGGGCCAGGTGATCTACGGCCGTGATGCCTTCGCCGATCTGCGCTTCATGGATGCCTTGATGGAGGCCAAGACCGCCGGACGCTGGGACGACGGGCAGGGTTTCCTCGATGGGACGCCGGAGGGCCTTGGGCCGAGCCTCGGTGGCGCCGATGCGTCTGAAACCGGAGAGGGGGTTGGCGTCGCTCCGGCGGCCGTGGCCCCCGCCCCCGCACCTCCAGCCGCACCGGCCAGCGACCACCGCTCGGAGGCCGTCCCGGAGGAAGCGGCGGTCTCCCCACCCTTCTGGGGCTCGCAGTTCCTCGACGAGTCCCAGATCGATCTGCAGGAGGTCTTCGCCTACCTCGACCGCAATGCCCTCTTTGCCGGCCAGTGGCAGCTGCGTAAGGCCCAGGACCAGAGCCGCGAGGCCTATGAGGCCATGTTGTTGGAAAAGGCTGAGCCCGTGCTCGCCGCCTGGATGGAGCGCTGCCTAACGGAAGGTTTGCTCACCCCCCGCGTGGCCTACGGCTACTTCCCCTGCGGCCGCCGGGGCAACGCCGTGGTGGTGCTCAATCCTGCCGGACTGGCCGATGGAGCCACCCCCAGCGAGGCGATCGAGGAGCTCGGTTGCTTCGAACTGCCACGCCAGCGAAGCGGCAACCGCTACTGCATCGCCGATTTCTACCTCGATCTCCGAAGCGGAACCGATGGAGGCCCCCGGGGCGCCGATGTCCTGCCGATGCAGGCCGTCACGATGGGGGAGAAGGCCACCGCCTTTGCCCGTGAGCTGTTTGCCGCTGACCGCTACAGCGACTACCTGTACTTCCACGGCCTGGCGGTGCAGATGGCCGAGGCGCTGGCCGAATGGACCCACGCCCGCATCCGCCGCGAACTGGGATTCCCCGATCCTGAAGCCATGCCCCTGCGCGATGTGTTGGCCCAGAGGTACCGAGGCAGCCGCTATTCCTTCGGCTACCCCGCCTGTCCCAACGTGGCCGATTCCCGCCAGCAGCTCGTTTGGCTTGGAGCTGATCGCATCGGGCTGCACATGGATGAGAGCGACCAACTTGAGCCGGAACAGAGCACCACGGCCCTCGTGGCCATCCACAGCAGGGCCCGCTACTTCAGCGCCTGATCGGCCTGGGCACTCCCAGGGCGGCATGGCAGGCTCACGGGGTTCTTCCCAGTCCTAGCCATGGCCATTGCCGGTCCCGGTGGCGTCGATGACGCCATCGCCGCGGGTCTCGACCTCGACGGCACCCCCATTCCTGCCCCCATGCTCGCCCTCTACAACGAGGTGATGGAGCTGGAGAGCCAGCGGGCCCGCAGCGGCGTTAAGAAGTCGATGCGCAACCGGATCGTGAAGACCGGTTCGAAGCATCTCGACCAGGCCAGTCTCGATGCCCGCCTCAGGGAGGCTGGTTGGGAAGGTCTCAAGGATAAGGAAGTGGCCTTCTTCTACGGCTGAACATCCGCAGGGGCCGCTGCTGCTGCTGGTCTGCCCAGGCGGCCCCCTCCTGCCGTGATCGAGCCAGCAGCCGTGGCAGACGCCAAGACGCTGGGTGGCTGCCCATCAGCTGCCGATCAGCCGCAGAGCTCCTCGAGGCTGTCGATCACCTCCTGCTGGAACTCCTCGAGATCGTCGGAGTCGCTCAGATCGATCCCCTCACCAGCGGCGTTCTGGGCCAGCTCCTGGAAATGGAAGGCCCCTTCGCCATGGGCGAGGAACTCCATGGCGGAGGGCTCACCGCTTTCCTTGTAGGCGTCGCATAGGGCCATAAAGGCCGCGTCCTCGTTGAAATCCCAGCTCATGAAGAATGTGGTGGCGCGGAAGGTGGTTTTGGTCCTTTCCAAGACGTTTAACGCCTCACCCCCGGAATCCGTCAACCATCCGTCAGCTTTTGGTGCTGGTCCACTCCAGACTCGGAAGCCGGATCCATCCCCAGCAGGCATGTCCCCCACCCCGATCGAGCC
>Ga0310330_100119_pt1 | contig 21330 bp, 16 predicted proteins | sample LakMicDCLTotalB5_FD_195544 | JGI IMG/M metagenome (GOLD analysis project Ga0310330, IMG submission 195544) | Enriched freshwater cyanobacterial communities from Lake Michigan, Michigan, United States - MI23.DCL.Total.B5 (v2) (version 2) | ecosystem: Environmental > Aquatic > Freshwater > Lake... | reverse complement strand
ATCGAGGAGGGCGTGGTCGATCAGGGGGGCAAGGTCGGGGAGGTCGCGCAAGCGGCTGGGGGCCCGGGAGGGCGCGGCGGTCGATCAGGATTCTCGCGGTTGAATCACCCCATAGCCGCCGTGGTTGCGCCGATACACCACCTGGATGGTGCCGTTTTGGGCATCGCGGAACACGTAGAAGTCGTGGTCGATCACATCGAGTTGGTGCATGGCGTCTTCCAGGGACATCGCCGGCATGGCGAAATACTTGCGCCGCACGCCCCGGTTGGGCAGTTCGGCCGTTTTCCCCTCCAGGAACGACCCTTCCACGGGCGCATCTCCGACAACATCAGCGGTGTTGGCGGTCTGGCTGGCGTTGTGGCCAGCGCTGTGGTGGTGGTCGCTGTGGCGCTCCTTGTGGCGGCGCAGCTGGCGGCTCAATTTGCCGGCCACCAGATCGATGCTGGCGTAGAGATTTTCGCTGCGTTCCTGGGCCCGGATCACGGTGCCGTTAGCAAAGACCGTGACCTCGGCGGTTTGTTGGGGCACCCGCGGATTGCGGGCCACCGAGAGATGCACATCCGCCTCCTTCACCAGGCCATTGAAGTTGTTCAAGGCTCGGGACAACTTCTCTTCGGTGTAGTCCCGTATCGCCGGGGTGACGTCCAGATTGCGGCCGTGAATCAGAAGCTTCATCCCTGTGCCTCCGGGAGTTGGGGATGGTCCAAGGCTAGGAACGGTTGGTGAGGGAACCCAAACTCGAAGGAATCTGTTTCCAAATCGCGGGCCCCGTGCCGTTTGGCCGGGCCTGGGCCTGGCAGCAGCAGCTCCAGGGGCGGCTGCTGGCTGATCCGCTTGGGGCCGATGCCGTGGTGTTGCTGGAGCATGAACCCTGTTACACCCTGGGCCGCGGCGCCAGTGAGGCCTTCCTGCGCTTTAGCCCAGACCACCCACCCGCGCCCCTGTTTCGCATCGACCGGGGCGGCGAAGTGACCCACCACGCCCCGGGTCAGCTGGTGCTCTATCCGGTGCTCAACCTGCAGCGCCATGGCGCCGATCTGCACCTCTACCTTCGCCTGCTCGAAGCCGTGGTGATCGACCTGCTGGCCGAACTGGGCCTGGAGGGCCAGCGCCAGGAGGGCCTTACCGGCGTTTGGCTGGAGGGCCGCAAGTTGGCGGCGATCGGTGTGGGGGCTCGCCGCTGGATCAGCCAGCACGGTCTAGCCCTGAATGTGGACTGTGATCTGGCTGGATTTGGGCCGATCGTGCCCTGTGGCATCGCCGATCGCCCCGTGGGGCGGTTGGTGGATTGGTTGCCAGGCCTGAGCTGTGACGCGCTGGCGCCACGGTTGCTCCAGGCCTTCGCCAATCGCTTTGGCCTGCGGCTCCGTCCACCCAATGCCCCGGAGCGGCTTTTGGGGTGATAGGCCTGGCCTACTCACTGTTTCGCCGTGACCGACTTGACCGCCCTGGTGGATCCGAGGGGCCAGGCCGAAGTCCACTGGAGCGCCGACCGCGCCGATCGCCTGGCCCTGGCCCAGCGCGCCGACTGGAGCGGCCTTACCTCCCTGGAGCAGCTCTGGCCCCAGCTGGCGGATCGCCATGGCGAGGCCCTGGCCCTGGACGCCCACCACGCCAAACCCCCTGAACAATGGAGCTTCCAGGCCCTCGACGGCGCCATCCTCCTAGCCGCCGCAGGCTTCGCTGCCCTGGGCGTGGTGCCGGGTGATGTGGTGGCCCTGTTTGCCGAAAACGGGCCCCGTTGGCTCCTGGCTGACCAGGGCCTGATGCGCGCCGGCGCCGCCGATGCCGTGCGGGGCAGTGGCGCGCCCCTGGCGGAGCTCAGCTACATCCTGCGGGATTCCGGTGCCACTGGCCTGGTGGTGGAATCGGCGGCCTTGCTGCAGAAGCTCTCGCCCCAGCTCAGCGCGTTGGCGGGCCTGAAGTTTGTGGTGCTGCTGGAGGGGGCCAGCCCGGCGGCTGGGGCCCTGGCGATCCCCTGCCTGGGCTGGGACGCCCTGATGGAGCTGGGGGCAACCTCCCCGCTGCCGCCCCTGCCCCCCGGGGGGCCGGAGCGATTGGCCACCCTGCTTTACACCTCCGGCACCACGGGGGAACCCAAGGGCGTGCCCCTCAGCCACGCCAACCTCTTGCACCAACTCGCCACCCTTGGCGTCGCCGTGGCGCCCAATCCCGGCGATCGGGTGCTCAGCGTGCTGCCGATCTGGCATGCCTACGAACGCACCGCCGAATACTTTCTGCTCGCCTGCGGCTGCCGCCAGAGCTACACCACCCTCAAGCATTTCAAGGCCGACCTCCAGCGGGTGCGCCCCCACTACATGATCAGCGTGCCGCGCCTGTGGGAGGCCCTGCTGGCCGGCTTTGAGGATGCGCTTGCAGCCATGCCCCCGGCCCGGCGGCGCCTGCTGACGGCGGCCCTGGGCCTGAGCCGCTTCCATTGCAGCCACTGGCGCCAGGCCCAGGACCAGAGCCTGCTCCCCGAGCCCCCCCTGGCCCGGTTGGCCGGTGGACTGCTGGCCCTGGCCAGCTGGCCAGGCCATCGCCTGGCCTCACGGTTGTTCTGGCCCAAGGTGCGCCAGCAGCTGGCCGGAGGCTGCCTGGGCACGGCCATCAGCGGCGGCGGCGCCCTGGCCCCCCATGTGGATGGCTTCTTTGAAGCGATCGGCATCGAGCTGCTGGTGGGCTATGGCCTCACCGAAACCAGCCCGGTGCTCAGCTGCCGCCGTTCCTGGTCCAACCGGCGTGGCAGCTCCGGTCGCCCCCTGCCCGGTACCGCCATCAAGGTGGTCGATCCGGAGCGGGGTACGCCCCTGGGCTGGGGCCAGCGCGGCCGGGTCTTGGCCAAAGGTCCCCAGGTGATGGCCGGCTACTTCCGCAAGCCCGAGGCCACGGCCAAGGCGATCGATGCCGATGGCTGGTTCGACACCGGTGACCTGGGCCACCTCCTTGCCGACGGCACCCTGGTGCTCACCGGCCGGGCCAAGGACACGATCGTGCTCAGCAGCGGCGAAAACATTGAGCCCGGTCCCCTGGAAGAGGAACTGGCGGCCTGTTCCCTGGTGGAGCAGGTGATGGTGGTGGGCCAGGACCGCCGCAGCCTGGGGGCCCTGATCGTGCCCCGGCTAGAGGCCCTGGCGGTTTACGCCCAGGAGCAGGGCCTGGCGTCGCCGCAGGCGGGGGCCGATGGGGGTGCTGCCAGAGCCGAGCCTGGCCTACTCAAGGCCCTCACGAGCCGCCTCAACCGGCGCCTGGCGGCCCGGCCCGGGGCCCGGCCCGACGAACGGCTGGGCGGGGTGGCCCTGGTGGCTCCCTTCAGCATCGACAACGGCCTGCTGACCCAGACCCTCAAGCAACGGCGTGATCGCATTGGCGAGCGCGATCGGGCCGCCATTGAGGCGATCTATGGGCGTTGAGCCGGATCCCCGCTCGGGTGCCTTCAGGCCTAGGGCCCGAGGGGAACGGGTTTGGTCTGGGTGCGGCGATCCGGCCGTTGACCCCTGGCCTTTTGGCTGACAATTTGGACGCTGGATTTCCTTTCCCATGGCCGACGGTTCCCTTTCGATCAAGCGTTCGATCACGGTGCGGGCCGTGGTCACGCCCCGTTGGAAGGAGGATGCCGAGCGGGAGCTGAGTGGTGCGATCGCCACCAGCGATGCCCAGCTGGCCCAGCTCGAGCAGGAAGGCCAGCAAGTGGTTGATGAGATCCGCCGCCAGAGCGCCAACCCCCTCGATCCCCGGGTCCAGGACCAGGTGGCCTCGGTGCAGCAACAGGTGGCCGCCAAGCGGGCCGAACTGGAGGAGCAAAAGCGCACCCTGCTGGAGCAACAGCGCCAGGTGCGCGAACTGGAGATGGAGCAGATTGTTGAACAGGGCCAGCTAGAAAGTTTTACCGATATCCAGGTTGGTGACAACTTGGTGGAGAAGTTGCAGGTGGCCATCGTCGTGCGCGATGGCGTGGTCGAGGCGATTGAGGCGGCCTGAGCGTTGCCCTTAGGGCACTGCACTTAACTACCAACGGGTGGTCCGCAAACCAGTGTTTGTTGATCGACCTGGGCTGATGCCTGGGTCGATATTTTTTTGGGATTGCTTTTGAGAAAAGGCGATTGCCAGGGAGGCATGCCGTCCAGAGTTTGGGACGATTGGGGGTTGTGACGGGAAATCGAATCTGGGGGTGATGGCCTTTGCTAAGGGTTGCTTGGCTAGTTCGTCCTGCATGGCTGGCGAGGGGCAAGCTCCTGGTGTAAAGATGCTATGTCCTTGTCTAATGTTGCTACAAAGGCCTATCAGTGAATTTAAGTAGTTAGGCAAAGTCTGTTCTTGTATCGCTGACGGAGCCTGCGTTTTCCGGTATTTCGAATGATTGATCTACGGCGCTAGGTGAGTCTTAGATATTGCCTTTTGCGCAGTGATTATGGTGATCTTTTCGGCATGTTGCCTTGGCAGAGGCACTCCTGTGCTGGTTAGCCATGGGTTTTAATGCTGCATTGGCGCTTAGGCCCCCTTGATGCCCCCTGAGGCTTTGCTCCTAGGGTTGTCTTCTATTTGATAACGTCCCCATAGGCAGTGCCAAGTTAGCGTTGTTTTGCTAGAATTTGAAGCAATTAATCTTCTAAAGGCAATGTCTGGATTGCTGGTCTGGTCTGCTGTTGCGGCGGCTTGCTCCGTCGGCTGCGGCTTCTTCACAGCTCGCCAGCGCGGTCGCTTGCACAAGATTCAGTCGATTCGCTCCGTCACCATTGAAGAACTGCATGCTTTGCAGCAGGGGGTGGCCAAGGAGATCGGTGCCGGTGCCTATGGGGAGGCCGTGAAGCTCCAGGCCGATCTGGTTTGTGAGCAACCCCTAATTGCGCCCTTTAGTGAGGAAAGCTGCATTGCCTATCAAAATACAATTGTGGAAATCTTTGAGGAGTTGGTCACAACAACTGATTCAGAGGGGAAAACCACGCGCTCCTGGCAGAAGAAAGAACGCAATATCAGCAATGAAGAGCGCCGTTGTGACTTTAGTCTCCAACAAGGGAGCCATCGCGTTGCTGTTGATCCTGATGGCGCTGAGATCGACCTGATTGAGATCATCAACAGAATGGAACCGGGGCAGTTGGCGCCGCTAGGTCGTTCCGCCGGCATCGAAGGTGCTGCCGGAGTGGCCTTGCAACTCGCTTCAACCATGATGAATGCCAATGCCGGTCGTGGGCAAGGACAGTCGTTTCGATTGATCGGCTACCGCCGCCAAGAATCAATCTTTCCAGCTTCTGGATCCGTCTTTGTTGTGGCTGAAGCCTCTGATGCTGGTGGCGCCCTTCAGCTGCGTCAGCCCATCAAGTCTGGCTTGTTCCTAATCCGCAATGAGGGTGAGGAGCGCGTGCTCAAGAGCTTGCGAAACAGCATAAACCTATGGACAATTGGCTGGCTTGGTTTTGCTGTGATTGCGTTAATTACGTTGATTTGCGGAGTGCTGGGCTTGGGTTAGTCAATGGGAGATATGACGGGTGGAAGCACAATAATGGCTAAGTCCAGCTGGGTATGAAGAAAAGGGGATTTGCTTTCGTTGAAGAGAAGATATTGGCGAGCCATAGGTGCTGGAGCCATACTGGCGTAAGGCTCGAATGCTTGCCCCAAAAGGTCTATTGTTGGGTGCCAAACCACTTGGCTTTCAGTTCATCGATTACACCCATTTCATTGAGCCTTAGCATGGCTTGATTGATGGGTTCTCGCAGGGCACTATTGTTTTGCAGGCCGAAGCCATAGTTGTTTTTCTGAAAGAGATTGCCAACGGTTTCATACTTATCTGGTCCAAGCTTATTGACGTAATAATGAAGAATTGGTGCGTCATAGACGACGGCCTTCACCTTGCCCTTTTGGAGGGCCAGTAGGCAGCTAGGCACATCTGGAAAGGCCTGCACCTTGATCGTCTCCCCACTCCCACTGAGGGCTGCGTTCAGCCAGGATTCGGCCGTGCTGCCTTCGATGGTTGCAACAGACTTGCCATAGAGATCATCGGGTCCATTGATCTCACCGGGCAGGGCATTCACCGTTAAGGCCGCACTCAGGGATGCGGTTAACAGTGATACGGCAACGACACTGGCAAACATCCATACAGTGGCCACAATGCGACCGCCGGTTCCGATCGGCCCCTTGTTATCGGCCCCGCCGACCAGGAAAATACTGATGGTCCACCAAAAGGATTCTCCGATGCCAGAACGGTAGGGTTTGGGCCACATCTCCTCATTCACAGGGTGTTCATATTTCCAAACGAGATGGGAGATGACGAACATCACGGTGAGGGCCACACCCACACCTGCCGCCAGCTGCCATGTGAAAATATTGGAGAGCATGGAGCCCAACACCGCTGCCGTGCCGGCTGGCTTTTTAATGATTAGAACCTGAAGGCCTGATTCGAAAAAGGGTTGGGAGAAATCAATCGATTTCTCTCGATCGGAGGTGATGCTTAAGGCGCCTACGGCAACATCGGCTTGTTTGTTTTTGACAGTGGCAACCATCCGATTGGCACTGGGTACAACGGAGAAAGTGCTGTCTAGTTTTAGTTCGCGGGCAATCAGATCCCATAATTCAATTGAATAGCCAGTCTTGGCTCCATTTTTCTCAAAAGAGAAGGGTTCAATTTGGCGGGTTACGACATTGATCTGTTGGGCATGGGCGATGCCGCAGCTGCCCACGCTGATCGAGAAACAAAAGGCAAGCGCCCAAGCCCTTGGGGTTGGCTTGACTCGGCGCCGTAATTCCGTGCGGCTGGCCAAGCGTTTCAGTTGCTGAATTAATTTCAAGGAAAATTAATGAGAGCTTTCTGAAATAGTAGCAGAATTGCTGCGGATTTGCTGTCGCAGCGCCGTTGTCTTGCCTGGGGCGCAATGGCCGCAGGGTCGTGCTTGGGGGCACACCCCCTTGTGGGTTTGATCGATCGATGGCCTATCCCTTTGGGGCCATACGGTTGTTTGGGTTTGATGGCGTCAGCAGGGGGGCAATGGCCTGCCCTTGCCCTTGGCTTAGCCTGGGCAGCTTTCTAGTTTTGAAGTATGGGCTAGGGCATGTTTTGCTCGGATCTAGTTTGTGCTGAACCGGTTTATTAAAGGATAACCATTGTGATTTAGGCGCTATTGTGGCGCGCTTTTACCTGTAGCTGTGGGGCCTACTCTAGGGATGGGCATTGATCAAGAACCTCTTTTACAACCCCTGTCGATAGGGGTGGAGCCGAGTTTGATTCTTTTATTTGGGCAGCCAAATGCTGCCCTGATTCAGCAGATTTGCAGCACTGATTGGCAGGAGGTTGGCCAATCTATTGCTATAATTATTTTTGGGAATTCCTTTGCCTTCGCGGATTCGTTGGCTTGCTTGGAAAGGATTGAACCGATGGATCGGCCTGGGATTGCTATTAGTTGCTTGATGCCAACGGGTTTAGCTGGTTCCATGGCTCAAGTCAGCCGACACCCGACGGTATTGGGCTCCGCTTCCCTGGGGAGAGCATGGCAGGGTTACGTCCTAACCAGTCCATGCCAAGGGAACCACGTCAGCACGGCCCGCAAGGGGGTTGGGTTCCACCTCCAGCTGGATGGCTTGCGCTTGGTTCTCTCTCGATGCAGGAACCCACCGGGTCCGTTGCTTCCACCAGGTATTCGGATTAAGGACGCTGCCTTTCCCTTGTGGGCACTATCCCCTGGCCATGATCGAGACCATCTGCCTCGGTTCGATGGCTAGCGGTTCGGCTGTCGACAGCCAGGGAAGTCCTTCCATCCTTGAATGTTTGCCCGATTGGCTTGAGCCGCTGGCAGGCCTTGGTTGTTGGACGATTGAGCCTGCCTCTGGAGCAACGCTGATGGAAGCAGCGATCCATTGCTCTCGCCATGCCCTGCGCCTCCTCGGCCAAGAAGCCAGGCCCCCTGCCACGGTTGCTGACCTCATCGCCCTTTGCCATCGGGATGACCAGCAAACCCTGAGGGGGCTGCTGCAACGTCTAGTGATCAGCGACCTGGGCAGGAGGGGAGCCTGTTGCTGTCGTTTGCGAGCGGAGTCCCCCAGCCGCTCGATCCGCTGGGAAGTCGAGCTCCTGGGAGGAGTTGATGGCTCCTTTCTCGTTGGCACCGTGCGTGATGGCAAGGGCGCCGCGGCTGGCTTGGGTGAGGTCCCCTGCCAATCGCAGCAGCCCGATGCGGTCGCCATCGCTGCCAACGTCGGCAGCTGGGATTGGACTATTTCCACCAATCAACTGGCCTGGGATTCCGTCATGGTCCGCCTGTATGGGGGGTGTCCCGAGCAGTGGGCTGGGACCTATCAGGCTTGGCTTGGGGCCATCCATGGGCAGGATCGGGACCGAGTCGATGCGGAGATTCAGGCGGCCCTGCGGGGCGAGAGCCAGTTCGCCTCCCGTTTTCATGTGGTCTGGCCCGATGGTTCCCTGCACCAGCTCCTGGCCCTCTCCCATACCAGTTTTGATCCCCAGGGCCGCCCAATGCGCATGCTCGGGGTGACGATCGACCTCACCGACCAGCTAGCCCAGGAGGAGGCCCTAGCCCAGGCCCGGTTTGAGCGCCAGAGCAGCCAGGCTGTGGAGACGGAGGACCTCGGCCTGTTTCGCCAGTCGATGCGTTCTGCACCTGTAGGCATGGCCCTATGTGATCCGCAACGGCACCTTTTATTGCAAGTTAATCCTTCCCTCTGTCACTTTTTTGCTCGCAAGGAAGCTGAGTTGCTGGCGAGTAGTTGGCACGATCTAACCCATCCAGACGACCTTGACTCTGATCAGCCCTTCGCTAGCCAGCTGCTTTCGGGACAACTTGATAGCTACCGGATCCGCAAGCGATTTTTGCGGCCGAATGGATCGATTGTTTGGGGAGACCTTTCGGTGGCAGCCATGCGTCACCCCGATGGCAGGCCGAATCTGAATCTTATCCAGATTATAGATATTAGTGAAATGGTGCATCTTCAAGATCAGTTGAAGGAACAGCAGCTGCAGCTACGTTCCACCCTTGATTCGCTCCTTGATCCCCATCTCCTACTCGATGTGGTGCGCGATCACGCCGGAGTGGTCCGCGATTTTCGATTTGCCGATGCCAATGAGACGGCCCTGCATGTCTTGCAGACAACCAAAGAGAAATTGCTGGGCTCTTCCTTCCTCACGATTCTGCCCGGAATTAATCATTCGCTCTGGATGACCCTGTTGCTGCAGGCTGTGGCCAGCGTTGATTATCTTGTTCTCGATGATGTAGCGGATCCTACGGGCCTACTTGTGCCTGCTGATGGATTCGTGGAATTACGGGCTATCCGCGTCAATGGCGTTCTTAGTTTGACCTGGCGTGATGTTGCCGAGCGACATCAGATGATGCAGCGAATAGCAGCTTCTGAGCAGCAGCATCGTTTGTTAACTGAGAATGCTTCCGATGTGGTGATGTTGTTGCGTCAGGGGATCATTGAATGGATTTCACCGTCCCTGAACCGTATGCTGGGCTGGAGCTCAGGTCGCTGGGTCGGCCACCCTTTTGATCAGTTTGTCCATCGAGAGGATCTTGGCCTTGCCAAGCAATGCTTTCAAGAGGAGCATTATGGTGGCTCCAGGGTGACCCGCCTGCGGTTGCGTGACTCCCTTGGTCAACACCATTGGGTTGAGGCCCACTCTAGTTCGATCTTTAGCGAAGCTGGCCTGTCAGATGGCATCGTGGCCTCCTTTCGCACGGTTGATCAGGAGGTGGCGAGTGAGCAAGCATTGGAGCGTCGCGCCCGCTTTGACGACCTCACCGGTTTGGTTAATCGCTCAGAGATGTTGGAGCGATTCCGCATCCTGCTTACTTCGCGACCACGCAGGGTGACGATGGCTGTCCTTTTTGTTGATATCGATCAGTTTAAGCATATAAATGATACCTATGGCCATGCAGGTGGCGATTGTGTGCTTAAAACCATGGCGCAGCGGATCCATCAAACGCTACGCAAGCGCGATTGGGCCGCCCGTATTGGTGGCGACGAGATGTTGGTCGTTCTCTATGGCTTCAATGAATTGGGTCAGGCAATGGCAATTGGTGAAAAGCTACGACTTGCAGCCTATCAACCTATTGATTTTGGCGTGCAACAAATTAAGCTGAGTATTAGCGTGGGTGTTACTTTGGCAACTTCTGCCGAATCTGTTGACGCAATCATTGCACGCGCTGATCAAGCTATGTATTTGGCTAAACGGCAAGGGCGAGATCAGGTCATGGCCATACCAGCCTAGTCCAACGAAAGGTATGACTAGAGAGCCCTATTCAATCGTGCTTGGGCTGGTGGCTTTCGCTGCTGTGGTGGGTAAGCGCACGGCAATCCCGTGCTGATGCTGGTTGGGTGGTTATTTCTTTGCTTGAGTGTCTATTTTGAACCTTCTAGGTAGATCAATGGTTGGCTTTGGAGCGCTATGAATTACGCCGACCGATCATCCTGTGCCTATTGGTTTAATCCTTGTTCCAGTAAAAAGCTGGCAAGATTGGAGATGCTGCGTCCCTCCTTGTCACTGCGTTCTTGAAGGCGGCGGCAGGTTTCCCAGGGCACCGTGATTGAGATCCGTTTTGGCGTTCGCGTTAAGACTTCGCGGGGGTTGGGATTGGGGGTCTCGGGAGCGTTCATCAGCGGATGGCGGCCGAACCGCAGCGCTGGACCCCTTTGTTGTAGATGATATGCAGGTATTATGCGGATAATTTGTGATCTTTCTTCGCGTTTGAGCTTGGCCTAGGGGCGCCCGTAGGCCTCTGTCTGCCTGCTTGCCCCCAGTTAGTTCTGCTAGGGCTTGGGAGGGGACGGCTCCAGCCTCGCTTCTAGCTGCCCTAAGCGCCGTTCCAGTTCTTGGACCCTCTCACTCAGATCATCGCGCCTGCCCCGCGTGGTCTGATCTAAGTCATCACCAATCAGTCCGAGCACATAGGCAGTAACTGTGAGGCTTCGTTCTGCGGCCCGATCCTTAACCCTTTTGACGAGTTCGGGTGTGGCAAGGATACTCAGCTGGGATCGCGCCATACAAGAAAAAAACTAGATTTAGCGTTTATTCTAGGTCTTAGATGCCTATTATTGGGTGAGATTGATGAATTTAGTGGTTGGTCTGACTTCCTAGCCTTGAATTGTGATGGCGCCGAGGATCATAACCCAAACCGCTTTGCAGGCTACATGCAAGAATTGATCGATGGCTAAATTAAAGTATCCCTTGCATTTGCATGTATCAATAATACAGTGAACAACGAATTCGGCGCAGCCAAGCCAGATGTTATTGGTTAATAGGGCAACAACTAATGCGTGGGTGCCCGCATGGCCAGCCAGCCAATAGGTCCAGTGCACGCCGGCAACGGAGGAACCAGGGCATTTGCCAACCGCCAGTTTATCTGTTTGCAATGGGTAATCTGCGAGGCAGTGGCCAAAAAGCAAAAGAATAAAAAGTGGGAGGCCGGCAACCCCGATCATGATTAACTTGGATTTGGATTACAGCTTAGCGCATCTGGAGCCCAAGCCTGTTACGAGGGGGATTTTAGCTGTGTGCCATGGGCTGTCAAGTCAATGGGTCCCATCCCAATGTTGCTCGATTTAAGAGAGCCAGTGCAACGGCTTGACGCCAGTTCATGGGCCATGCTTGACATTGGCGCTTCGATGGAGTGTGATAGGGAGTCGAAATAATTTTCATTGCATGGCGAGCCCTTACATCATTGCTACCCACAGTTATCGGGGAGGCACTGGCAAATCTAATGTGACAGCCAATATTGCCTCCGAGCTGGCCCTCACTGGTTTAAGAGTTGGAGTTGTTGATACGGATTTACCGTCTCCCGGTATTCATATTCTGTTTGGTCAAGATGAGCCGGCCGTTACGATTAACGGTGTGATTGATCAGGAATACGGCATTGCCAAGGCGTTTATTGATGTTACGCCTGCGTCGTCAAGCTTTCTTGGTAAGATATTTTTGCTTGCGGGTAGCCCCAAGCCATCGGATATTGCCAAAATAGTGAAGGAGGGCTATACGATGGACCAAATGGTGGATATTTATAGGGGATTCATTAAGGCGGCTTCTTTAGATGTTTTGTTGCTTGATACACACCCGGGCATTAATGAGACGACCCTGTTTTCGATTACGGTCTGCGATCTTTTGCTGATGATTCTTCGTCCCGATCGACAGGATTACCAAGGAACTGCCGTTACGGTTGATGTGGCGCGCAAGTTAGGGGTCCCAGATTTGCAATTACTGATGAACAAGGCGCTGACAAGCCTTGATTGGCAGAACCTCAAGTCTACGATTGAATCCACCTATCAAGCTCCCTGTTTGGGAATTCTTGCACAAAATGATGACATCATGCGCTATGGCGGCAGCGGTTTGTTTTCCCAGCAGGAGCCAAGCCATCCTTTTACTGTTCAGTTGAAAGCTGTTGTGTCCCAATTGCTGCCCTTAATTGCTGCTTAATTGTTTTATTCTCACTCACCATTCTGCTAAATCATCATGATGAATGCGTCCCTGCAATTATTTGATCTTTTTCTCGCCAAGGCCCCCGCGCCGGACGCCGAACCAACAACGGATTGGCTTGCGACCAGCTCTGTGTTGATTCTTTTTTCGATTTTAGTGCTGCTGACCCAGTTTGCTCCGACTATTTTAGAGCTTATCAATAGGCATGCGTCAAAACTTTCCAACAAGTTCCTGGATTTGCCCATTGCCCTGCGTTCCTTTTCATCCGGATTGGCTGTGGCCTATGTGTTGATCATGCTAATTCCCGAGTATCAAGTCTTTAATGAGAAAGTAACGTATGGTTGGTTTAACGCTTACAAGTTATCTCTTTTTGGTCTGATTGCCTACAAAGGCATACAGCATTATTGCCTGTTGCTTGCCAAGAAAAGTTCACAGGCCATGGGCGAGTGGGGCTTTGTTAAGTCACGGCAAGAGGAAAAGTTATTGGGCTTTCGGGTGTCAACGTCGGTGTTTGCAGTGTATGCCTCGCTGATCCTATTAACCCTTCCCTACCAGCTGACTTATTTGCATGGTCCCGCCGATAAACTTCTTTATTTGTTGACCTTTGTAATGCACTTGGGTTTCAATATCTTTGGTTTGTTTGAGGAAAATGAGAGGCATTTCAAGCGTCTTGTGCCTCCTGTTGTTATCAGTGTGCTTAGCGCCTCACTTGTGCTCACCCTGTTTAATGTGTTGCCAACGGCCTTGCTGCTTGGCTGCCTGAGCGTATTGGCGGGTATTATTCTCTATAATGTTTTTAAGAATGAGCTGCCTTCGGCTGAGAATTCTTCGTTTGCTTGGTTTGCAATTGGCATATTTATTTTTGTGAGTGTTGACAGCTTGACTGTTCGCAATTTAATTCACTAGAAGCCTTTTTTGCAGTTTTTTAATTGCCTTTCAGGCGGTCCCTGAGGCTGCCTGACTGGTTTTTAAGTTTCTGGAAGATCGGATCACTTTCGATGCTATTCACTTCTTTTGCTGCCCTGGCATGGTCTATCTCGATCGTGAGTAGCTGAATTTTGTCTTGAAGTTCGGCTTCCCTTGCCTTAATCCTGGCAAGCATTGCCGCAAATTCCTTTCTGGCTGCTGTGACGGTAGCGTCGTCCCCGGGTTTATCGATATTGATTTGGGATTGAACGCTTGCCAGGTCTCCAGCGCTGATTAGTCGGGTTAGGTAGCTGAATTCGTTGATATACTGGAGCATGGATCTTGAGCGTTTTGTGAGCTCTTTGACCAAGGCATTTCTCGCCTTTGTATCGTTATCAATCAGCTTGAGAGCTTCTTCGTTTTCCAGGCCAATCAGCTGAACATTGTTGCCCCTTGCTGAGCATGTTGCAGAGCGGCGTGTTTCGCCAAACAAGGTCATCTCGCCAATGACAGCTCCTGGCTTGAGGGTTGCAACGGTGGTGCTGTCCCCGGATTGATTTTTGATTGTGACGCTAATTTCACCCTCCTCAAGCACATAGATTCGATCGCTGATCTCACCTTCATGGACCAGGCCATCACCGTCGTTGAGGGTGATGCATTGGCCGTGCTCTCTGGCGCCTTTCCGTAGGAGTATGGCTAGGTCGCTGCCCTGGTCGGGCGCATGGGCTGTTGCCGGTTTGCTTGGTGGCAACATGCCGTGATTCCCTGCGACTAGGCTTGCGTCTATTATACGGAAAATCAGTGCTCCAATGATTGCTCTTCGAGTTGGCCTGCTGTTTGTCCTGCTGTTAGCTACTTTCCCCCTTGGTAAGGCAAAGGCTAAGGCTAAGGATTCGCGCCTCCGTTGGCTGCCAAGTATGCGCATTGTGCGCCTAGTGATTATCGCCCGTATGGCCAAAGTAGTTGAAAATGATTTTCTCCATCTAAGTAGTGAGCTAAGTGTTTGGACGGGAGTGATTAATACTGCGGCTATTTCCTTGCTCGTGTTGGATCTGGTTATAGATTACAGTTGGCTGGTGATGCATGTTGTTGGTGGAGCGCGCAACACGCCACCAAAGATTTTTCGTGAGTTGTTGTTTCTGTCCGGTTGTTCGGTGATTATTGGTTATTCTCTCTACAAGACTGGTTCGATCAGCGGCTGGGGAACGGCTGCTGGCGCTTCTGTATTGGCGTTTGTCATTGGCCCAGGAACTAGTGGCCAGTTGCAAAATCTTGCTTCAGGATTGTCGATCCAGCTAGAAAAGCAGTTTGTGGTTGGCGATTGGGTTGAATTTGAAGGAATGCTTGGTCAGGTGACCTCAATCTCGTGGAGCAACACCACGCTTCTTGATGATCTTTCTGATCGTACGATTGTTGTAGCAAACTCCAAGATTGATCAGGCAATTATTGTTAATCATTCCAAGGCGGCTCCGGCTTTTAAGATTCTCGTTGAAGTGGGCCTGCCCTATGAAATGCGCCCCGAGCTTGCCCGTGAATTGCTCGTTGAGGCTGTTCAGTCCCATGCCAATGTTTTGTTGAGCCAGCCTATTGAGGTGGTCCTGAAGTCATTTAATGCCTCATCAATAGACTATGAATTGTATTTCTACATCCGTGATTACACCCGGCGCCATCAGGTGCTCACCGATGTGCGGTCACGTATCTGGTATGCCGTGCAACGGCGCGGCTTCTCGATCCCATTTCCGATCGTGGATCTCAGGCCCATCAGTGCGGAGCGCCGGTTTGCCGAGGCCGAGCTCTCCAGCCAGCGGCAGGAATGTTTTGCGGCCCTACGCTCCCTGGCCCTGTTGGCACCGTTATCTGATCAGGAGTTGGAATGTTTGGCCCTCTCTGAACGGGTGATTATGTATGGCATGGGCGAATTTATTATTGCAAAGAACGATCCGGATCGATCGATGTTTGTGTTGCTTTCGGGCGAATGCGATGTGATGGTCGGTGACGACAAGGGGGATGGTGCTCCCTTGCGCCAGGTGGCGACCCTTATAAAGGGAACCCTGTTTGGCGAAATGTCTGCCTTTACGGATAGTCCCCGCAGTGCTTGTATTGTTGCCAAGACATCTGTTTCTGTTTTGAAGATATCACAGTCTTCGATTCAGCGCATTTTTGTTAAAAATGAAAAAGCGCTTGCCGGCATTGTCGAATTGATTGCCAAGCGGGAGGCCGGTCTCAAGGCGTTCACGGCCATCCAAACCCGTGACCTTGAAGAGAGCCTCCTGGCCCAAATGGGCGCCACCTTGAGGCGCTTTTTGGGCTACGGAGCAGAGGACTAGATCCGGCCCTTCTCCGCGCCCTGTCCGGAGTGAATCCCATCTGGATCAAGCCAACCTGGAGGGGGCTCTGTGATCTGCCCCGTTGGTGCATTGCCTTGGGGCCCTCCATCGTTCTCTGACGGCCTCCATTGCCACTCAATGAACGGCAGGTTTGTCTAGGGTTACCAGCCCCGTTTTTGGCCTGCCAAACAAAAAGCCGCTTCCGGGGAGAAGCGGCTTTGTGACAGGGATTTGCCGTTGTTACTGAATCGGAGCGACAGGATTTGAACCTGCGACCCCCACTACCCCAAAGTGGTATTTCTTGCTCAAGATCCATTGGTGTGACAGGCTTTTTGTGAGTGTAAATTTTTTGCTTGCCTAGTCCTTGCCTGCTTCTCGTTGTCGCCGACCAGGCCTGTGGATCGCTCCAGGCTTGCCAGGCGTCTCCTGCTGCTCGTTTTGCTGGTCACTGTGGTGAAAGCACCCAACCGGGCTCGGGGGTGCCAATTCCTCCTGGTGGCCATGGACAGCTCCTGGGATGGGGGGCTCCAGGCCGGTCGATCTGAGCCCCGTCCTGCTGCGAAGGCCTGCTTGCGCCCGGGCTCCCAGCAGCCTTTGCCCCATTCCAGCTGGGGCCTGGGGTTGGTTGCTATGGCTTCGATCGCTTCCTAGGTGGCTGGGCGAGTGAACAGCACTTCTATTCATTGCTTGCATGATTAGACCGGCTACCCGTAAGCCGCTTATGCAGGAGTACCGATTCTTGCTGACAAATCGCTCTTATTAGACGATGCTGTTGGCATGACAGCTACGCCCCCTCGAGGCCGCCAGAAACTAAAGCCCGGTGCCGTGGTGCGCTGCCGCACGCGCCGTTACCTGGTTGAGGACGTGCAGGCTCCCCAGGACGCTGGCGGCGACACGGTTGTGTCCATGGCCTGCATGGAGGATGACGCGATTGGCGCCCGGCTGACGGTGTTCCGCGAACGGGAGATCGACTTCGAGCTTCTGGGGGAGAGCAGCTGGGATGCGGTGGCCCAGCGGGGCTTCGACCAGCCGAAGCAGTTCGCCGCCTACCTCAACACCCTCCGTTGGAACTGCGTCACTGCCACGGACGCGGAGCTGTTCCAGGCCCCCTACCGGGCTGGCATCGATGTGAAGGCCTACCAGCTGGAGCCCCTGCGCAAGGCCCTGCAGATGCCTCGGGTGGGCCTGTTCATCGCTGACGACGTGGGCCTGGGCAAAACGATCGAGGCCGGCCTGATCCTGCGGGAGATGCTGTTGCGCCAACGCATCAAGCGGGTGGTGATCAGCTGCCCGCCCTCGGTGCTGCGCCAGTGGCAGGAAGAAATGGCCAACCGCTTTGGCCTCGCCTTCACCGTGATGGACCGGGCCTACGTGGCCAAGGTGCGGCAGGAGCGGGGCTATGGCACCAATCCATGGAGCACCCACAGCCGTTTCCTGATCTCCCATGCCCTGCTGCGCAACTCGGAATACTCCGCTCCCCTGCGGGTCTGGCTGGAGCAAGGCAAGGGCGGGGAAGATCAGGCCCCTGTCCAGAGTTTGTTGATTCTCGATGAGGCCCACAACGCGGCGCCGGCCAGTAATTCACTTCGCTATGCCATCGATTCAGGATTGACCCGCTGCCTGCGGGATCTGGCGCCCCTGTTCGAGCACCGGATCTTTCTGTCTGCCACACCCCATAACGGCCACAGCAATAGTTTTACCGCCCTACTGGAACTGCTAGATCCAGCCCGATTTGTGCGGGGCGTTCCCTTTGAGCCCCGGGATCTGGACACGGTCCTGGTGCGTCGCCTCAAGGACGATCTGCGTCGCATCGGCGAGGAGTTCCCCGAGCGCATTGTCGAGGCCCTCTCCGTGCCGAAAGGAAGCCTGCCGGCCGACACCCCGGAGCTGGAGCTCTCACGGTTGCTTCAGAAGTACCGCAAGCAGCGGGAACAGCGGTTGATCCAGGGGGGAGCGACCAAGCGACAACTCAATGCCGATCGGTTGGTTATCACCAACCTGCAGAAGCGGCTGCTGAGCTCGATCGAAGCCTTCGCCCGCACCCTCAAGGTTCATCGCAGGAGCCTCGATCAAAAGCAGGAGCAACGCCGCGAAGCCTCGGCCGCCAGGGGAATGCCCTTGGAACTGTTGCTCGGTGGTGTGGAGCGCGACAGCGACCTGGCTGAGCTCACGGAAGAGGAGCTGCTCAACCTGGAGGAGGCGCAAACCCGAGCGGCCCTGAGACAAACCCTTGAGGCTGACCAGAGCGATCTGACCCTGCTGGAGCGGATGGGCGAGATCGCGGAAGCCAACCGCAACAGGCCTGATCCCCGGATCAAGCTGCTGGAGACCTTTCTGCGCACCCACCTTTGTCCCGATCTCGGGGAGGCCAACGCGGTGTGGCAGCCCACCCGTCTGTTGATCTTCACCGACTATGTCGATACCAAGCGCTACCTGGAGCGCCAGTTGCGCGAACTCCTGGGCGATGACGATGCCGATCGACGCCTGGCGTCCTTCACCGGTGGCATAGGCGAGGACACCCGCGAACGACTCAAGGCCCAGTTCAATGCCGATCCCGAGGACGAACCCCTACGGATCCTGATTGCCACCGATGCGGCCCGGGAGGGGGTGAACCTGCAGAACCACTGCAAGCACCTGATCCATTTCGATATCCCCTGGAACCCCAGCAAGCTGGAGCAACGCAACGGTCGCATCGACCGCAAGCTGCAACGGGCTCCCCAGGTCTGGTGCCACTACTTCGTGCTCGAAGACCGCCCCGAGGATCGGGTGATGGATGTGCTCGTGCGGAAGACGGAGGTGATTCGCCAGGAGCTGGGGTCCCTCTCGCCCCTGGTGCAACGCCAGGTGGATGAGGTGCTCGAAGGCGGCATCGACACTGACAACAGCGACGCGGTGCAACAGCAGCTGCTGGCCATGGATTCAAAGGCAACCGATCGTGGCGCCCTGTTGGACCGTGCCCGGGAGGAGTTGGACGCCAATCGGCGGGTGACGTCCTTGCAGCACCAGCAGGATGAATTGCGCCAGCTGCTCGCCAAATCCCACGACTGGCTGGGATTCGATGACGATCCCTTCCGCGAGGCCCTCAACTGCTCCTTTGACCTGTTGGGAGTCGGTGGCCTCAAGGAAGGGCTTGATGACCAGGGGCAACCCTGTTGGCGCCTAGACCATCCCGAAACCCTCGCCGCGGGCAGCAACGACCGCAGTTGGGACCACACCCTCGACAGCCTGCGGGGCGTGTGGGATCGCAAGACACCGCTGTGGCAATGGCGGCAGGAGCACCCCATTAGGCCGGTGATCTTCTCTGACCCCGGCCGGCTCAATGCCGAGGCCGTGCACCTGCACCTAGAGCACCGCTTGGTGCAGCGCCTGCTCAGCCGCTTTCTGAGCCAGGGGTTCCTGCACCACGAATTGAGCCGGGCCTGCGTGCTGGCCAGCCGGGATCCCCAACCCAAGGTGCTCGTGCTGGGGCGGTTGTCCCTGTTTGGCCAGGGGGCCACCCGGCTGCACGATGAATTGATCAGCGTGATTGCCGATTGGCATCCAGGTGTTGATCGGGCCGCCGCGCTCCAACCGCTGGTTGGTGATCAGCGCCAACAGGCCTGGGCGCTGCTGACCCAAGCCATGGCCGCTGGCGGTAACCAGTCGATCACAGGCGAGACCCGCAGCCAACTCCAGGCTGAAGCGCCAGCGGATGTGGAGGCGCTCAAGCCCGCCCTCGATGGGGCTGCCAACCAGGCCTTGGCTGCCGCAGCGGAGCTGCTTAAGCAGCGGGGAGAACTGGAGGCTGCCGCCTTGCGCGACGTGCTCCGCAGCCAACGCAAGCGCATCAACGCCACCGTGCGGCAACGCAACCGGGATCTGGCCAAGCTCGATCGCCGGGTCGCTGTTGCCGATCCCACCGGCCTGATTCCAGGACTGGATGACCAGTTGGATGTGCCAGCCCTGGATCTCCAGAAACTCTCCAACCAGGAACGCAAACAACTGGCTGCCGACCAGAAACACTGGCAACGGCGGCTTGAAGCGATTGAAACGGAGCTGGCCAGCGAACCCAAACGCATCCAGGACAGCTATCGCGTCATCACCCACCGGTTGGAACCGGCCGGTCTTGTTTACCTCTGGCCCATCAGCGGATAGCCATGGCACTGCGATTACACCTCTTGCTTTTTACTCGTCGGCTGGCCAACAGGATTTCTGGCCTCGCCGAACGCTGGGCATCGAGTTTGGAGCCGAGCCATGCTCTTGCGGCTCAGCCTGATGGATCGGTTGTCAGCCCAGCGGCTGTCGGTTCATCACTTCACTCAATCGAAGAAGAGATGCCCTATGAGCTGATTCCTCTCCTTAACGACGCTGGGGACGTTCAGGCTGGGGCGTTTGCTTACGGTTTGGAGGAATCCAAGCAGATGATCGAGTTCCTTCGGACTGAAAGTGTTTATGGCTCTGGGACTGACGGCAGTCAGTCGGTTAGTGGAGTTGTAGGCGACTTCGCGGCAAAACTCACACCCTCTCTGGCTGCCGCAGTGCAGGCAGGTCAGCTGATGCGCATCGTGGGCCCACCCGCAGTCGTCGACGGACTGGCCAAGGGCACTATGACGCTGATGCAGAGCGGTGGTGCCAACCTCGGTGGTGTCTTGGCCCAGGGGTCATCAAAGATCGCTGGACAGGCCCGCTTTGTTCCCGCCGCGGGCGTACTTGCCCCTTTGATTGTTTATCAGGCCGTTCACGCCATCGTTGGTACGCAGCAGCTCAATGAGATCAATCGCAGGCTCGCCAATATTGAGCGTACTTTGTCGAGGATCGTTCAGCGGCAGAACGCCAAGGACATCGGTGAGGTGATCGCTGCAGCCTCTACCCTGCAAGATATTCTGGCTGAGCATGCTCACAGCGGACACTTTAATGCCCAGATGCAAGACCGCATTTCGCATTGCGAGCGTGATCTGCGCGCCCACCTCGAACGTCTGAAGATTCTCAAGACGAACTTCCACGACAAAATCACGCAGGCCCGCAATCGCGCCCAGAATCGAGAGAAGGCTCTTGAACTCGCAGCGTTGATCAAGGAGGAGGGGGACCAGTTCGGACAGGACACTCGTCTACTCGTTGCACTTTGCGCTGCTGTCATCCAGTTGGAGCAAGGGCTGATGCTGATTGCGTTAGAGCATCATCCGGAAAGCCTTGCCTATCGGCAGAAGCAGATGACGAACCAAATCAATCAATGTCGCGACACCCTCGCTGACATGCTGGATCTCTCTGAAATCAAGGGTGAGATCAAGCTATGTCTCGACGAGATGAATTGGTGGCAGCGCAATCTCTTTGATCGTGGGGCAGCTGACCTTTTGAAGCAAGCTTCAAAGATCTCTCTCGAAGCGGCACCAGTCCAGTCATTGAGGGAGCCAGTAGAGGGCGGAATGTTGATTTGGCGTGATCCAGATTGTGGAATTCAGGTGCGTGCGATTGCAGCGGAACAGACTGAGGTGGATGACGAGCTTCCTGACTCTGTTTTCAAGGAATGGCCAGAGCCAACACATATCGCGACAGTGCCGTCAACCAGTCTTCGCGTTGGAGAGACTTACAAGTTGGACATATTTGAACCGGGCTCGCTTGAAGACTGGAGAATCAAGAATGTCCCCGTTCGCATTCTTAGACAGACTGGGTACCGGGAATGGACTGGAATGCGCATGGACATACCTGAGA
>Ga0310330_100117_pt1 | contig 21367 bp, 23 predicted proteins | sample LakMicDCLTotalB5_FD_195544 | JGI IMG/M metagenome (GOLD analysis project Ga0310330, IMG submission 195544) | Enriched freshwater cyanobacterial communities from Lake Michigan, Michigan, United States - MI23.DCL.Total.B5 (v2) (version 2) | ecosystem: Environmental > Aquatic > Freshwater > Lake... | reverse complement strand
GGATGTGCCGGCCACCCAGGCCTCCCGGGTACGGCTAGGTCAGCTTGTGGAGCTCAAGTCCCAGGGAAATCCGCCGGTGATCAGCACCGGCAAAGTGGTGTTCATCTCGCCCTATTTCGGCGTCAGCGGCAACCAGTCTTCGCCGAACACGGTGCTGGTGAAGGCCTCGTTCCCCAACCTCACCGGCAAGCTCAAAACCGGCCAATACGTGCGCAACCGGATCATCACCGGCAGCACCCGTCAACTCTCGGTGCCAGTACAGGCCGTGATGATGCAGGCCCAGCAACCCTTCGTATACCGCATTTTCCGCCTCAAGCAGGTGCTCGCCAAGATTCGGGCTTCCACCCAGATTCCCGACGCCCAGAAGCAGAAGTTGGAGGCCCTGCCGGCGGAAACGCCGATTGTGGTGCAGATGCCCGTGAAACTTGGCACCTTGCAAGACAACCGCTATCCCGTGCTTTCAGGTCTGGTGGCCGGAGACCAGGTGGTGGTGAGCAACACGGCCCTGTTGCGCACCGGCATGCCGGTGAAGCTGGCCAGCGCTGCCCAGCCTGGTGTGAACTGAGGATCACCCATGTCGCTCTCCGATAATTTCATCAAACGGCCGGTTCTGACCACCGTTTGCAGCATCTTGATCGTGCTGATGGGCATCATCGCGATCCCATCCCTATCGATTGAGAACCTCCCGAACATCGCGCCGCCCCTGATTCAGGTGACGGCCAACTACGGCGGCGCCAATTCCGTGGTGACCGAACAGGCGGTGACCAATCCGCTCGAGCAGCAGATCAACGGTGTGCCGGGTGCGGCCTATATCTCTTCAACCAGCTCGAATACGGGTCAGAGCATCATTCAGGTTTATTTCAACGAAGACACGGATATCAACATCGACCAGGTGAACGTGCAGAACCGCGTGTCCCTGGCCATGCCCCAGTTGCCGCAGCAGGTGTCGGCTACGGGTGTGTCGGTGATGCAGAGCACGCCCTCGATCTTGCTGGCCTATCAGGTGACCTCAACCGAGGGGCAATTTGATGCGCCTTACATCAACGGCCTCATCTATGAGCAGCTCTATTACGAGCTGGAACGGGTTCCCGGTGTTGCCCAGGTGAACATGTTGGGGGGTAGCAACCCGGCCTTCTGGCTGTTCGTCGACCCCAGCAAGCTCACGGCCAACCAATTGACCGCCGATCAGATCGTCAATGCGGTCAAGAGTCAGAACAGCGTTGCGATTGGCGGTCTGATCGGTGGCCCGCCAGCCGGAGGAAACCAGCTGTTCGCCTACCCGATCCTGGTGGCCGACAACGGCAACCTGATGTCGGTTGAGCAGCTCAACGATCTGATCGTGGGCAAGTCACCCCAGGGCAACTTGTTGCGGCTGCGGGATGTGGGCCAGGCCACCTATGGGTTTAACAGCTTTGCCCAGCAAGCCGTCAGCGTGGATGGCTACCCAGCGATCACTGTGGCGGTGTTCCAGACCCCCGAGAGCAACGCGCTGGATGTGTCGGAAGCGGTGGTGGCGGTGATGGATCAGTTCTCCCAGACCGTGCCTGCGGGGATCACCGTCAAGCAGATCTACAACATCGGCCAGTTCATCGAGTCGGCCGTGGATGGCGTGACCGATGCCCTGGGCCTGGCGATTGTTCTGGTGCTGGTGATCCTGTTCCTTTTTCTGCAGAACTGGCGCGCCACGGTGGTTCCCAGCCTGGCGATTCCGATCTCCCTGATCGGCACCTTCGCCTTCATCAAGGCGTTTGGCTTCTCGATCAACCAGCTCACCCTGCTGGGGTTGGTGCTCGCCACCGGTCTGGTGGTGGATGACGCCATCGTGGTGATTGAGGCCGTCTCCAAGAACCTCGAAAGCGGCATGAGCCCCCGCAAGGCGGCGATGGAATGCATGGGCACCCTGATCGGCGCGTTGATTGCCACTTCCTTGGTGTTGATGGCGGTGTTCGTGCCGGTGGCCTTCTACCCGGGCGGCATCGGCATTATTTACAAGCAATTTGCGCTCACGATCGCCTTCTCGATCGCCATCTCCACCTTCAATGCCCTCACCTTCTCGCCGATGATGTCGGCCCTGATCCTGAAGGCCGAGCAGCCCCAGAAGCCAAAGGGATGGGGTTGGACGATCGGTGGTGTGGTGGTGGGTCTGGCGTTCGGTCGCTTCAGCGCGGCCTCTTTTGGTGTTGGCGCCTATGTGTTCGGGGTGGTGCTGTTCGGTATTGCCGGCAGCAGGCTTGCCCTTATTTTTGATCGCTTCAATATCTTTTTTGCCTGGTTGCAGGACCGTTATGCCCGGCTGCTGGAGGTGTTGATCCGCAAGCGCAAGCTGGTGTTCGCGGGTCTGGCCGGCGGCATCGTGCTGACCGCTCTGGCGTTCTCGGCGCTGCCTTCGGCGTTTATTCCGGAGGAAGACCAGGGCTACGGGGTGGGGATCTTCCAGTTGCAGAACGGTGCCTCCCTCACCCTCACCCAGCAGACCGGTCTGGAGATCGCCAAGGTGCTCAAGGAGGAGTCCGACATCACCGCGGCTTCGGTTGTGAGCGGCTACGGCTTCAACGGCTCCAGCCCAGACCAGGGTGTGTTTTTCTTCGGCCTGAAGCCCCTGGAGGAGCGCAGTGGAGCCGATCAGAAAGCCCCCGCCATCGTTGCGCGGCTCAACGCCAAGCTCTCCAAGATCAGCAGTGGCCTGGTGGTTGCAGCCCAGCCCCCGGCGATTCCAGGCTTCTCGGCCCAGGGTGGCTTCTACTTCCAGTTCAACGACCTCAGCAACGGTGCCTACAGCTTTAACCAGCTCGATGCTCTGGCCCAGGAGCTGGTGGCCGCCGGTACCGCTTCCGATCAGTTTTCCAGTCTCTACACCCAGTTCATTCCCAGCGCGCCGGCCTTTGGTCTGACGATTGATCGCTCAATCATGGGCACCCTCAATGTCGACTTCCAGCAGGCCATGCAGACGATCGCCGTGCTTGCAGGCGGTAACTATTCCGGGCTCACCTATGAGAACGGCCAGGTGCGCAACATCTATGTGCAGTCAGAGGCGTCTGGACGCAGCAATCTGGAGGATGTGCTCAGCTATTACGTGCGCAACCGCGACAACAAGCTGGTGCAGGTGAGCGAGTTTGCCTCGTCTGAGCTCACCAGTGCGCCGCCGGTGATCAGCCACTACAACCTGTACCGCACCATTCTGGTGCAGGGTGCTGAAGCGATCGGCAAGAGCTCGGGACAGGCCCTCACGGCCATTCAACAGATCTTCCAGAAGCTGGATTTCAACAACATTGGTTATGCCTTCACGGGCCTGGCCTCGTTGCAGCTGTCAGCTGGCAGTGCCAGCGTGTTGGTGTTTGGCCTGGGCATCTTGATCGTCTATCTGGTGCTCTCGGCCCAGTACGAGAGCTATGTCACTCCGGTGATCATCCTGATGACGGTGCCTTTGGCGATGTTGGGTGCCTTGGTGTTTTTGGCGTTGCGCTCGATCGACCTCAACATCTATGCCCAGGTGGGTCTGGTGACCTTGATCGGCCTGGCTGCCAAGAACGGCATCCTGATTGTGGAGGTGGCCGAACAGCATCTGGAGGAGGGCATGGGCGTCAGTGAAGCCGCCATGGCCGCCGCCGAATCCCGCATGCGACCGATCCTGATGACCGCGATCGCCTCGCTGGCTGGCTTTTTGCCTCTGGTGGTGGCCACCACCGCCGGTGCCAACAGCCAGCAGTCGCTGGGTACTGTGATCTTCGGCGGCCTGCTGGTGGCCACGGTTCTATCACTCGGAGTGGTGCCTCCCTTCTATGTGCTGGTCAAACAGCTCGAGGAGCGTTGGTTCGGTAACAAGGCCCCTGTCTGACCGCCGCCTTTGATCACGGATTGCCCCGCTTTTGTGGCCTCAGTGTTGACGTCCATGGTTGTCATCCTCTGGACGGGGAAAATCAGCTAGGCAGCACTGAATAATGTGGCTGCCGTCATGAGGGCGCCAATGGCAATCATCAAGTGGCGCCTACTGCTGCTTGTTGAGCACCAGATGCTGAGTCGTTTTGAGTGAGCCAGATCTGCTTGTGTCGAAGTGATCAATGTATGGATGATTGTTGTGGCCGCTTAGGAGGATTCCGGCCGCCGCGGCTCCGGTCAGCAGAATCCACTTCCCCTGTTTCCAGTTCATCGGAACAGCCAGCCTTTGCAGGAGCGGGTGAGGAATGGCATCACCCAATAGCTGAGCAGAGCCACGGTGATCCCCGTGTTGATCAAGATGCGGAGAAACTCGGGCCATGGGGCCAGCAGAGTGGCCATCAGGGGGCCCACCACCAAGGAGAGGCCTGCGACCCCAATCCACACCAGGATGGCCTGCTTGTATCGCTTTGGAGCCGGGCGCGAGGGTTGTTCGGGTAACTGGAACCAGGGCTCCAGGCCTGTGAGCACCTTGATGGATTCCGGCTCGCGGATCAACGGTTTGACGCGCTCAACCCAATCCTTGCGGACCTTCGATTGCATCCAGGCCTCGAGATTCGGGCATGTGTCGAACTGAACCACGATCACGTGATCCGGCGAGACGCCGAGTTCAGGGCGGATGAAGTGGGCTCCGAGGTATCCCTCAAAGCTGCGCGCGTCTGTGGCAATTCCCTTGATCCACTCGTCGTATCCCGGTTCACGGCCAGGACGGACGCGATGGGTGATCACGGCCGTGACGTGAACGCTGGAATCCATGGACCTTTAGCCCGACAAGTTCTTGCCGCAGCATTGTGACCTCTTGCCGTTCAATCGGACATTTCTCGGCCACGGTCGTTCGAGAAGTCCTGGAGCACGGGGATGAACTCGGTGGCGTCGCTGAAGGTCGGATCGGGGATCGATTGGTTGAGCACGGTGCTGGCCGCTGCCCCATTCAGGGCGTGGGCGCTTCCAGGCGCTGGCCGGGCCGGATCGCCGTGGGCGGTGAGGGGTGGCGCCGGGCGGGTTCCCAGATCTGCACCTGCAGCGGTCCCTGCGCCCTTGGCTCGAAGCGGGTGAGCCAGCCCGAGCTCCAGGTGATTTCCACCTCGCCGTTGTCCAGCCGCCAGGTGCCACCAGCCAGCGCATCGATGGCGTTGAAGGCCAGGCCGTTCGACATCAGGCTCACGGTGGTCAAGGGCTGATCCGCCTGGGCTGGCTGGATGCGGTAAACCCCCACCGCAGCGGCCACGGCTCCGCTCAGCTGCACGGCCTTGCCGACGTTGCTTGGCGGCTCGAGGCGGCTCGCCCCAGGCGCCCACGACCACTGCTCGGGGCCGGCCGGGCCGGTGAGGATTGCATCGCTCCAGCCATCGCTGTAGTCGATGCGCACGCCGTTGCCCCAGGGGGCCCAGCGCCCCTGTTCGTAGAGCTGGTGGGCGGCCAGGTGGCTGCTGCCGCCCACGGGAACCCCATTGGTGCCCGTGGTGCTGATGGCCTGGCCATCGGCGCTGAGGCGCACGTTGAAGAGGTTGTTGGCGTTGTCCACTAGGGCCCAGACGCCTGTGTAGCGCTGGCGTTGCTGCTGCTGTTCAGCGGCGAGCGTGCGATTGGGTGGCCGCTCAGCAGCGTGCAATGCGGCTGGGGGTGTGGCGACCAGCAGCAGCAGCAGCAGGGGCAGATGCTCCAACCGGTGCAGCACCTGCCGAGTGGTCAGCGTTGGCAGGGCTGTCATGGCGCAGGCTGCCGATCGAATTCGACGATGTAGGCCACCGGTCGCTGGGCGCGCACCACGCTCAGTCGAGTGGGATCGTTGGGGAGATCGTTCCAGGTGGCTGGGTCCTTGGAGCCGGCCACGCGGAAGAGATGGCCGTAATCCTCGATCTGCTCGAGGTTGTTGGGTTTGCCCGCTGCCCAGTTGGTAGAAGCCAGGGGCTCACCGCTGATCCACTGCCAGCCGCCCTTGGGTTCCTGCGCCTGGTGGCGAATCTGCACCAGGCCGATCCAGGGGCCGACGGCGTCGGTCTGTCCCTGGCGGAGGCTGGTGGTCCAAACACGGGGTTGATTGGCGATCAACGACCAGACGAACCGGTTTTCTTCGGCCGAGGTGAGCGTGGCCAGGTAGCCCCCGCGGGCGCTGGCGGCTGCCTTGGCGTCGAGCCAGGTGATGCCCTCGGGCACCACCACCACCTCATAGCGATGGCCGTTGCCACTCCAGCGCACGGGTCCCGCCTGGGCCGGGCCGACCAGCAGGGCCGTTGCTCCCAGGAGCATGAGTGTTGCCACTGTCTGACGCATCGATTCCTCCGCCGTGGATCTGCCGACTGCCTAGCAAGCCTGGAGTGCTCTGTCAGCCGGGTGAAAGGAGGCGCCATGCCGCCCCTAAGCCAGTGCAACACCCAAGCTGGAGGTGAGCCCTGGGGGTTCAGGGCGCCACGCGCACCTCCGAGCCGGAGAGTGCCGTGGGCTGGCTGCCCGGTGCTGCGGTGATCGTGTATGCGAAGCGGCTGCCGTCCGGGCTGATGAAGCTGGTGGCCTTCTGGCCGTCGGGGTAGGAGGCCGTGCCGATGCAGTCGGCACTGACGGTGTAGGTGGCGCGCTTCACGGCACCGGAGCCATCGGAGCCTTGGAAGCTCAGCACGATGCCGCCCTGGCCGTCGTACACCTCGCGGCCGCTCTCGGCGTAGGGCTGGCCGTCGAGCACGCCGCTGTGGTTGTAGAGGTAGGTGCCCTTGAGGGTGGCGTTGCTGCAGGGCAGTGGGCTGGCCGAAGCCGCGCTGGCGGCAGCCACGGCCAGCACGATCAACGGAGTGTGGGCGATCCAGCCGGAACGCCTCAGCAGGGAGAGCATGGGATCAGGGCAATGCTTCAGGGCTAGCAAGCTGGAGGGCTGCAGTCATCCCGCCTGCCTCAGGTGATCACGGTGGGGCGACCCATGCCGGTGCGCGTCTTGATCTCCGCCAGTGCATCGATCGCCGTGATCAGATCGCCGAGGGCGGCCTGGGGATCCTGGGTGAGGTTGCCGTTGGGCTGCACATAGTTCTCCAGGTACACCCGCAGGGTGGCGCCCTGGGTGCCGGTGCCGGAGAGGCGCAGCACCACGCGGCTGCCGTCATCGAGCAGCAGGCGCAGGCCCTGGCCGCTGGTGAGCGAGCCATCTACCGGGTCGGTGTAGGCGAAGTCGTCGGCGGTGGCGATGCTACGACCGGCGAAGGCCTGGCCCACCAATGCGGGCTGCATCTCCTTGATGCGGTTGTAGAGGCCGTGGGCTGCCTCGCTGGCGATCGCTTCGTAGTCGTGGCGCGAGTAGTAGTGCCGGCCGAAACGGCTCCAGTGCTCGGCCATGATCCGGCTCACCGGCTCCCGCCGCCTGGCCAGGATCTGCAGCCAGAACAGCACGGCCCAGAGTCCGTCCTTCTCGCGGATGTGGTTGCTGCCGGTGCCGAAGCTCTCCTCGCCGCAGAGGGTGATGCGGCCGGCATCCAGCAGGTTGCCGAAGAATTTCCAGCCCGTGGGGGTTTCAAAGCAGGGCAGGCCCAGCTCCTTGGCCACCACATCGGCGGCGGCACTGGTGGGCATGGAGCGGGCCACGCCGGCCAGACCATCGGCATAGCCAGGAGCCAGGGTGGCATTGGCCGTGAGCACGGCCAGGCTGTCGCTGGGGTTCACGAAGCAGCGGGTGCCCAGGATCATGTTGCGATCGCCGTCGCCATCGCAGGCGGCGCCGAAGCGGTAGGCATCGCTGCCCATCAGCAGCTCGGCCAGGTCGTGGGCGTAGGTGAGGTTGGGATCGGGGTGGCCGCCGCCAAAGTCCTCCAGGGGGATGCCGTTGCGCACCGTGCCGGCGGGCGCGCCCAGCACCCCTTCCAGGATGCGGGTGGCATAGGGGCCGGTCACGGCATGCATGGCGTCGAAGGCCATGGGGAAATCGCCCCGCAGCAGATCGCCGATCTGGTCGAAGTCGAACAGGCGCTGCATCAGCGCCACGTAGTCGTCGACGCCGTCGATGACGTCCACCTGCAGGGCGCCGATGCTGCAGCGTCCCGGGGCCGAGAGGTCGAGATCAGGCCCGCCCTCGCAGATCCGGTAGCCGTCAAGCTTCAAAGTGGCGGCGTAGATGGCGTCGGTGATCGACTCCGGGGTCGGGCCGCCGTTGGCGCCGTTGATCTTGACGCCGAAATCGCCGTCGGGGCCACCGGGGTTGTGGCTGGCGGAGAGGATCACCCCACCCACGGCCCCGTGTTGGCGGATCAGGTGGGAGGCTGCGGGTGTGGAGAGGATGCCGCCGGTGGTGGTGATCAGCTTTGCCGCGCCATGGGCGGAGGCCATGCGGGCAATCACGGCGATGGCCTGGCGGTTGCCGAAGCGGCCATCGCCCCCCACCACCAGGGTGCCGCCAGCCACGCCGGGCAACACCTGCAGGCTCGCCTCGATGAAGCTTTCGAGGTAGTGGGGGGTCTGGAATTGCTTGCTGCTCTTGCGCAGGCCGGAGGTGCCGGGCTTCTGGTCGCTGAAGGGCTGGGTGAGGGAAATCTGCCTGACGCTCACGGGACTGCTGCTGGTCATTGGCCGAGCCCACCGGGGCGTTGGGGGCACCAAATTAGCCCTGGCTTGCGGCCCGCCTGGAGCTGGCTAGGGTCCGGGAAAAGATGGATGGGACGCTCCGTGAAAGCCGTTGAGCAGCAAAGGGCGTTCCGCCGGGACAGCGCGCTGTCCCGTCTGGTTCTGGCTGGGCTCGCGCTGACAGTGGCTGGGGCCGTTGTGGGCCCGGGCCGGGCGGCCGTGATTGGGGGTGCCCGGGTGGTTCCCTTTGAGCAGGCGGTGGAACGCAGCCGGGTTGCGGCCGAGGCGGTGGTCCATCGCCTCGGCAAGGAAACCTGTCTGCGCGGCAAGCTCACCAATGCCTTGTTGGGGCTCTCGGCCAGTTGCGAGGCCGTGGGCCAGCGCAGTGGGCTCTGCGCCCTGGCCGATCAGGCGGTGGTGCAGACGGGGTGGTCGATGGCGTTCATGGATGCCACGGCCCACCGGGTGCTGCAGTTGATTCAGGAGCCCTGAATCAAGCCGAAGCCCTTTTTCTGCTGGGGTTTGTCTTTGTCCTTGCTGGGAGCCACCGTGCGGGTCTGCTGTTTGCAGAAGGGAATCACGTCCTGGCCGGCCCGGTTGAGGGCTTCGCGCCGTTCATAGGTATTGGTGGGCGCCGGTTTGGCCCGTTCCCGGATCGACCAGATGGCGTCTTTGCAGTTGGCCCCCAGGCGGGGGTGGTCCATCAGCGGATCCGCCATGGTGCGCGCCTTGGCGCAACTCTCGGCCGTGTTCTCCCGGCCGCAGAGGAAGGTGTTGAGCTGGATTTCGCGCAGCTGCTCCATCGAGGGATAGGGGGGATCCTTGGGAGCGGCCTGCAGGGGGGCGGCCAGCCCGAGCATCAGTCCCAGGCTGAGCACACGGCCAAAACCGGTGGCTATGCCAAAACTGGTGGCGGGATGGAGCTGATGGGGAGCCATGGTGTCAGCGGTTCGGCCCCCATCATGGCGGGGCCGGCAGCGCGGCCAGTCCCAGGCGCAGTGGCTGCTGCTGGTGGATCCAGTGGGCGGCAACCGCTGGACCCACGATCGGGGCGGCCAGGGCCAGGCCACAGCGCAGCCAGGCCTGATCGCGCAGATGTTCGCCCCGGCTGGCTTCGGCGGCCTGGAGACGCTGCAGCGCGGTGATTTCCGGTTGTCGCTCCGCCTCGATGGTGGCCAGCACCTGATCGAGGGCGGCTCCGGTGGCCCCGCTCCGGAGCAGAGGCACCAGGTGCACGCTGGCCACCCAAGCGTCGCGTAGGGCCATGTTGATGCCCTGGGCTCGCACCGGACTCATCGGGTGGGCCGCATCCCCGAGCAGCAGCAGGCCCGGGCGCCACCACGGCGCCGCCAGCCCCACCTGCACCGCCAGGCGGGTGGGGGCACTCAGGCCGGCGTGCCCCTGCCGCAGCCAGGCCGCCAGCTCGGCTGGACACAGGTTGGCCATCCGTTCGATCCAGCCGTCGCTGGCCAGGGTTGGAAGGGGAGCCTCCTTCTTCAGCACCCAGCCGATTTGCAGGCCTCCGGCGGCGCTCTCGAAGGCGCTGAACACGCCCGCGTCTCCCACCAGGGTGGTGAAGCAGCCGTCCAGGGGTGTGGGTTCGGGGGCGGCCAGCTGGAACCAGAGCAGATCGATGGCACTGGGGGCGCCCACCAGCTCCAGAGCGGCCTTCTGGCGTAGCAGGGAGGAGCGGCCATCGCCGCCGATCACCAGGTCGGCCGGGAGCTGGCGCCCGCCGCGAAGCTGCACTCCTGCCACGCGACCATCCCGCCAGAGCAGGTCCACCACGGGCTGGCCCCGTTCCAGTGCAAAGGAGGGAGAGGTGGACGTCTGCGCCAGCAGGGCTTCCAGCAGGGCTGGCTGACTCACCAGGGTGCAGAGCCGCTGGGGATCCCCGCCGAGGGGTTCGCGGGCGGTGAACAGGTGGCGTCCGTTGACCACGAAGCGCCAGCCCTGGAGCGGCCGCTGGGGCAGGGCGGCCAGCAGGTGGCTGAGCCCCATGGCTGCCAGGGCCTCCAGGCCCGAGGGCATCAGGGCTTCGCCGCGAAATTGGCGTTGCAGGCTGGTGCTGGCTTCCACCAGGGTGACGACCACACCGGCGCGGGCCAGCAGCAGGGCGAGGCAGGCACCGGCCGGCCCGGCGCCCACCACCACGACCCTGGGGGCCGGGCTCAGCGGCTCACTCAAACGAAGGAGTTGTAGTTGCGCGTGCCGCCACTCACCGGATCCACATGCCCCATCAGCTGACTTTTCTTGGAGAGCAGATACTCCACCAGCTCCTGCTGCACGGCCAGCAGCTCCTTGGTGCAGCCGCGGAAGGCGGCGCGGTGGCGGATTTCGTCGTGCCGGGTGTGCAGGTCGCGCAGCATCAGCTGGATGGCATCCAGGGTGGCCGACGTGTTGCGGGAGGCCGGTGGGGCCTCTGAGGCACGCTCCGTTCCACTGACCATGGCCACAGCACTGAGGGGAGGCCCCAGCGTAGGGGTGGCCCGCCGGGTTCAGTGCTGCCGATCAGCAGTCGCCAAACAGGGTGCTGGACACCTGATGGAAGGTGTCGAAGGCGTCCTGGTGGTCCAGACCGCTCACCGCCAGGGAGACGGTTTGCTGGCGGGGGTTGCACTCCACCGCCAGGCTCACGGCGCGGGCTCGATGGTCGGCATGGAAGGCGGCGCTTTGGCCGTCGTCCGCGTAGAGGGTTTCGGGGGCGTGGGTGAAGCCGAGCTGGTTGGCCAGCAGGCTGATGCCGGCGAGGGATTCGCTGAGGCAGCCGTCGCAGCGGATGGCCGTGGTGTACACCACCGGTGCCGCGGGGGCGGTGTCTTCCGCCGGCAGCACCAGGGAGCTCGCCAGGGATTTCATCAGGCTGCCGGTCTTCACCAGGGTTTTCATTGGTGTCGCTGGCCCAGAGGCGAACTGCCGGATCGTAGGGGCAGATCACCAGATGTGGTGTTCAGGATTTTCGGCTAGCCCATGGGTGGTGGTTGATGCGCCTTCGTTGCTCTGGGCTGGGTGCGAAGCCTGCATCCATCGGTGGCGTCGGCTTCGGGCCTCCTGGTGCGACCAGGCCACGGCACGGGGCCAGGGCTCTGCTGGCCGCCCCGTTTGCGCCGCAGTCCATCGCTCGGGACTCGCTCAGCGCCTTTCTGGCCGTGGGTTCTCTTTCCCCACGTCGCCTTGTAGGGGTGTCTACGGGGTCTTATGAATCAACAAGATTCAGGAGTGATCCTGACTGATTCGCCAGACATTGCTGCTGCTGCTGAACGGAAGCCGTTGCCTCAATACCTCAGCATTCTGTAGAGAGGAAATTGCAGAGCCGCTGGAGCGACTGGAGGCAGTCCAGTAACGACCATCGCTATTCGGCTGCCTCATTTAGAGGCAGTGATGCTGGTAGTGGTGCAGAAGGTGAATAAGGCGTATGGGGACATCAAAGGTCTTCCCGTCAGCCGAGTTCAGCAGGAGTATGCCGTGACGCCAGTGGGAAGGGCCACATAGTCGTTCGTCTACATTGCGATGGAGTTGATTTATTGGCAGTCGTAAGGAAAGGCTGAGGCGGTTGAACTTGGGCACGAACACCTGGTTGGGGGAGGCACTTTAAACCTCTGCCACCCTCTGCGTTTCCGGGCTGGCATTCACAAGGTTTGCGCTATCTGGACAGCCCACTGCGCAATCTGCACAACAGGTGCATTGTTTTTGCGACTACGGTTGACCTGATTCCACTTTGACTCATGCGGATCACGCATTCGGATAGCAAGCATCTAGTCGTATTGAGTGACGCAGAGGCCGCCACGCTTGGAGAGGCGTCTGCGCTTTTGATGATCGCTTCCCAATCCGTTAGTGGTGCAGCATTGCCGCCAACGATGGCAACTGTGCTGGGTCAACTTTTTGATGGTCTCAAGGTGACTAATGCTGTTTCGTCGCCCCCTCAGGACAACTGAGTTCACGGGACGCCAGAACAATGCGGGTTTCATCAGTCGGCACCAACCATCTGCTGTGCCTCAGCGAAGACGAGGTGGGACTCCTCGTGGATCTGTGCCATGCAGGTGCCTTTTCGGAGCACATCTCCTCTATTGCCGAGCGACGGGAGCGTGTGGATTCCTTCTTGTGGCAGGTTCAGCAGTCGCTGTTGCCTGCGGTTCAGAAGCAATACGGCAAGAAGGCGTTGAAGCGAACTGGGGCGTAGGGGTAAGTGGCCTGCTCCCTGGTGCCCGTGTCCCCGATGAGGGTTGCGGTGCCACCTGTTCCAGTCAGGGTGTCATTGCCTGCCCCTTCTGCGGACTCCTAGGGCGCTCTGATGCCAAGAGAAGGGAGAGGGAAGGCAGCACTGCTCTGGAATGCCACTCAGCACTCCCGGGTGTTCTCCTGTGCCAAGAGAGGCAGTCTGGAGTGTATGAAAGGCAAGGCTCTGGGCAACCTTTTCCGAATTGATTCTGCCACTGGATGATGGGAAATCATTCCCCTTTTTTGTATAGAAAGTACACTAGTGATCCGATGCAGATCGCAAAATAGACGTACATTGCGTATTGTCCGCCATAGGCAGAAGTTCCATGAATCCCGTTGCTCCATATCCCAGCCAAGCCAAGTAGGTATGCTCCTGGAATAAGAGCAAGTACATAGGGGGCCAGTTCGGGAGAGCGCCTGCTGATCAACAGGTAGATAAAGCCAGTCAGAAAGTTTGAGATCCCAAATGTGCCAAGCATGAAATACTGATCAATCGGAGTGGTTTCAGCATTGAATCCAGCGATGTTTGTTCCTGACCACCTCAAGGCAAAGGTGTGCATGAATCCCCTGATCAGGTCGTAGATCCCTAAGCCAAATAAGACTCTGGAAGGTACCTTGAAGATGCCCGTGCTCATTGAATTGGGTGTCGAGCTTTCTGGTGCTTTTATTCTACGCTTCTTGCCGTGATGGCCAAGGCATTTGTTGAGTAGGCACGCCGCCGCTCTCCTGGGCTACGAGGACGGAGCACCCTGAGTGGCAGGTCGCAAGAACCTTGGTGGCTTCTGTGCAGTTGAACTGGCACAAAAGCCACTCCCAGAGCCAACCAAGCCAGGGGAGTTCGCCTGAATGCTCTGATTTCAGAACCCCCCTCAGTTGCGCTGAACCCCACTGCCGCAACGATTCCTCTGCCGCTCCTGCTTGCGTGTCAGTCGTGGGGTGATCCCGAGTTCAGCCCCCTTCCAGAGTCGGTTGATCTCGGTGGTGAAGTGCTCGGCGAGCAGGGGGGACTCAAACACCAGCAGGGTTTCGTCGTTCTGGTGGGCGGCTGATGGGCTCCAGTTGAAGGAGCCGGTGATCACGGTGCGGCGGTCGATGACAGCCACTTTGTGGTGGAGCTTGTCGCCGCTGGCCAGTCTGGGGGTGCCTACCCCATCAAGGGGCCGCTGCCAGGGGCGGTTCGCCGCCTCTAGGCCGCAGCGGTGATCGGGCAGCTGGGTGCCGAGTAGGTCGAGCACCTCACTGAAGGCCCGGTTTGCGAAGCCGGGATCGGCCAGCAGCCGGATCCGCACCCCCTGCCCCGGCAGGCGGGCCATGGCATCGGCCAGCCGCTGCTCCGACAGTACGAACAGGGCCATGTCCAGGTGTTTGCGGCTGCTCGAGAGCAGCTCCTCCAGCAGCTGCAGCCCCTGGTGGGGATCGTTGCGGCGGTGGGGCGCGAAGAGCACCGATACCGGCGTTGCCCCCACCATCAGCTGCTGGGCAGGGCCGCCGCCCTTGCCCAGCCCGAAGCGGCTGTCGGCTTGGCCGCCAGGCCCATCGCCCCACATCCGCTCGAATTCGGCGGCAAAGGAGCCGGCCAGTTCGCGGCTGCGCAGCCGCAGCAAGTGGTTGACGTTGCCGCGGCTGCGCCCAGCGCCGGGATCGCCGTGGATGCAGGAGGGGGTGAAATTGGCCGAGCCGGTCACCACCACGGCCCGGTCCACCACCATGAACTTGTGGTGCATGAGGCCGCTGCCGGCACTGCCATCGGCGGTGTCGTCGATCAGGGGCACGCCGGCCCGTTGCAGGATCGCCACCGCATCGCCCCAGCCCAGGGCCTTCAGCTGCTCATGGCGGGTGCGCTGATGGTGTGCCAGATCAGCTGGGTGCTCCTGGCTCCAGGGGGTGCTGTAGGTGTTTTCCAGCACCACCTTCACCGTCAGCCCCTCCCGGTGCCGCACCGCCAGGGCCTCGGCCACCTGCGGCAGCGAGAGCTCCTGCACCGCTACCAGGATTTCCCGCCGGGCCGCGCGGATGCTTGCCAACACGAACGCCTCGAGATCGTCCCCCTGGCGCCATTGGCCGCTGATCGGGCTGCGGTAGCGGCTCGTTTCGCGGTGATTGAAGGCCAGCTCGATGCCCTCGGGCATGGGCTTGGGCTGGGCGGGCTGACCCAGCAGCTGGGCCTCAGCAGTGCAGCCGCTGATCACCACACCCAGCAGGGCTGACCAGCCCAATGACGAACGAGCGGCGTTGCGGGGATGACGGTTGCTGATGGGACCCGGAAGCGGCGCCCTTCAGGGTTCCCACAGATGCTCGGACGGGGCCTGGCTGAATCAGTGGTGGCCGGGCATTTCGGCGCTGCGCAGCATCACCACAAACCAGGCGGTGCCGATCAACACAGCGCTGAGCATGGCGGCCGGGAGGCCGAGGCGCACCAACACCACCGGCACGATCAGGGGAAAGGCCAGGGCCCCCGCCATGGGGGTGAGGGCGACGACCGTCCGCTTGAGACCCATGGCGGTGTTCAGAACCACTCGTTCACCGCTTTGTCGGCGGGGTTGCTGTTGTCTTCCGGGGTGGAGCGGCTGAACTCCAGGGTGATGTTGCGCTTCTGCTCCCCATCGGCCGCCACGGCTTCGATCGGGTAGAGCTGCTGGCCATCGCGGAACGGCACCTGCACCCGGAAAGTGCCGTCGGCGGAGAGGGGCACCTCTTCGCCGCCGATGGTGAGGCGTGCCGCAGGATCGGTGGCGCCGTAGACGATCAGTTCGGCGTCAGCCACCAGCCAGAAGGAGCGTTGCCGGGACGCCACGCCGCCCCGGCCAGACTCGTTGCGACCGCTGGCCCAGAGACCGGCACCGGAGGCGTTGAGTTCGCTGGTATCGATCCCGGCCTCTTCCAGCTCGTGGAAGGCCTCGGAACCACGGCCCAAACGGCGCCAGCGGGCGGTCGCGGTTTGGTACAGGCGCTCGTGCAGGCCGGAATCGGCCGGCTCCATCGGCGTGGGCAGGGCGGTGGGGGCGGTGTCCAGCGAGAAGGGCACGAACTGATCCAGGATCTGTTCGCTGGGGTGGAGGGCCGGCACCCGGGCCACCGACGAGAACGCCAGAGAAATCCAGCCGCCGCCCGATCCCTTGCGGTAACCCAGTTCGACCCGGTAATCACGGTCGCTCAGCGGCACCGGCAGATACCACTCAGTGGCATAGCTATCCACCACCACTTCCTGCAGGGTGTGGGGGTGGGAGGAGCCTCCTGCCAGACCGGTCACATCGGCCACCCGTAGGCAGAGCTGGGAGGCCCCGGAGGCCAGGGCCTGGCTCCGATCGGATTCGGAGATCTCCCAGAACACGTAGGCCCACTGCGGGTCGCGGGGGAGGAACACCACATTGGTGTTGGCCGAACCGGGGCGGGGAGCGGGGGCGAGCTCGGCCTCAATTGCCTTGAGGCTTCGGGGTGTGTCGTCCTGCCGCTGGTTGATGGCATCCAGCAGTTCGTCCTTGGATTTGCGGCTGTAAAGGCTCACGCCCAGGTCGCTGGCGACCTGGCGGAGCTGCCGCAGGGTCATGCGGGCCAAGGAGGTGAGTGCCTGGGTCACAGCGACAGATTTCTTTTGGGATCAGTGTGATCGACTTTCCCATCCCCGGTCGGCTTTGCCGCCAGCCGTCAGCATCCACTGACCACCAGAGCGCCGGAGCGGCCATAAAAAGGCGGCCCGGGGGCCGCCTGAAATCAGCACTGCGACTGGCCTCAGCGGCCAATGCTGCGGTAGGGCACCTTGGACAGGTAATCCATGCTGGTGTTGCCGGATGCGCCACCTTGGCTGCGCAGGGCCGGCAGGTTGCGCACCCAGGGCAGATAGTCCTCGGGGAAGCCGCCGCGGCGCTGGCGGGACCGGGCCGGAATGCTCTTGGCGGGGCCACCGGTGTACACCACCTGGGGGAAGCCCAGGATGCCGCGGTAGTAGGCCTCGTAGCGGGGGCTGGTGAGGTTGAACGGGGTCTCGCCCAGGTCACGGGAGCCCACCACCCGGTTGCGGTGGTAGGGAACGGTGTCGTAGCCGAAAGCTTCGAGGTATTCCTGGCTGTCGAGGATGTCGTCCACCATGCCGCGGACGCCGCGGGTCATCAGCACCGCCGACCAGGCGATCTCTTCGGACTTGCCGTGGGTGGGGCGGCCCAGCAGCTTTTCCACCAGGTGACGGGCCACCCGGTAGTTGCTGTTGAGCGTGTAGAAGCTGCGGTTGAAGGTGTCTGACAGGCACAGCGAGCGGATGAACTCGCGCACCGTGATCTGGCCGTCCCGCAGTTGGGACTCGAGGGTGCGGTCGCGGTCGACCTTGAAGGCGTGGAAGAAGATCTGGCGGTAGGCCGCTTCGATCACGAAGTTCTGGTCTTCGCGGTCCATGGCCTTGTCCATGGCCACGGCTTTCGGGTCCTCATCCGAGCCCACCCGCAGCGGGTTGACCCGCGAGTTCTGGGTGGTGGGCGCGTACTTCAGGAGGGGCAGGGCCACACGACATCAGCATCCGTCGCTGCGGATCGTAGAAGTGCGGCTGGGCCTGGGTTCGGCTGCCTCAGGCAGGGCTCACAGTCCGTAACGTTCGTCACCAACCCAGCGGAGACAGCGTGCCCCCCTCGGCGGGCTCTTCAGCTGCCCTGGCTGCGGCCGGGCCCGGCAGGTCCAGCACCCGGGTTTCCACGCAGAACGAGGCTGTGTTGGAGAGGCCCTCCACGGTGCTGGTGCGCAGGCGTACATCCGGCCCGGCGAAGCTGAATCGCTCCAGGCTGTTCATCGTTTCGTAGCTGGTCGTGAGCAGCAGGCCATCGCGCCCGTCCATGGCGAAGTGCCCAGCCACGGGAGCCGTTTCGGCATAGCCCCGATCGCGCAGCAACAGGCCTGCCCGGCCCCGTTCATCGGTGGGGATCAGGCCGAACACGCTCTCTCCCTCGTGGGCTTCTCCGGCCTTGTCCCAGGCCATCGAGGCGTTCCAGGTGACCCGGCAGCCGCCCACCAGTCGGCCCGGGTCTTCGCCGTGCAGCTCGGCAATGGCGATCAGGCGGGGGTCGTGGGCATCGATCTCCACCACCTCGATGAAGGAGCCTCCCGCTTCAGCGCGCCGGTGCAGCAGGTGGTGGCTGCTGCGCTGGGAGCGCCAGCGGCCGCAGCTCAGTTGAAAGAAGCTGAGGGCATCGGGGATCGACGCGGAACGGGTGTCGCTCACGGGGGCGCGGTCGTTGCCGTGATGATCGCAAGGCGTGGTGCGCAGTGGTGGTAGCGCTGTCCTACGGGCTGGCCCCAGGCTGGGGAGGGTTCAGGCGTTGGTCTGCCTGACGGGTGGCCCAGGCGGTGAGGTCGCCCAACTCCAGGCTGAGGGGAGGGCGATCCAGGTCGGCGGCCAGCTGGGCCAATTGGAAGCCGGTGGCCTGGAGTTGGTGGCTGAGGGCTTCGATGAAGGCCGTGTCGGCGGCGATCGGGGGCTGACGTGCTGCCCAGGCGCGGATGGCGTCGAGGTCTGGCAAGGCTCCGCTCTGGGGCCGTGGGTCGTCGGCGCCGGCGATGGCCTGGAGCGTGCGCAGGCCGTGGGCCAGCAAGCGCAGATGGTGCCGCTCGAGGGCCGGCAGCAGGGTCGAGTCCAGGTCGGCCAGTTCGGCCGGGCTCAGCGGCCCCCCGCTCGGGCTGGCTGGCCACTCAGCCGTCACAGCTGGGGATCAGGCGGAAACCGCAGGAATGGCCCTTTTCCAACCGCCAATGCACCCGATCCACCTGACAGTCCGGGAAGGTGTGGCGGATCAGCTGCAGCTCCTGGTCGCAGACGCAGGGGAATTGTTCGGCGATGCGCATCACCGAACAGTGAAATTCACTCATCACCCAGGCCTGGTCGTGGTCGGGATCCGGGCTGCACTCCGCCACGTAACCCTCCTGACGGCGCAGCTCCACGAGCCGATCGAGCCGGTGCGCGAGCGTCCCATCGCCGATCCGCCTGCGATAGACGTCGGCCTGCTGCAGGGCCTGCTGTTCCAGCAGCTTCTGCAGGGTTTCCGCCGGCAGGTTGCCGGCCATCGACTGCAGCAGTCCGAGGGCGAAATGGTCGCTGCCATCGGGAAAGTGTCCTTGCCCCTTGATGGTGAGGCGCCAGCGGTTGCTGGGACGCCCCGGGCCTTCCTGGGTGGGGCTGGCTTCCACCAGGCCGTCGTCTTCCAGGCTGCGTAGATGACGGCGCATCACCTGCACCGACACCGTGAGGTGGTCGGCGAGCTCGCCCGCGGTGGCTTCGCCCTGGCGCAGTAGCAGGGTGAGGGCTGCCTCCCTGGTGGGCGCCGGGTCGGCGTGTGGACGGGACATCTGGGGGATGGCGCTCACGGCAGACGCCGAACATCCACACCATGCCACGTCCCAACGGTGGTTGGGGATGGGCGCACGCCAGTGCCTGGGCCCGTGCCCTAGGCTCGTTACGGTAACGAAACGCCAAAGTTTCGTAACTGAGCCTTTCGCAACTGGGCTCCTTCGCGTTCCGATCACCACCCCCTTCGAGCCATGTCCGACGCCGCGGCCAGCCCGACCTCCGACAGCCTGGAGGTGATCCGCAAGTTCGCCGAGACCTACGCCCAGCGCACCGGCACCTACTTCTGCAGTGATCCTGGGGTGACGGCCGTAGTGCTCGCCGGCCTGGCCAAGCACAAGGACGAGCTCGGTGGCGCCCTCTGCCCCTGCCGTCACTACGAAGACAAGGAGGCCGAGGTGTCCCAGGCGTTCTGGAACTGCCCCTGCGTGCCGATGCGGGAGCGCAAAGAGTGCCACTGCATGCTGTTCCTCACGGAAGACAACCCATTCCGTGGGGAGCAGCAGACGATTGCTCTGGACGACGTGAAAGCCCTTACTGCCGGCTGAGTCGGCTGACCGCGATGAGCACCGCAACCGTTGGCGATCTGGTTTCGCAGCCGTACAAGCACGGCTTCGTCACCGACATCGAAACCGAAAAGATCGCCAAGGGCCTCAGCGAGGACGTGGTGCGATTGATCTCCTCGAAAAAGGACGAGCCCGACTTTTTGTTGGCCTTCCGTCTGCGGGCCTATCGCCAGTGGCTGCAAATGGACGAGCCCGACTGGGCGGCCCTGGGCTATCCGGCGATCGATTACCAGAACATCATCTATTACGCCGCGCCCAAGCAGCAGGAAAAAAAAGCCAGCCTCGACGAGGTGGATCCCAAGCTGCTGGAAACCTTTGAAAAGCTGGGAATTCCGCTCAGCGAGCAGAAGCGCCTCTCCAATGTGGCTGTCGATGCGGTGTTTGACAGTGTTTCGATTGCCACCACCTACAGGGAAAAGCTGGCTGAGCATGGGGTGATTTTCTGCTCGATCAGCGAAGCGGTGAAGGAGCACCCCGATCTGATTGAGAAGTATTTGGGCACGGTTGTCCCCAGTAACGACAACTATTTCGCGGCGCTCAACTCTGCCGTTTTCAGTGACGGCTCGTTTGTGTTCATTCCCAAGGACGTCGAGTGCCCCATGGAGCTGTCCACCTACTTCCGCATCAACTCAGCGGACACCGGTCAGTTTGAGCGCACCTTGATCGTGGCCGAAGAGAGGGCGTCCGTGAGCTACCTGGAAGGGTGCACAGCGCCGATGTTTGACACCAACCAGCTGCATGCGGCGGTGGTGGAACTGGTGGTGCTGGATGATGCGTCCATCAAATACTCCACGGTGCAGAACTGGTATGCCGGCGATGAACACGGCGTCGGCGGCATCTATAACTTTGTGACCAAACGGGGCCAATGCCGCGGAGATCGCAGCCGGATCAGCTGGACCCAGGTGGAAACCGGTTCGGCGATCACCTGGAAGTACCCCAGTTGTGTTCTGCAGGGGGCCGACTCTGTGGGTGAGTTCTATTCCGTTGCCCTCACCAACAACCGCCAGCAGGCCGATACGGGCACCAAGATGATTCACGTGGGTCCCCGCACCCGCTCCACGATTGTGAGCAAGGGGATCAGCGCGGGCCGTTCCTCCAACAGCTACCGCGGCCTGGTTCAGATCGGTCCGAAGGCCGTGGGGGCCAAGAACTACAGCCAGTGCGATTCGATGCTGATCGGCGATCAGGCCGCTGCGAACACCTATCCCTACATCCGCTCCCAGCAGCCCGATGCGGCGGTGGAGCATGAGGCCAGCACCTGCCGCATTTCCGCCGACCAGCTCTTCTATCTACAAAGCCGGGGCATTGGCTTTGAAGAGGCGGTCTCGATGATGGTGAGCGGCTTCTGCCGCGACGTCTTCAACCAGCTGCCGATGGAGTTCGCCGCCGAGGCCGACAAGTTGCTGGCCCTCAAGCTCGAGGGATCCGTGGGCTGACGCTCCGGTTCCCATCTGTGTTCTGTTGTTTCCCCTAACTGCCCTCCGTGATCCGTCCCGACGCCCCCCTGTTGCTTGAGATCCGGGATCTTCACGCCCGTGTGGAAGACCAGCCGATCCTCAAAGGCGTCAACCTGACCCTGCGTGCCGGTGAGATCCATGCGGTGATGGGCCGCAACGGCAGCGGTAAAAGCACCCTCTCCAAGGTGTTGGCGGGCCATCCCGCCTACACGGTCACCTCGGGATCGGTGACCTACCGGGGAGCTGATCTGCTGGAGCTCGAGCCTGAGCAACGGGCCCGCATCGGCCTGTTCCTGGGGTTTCAGTATCCGGTGGAGATTCCCGGGGTGAGC